>ENA-OSEO01002632-OSEO01002632.1-sediment-metagenome-genome-assembly--contig:-NODE-2632-length-24260-cov-8.635364_pt1 | contig 24260 bp, 22 predicted proteins | sample MGYA00237883_ERZ534232 | MGnify/ENA metagenome assembly ERZ534232
ATAACGTAGCTTTTTACGCGCTCCCTTTTCTGCCAGATACTATCCCTTTTTTGTCAAATTAATACTCTTCAAACAAACCTGAATAATCATGCCTTTTTAAAAGCATTCTTTCCTATAAAGTGCGATGCTTTCCCTAGTTCATTTTCAATGCGCATAAGTTGATTGAATTTTTCTATGCGCTCTCCGCGGCATCCGCTTCCGGTTTTAAGGTGGCCCGCATTGACTCCGACTGTCAGGTCAGAAATAAAACTATCGATTGTCTCTCCGCTCCTGTGCGAAACAAAGCAGTTATAGGAATTTTTATAAGCCAGTTCTATTGTCTCCAGTGTTTCCGTTACAGTACCTATCTGGTTCAATTTTATCAGAATGGAATTAGCTACCTGTTTTTCAATACCTTCTGCTAGAATAGCTTTGTTAGTGCAAAACAGGTCGTCACCTACAATTTCTATTTTATTTCCTAACGTTTGTGTCAGATTTTTCCAGCCTTCCCAGTCGTTTTCAGCCAAACCGTCCTCAATCAACACAATAGGATACTGGGTTACCCAGCTTTCCCAAAGTTTAATCATATCATCGCCTGAAACCAGTTTACCGGTACTTTTAAAATGCTTGTATTTTCCTTCTTCCCACATTTCACTGGCCGCTGGGTCGAGACAAATGCTGACTTCTTCGCCGGGTTTGTAGCCGGCTTTGGTAATTGCTTCCAAAATCACTTCTACCGCTTCGTCGTTCGATTTCAAATCGGGTGCGAAACCGCCTTCATCGCCAACACCGGTACTGTATCCTTTTCCTTTCAGCACCGATTTTAACGAATGGAATACTTCAATCCCCTTTCGTATAGATTCAGTAAAAGAAGAGGCTCCATGAGGAGCAATCATAAATTCCTGGAAATCTACATTGTTATCGGCATGTTTTCCCCCATTTATAATGTTCATACAGGGTACAGGCAATATGTGTGCGTTGCTGCCTCCAAGGTATTGATACAATGGTATTTTTAAGCTTTGTGCCTTAGCCCTTGCATATGCCATGGACACACCAAGAATGGCATTGGCTCCCAGTTTAGCTTTGTTGGGTGTTCCGTCGAGTTCAATCATTTGGTAATCCAGTTCACGCTGGCTTACAAAACATTTTCCCGCCAGCTCTTTGGCAAGAATAGAATTGACATTACCAACTGCTTTCTGAACTCCTTTTCCACCATAACGGTTTTTGTCGCCGTCGCGTAATTCAGTGGCTTCACGTTCGCCTGTTGATGCTCCGCTTGGCACCATGGCACGCGCTGTTGTGCCGTCTTCCAGTTGAAGGTTGACTTCTACCGTTGGATTCCCCCTTGAATCCAGAATTTCAATTGCTTTGATTTTTACTATTTGCATAACTAATCTTTTTAAAAGTCAAAAAATTTATTTTCTCCTGATTTATATAATAGTACGTTAACCTCTTGTATTGTGACCAGGCATCCGTACTGCATTGATTCCAGTGTTGGGCGGATGGTTTCAAAAAAGTTTGTTATTTTCTTTTCCTCATCAACGATCTGGATAAGGGTAGGAATTTTATCGGTCACTTCCCAGAATTTATAAGAATGGATAACCGAACTGGACCCAAAGCCTAGCATGCCTTTAAGAACCGTAGCTCCTGCCAGACCTGCCTTTTTGGCTTTAAAAACTATGTGTTCATACAAGACTTCCTGCCCTTTTTTATCTGTAGAACTAATGAAAATACGTAATAACAATGCTTTTGAATTATTTTCCATACTATATTAGTTTAATAAGTGTGCGCCCTAAATAAACAGCCAGAAGACCAAGCAGGAAACTCATGGATGAGTATGCAGCAAAACGCAAAAATTCCTTCTCTTGTAACAGTATAAAAGCATCATTGGAAAGAGACGAAAAGGTTGTAAATCCACCACAAAGTCCTACCGTCAGAAATATTCTCCATTCGGGCGACATAAAATTGCCCTTTTCGGAAATACCGAAAAAAATCCCGAATAAGAAACTGCCAAATATATTGACAGCAAAAGTTCCCCACGGGAATACTGAAACATAATAAAACTGGAAATATCGTGAAGTGATAAAACGAAATATTGTTCCTAAGAATCCACCCAGACCTGCTATTACAATTGACTTTACCATAATAATTAAAAATTTTAATTAACTTGATGGTAGAAGTCATCAGTCTTTCGGACGGTTAATGGCAGACCTCATTGCCAGGGACAAAAGTAATAATTATTAATCAGAAAAATTCAATGATTACAGACATTGAATTTCTGATCAATAATTTCGGCACTTTCTCAATACCTTATGAATATTATGAAGCCTTTCAGATATTGGGCAACTTTGTAAACGGACAGGATTCAATACTTTTTAAATGGGCAGAGTTTTCACTACTGGAATATGATGAATGATTTCCAGTCACTGAGATTCCGGAACGAAATACAAGTAGCTCTTTTAGGTAACTATTCCCGGGATTCATGGGAGGATATTGCCATAAAACAACTTCAGAAAAGTTGCGAAAATTTAATTTCAAAGCGGGGATATGAGGAATGGCAAATATAAAAACCTTAATTATCTTTAAAGTATTTTGTAAAAATACATACTGATGGAACAATCTGATATTAAACATTCACAACCAAATACCTGTCCTTTTTGTAATCTCGATCCTTCAAGGGAGATTATTGCAGAATCACCACTGGCCTTTGCTATATACGACAAATACCCTGTAAGCAACGGACATACTCTTATAATACCCAAACGGCACTGTTCCGGTTATTTTGAACTAACTGATGAGGAGCAGGCAGCCTGCTGGCTAATGGTCAATGAATTGCAGGTTTTTTTAACAGAAAAATATAAGCCAGACGGTTTTAATGTAGGAATAAATATCAATAGTGCGGCAGGTCAGACAATCCCTCATGTTCATATACATTTGATACCAAGATTTAAAGGCGATATTCCTGAACCGGAAGGTGGTGTAAGAGGTGTAATCCCGGATAAAAGATTGTACAAGTCAAAGATGAATTTTTAGGGTTATGACCATTTTTTATTAATAAATATTTCGCGGTTAAACGAATAATCCTGAAAAGATACTTTGAAAAACAGTCGGTACAATACCGGCACAAACAGCAGGGTAATCAGGGTAGCAAACAACAATCCGAAAATGATGGCCAGAGCAAGTGGTATCCAAAGTAAATCTCCCGAAAACCATAAAGGTAACAGTCCTAAAGAGGTAGTAAGCGTTGTGAGCAATACCGGTCTGAACCTGTTATTAGCTGCCTTTAATATGGCATCACGCCGGTCTGTATCCGGATTTTCGGATATTTCCACATCAATCCTGTCTATCAGTATGATTGAGTTATTCACTACAATTCCGGCCAGGGCAATCACACCCAGTACACCGAAGAAACTTACGAAAGAACCGCCAATAAACCAGCCGGCAACAACACCAATCATTCCTAAAGGAATGGAAAGCACAATGATGGCAGCCTTGCGGATGGAATTAAACTGTAGGACGAGTAAAATTACAATAAGAAAGAATGCAAGGGGCAGATTGACAAAAATAGCCCCCAGGTTCTCGGCTTTGTCTTCATCTTCTCCTCCCAGTTCATAATCGTATCCCAAATCCCAGTCAGCTTTCTGCTCATCCATCCAGGGCTCAATAGCCTCAAAAATATCGGAAGCGTTATAGCCGGGGTCCAGGTATGCCCCTACAGTCATGGTTCTTTTCAAATCTTTGCGAATCACCTTGCCAAACTGCCAGTTAACCTTTACATCGGCAACCTGCGAAAGCGGCACATGCTGATTTCTCACCGACGAATAAATATTGAATGCCTGCACCGTTCCTATGTCGTGTTCGTCGCTGTTTTCATTTTTCAGAAATATGGGTATCTGCTGGTCAGAATCAAAAAAGTCACCGACTTTCATCCCCGATAAGCCCGTATTCAGCGCCAAAGCAATTTCCATATTGGTTAATCCGGCGCGTCGAGCTTTGTCAGGATCGATATCTACAACCAACTTTTTGATTTTCGGCCCCCAGTCGTCAGTGATATTTTTGGCTCCCTCAATGGTAACCAGTTTCTCTTTCACTTTTTCTGAAATAACTGCTAATTTTTCAGGATTACTACCCGAAATCCTGACCTCTACCGGTGTTCCCGAGGCACCGGCACCGGTAAGCCGGTTTACCCGGATGTCGGCATCAGGGATATAGTTGAAACAGAAGCTGTCCACTTTAGCAATGATATAATCGTTGTCCTTGTCCCCGGTAGTATTCAACAGCATATGTGCATAACCGGAATTGGCCTCGTTTTTAAAATAACCAAGGTCGTAGGGTTCAGGCCCTTCTCCAATAAACGAAGAGAAATCGAGCACACCCGGTTTGCCTTTTTCGGTTTCCGGATTAACCAGCAGGTTTTCCAGTATATAGTCACCGATATCGTTCACTGCCTGTTCCGTGTATTCTATTTGCGTGCCGGTCGGGAGTTTGATATCCACGGTCACAAGGTTCCGGTCGCTGTCAGGTACCAGTTTAAATGGCAGAAACTGCACCAGCGAAATCGCAATAACAAACAAGATTACAATGAATCCAAGGAAAAATAACGGTTTCCTCAACACCCGGAAAAGCAATCCGTTATACCATAAATTCAGCTTCTCCATGTAGCGGTCGATAAAATTTTCCTGCTTCTCTTTATTTTTTGCTTTTATCTTGACTATCAGCACAGCAAGCAACGGAATGAAGGTAAACGCCAAAAACCATGATGCCAGCAATGTTAAACTTACCACCCAGAATAACTGCGAAGAGATCTCGCCCATGGGTGTGCGGGCCAAAGCAAAGGGTAAAAAAGCTGCCGAAGTGGTAAGCGATGAAATAAGCAGAGGAACAAGCAAAACTTTTCCGGAATACACGCTTGCATCGAATGCGCTGAGCCCGCGTTTCATATTCACCAGGATAGATTCAGAAATAACAATGCCGTTATCCACCAGCAGCCCCAGGGAAATGATAAGTGCTGCCAGCGATACTTTATTGAAGCCCAGGTTAAGCAGTCCCAGGAAGAAGAAGGACGTGACAATAACCATTGGAATGAGAGTTGCTACCAACGAGCCGGTGCGAAATCCAAGGAACAGGAGCATCACTGCCAGTACGATGAAAATACTTTGCACCAGGTTAACTAAAAAGTCGTTCACCTGCCCATGTACCACCTGGTCCTGCGAGGCTGAGCGAACCACTTCCACCCCCAACGGCAGATTGCTGTTAATCCGCAACACCGCTTTATCCACATCTTCACCCAGCCGCACAATGTTGGCGCCGTCTTTCAATGAGATGAAAAGAGCTATGGCCGGCTTGCCATTAATCTTCACTATTTTTTCACGCGGGGTGATATAATCACGGTATATACCGGTGGTGATGTCCTCCAAACAGACTGAGACTCCGGTGGAGGTAGGGATCAGAATTTTTTTGAGGTCGTTCAAATCCTCAAAACTGCCGGATGGCTCCAGCACAATGCGCTGGCGTCCCATGTTGATTTCACCTGCCGGGTAGAAAATGTTGGTAGCAGAGATAATACTGCGCAGTTTCGTCATGGTCAGATCGTAGTGAGCCAGTTGCTTGTCGTCAAACTCTATAAAAATACGCTCAGCCTGCACACCGCCGTATTTGATTTTCGCAGCGTCAGGGAGAAGCAGCAGTTCATCCCGAACCTCTTTGGCATAATCTTCCAGTTTGCTGTATGGAACGCCATCGCCGGTAACGCCAAGAATGATTCCAAACACAGTTCCTATGTCTTCATCCTTAACCACCGGACCAAAAATCCCCTGAGGCAACTGAGGTTTGATGTCTTCCACCTTGTTGCGAAGGGTAGTCCATACCGGCTGTAACTCTTTTCCACCCACGTCAGTTATCAACTCTACCGTAATCACCGACAGTCCGGGACGAGATTCACTGGTAATTGTTTTTACCTCCGCCATTTCGCGAATAATCTCCTCAAGCGGTTCGGTAACAAATTCCTCCACCTTTTGCGGATCGGCTCCCGGGTATTGGGTTACCACACTGGCAATCCGGATGGTGTATGGCGGCATGCTGTCGCGTTCCAGTTCAAAATAGTTTCCAATGCCGATAATGGCTATTACCAGAATGGCTATAAATGTTATCCGGCTGTTATTCAGAGTAATTTTTGTAAGATTCATTGTTTTTTTCTTTTAGTTCTCCACAGAGAGCAGTTTTACTTTACGGCCATCGTACAAATAACTCAACCCTGCTGTTATTACTCTCTCATCTCTTTTAAGACCACTTAATATTTCATATCCGTCAGCATGTAATTCACCCGGCGTTACATACTTTTTTTCCGCCATATAAATATCCTTCTCTCCTGATTTGGCAGCCACGTAAACAAAATCACCTGTCTGGTCGTGTCCCACAGCATCGGCAGCTACCACTATCCTGTTTGCTGAAAAATCATTCCCATTTAATGAGAGCTCGACGGTTCCCGTCATTCCCGGAAACAGCCGGGAAGCAGATTCCGTAAGCTGCACAACCACCGGATAGGCTGAGGCAATTGGGATGCCCGGACTTACTTCACTAATGATTCCGTCGAAAGTTTCTTCAGGAAATGCACTGAAGCGCACTGTTGCATCCTGCCCCCTTCTTATTTTTCCTATGACATTTTCCGGCACAGCCGTTTTCACTTCAAGGTTATTTACAGAGGCAAATACCACAACAGGATGCCCGGCGCCGGTCATTTCGCTTTCTTTGACCATTACAGAGGAAACTACCCCGCCAAAGGGTGCACGCAAAACTGTATAATCCAGTTGGTTTTGTGCAGCTTCCAACTGCGACCGGACTGTTTTCATCATGGATTCAGCCGACTCAAAGTGCATTTTGGCCTTTTCATACTCGTTAAGGGAGACATTGTTATTCACATAGAGGTTTTCAACCCGTACAAACGCTGATCTGGCAGCGGTTAGCTTGGCCTCCGCACTTTTGAGAGATGCCTCCGCTTTATTATAGTTGATAATATAGTCGGTGTCGTCGAGACGGGCAATACCTGTGCCTTCGTGAGCTTTAATAATCCTTACGGCCACCTGCCGTGCCACCTGTTGAAAAGTAAACTGCGGAGTAAATGTGATAGTGGCTCCGCGTTCCAGGTAAGCAGTTCCATTTACTGCCAATGACGGAATCCCCTTTTCATTCAGACCGGAAAGTAACTCCCCGATTGCCTCATCGGAGTGCTGAACCAGCGGAAAAACCATGACCCCGTCGGTGCCGGCAGGCAACCGATCCAGCAGATTCTCATATTTTTCAACCGGCACAAAAGAAACATCGAAGTCATTTTCAATGTCTCGCAGGTATGTAGTTAAGACCGGAAATTCAGAATATAGCTCCCGGGGAATGACAACAGCCAGATTAACCAGTTCAAAAATACGGGTAAAAGTGTCCATGTCACTTTTCAGCCGGACAGGCGATTCAATCCACGAAAAATGGGAAATGCCCAAATTTTTATCAAGTTGAACCGGCAAATTTTGAAGTTCCGGGTCTAAAATTGTGGCGGCAATTACCGGTTTGGGAAAGGATGGTAACCGGGCAGCCTCTTCCGAGGAGAGAAATCCCAGCGTCACTACAATATCTGTTTCAGGATCATTTAAAAAAGCTTCTATGTTCTCCCGGATTTTTTCAGGCAGCCAGTTTGCAGTCATTTCTTTAAAAACTGCTCCCTCACTTCCGTGGGTCAATGCTTCAATTTCCGACTTCACCTGTTTGGTTAGCAAATCAAATTCTTGTCCCGGTGCATCAGTAACAATACCCACTTTGACCGGCTGGGCAAAAGTCAGCAGCGGTAACATAAATAATAGAAAAAAGATGTTCAAAACAGTTGAAATTCGTTCCATGTTTCTATTGTTAATTAATATTCACTAACCATGATATTGTAATTATTTGGTATTCAACTCAATCGTTAGTATTGCACAATTTTTTCACTCAATAATTCGATACAAAGTTAGTTAATATTTACTAACTTACAAATTTTTTTCAACATTTTTATTTAATTAAAAAGAATGTGACCCACTAACGTGCTCCAAAATATCGTGAATAGCTTCAATCGTATGCGTATAATCCGCTGCTTTTCATCATATTTAATAATCCGGCCACATGAAGTCCACAACCGTGAAACTCTCTTCAGTCTATACTTTCGATATTGAAATAACCTTCCAATTTTATTTTGAAATCAGGCATTTTACAGACTCTGTTAATTTGGCGCCCTCTTTTTGAAGGTTAAAAGAAAAACCAGAAAACTGCCATTTTTTTACAAAAAGCCGCAAAGCGCCCATAATAAAAATAACCAGGTGGTCAGCTAAAATATCGTCTCTGATTTCATTACGTAGCTGTCCTTCATTTAATATTGCAAGCAACGTCTGATTATTATATTCAATTACCTCTGAAATTTTGCTAATCAGTTTTTCTTCATTTCTGAAGATCTCTTCGGAAAAAACAACCGAAGCCAGTGATGGCATTTCGGCAAAAGATTTGAAGTGCTTTTCGAAAAGCCGTTCAATTTTCAGTACAGCCGGTTCGTCAGAATTTAATTCAGACTGAAATATTCCGCTGGTATTTTTTTTCAGCAAATCAAGAAGAGCAATCAATATCTGTATTTTATTCTCGAAATGCCTGTAAATAGCCGGCTCGGTAATGCCAAGCTTTTTCGAAAGATTTTTAATTGTTAATCCCTGAATTCCTTTTTCATTGATCAGTCCCAGGGCTGTTTCAATGATTTCCTGTTGTCGTTCCGTTATCATTTTAATTGTTGTTTTCGTTGCTGTTTATTTTTTTTACAGTTTGAATGCAAAGTTAGTTAATAAATACTAACAGCAAACATTTAATTACAATATTCCAGACAAATCACAGAAAGATTCCCAAAACCTTTCTTCCCTTGATAGCAATAATCCCAGCCTCTGTCTTTTAAAATTTTCACCAGTTCGCGGTTTAACATACCATGCGCCACCACAACAGCCAGCTCATTTCGGTGTGCAAACTTTTCAAGGTCATCTGTAAATGCATTAAGTCTGTCAAGCCTTTCCCGGTAGCCGGGTTTTTCTTTCCGGTTTAAACCGGCCATCCAGGTAACCCTCGAAATCAGAAGCCACCCTTTAACCGGAAACTGCAAAAGAGGCACCTGCACCACCGGATAATCAAGTTCGGCAAGTGCATTGTCTGTTTTCAACACAGCATTTCCGCCAAATAATGCTATGGCCGTTTCCACGGCCCGGGATTGGGGACTGCAAAATACAGTGTCAGAATTTTCATGGTTTTCAATCTTTTGCAAGACCTCATCCGGATTGAATGGTTCGATCTTTGCCAGGTTATATGCATTCTTATATTCTGAAGAATTTTTTGAGGTGCCCCAGCCGGGATTCTTTAAATCAACTGCCGCGTGGCGAATCAAATATATTTTCGGATTGCCAAAAACCGGCATACCCTGTAAGACCATAAACAAAACAATACACTTAAAAGCCAGATAAAACCTAAGCGCCTTCGTACTTTTACGGGATAAATAATTCATGCTAAAACTGATAGTTCATTGTAAAATTAAACAACCGGTCATCCGGACTGGCTGCAAATGAAACACTGAACACAGCCATATCGAAAGGACTTGATTTAATTAAAGAAAAGTATACCAATATTGAAAGTGTTTACTTGTTTGGTTCTTATGCAAAAGGAAACTCACCTGATGATAGTGATATCGATATAGCCTTAATTTTTACAAATTTGGATGATTCACAACGATTTGAGATACAAGTTCAATTGATGTTGATGGCAGCAAAGATTGACTCCAGGATTGAACCACACCCAATATCCCATGAGGACTTTAACTCAGGAAATCCTTTTGTAGCTGAGATTAAAAAGACAGGAATAGAGATAGCTGCGTAATGGTCGATGAATTACAAGTTTTTTAACAGAAAAATATAAGCCAGATAGTTTTAATGTAGGAATAAATATTAATAGTGCAGCAGGACAGACTATACCTCATATTCATATTCATTTGATACCAGGATTTAAAGGCGATATTTCTGAACCGGAAGGTGGTGTTAGAGGTGTAATCCCGGATAAAAGTATTGTATAAAACAAAGATGAAAACCAATAATAAAAATTAATGCATTTGCTTAATCATCTGATACTTTTACGACATTATTCCTTAAAAAGACTTAAAATTGTCATTTCATTATTCTTCTTCTACCTGGAATTAGAGCATTTGTTAATCTCAAATAAAGATATTGGTCGATTCCAAGGTTTCTGCCAGATTTATGAGAGGCATTAATCATAATTCTATTTTAATCCCGTAATACTTATCTCAATTTCTTCCAGACTTTTCCCTTTGGTTTCAGGCAGTTTTTTCAGAATAAATAAAAAGCCGGATATGCTAATTAAGGCATAAAGCCAAAATGTACCTGATGCGTTCAGCGTTTTATTCAGAAAGGGAAAGGTATAAGTAAGAGCAAAAGAGGCGATCCACAAAGAGGTGGTGGCCAGAGCCATCGCAGCTCCGCGAATCCGGTTGGGAAATATCTCGGAAAGGATCACCCAGGTTACCGGTGCCAATGTAAGAGCATAAGTTGAAATGGCCAGGACAACCAGCGATAAAATAACTATTCCCTTGATTTCCAAATAGTAACTGCTTCCCAATACAACATAGATCACAGCCAGTCCGCATGAACCAAGCAGCATCAGCTTTCTGCGGCCCCAACTGTCGACCATGCGCATGGCAACAAGGGTAAACAGAAGATTAACAGAACCTGTAATTACAATATTCAGAAGCATATCGGAAACAGAATATCCTGCGGAGGTAAACACCTCTTCGGCGTAATTGAAAATTACATTTATCCCGCACCATTGCTGGAAGACCGCCAACACAATTCCCAAAATCAAAACAGGCCTTATTTTTTTCACCCTCAAGGCTTTCCAATCAATTTTATTTGAAGCACCTTTCAATGTTTCTGCAATATTTTTCTCTTCAGTGCGGGAATATTCCTTGCCCCCTATTCTTTCAAGTATTTTCGCAGAAGCTTCCGTTTTTCCGATTTTTGCAAGAAACCGGGGACTTTCAGGAATAAAGAATGTCATGAAAAAAAACAGTACTGCAGGAACTGTTTCAGTCCAAAACATCCATCGCCAGCCCGTCTGTCCGTTCCACGACTCCCGGATAAACTCGTTAGTTGCTCCGACTGGTACTTTTTGGGCAATAAGGTAATTGACAATTTGAGCCATAAGTATACCGATAACAATGGTCAGCTGGTTTACTGCTACAAGCTTCCCGCGAATTTGAGCAGGAGAAACTTCAGCAATGTACATAGGTGAAATAGCCGAAGCGATACCAATAGCCACTCCGCCGATAATACGATATACGATGAATGGAGTAAACTGGCTGACAGCTCCGGTACCTATGGCTGATAATGTAAACAGAGAGGCGGCAAAAATCAACGGTACTTTTCGTCCGAAGCGATCGGCCAGATATCCGGAAAACAGCGCGCCAAAAAGACAGCCGGTGAGGGCACTGCTCATAGCCCACCCCTGCAGGTTTGGCGACCGTACAATATCGAAAAACCGCTCATAAAATGGTTTCGCCCCGCCGATGACCACCCAGTCATAACCAAACAGAAGTCCGCCCATGGCTGAAACCAGCGTTATTCCTATAAGAAACCGCCTGTTTAATTTTATTTCATTCATATATAAATTATATGTATGGTTTAAAAAGTCGTTTAACGATTTTTATGCCCAAATAATAAAACTATATTAATTTGATTTTCAGGTCTTTATTATTGTTTCGTAATTTTAAAAATTTTGCTTTTAAATGCCCCGGAAAGAGGCAGTACAATTCCCTTTTCCATTAAAAATTGTCCTGTGTAAGCATTTTCAATGCCTTCTATTTTATAATGAGCATCAGATTGCAATCCTCTTAGCTGAATATCTTTCGAACGTTTGGTTTCCGGAATAAAATAATTGGGATATTCTGCAAGATTATAAACAAAAACAACTGATTCAGATTTGTCTTTATTGACATACTGCAAAACGCTTCTGTTATTTTCGTAAGGAGAGAACAACCTGTAGTGATCGCCAAACTGAACCGTTTCACGTATCTCTTTGTAAAGAGCTATCTTCTCTTTTGCAAGAGTCTTTTCTTCTTCTGTCCACTTCGTAAGATCATAACCAACTCCTAAAACACCGCTCATCGACACGTCGAACTTGAATTCAAGCGAAGGATTCTGATGATGCAGATCCTGATGCGTTACCCAGCTGATCATTGTATTGGCAGGAAAAGCATTCAGGTAAGAATAATGAATAAAAATCCTGTCCACCGGATCAGTATTATCACTTACCCAGTTAAAATCCATGCGTGACAACATTCCCAGATCAATACGTCCGCCGCCGCTGGAACAGTTTTCGAACCATACATCGGGAAATTCCTGACGCAAAGATTCAATCAGGCGATAAAGATTCTCTATATATTTAATGCGTACACTTCGCTGCTCTTCAGTATCTGCTGAAGGAAATCCGGGATCTGTCAAAGCCTTGTTCATATCCCACTTAAGGAATTTTATATTGTTTCCCTTCAAAAGTTTATATAAACTTTCATATAAATACTGATAAACATCTTCCCTTGCTAAATTCAACATCAATTGATTTCTCCCCGTATGACGCGTCCGGTTGGGATAATGGAAAACCCAGTCGGGATGTGCCCTGTAAAGATCGCTGTTTGGATTCACCATCTCCGGTTCTACCCAGATGCCAAAATCAAGACCCATTGCGTTGATCTTTTCAATCATAGGATTAAGGCCGTCAGGAAATTTATTCTTATCCACTGTCCAGTCTCCAAGACCTGCACGATCATTTACCCTGCCTTTGAACCAGCCATCATCAATTACAAACATTTCAACACCAATCTCTTTGGCAATTTCGGCCAGGGCAAGCTGTTGCTCCTCATTCACATTGAAAGTAGTGGCATACCAGCTATTGTATAAAACCGGACGTAACTCATAACGGTGTTTTTCCGGAAGGATATGTTCTCTTGTGTAAGATGTCAGATTTTTTGAGACACCCTCCATCCCATTTTCAGTGTAACCGACAATCATTTTGGGAGTGGAGAAAGTTTCTCCGGGATTTAGAATAACCTCCTGATCCCAAAAATTAATCCCCGACACGACCTGAACTTCGCCGGTGGAAGATTTTTCAAAGTCGGCCCGCCAGTTTCCGCTGTAAATTAACGATCCGTACCAGACTTTCCCATATGTTTCACCTGTTTCTCTTTCAGGCCTGACAGCAAAGAAAGAGGAGCCAAACGAACGAAAGTCTTTTATCTGCAATGTTTTAACTCCCTGTGTCAGCAAAGTTGTATTTGGCTGAAACTCATGACCCCATATACCGGAAAGATGGGTAAGATAATAATTGTCTTTCGGCAAAAAGAAACTACCTGATTGCGCATTCTCTAACCTGATTATCTCTTTTTCCCCTGCATTGTTAATTTCTACCAGTTTTTCCAGGAGATCATATTCAGGAATTACACGAATATATTCAGTTACCCTAAGAGGATAAAACTGATCTTTCTGAATGATCACAAGGGTAGAATATCCATCAACAGTAATAATTTCCGACTCAACAAATGTAAGTTCAATGTCTCTTACGCCATCAGCAAAAATTACCTCAACCATTGGTGTTGTATTTGAATACCCTCCACGGACAGGTAACTCATCTTTCCAGGAATTTCTCAAATGTCCGGCATCCTGAACCTTATTGCCAAAGTAAGTCATATTTACTGATCCTGAAGAAGTGACTGAAATTTGATAGAGAAAAGAGTTTGTATAGAGCGACCAGCTGGTATTGTCACTGTTTTTAATAATTGCACCAGATTGGGCATTAATAACACTTGCCAAACTGATTAAAACAAGCAGGGTAATTACTTTTTTCATTCAGACAATTTTTAAATTTTATATTTCATTTTAATTAACTTGTCCGTATATAAATATCTGCCGGAGAAGTGAACTAACTGAAATTTTCTGCTGTTTCAAATATAATAATAATCTCATACCTTTTTCGAAAGTACCATCCCGGTTGACTAACTGAATGGGGGTAGACATTTTATTTTTGTCATACTATCTTAAATCAACCTACAAAAGAAATTTTATCCGGTGTATTCATTAACTTCTAAGAAGCTACTGCCAAATATCAATTGCTCCTTTATTATAATTTCATATTTTTGCCATTTTAGAAATTTAAAGGGTAACGGGGGAACTTATGCCGTATAAATTACCAATAAGTTGAGTCAGGTTCACTGTTGAATCGACAAGATCCCCCGGGAACGGTTTGAATTATGCCTAAATCAATTATGAAGAATAATTATAATCGCAATATCAGATAACACATAACCAATATTTAACCGGAATATAAAACCGTTTCCCCCAAATGCTAAAGGGAAACAGCTTTCCATGATGGAACAGGAAAGTTATTTTTTAATTTTAATGAAACTAATATGCAGAAGGAATTATTATTAGGAGTTGAAGCTATCGCACAGGGTGCCATCGACGGGGGAATATCCGGCGTGTATGCCTATCCCGGTACACCATCAACCGAGATAACCGAATATATACAAGAAAGTGAGCAGGCCCGGGAAAAATCTATCCGCAGCAATTGGTCGGCCAATGAAAAAACAGCATACGAAGCTGCTCTGGGCATGTCTTATGCCGGAAAAAAGACAATGGTTTGTATGAAACACGTGGGACTTAATGTTGCTGCCGATGCCTTCATCAATTCTGCCGTTACCGGAATTAACGGCGGACTGTTATTAACAATAGCTGACGACCCGTCTATGCACTCTTCGCAAAACGAGCAGGACTCAAGATTTTACGGGAAATTTGCCATGATCACGATACTGGAACCGTCCAATCAGCAGGAAGCTTACGAGATGACCCGCCTCGGGCTTCAGCTATCAGAGGAAACAGGACTACCGGTTATGCTGCGCATAACAACACGACTGGCACATTCACGTGCCGGTATAGCCCGCCGGGAAATTTCCGGGCAGAATGCATTGAAATTACCTGAAGATCCGGCCCAGTTCATCCTTATTCCGGCATATGCGCGAAAACGATATAAAATATTATTGGAGAAACAGGACCAGCTGAAGCAGCTTGCTGAAAATTCGAAATACAACTTCTTCAAACCCGGTAACGGCAGCAGAGTTGGCATTATAGCCTGCGGGATCGGGTATAATTATTTAATGGAAAATTTTGATCAGGAAGAATGTCCCTATCCGCTGCTTAAACTATCACAATATCCCATACCTGAGAATTTAATTGCAAACCTGGAAGAGAGTTGCGATGAGGTGCTTGTTCTTGAAGAAGGATATCCTATTGTAGAAGAAGCGGTAAGGGGATTATTCAGCAAAAAAATGATGATCAGGGGACGATTGAACGGTTCACTCCCCCGTGATGGTGAACTAAATCCGGATATCGTTGCAAAAGCTCTCGGAAAAAAAGTTACGTCAGGACCTGACGTGCCTGAAGTGGTTACAGGTCGTCCCCCGGCTCTGTGTCAGGGTTGCGGTCACAGAGACATATTCGCAGCTATAAATGAAGCCATGGGAAAATACTCTCCGGGCAGGGTTTTTTCTGATATCGGATGTTATGCGCTTGGTGTTCTTCCTCCATACAGATGCATTTACACATGTGTGGATATGGGCGCCTCAATAACCATGGCAAAAGGAGCCGCAGATGCAGGATTATTGCCGTCTGTAGCCGTCATCGGGGATTCCACCTTTACACATTCCGGCATTACCGGATTATTGGATGCAGTTAATGATAATTCAAATATTGTAGTGATCATTGCCGACAACGAATCTGTAGCAATGACCGGAGGACAGGAATCATCGGCTGTTGGAAAGATTGAATCAATTTGTACCGGTGTAGGTGTTGATCCTGCTCACATAAAGGTATTGGTTCCCTTACCGAAAAATCATGATGATTTAGTCCAGGCAATTGAAGAAGAATTGCAATATCAGAGTGTTTCAGTTATTATCTTCAGACGTGAATGCATACAGGTAGCAGCAAGAAGAAAAAAGAAACACAAATCCTAAGGTCTGAACCAAATACAAATCTTATTAAAATGAAAGGAGCAAGGTTAAAAATTCTAATTAATTATGCACTATAGGATTTCTCTACCCGAAATAAATGAAGACTTAATGATATTTATAAAATTACCACTTAAATCAGAAATAATTTAATTAAAATAGATGAAGACAGATATTATCTTAGCAGGAGTCGGCGGTCAGGGGATACTTACTATCGCATCAATACTCGGACAGGCCGCTCTTAACGAAAACCACTTTTTGAAACAGGCAGAAACTCATGGTATGAGTCAGCGTGGAGGTGCAGTTGTATCTCACCTTCGAATTTCAGACAGTGAAATTGCTTCCGACCTGATCCCGGCCGGCAAAGCAGACATAATACTGTCTGTTGAACCAATGGAATCATTGAGGTATCTTCCCTACTTGTCAGATTCCGGGTATATTGTAACTAGTACAACTCCCTTTGTAAATATCCCCAATTATCCCGATTTAGAGAAGATCCTGGATGAAATAAAAAAACAACACCGTGTTGTAGCAATAGATGCTGATGAGATTGCACAAAAAACAGGAAACATCAGAGCATCTAATGTGGTAATGCTTGGTGCAGCTTCTCCATTTGTCCACATAGAATCGTCAAAAATTGAAGAAGCTATAAAACGGATTTTTGAAAGAAAAGGTGAAAGCATAGCAGACCTGAATCTGCAAGCTTATATGGCCGGAAGGCAATTTACTCTTGACAATATCAGATAAAAGAACAACCAGTTAATAATTCATTAAAGTTTATTATCTTATCATTTTTTTAAATTTTAAATTTAAGCTTTTTTAAAAAAATTTTATTACTATTTCTTATATTCTCTAAACATTTATTAAAAATGGTTGTTATAAGAACTGTTGACTTAAAAAATTTAAATGTAGTTCTCCAATGGGAGTAACAGTAGGGATACCTGTGTCTTCACTGTTGATTTCCGTGTTATTTTTGAGATAAATTTTAAGATAAACATATCTTTTTAACTTTTAAATTAATGATCCTTAACTGCGTTGATTTGAGAAATTCTTATAACAATTTATTAAATATTTGAAAAGGTTATAAAAATTCTAAAAATATCAAATACTCAAAATCAGATTAACAAGGATTTTTAATTGCTTTAGTTTATTCTTTCTTGAAATTCAGAAAAATGCAAAGAAAAAGATTTAATAAATCGGAAATCCGAAAAATCCTTGAGGAGTACAAAGATGGTACTTCAATTCCCCAAATAATTAAAATTTACGGAATAAGTCAGGCTACATTTTATAACTGGAAAGCTAAATATACAAAGCCTTCATCATCCGAAACAGTTAAACTCCATGAACTGGAAGAAGATCATGACCGTTTAAAGGGAATGTTTGCAGACCTGAGTATTGAAAATCAGTCATTGAAAATACAGATAAAAAAACTTGAAGAAAAGTTAAAACAATGTGGACAAAATTAAAATCATTTTTTTGCATTTATAAAAGATATTAAGGTATTAAAATATTTATTATTTGCTTTTGCAAAAGCAATTCACTGAAAACAAAAAAACCAAGAGGTTTTTTTGCACAAAGCCCTGTTAAGTATAAAATATTAAAGTTGGCAATGTAACAGGAATGTTTAAAAGAATATTTATTCATTAAAAAACCGGAATATGAATTTTAGAAAACCTGTTTACAAATGGTATGTTATTTACACCAAAACAAACCGTGAAAAACGTATTAATGAAACCCTGAGAAATGAAAAAATTGAATGTTTTCTACCCCTGAGAAAAACACTGAGGCAATGGAGCGACAGAAAAAAATGGATTGAAGAGCCGTTATTTAAAAGTTATATTTTCGTGCATGTCAGCAACATAGAGTTTTTTAATGTACTGTGCGTTCCAGGCGTTATTTGCTACGTAAGCTTCGGGGGAAAAGCCCATCCAATTCCCGAACAACAAATTGTGAATATCGAAAAATTTGTCCTGCAGCAGGAAAAGGAAATAATTCTTACTCGTGAACGAATTAATAAAGGAGTAAAGGCGGAGATTTTGGCAGGTCCCCTGAAGGGGGTTCAGGGAGAAATAATCAAGATAAATAATAAGTCAAGGATATTAATAAGAATAGAATCCCTTGGGTACTGTTTGCATGCCAATGTATCACAAGACGAGGTTAAACTCCTTACCACTGAACTAAGTTATACCGGATAAACTTTTACCATATAGATATTTATTATTGCGATAGTCCCGGATCCTATTTTTTACGAAAGAATTCTTGATGAATTACACAAACCTTAAGGAAAAAACAGTTAATGGATTTAAGTGGTCATCCCTTGATAAACTGGGAAAGCTTGGAGGTCAATTTGTAGTAGGAATTATTCTGACAAGGTTACTGAGTCCTGTTGATTACGGTCTGATCGGCATGATAACAATATTTATTGTAATAGGCCAGTCGCTGATAAACAGTGGATTCGGACAGGCATTAATCCAAAAGAAGGATGCAGACAATGTAGATTTCTCAACAGTATTTTATTTCAACATTTTCACAAGTATATTAATTTACCTGATTCTTTTTTTAAGTGCTCCTCTGATTGCCAGGTTTTATGATCAGCCACAACTTATTTCCCTGATAAAAGTTATTTGCATAAGTTTTGTAATAGATTCATTTGGATTAGTTCATGTTACCTGGCTGACTAAAAATTTGCATTTTAAAGCTCCTTCGCTGATTGGGATCATAAGTGTCATAATATCGGGCACAATCAGCATCATAATGGCTTACAGAGGTTTTGGAGTATGGGCATTAGTTACACATACTGTATTGAGAAGCGCGATAACCTCATTCTCTTTGTGGTGGGTAAGCAAGTGGAAACCTTTGTTAGTGTTCAGTACGAAATCTTTAAAAAAATTATTTTCTTTTGGATCCAAAATTCTTGTTGCAGGCTTAATGCAGTCAGTATTCGAAAACCTGTACTTTTTGATAATCGGCCGTTTTTTTATTGCAGAAAGTTTGGGGTACTACACAAGAGCAGTTCAATTCAAGGACTTGCCTGTGAAGACAATAACTGCAGTAGTTCAGAATGTAACCTTTCCTGTTTTCTCAGCTTTACAGGATGATAACGCGAAACTAATTTCAGGATATACAAAAGTTATCAGAATGCTTGCAGCCATCGTGTTACCATTGATGGCAATAATATTTATCACTTCAGGACCATTGATCCGGTTAGTGCTTGGTGAAAAATGGCTGCCGGTTATCCCTTACCTTAAGCTTATGGCCCTGTACGGTTGGATCTATATAATTTTCACAATAAACACCCAGATAGTAGTAGTAAGGGGAAGAAGCGATTATTACCTGCAGATTCAAATTATTGATAAAGTCATGATAGTAATTGCTCTTCTGCTTACATACAGGTATAATATAATGGCAATAATATACGGTAATATGGCAGCAACTGTGATTACTGCAGTGGTGACAAGCATATACCTGAGAAAGGTTATCAACATCACATTATTGTATCTGATGAAGAACATAGTACCTTTTATTTTTGCTGCATCCTTTATGTTAATGTCCGGTATCATCCTTGAAAGATACATTATAAATGATATATGGTATCTTTTAAGCAGCGTAAGTCTAAGTTTTGCTGTTTACATCTTTATATTGTGGATACTAAAAGTGGATGAACTAAAATCCGGGATTAAGATGGCTTCAAATCTTATTAAGTCATCTTAAAACTATTTATCATGAATTATTCAGTTTTATTTTCCAGGAACAGGACCGTTCTGTACATGGAATACCTGGTTGTAGGTATTCTCATTTTTTATGCCGGCAAAGCTAATGAATTTGTCAGGTCAATAGACAGCTGGGAAAATCCGGTTGGTTTATTATTGCCAATTGCAAGTGTGGTTGCTTTCGCATTTGTAAAGGGTGTTCAGATGAATTACAAATATTGGTTGTTTATTATTATTTTTTCTTTGTATTTCCTGGCATCAACTGTTAAGTTCAGTGAATTGCATCCGCGCTTCTTCCTGAATACCATTATAAATTTTACATTAGCATATGTTATTGTTTCAGGTCTACGCTACAGGTTTTTCAAAATATATGAAGAAATAATTTTTTACTTATGCCTGGTAGCGCTGGCCTTATGGATGATGATGAATGTATTTCAATTAACTTTCATTGAATTTTTACGAAATTTCGAATTCTACAGTCAGACCGACGGAGGAGGAAATGTTGATTTCAATATAATTATTTTTACTGTTAATGATTATATCAATACTCCTGATCATATAATAAATACAGGTGGCATCAGCTTATACAGAAACGCCGGTTTTGCCTGGGAACCGGGTGCATTTGCGATTTATATAAACATTGCCATATTCTTTAACCTGATGAGGAATAAATTCCAAATAAAAAATAATAAATATCTGTGGGTATTTATTCCGGCATTAGCCACAACTTTCTCAACTACAGGATATTCAGTATTTATTCTGCTGATATTCTTTTACCTGTATAATCAGGATGCAGTAAAAATGACTTTGCTTATACCGTTCACTGTGATTATAACCGCCATAATGTTTACACTTCCATTCATGAGGAATAAAATAATCGATAAATTAGAGTATGACACAGAGACCATGCTGTACTACTCGGCTAAATATGACCAGCATTACTCTCCGCAAAGATTCCAGTCACTGCAAATTGATGTTATTGACTTTTTAAATAATCCATTAATCGGATATGGAGGACACCAGGAAGAGACATGGACGAACCGGAAAGGAGCAAAAATTTCGACAGCTTCGGGAATCGGGGAGATCATGGCTCAGTACGGGATTGCAGGAATAATATTTGTCTTAATAAGCTTATGGAAATCCTCGGGGCAATATATGCTCCTCTTTGATATAAGGGGGAGATTATTCCCTATTATTTTGATACTGTTTATTTCGATCAGTTACAGCCTCATGACATCATTTTTTATGTGTATCTGGCTTTTGCACTATACAGATATACATAGAACTAAGATCGTAAGCAATGCTCTTCTTAAAAGAATCGGGAGCATTAATCCCCAAATGTTGGAACTGAATCAAATAAAAAATTTAAAATCATGAGGATATATTTATTGCTTAATCAACCATATCCCAATGGTTATGCTCTTACAAAGCGTTTCCATCTTTACGCAAAAGGTTTAATCCGGAATGGTCACGAGGTAAAAATTATTATCCCCCACCCTACAGAATATGAAGATAAACTGGGGAACATATCCATTTCCGGAATTTTTGAAAATGTAACATTTGAATATACCTGGAAGAGCACCGGAAGAAGCAACAGTTTTGTTATGAGAAGATATCATGATCTGTCGGGAAGCCTGAAAACAGGATTTATACTAATAAAAGAGAGGCCTGATATTATTATTACATCATCCTTCTCATTTCTATTTTTTCTGTATTTGAAATTTATCTCCTTTTTATTCCCATTTAAATTCTTCCATGAAAAAAATGAAGTTGATTATATGCATGACGACAATATCTCATACATAAAAAAATTAAGAATAAAGCTTAACGAAAGTGCATTCCACGGATTCATAGTAATTAATGATGAGTTATCAGATTATCTGACCAATGAACTGAAATTCAGAAAAAGCATTATTATAGTACCAATCCTTGTTGAAGACTTTAAGGTCAATGAAGGATTACCCGTAAATAAAACTATTGTCTATACAGGAACTTATCAGGAACGTAAAGATGGCATACTCACAATTCTCAATGCCTTTTCCAAAATAAAAAACAGGTATCCTGAATATAAACTGGTTCTTACCGGATCTCCTCAAAGATCGGTAAATTATAAAGAGATATTGGAAATCATCAAAACCAAAAAGATGCAGCATCATGTTTATTTTACTGGTTATCTTTCCGAAGAGGATCTCAGGAAGGTATTGGTCTCTGCAAATATGCTGGTGCTTGCAAAGCCCGAAAACAGGCAGAATAATTACAATTTCCCCACAAAGCTTGGTGAGTATCTGATGTCAGGACGACCGGTAATAACTACTAAAGTTGGAGTTACAGGGAAGATACTCGAAGATAAAATCAATGTTGTCTTTACTGAATTCGAAATTTCAGATATCAGTAAAAAAATGGAATTCATTATCAATAATCCCGTACAAGCATCTGAAATAGGTGTAAGAGGCAGAAAATATGCTTTGGAAAACTTCGATTATCTGGTTCATACAACCAGAATGGCCGGTCATTTCCAAAAACTTATTGGTAAATCCGGTTATGAGCGGTCAACTGCCAAACTTATACCCTCCTTTAAAAAGAATATGATTATATAGCCGGACAGGCCAATATTATTAATAAGTCCTGTTGTCCCGGTTCAAACATAATAAACCATTAATAAATGTTAGCAATACATCATAGCAAGAATAGCCCGACAAATTTCAGCCCTTATTGGATTGAATATTGTAAGAAAAATAATTTGCCGTATAAAATTGTCAACTGTTACGATAATGATCTTATTTCCCAACTTAACGGGTGCAGAGGATTAATGTGGCACTGGGACCTTACAGACTACAAAGCAACCTTATTTGCCAGACAGTTGACATTATCTTTAGAGAGTGCAGGAATCAAAGTATTTCCGGGCATTAAGACAGGTTGGCACTATAATGACAAAGTTGGACAAAAATATCTTCTGGAGGCAATAGGCGCCCCTCTTGTAAAATCATATGTGTTCTTTTCAAAGAAAAAGGCGTTACGATGGGCCGGTGAGACGACTTATCCAAAAGTTTTCAAGCTACGTACAGGTGCGGGGTCCTCGAATGTAAAACTGGTTAAAAACAAGGATGCTGCCCAACGCCTTATAAGAAAAGCTTTTGGTACCGGATTCCCCCAAATAAATCCGGTAAGCAGATTAAAGGAGCGATTGTGGATTCTGAGGCGCGACAAAAACTTCTCGTCACTTAAAAAATTAGCTACAGGAATTATCAGATTGTTAATAACAAAAAAGGTGGAGAAATTCTCACAAAGAGAAAAGGGTTATGTCTATTTTCAGGATTATCTGGCTCACAACAACAATGATACTCGCATAGTAGTTATCGGTGACCGTAGCTTCGGCATGATACGTCATTGCAGGATTGATGATTTTCGTGCCTCAGGAAGCGGATTGATAGACTATAATCACAAACTGATAAACATAGATTGCGTGAGAACAGCTTTTGACATCGCTAAAAAACTGAATGTTCAGTCAATTGCCATTGATTTCATCAAAAAAGCTGATGTTCCCTGCCAGATAATAGAGATTAGTTATGCTTTTATACCATTTAAATTTCCGGGTTATTGGGATACGGACTTAGTATGGCATGAGGGTGAAATCATACCGGAAGAATTCATGATTGAAGATTTTATTCAATCGCTTGGTATCAATTTAAATAATAAAAAAATAGTTTAATATGAAGATAGCTATACATGATCATCCAGGCAGTTACAGCGACAGATGGATCAGATATTGCCAGGAAAATAATATTGCATATCAGACTGTTAACTGCTACGATAATGATTTCATCACCCGGATAAGCGAATTCGACGGATTACTGTGGCACTGGGATCTTACAGATTACAAGTCGGCATTGGCAGCCAGACAGTTGACCTTTGCAATTGAGAAAATGGGGATAAAATTGTTTCCTGATATAAGAACATCATGGTTCTATAATGATAAAGTCGGCCAGAAATATCTTTTGGAAGCCATTAAAGCACCATTGGTAAAGTCTTATGTTTTTTATTCAAAAAAGGATGCATTGGAATGGGTTAAGAATGCAACTTTCCCTAAGGTTTTCAAATTAAGGAGCGGTGCAGGTTCTTCGAATGTCAGACTTGTTGAAACTAAAAAAAAGGCGAAAAAACTAATTAATCAGGCTTTCGGTAAGGGCTTTCATCAGATTGATCCTTTTTACAGGCTTTACGACAGGATCAAAATCCTTTTTAGTCCCTCATTGTCGGGCAATATAGCCCCAAGAAAAATAACTTGAGAAAATATGCTAAATTTAAGCGTTGCCCCATGCAGAGAAAACCGTCATTTCTATGATGCTTTGACATCATTTTTTAGTCTGGTTCTGTGTGGTTTTAAGAGTCCCAATTGGCAGTTGGATGCCGTATAAGAGAATTAATCTCCCAAAGACCACCAGGCACGGGGCAATTTTAACGCTTAAATT
>ENA-OSEO01002636-OSEO01002636.1-sediment-metagenome-genome-assembly--contig:-NODE-2636-length-24232-cov-4.041648_pt1 | contig 24232 bp, 17 predicted proteins | sample MGYA00237883_ERZ534232 | MGnify/ENA metagenome assembly ERZ534232
AGTGTCTGGGAATTCAAGAATGAGACCTACTCATTAAGTTCCCACAACCATGATTCTGATTATGTGAAATTAAGTGGTGGTACATTAACAGGAATGCTTGTGTTACCAGCAGGAACATCCAGTATAGCCTCCTTAAACATCCCGCATGGTGTTAGTAAATCTTCTCCAAGCAACGGAGATTTTTGGACAACTACAGCTTCGTTATTTGGAAGAATAAACGGGTCTACGAGAACATTTATTCATAACGGTAACCCCACGACTCTTGCAGATGATGTCGACCAATCAGAAGCGGAAGCTGGTGTTGGTACAACAAGACGGTGGTGGACTGCTGAAAGAGTAAGACAGGCTATTGCTTCTTATGCTTATGCTAAATTTCCTATTGGAACCATTATGATGTTTTCAGGGTCTTGGACAGATAATGTTACAATTCCTGGTTGGTATAAATGTGATGGGGCTAATGGGACACCAAATTTAGTAGATCGTTTTATACGGGCTGGTGCAACATCTGGTGCTACCGGTGGTCTTGATACACAGACAAGTGTTCCAGAACATAATCATACTGCTTCATCAAGTAACCAATCTGCAAGCCACGCTCACGCAATTGCTCATACTCATACAGTATCAATCCAAACTAATTTTGCAACTGGTGGTACAGATAAAATAGCCCGTGGAAGTAATACAGATTATGGTAGCCAAACCACAAGTGGTACAAGCACTTCTAACTCTGGTAACCAATTAACAAGTCACAGCCATACTATAACTGTAAACAATGCCGGTGTGGCTGCTGGTGTAGATAACAGGCCGGCATTTTACACTTTAATCTTTATTATGAGGATAGCATAATGCGTAAATGTATAAAGTTGAATGAAGAAATGATACTCAAAGAAGTGCTACATCAAATAGATAGAAATAATGATTTTTTGACGTATCAATTTGTTATTGAGCCAATTTACAATACTTCATATCGTAAAATAGAAGAAAAAACATTTTATGAACTTGTAGTATGTAAATCAGATAAGCCTGAAGTCTGGTTGTTATTGAAAGATGAGCAACAAGACATTATGGAGTGGCTTGTAACTGAAATTATAGAAGCTGTTGAATACGAAAAAATTGAAGAACTAAAAGATGCAACTAAGTTTTTTTACATAGAACCTTTTGTTAAATTATTAGAGAGATACCCGAACTATGCAATTGTAGAATTAACCGGTCTTGAACCGTAAAAATATTACAGGAGGCCATCCGTGAAACTATCAGAGTTGTTCAATGTAACAGAGGCTATTAACACATTAGCCAAAGAAAACTTGCCTTTTGAGGTAAGCTATGCCCTGATTAAGGTGCAGAAACGAATCGAAAAAGAAATGGAGATTTTTAATGAAGCGTTACAAAAAGATGAAAGGCAGAAATTCATCAAAGAAACTCAAATAAAGTTAGCAGAAATGAAAAACAAAGAAACAGAAGAATACAAGAAGTTACAAGAAGAATTGAATGTAACAATTAAAAACCTGGAAGAAACAGCACAGGAGAAAATAAAGAGCGTTGAAGTTGACGACAAAGATTTTCCATTTATCGCTATGAAGGTAATGGAAAAATGCACTATTACAAAGGTTGTAAAAGACCCTGAAACAAAAGAAACAGTGTCTGTAAAGGTTGGTGTTTCACCTTCGGTCATTTACAATTTGTTTCCGGTAATCCGTAACGAAGAGTAAAATTGATCCAGGTTATATGTTTTAATTTAGTTTTGTATATTTATTCATTATATTTTGTTGCAAGTTCTGTGAGAATTTTTATTGAATTTAGATTATAAATTATACCGGTGCAATACAAGCCTGGAGTAGGAGAAGCAGGGAGCATAGCAGGGAAATAGTTCCAAGTTTTTTCATAGTCCCCCCTTTAAAAGATGATTCAAGCAAATCCTCCCCTATCTATCCATAAAAATAAATAGAACTTTGGGTGAAATTTTTAAGATTTATCCTTATCGATCCCTTTTTTTTCCTGGTATTTTAGGAGCTCCCAGCGGTTTGTGATTTGAAGCTTTCTAAAAATATTATTTATATGTTTCTTTACAGTGGATTCGGAGATAAAGAGCCTGTCTGCTATGGTAGAATTCGTATCTCCTTTTAAAATCAGATCCGCTATCTCCCTCTCCCTCCTGGTAAGAGAAATACCGGAAATATCTAGATAGATAGTTTTATCTATATCCGATGGGCATGATAAGGATTTAAGATCCCTTACTGCCCAGACGGTCATCACTGTACCTAAACTCACCAGGTAAAAGGGGTAAAAATCAATAAGAAGTATAGAAAAATAGGGACTTGCCTGGGGTATTCTTTCCAATAGGTCCAGTATAACCCCCGCAAGGAAAAGGGCGGAACAAAAAAGAACAGCCTGCAGAAGCCTCCTGCGGGAAGAAGAAAGTGCCAACTTTTCTCTGAGGAGGTAGACCGCCAGCCAGTAAAAAAAGGAATAAAAAATTACAATAATTTCTACCAGATTTGGTATTATGGAATAGATAAAAAAGGGTGCAGCTACTGCCAGCAGGGTTAGGGGGATCATCACAAATAAGAGGCCCGGGGTAACCCGGAATCTGTACACAGAATGAACAAAAAGTATTAAAAAGAGATATTTTATCCTGCCCAGAGTAGATCCGATCTGCCAGAATTCCCGGAGGCTTAAAGCGCCACTGTTTTTAAGGAGAAAAAAGGTAATAATATTTCCCGCCAGATGGAAAACACTTATCAGATAAAAAACAAAGAAAAAAAAGAAGAGAGAGGAGGGCTTCCTTATCAGAACCAGCAGAAGCAATAGGCAGAAAACCCCTCCAACTGCCGCCGAACCGTTGAAGATTAACTTGTGCCAGAGAGTCTGTCCGATCATCTCTTCGCAAGCCTACTCAAAGCCCTTTCCCTCCCATCCTTATATCATACCCGGTGCTTCTGCCGCCTCCTGGTAATTTATAGAGAATCTGTTTATCCAATAGATCCTGTATGTCTCGTAAGGCTGTATCCTGAGAACATCCGCAGATTTTAGCCCATTTGGAGGTATTAAGCTTTCCTTCAAAACCATCGATGAGAAGATTTAGAACTTTTCTTTGCCGCGGATTATCTATTTTCCTAGCATTCTCAAGCCAGAAATTGTGCTTAAAAATGACTTTTCCCAACACCGTTTCTGAGGATTCCAGGGAATGTAAAAGGCATATTAAAAACCATTCCAACCAACCGGTTATTTCTAAACCGCCTTTTTGAGTTCGTTCCAGATGGTCATAATAATCCTTCCGCTCCCTTCTTATCTGGGAAGACATACTGTAAAAACGCAGGGATTGACCGTCCGATTGAGCTAAAAGCATATCTGTTATAGCTCTGGCAATTCTTCCATTCCCATCATCAAAGGGGTGCAGAGTGACAAACCAAAGGTGGGCTATCCCAGCTTTTAATATCAAATCAATATCCTGGGCTTCCTTAATCCATTCTAAAAATCTATCCATTTCTCCGTCCAGAACCTCGGCTCCCGGTGCCTGAAAATGTACCCGCTCCCTACCCATAGGACCCGAAAGGATCTGCATTGGCCCTGCGGAGTCATCCCGGAAGCATCCGACGGATATCTTCTTTATTCCGCTGTACCCCCTAGGGAATAAGGTATGATGCCAGGAGAGAAGTCTCTCTTTAGTCAATTCTCTATCAAAGTGCCTGGTAGCATCCAGCATCATTTCCACGATTCCATCCACATCTCTACCAGATTCCACCAGACCAGGGATTTTCAAACCTAATCTTCGGGCAAGGGAAGAGCGCACCTGGTCAGGATTAAGGATTTCTCCTTCGATTTCTGTTGTTTTTAATACATCAAGGGTGAGGATCTGCAGATTTGCCTGATTTTGGAGCTCAAAGCCCAAGGTTCCCATTCTTCCGACAAGCTTTCCCTGATGATACCGGACAGAGGATAAAAGAGGGAGAAGTTTGCCTGTATCCCATCGGAATTCCGGCCACTTTGGGTTTTCGTAAATATACATCCCTTATTCTCCGCATTATATACGGAGATTATAGGGTTTATTCTCCGCACTGTCAAGAATTCTTTCCTAAACTGCCTTCATGGAAAATCATCTCAAAACTGTAAGAATACTCTCTTCCCTTCCTAAGCTTATACTTCTCTAAAAGAGAGAGGTTCCCCGGTTTGTCCCCGCCGACTCCCCTCTGACCGTAGTCTATGTTCAGGGTAAAGAAATCCCGTTCCGGCAATTCATGGATATGTTTCGATTGTTCAAGATCCTCCTGCGTGCAGGGCCAGAGGGAAAAATTAAAAGGCTCCGGACCCAGGGAGCGGATAAGGAGGGAAAAACCTGCCTTGGAATCCATGAAAAGCCAGCGGGTATCGGTTCTGTTTCCGTTTTCCTGGGGTCTCATATAGTGATGAATAAGTTTTTCCGTTGCTCTGGAATGGATCCCTACCCTGGCGCCCTGGTTTCTGTCCCTGTAATTCTCCTCCGGCCCGCGGCCATACCAGGCTGCAGTTTCAAATTCCCTGGGAATCCTCGTCTGCATGCCGAAGCGGATCATGTCTCTTTCCGGGCGGTAGCTGTTTTCCACGGCAATCCTGGGCCAACCTTCCTTACAAAGGCCGATTCTGTATAGCACCTTTCCCCTTCCCTTTCTGTTTCTGTAGGTAAAGATTACCTCAAGATCCTCACCGGTTTTTCTGATGCTCCGTGTAAGGATCTGTATCCTTCCGCACCTGCGCCAGGAACCTCCGGGTAAAAAGGCCCTGAGAAAGGGTTTGAAGTTTGCAAAGCCCAGATCATTGTCCGTGGGGGCGCGAAAGAAATTAAAGGCAAGGGGCGCAAGAAAGAGCATCTGTTTTCCCGCGGCCAGGGATTCGATGGTTCCCCTTTTTAAGGAGAGAGTAAGAGATAAGGAGGATACGGTTATGGAAAGCTTTCCCTCTTTCCGGCGGATCATTGTTAAAGGCGGGTCTCCCTCTGCCGGAGGAACGAAAAGATCTGCCGCCCGGCCGACGGGGTTTTCTTTAAACCGGTCCTGGAGGATACCGTCAATTTCTCCCTCCAAAGGGAATTGTTCAAAGGCTACCTCGTGGCCTGCCTCCGCCCAGGGAAGAGTCTTTTTAAGGAGAAACCTTAAGGTGAGGATATATTCATGTCTCCAAGCCTCTAGAAGGCCTGCCATTTCCGGAGGGATTTCCTTCCCCGAATTTTTAGCAGGCGCCTTATTCCCAGCCGGCTCTGCGGTGGGTAGAGAATCCGGCCTACCGTTAGCAACCTGCCCGCTGCTGGGTATGTACGCTTCGGGCGTTTCAAAACCCGGCCGGCCGGTAGTAAATATCCCGCCGCAGGATCTGTGCTCTTCGGGGGCCTCAAAATCTGTCTGCCCTTTACTGCTTAGCCCGCTGCGGGGTTCTAATCCTTCGGGTGTTTCAAAACCCGGCCGGCCGGTGGCGAACATGCGGCCGCCGTGTTCGGGTTCTCCGGCGGTTGCAGAACCTAGGTCCAGAAAAGGAAGAAAAAACCTTCTGCTTCCGCCCGGTTCAGTTTCTATCTCCTTTACCGTACCGGAAAGGAGGGGGAAGCCACCACCTGTGATCTCCCAGTGGAGGATAAGATCTGTTAACTTACCGAAGGAGTAGAGATTTTTAATCAGGATCTCGCCCCTTGCCGGGTCTATCAGTTCCGCCTGCAGGGGCTGATATCCCCTCTTTACCTCCCAAATTGAAGGGTGGAGGGTCCTGTCCGCCGCTACTATGCCATTGACACAGAAATGGCCGTCCGTCCTCTCCTCCCCAAAATCGCCACCGTAAAGCCATGCGGTTCTGTCCTCCCCTTCCAACGCCGATGTGGAACCAGGGTTTCCTGGGAAAAGGGCCTTCCTTATCCTGTATCCCCCTCCCGGAAGAGGTTCCAGATCGGAGAGCTTTTTACGGATCGCCTGATCGGCGAAGTCCCAGATAAAGCAGCCCGCCCAGTTATCCGAGGCAAGGTAGATGGAAAGGTGCTCGGCGAAATTCCCCAGGCTGTTCTCCATGGCATGGGCAAATTCGCAGGCTACAACAGGTTTTCCCGCATACTGATCCCTTTTAAAAGCCTTATTATCCGCCGCAAGACGGTTTAAAAGATTATCCATGGCAGTAATGGAAAGATCCTGCTTTTCCGCGATCTTCCTGTCTGTTTCCGGTGTGGGGTACATGACCGAGAAAAAATCGGAAACAGAAAGATCCCTGTCCCCTTCGTAGTGAAAGGGCCGCGAATCGTCCAGGTTCAAGGCTGCGCTCTTCATCTTACGGAAATTATCCCCAAACCCCGCCTCGTTTCCCAGAGACCAGATTACTACCGAGGGGTGATTCCGGTCCCGGAGAACCATCCGCTCCATCCTGTCCACCACCGCAGCTGTCCACAGGGGGTCATCCCCGGGAATTCCCTTCCTGCGGACCCCGTGGGTCTCCAGATCCGCCTCGTCCATAACATAGATACCGTATCGGTCGCAGAGCTCGTACAGTTGTGGATCATTGGGATAATGGCTGGTCCTAAGGGCGTTTATATTGTGGCGCTTCATAATCCTGATCTCTTCTTCCCGGAAACCGGGAGGCAAGGTCCAGCCGGTGTCGGGATGGAAGTCGTGACGATTAACGCCCCGCAAAAAGACCTTTTTGCCGTTTACGTGGAACTCTGTCCCCCGGATCTCCAGGGTTCGCAAACCGTAATTCAGGGTTTTTACGGAAAGGGTTTGTCCATCTCTGCCGAGAAGATGGATGCAGATTCTGTAGAGCACAGGGTTTTCTGCGCTCCAAAGCTCTGGATCCTTCAAAGGGATGGAACCGGAAAGGGGATACTCGCCGGGGATTGGCGCCTCAAAGGGGTAAGCAGCTTCAGCAACCACAGGGAAGTCAGGAGCTATCTTGGCACCCTCGGCTCCCTGGTTTACTGTTTTTCCCGCGGACTCCGGGAAATCTAGGGGCGACCGAGGCGACATAGACCACTTCGAGGTGTTTCCCGCGGACTCCGGGAAACCTATAGGGCCGGAGATAACTATCTTGAGAGCCCCCCCCTGAGCGGCTGTATCCTTTTCCCGGTTAAGAAAAACCTGCCAAAAGAGGAGAACCTCTCCGTTCCGACTAAGATCTGTTTTAAAAAAGAAATCCCGGATAAACAGAGGTGGCTCTGCATAGAGGTACACCGACCGGAAGATCCCGCTTAAAAACCACATATCCTGATCTTCCAGATAGGTTCCGTCGCTGTACCTGTACACTTCCACGGCCAGAAGGTTTTTCCCCGGTTTCAGGGTTTCCGTAACATCGAATTCCGCCGGAGTGTTTGATCCCTGGGAGTACCCTACCGGAAGACCGTTCATCCAGACCCGGGCTGCGGATTTAACCGCCCCCAGGTGAAGGAACACCTGCATGGAAAGCCAGCCCTCGGGAAGGATAAACTCCCTCCTGTAGGAACCCACGGGATTATCCCGGGGATCTATTTGCGGAATCAGTTTTTTTCTTACAGAAAGGGCGGGAGGATAGCGGAAGGCAAGATAGTAGGGGGTTCCGTATCCCTGGAGTTCTAAGACTCCCGGAACCCTGATCTTATCCCAGCCTTCGGCAGAATAATCTGTTTCTTGAAAACCCTCAGGCCTTTCCGAAGGGTTAGGCACCCAGCAAAAATCCCAGATACCGTCCAGGAGGAGTTTCCAGGGGGAGGAACCTCCCCGGGCTGCTTCCTCCAAGGAGTCCCAGGATAAAGCCTCGGCATGGGCCTTTTCCTTGTTCCTTTGGAAGATCAGGGGATTTTCCCAGTCCTCCCGGGAGGAAAAATCTCTAAGCTTATCCTTGCCTGCCTTAAAGTTCAAACCTGTATCCTCTTCCCCGGACAGTGTGGATGTGTCTCGGTATTTCCGGTTCCCGGAGTTTATGCCGGAGCCTTGCAATGTGAACATCCACGGTTCTGGTGGTGGTCTCGGAACCGTACCCCCATACCTCGTCCAGGATCCTGTCCCGGGAGAGTACCTTTCCCGATTCCCGGACCAGATACTCCAGAAGCCTGTACTCCTGGGCATGAAGGGCAACAGGCTCCTCTTTAAGATAGAGCACTCCCTTTTCCCTGTCTAGCTGGAAGTCTCCGAAACAGATTTTCGCATCCCCTTCCCGGCCAGGGGGAGAAGGGCTGCCAGCCCGACGCAGGAGGGCCTCTATCCTGGCCAGGAGGACACCCATATCAAAGGGTTTGGCAAGGTAATCATCCGCCCCCTGCCGGAGCCCCATAACAGTATCAAGGTCGCTGTTTCTGGCGGTAAGCATAAGAATCGGTATTGAAAGCCCGGCCTTCCGAAGATTCTGGCAGACCGCAAAACCGTCTCTGCCGGGGAGCATAAGATCCAGTAGGATTATGTCGCAGGTTCCCCTCTTTGCCTCCTCCTCCCCTCTGATACCGTCTCCCTTTACAGTAACCTCGTACCCCTCCGCCTTAAGCCGGTCCTCCAGGGTAACCTGAAGCCCCGGTTCATCTTCTATTATAAGAACCCGCTTCATCGGTCTTCTCCTCCCCTTCCGGCAGAATAAGGAATCTCAAGAATAAACCTGCACCCCCGTCTTTCCCTGCCCTCCGGCCCCAGGTAGGGGCTTTCAAGTTTTAGCCGCCCGCCCAAGGCTTCCGCCTTTTTCCTGGCAATGAAGAGACCCAGACCGCTACCCTTTTCCTGATTTTCCCGGCTGTACATGGTTCTGTAGAAGGGCTCAAAGAGACGCTTTGACTCCGAGGCGGGGATACCCAGGCCCTCATCCTCCACTGTAAAAACAAGGGTTCCGGGAATCCTCAGCCAGCCTGTAACCCGGATAATACCGGTTTTTTCCCGGGGATAGGCATGAATCAGGGCATTCAGAAGAAGGTTGAGCAGTATCACCGCAAGGCTCTCCGGATCGGTTACAGCCCGGCGGGGAAGGGAATTGAGTTCCCAGGTTATCCTGAGATTGTTGCTGGAATTAAGGATGGGCTCAATATACTCCTTGAGTTCCCTGAAAAGCTCCTCCAGGGAAATCTCTGCCCTATTAAGGATATCTCGCCTGTCCTGACCCTTCTGCAGTTTGGAAAAGAGAAGCACCTCTTCTATCATTCCTCCAAGCCGCCGAGTCTGCTCCGTAAGAAGACTACCATAGGTGGCCAATCTTTCCTGGGAAACTATCCCCGCGGAAAGATTATCCGCCGCGGATTGTATCACCGACACAGGCGTTCTAAGTTCATGGGTTATGGAAGCAACAAATTCCCTTTCCCGGGTTCTTAAAGCCTTTAGCCTTTCCATCTGCAGGATAAGGAAGAGGTAGCCAAGCCCCACCAGGAAAAGCAGGATAGTCCCGGCAAGCCAGCTGAAAACCAGACGCCTTTCTGTGGAGAAAACCACGGAGCCCTCTTTGGGGAAAACATCCAGGTAAGCATAGATCTCGGGGGAGTAGCGCCGGTTATCCCTTTCCGGATCCCCAAGGATGTACAAAGAAAACCGGCGGTCTCTTTCCGGAGGACTAGCAGTATTTTCTTCTGGAGTTTCGGGATTTTCAGGAGCTTCAATCCCGGGCGGGAGAATTCCGGCAAAAGCCGTTCTGTCCATACCGGTCAGAACAAAACGGGGAATCGGCAGGGAGAACTCCTTGGTTCTATCGGTGGTGTTCCTGAAAAGTATTTTTATTGGGGAAAAACGATAGGTTTCCTCCCGGAAGGAGGGATCGGGCGGAGTATCCTGAAACCTTGTTTCTCCGGAGGTTTCCCTCCAGGTAAAATCATACTCCGGCATCGCCTCTGCCACGGCAGGTTTAACATGCCGGTTAAAGAAACCCTCTGTATCCAAGCCAAGGATAATAAAGAGACTTTTCTCCGGATCCTTGGAAACCACCAGTACGGGACTGCCCTGGGGAAGATCCCGCCCGCTCATCTGATAGATCATCCTGTCCCTGCCCGGATCATCGGAAAGCAGCGGTTCAAGGGATCCGGAAAGACTATTTCCTGTCTTCCGCCAACCCTGGTGATTGTATATCCAGAGGGATTCCGGTTCTTCCCGGGTAAAAAAGCCGGTATAAAGGATCAGCCCGGGGATCTCGCCCTCCGGGCCGAAGGAACTATAGATCTTCTCCAGGGAGTTTTTACTATCCTCTTCCCGGGGAATTCGGCCGGTTCTTAAAAAGGGATCCAGAAGAATCAGTGAATATTTCTGGAACTCCTGCCCGGCGGTTCTGAGGATAGTCATGGATATATTCCTGTGCGCCCGGCTTATCTCCCCTGCTGCAGACCGGGTAAACCACTGGTTTTGAAGCAGATAGATGAGAACCAGGGCTCCAAAAACCGCAGCTAAAGAGAGCCGCATAAAAACCTTTGCCATGTCTGCATAATACTACCTTAACATCTTCAGAACCAGCTTTTTCCCCTCTAACACGGAACTATTTTACATAGTTTACAGAGTTTTAACCCCCCTGTTACCTAAGGAAACTGCAGAAAGGTTATCTTTTCCTGGTACGGAAAGGATTGCAGAAAAGTTTCCGGTTTTAGGGAGGCAGAGATTGATGGAAAGCCAAAGCGGCGAACAGAGAAGAATTGTGCAGATTGAGGGGGTGCGACCCCTAGCCTCAAAAAAAAAGAAGGCAAAAACGAGGGCAGCCCTTGCGGCTATACTGTTGCTGCTTACGGCAATAGTTCTTGTCTTCTTCTTTTTAGGCAGATCAAAACCTGTGGCAATTAAAAATTACACCACCGCTCAGGTTCAGGCAGGAGATTTTGTATCCTCCACCGAAGCAAGCGGGACCGTGGTTTATCCTCAGCAGATAACCATTGTAAGCCCCCAGGAAGGCTATGCAGACCAAGTTTTTGTAAAGGAGGGGGATACTGTGGGGCCTAGGGATGTCCTGGCTGTGCTTTATGTGCCGGATTTGGAAGACCAGAGGGATGATTATTCCTCCCAGCTCGCCCAGGCCAAGATCAACCTGGAGGATATAAGCCTGGAATACTCCTATTCCTTGCGGAGCCTCCAAATATCCCTGGAACGGCTTGCGGAAGAGATTGCCGAGTCGGAAGAGGAAGTGGCAACCCTGAAAACCCTGGCAGAGCTTAGAAGTTCCAGGCAGAGCGATTACGAAGCTGCCCAGGAAACCCTTAAAAAACTGATGCAGAATCAGGAGGATCTTATCCTGCCCCTGGAAAAGGAGACCCTCAAGAGGGATATCTCCCTGCGCAAACAGGAGGCCCAGATAAGACAGCTGGAGATCAGCCTGGGGAGGGTCAACCGTTCCCTGGAGGAGAGAAACATAACCAGCCCCATGGCCGGAGAGGTTCTTTCAATGAACGAAGACCTAACCGTATCCGGAAGCCTTATAACCAAGAGCAAGGCCCTCTTTACCGTGGCGGACCGCTCCCGGGTCTACCTGGATTTCCAGGTTTACGAACAGTATGCCCAGAGCCTTGCCTTGGATTCTGAAATGAGTGTAACCCTGGGGAGCACCTCCTTCATGGCAAAGATTGTTTCCATAGGAAAGGTTGCTAGCCTGACTTCCGATGGAATCTCCACTACCGTCACGGTCCGGGCGGAGCCCTTGGAGAAGCAGAACCTTACCCCGGGAGCCCAGGCGGTAGCAGAGATTACCCTAGGGGTAAGACAAAACGCTCTTATCCTTCCCCGAGGGGCTTATCTAACCACAGGGGGACAGAGGTATGTATACAGAATTGAGAGAGATCGGGCCTACAAGGTTCCCGTTACCTTCGGCGAGATAAAGGGAACCCAGGTGGAGGTATTAAGCGGTCTTTCCGCCGGGGAGATGATCATAACCAGCGGGTACCAGGATTTTCTGGACCAGGAGATTGTGGAATTAAAGTAACAGGAGGAGAGAAATGATTACATTGAAGGAGATAAATAAGGAATACGATCTTGGGGAGGTAAAGGTTCAGGCCCTGCAGAACATCAATCTTTCCATTGAAAGGGGGGATTACGTTGCCATAATGGGGCCATCAGGTTCCGGTAAATCCACCCTTATGCACCTTTTGGGGATCCTGGATACCGCTTCCTCGGGCCAGTACCTTCTTGAGGGATACGACATCACCAGCCTGCCGGACCGGGAACAGGCAAGGATAAGGAACAAGCACTTTGGTTTTATCTTCCAAAGCTTCAACCTTTTTTCCGAACTTTCCGCTCTGGAGAATGTGATGCTCCCCTTAAGCTATGCAGGGGTATCCTTCCGCGAGAGAAGGGACAGAGCTTACACGCTGCTTTCCGAGGTCGGTTTATCCCACAGAACCCATCATCTCCCCACGATGATGAGCGGAGGAGAACAGCAGAGGGTTGCCATTGCCAGGGCCTTGTCCAATGACCCGGATCTGATTCTGGCGGATGAACCTACGGGAAACCTTCCTACCGACAAGGGGGAGGAGATCCTCCAGATCCTTGAATCCTTAAACCGCCGGGGAGTAACCCTCGTGGTGGTAACGCATAATCCTTTACAGGGAAAAAGGGCAAAACGGCTCGTGGAACTTCAGGACGGGGGGATTATAAGGGATACGGGGCTGGTCAAGGAGGCTGTGAATGCTTAAGGAACCTTCTCTGCTTCTCCTTCGCCGTTCCCTGAACAGGATTGCGGAATCCGGGCTGCTTCTCCTTGGGGTTGCCCTGGGAGTGGGAGCCGCGGCGGCGGGATTCTCCCTGTTTGCCCATGTGCAGAGATACGGCAGGGATCTCCTCTCCTCCCCGGCTTACAGGGAAATTGTGGTAAGCACCCAGGACTCTGCCGAGGAGATGGCCCAGCCGGTGGTTCTGCGGCCGGTGGAGGAGAGGGCTGTGCTGACCAGTGCCGATCTTTCCGCCGCGCAGCTTATCCCACAGATAAGCCATGCCTATGTGTCCAATCCGGCAAGGATCAGGTTTCTCGGCACCTCCCTGCTTTCCGGTTTGCAGGGCTCCGGCGCAGGCCCGGGCCAGATGATCTTTGCAGGCCCGCCTCCCGACGGGGCTGAGGTTTTTCCGAATCCAAGCCCGCAGGCAGACTCCGGGCATGCTGAAGGTACTGACAACAGGGCCGCCGGGGGTGCACCCGGTGCAGGACAAGGCGCCTCCGCCGAGCAGTCGGCGGGCCAGTCGGCCGGGCCAATTGAAGGTGCCGACGGCGCCGCCGCCGGGGGAACACCCGAAGCAGGACAAGGCACCTCCACCGACCAGTCGGCGAGGCAGTCGGCCGGGCAAACCCTTGGCGGGGAAAAGGTTATACCTGACCCAACTCCGGGAACGACCCGCGGACAGTCCATCAGCGGGGTGGCCGGCGGAACCGGTGCCTTGCCGGCCGACAACCAATCCTCCGGCGAAGCAGGAGCTTTCCCGTCGGGCGCGCTTCCCGAGGGAGTCCCCGAACCCCCCGATTTCAGCGCTTTAAGGGAAAGAATTACCACGGCTGCCAAGGATCCGGACATCCTCTTGCCGGAGGTGGAGGAACTGCGGGGATACGAGGTTACGTCAGAATTCTTTGATTCCTGGAATCTAGAGATTCTGGCAGGAAGCCTCTTTTCTCCCGGAGACCTGGAGAATAATCAGTCCATGATTATCCTGGGATACGATACTGCCAGGCTTATAGCAGGAGAAGGCACTCCAGTGGAATCCCTTCTGGGCAAAAAGCTTTTAACCCTGCAGGGATTCAGAACCATCATCGGAATACTTAAACCTGCAGGCAGAGCTTCCCTGGACAGTGAATTCTTCCTGCCCTACTCCCCCCCTGCGGGCAGCAGTACTATACTTCGCTGGCGGTCCTTCAATACCCAGCTCCGCTTTGCGGTGGCAGATCCTGCAAGGCTTGGAGAAACAGAGGAACTTTTAACCCAATGGTTCAACCGGGAATTCGGAGAAGGACAAGTGGTGATCTCCAATCCCCGAAGCGAGGCAGAGCAGCTTTTAAGGAGAAATGTAGGAATAAGCCTGCTGGTGCTCTTCCTTGCCCTTTCGGGTCTATTTATTGCGGCGGTCAATGTATCCAATATCCTTATGAGCAGGGCCCTGCGGATGAAAAACCAGGTAGGGATTCTCATGGCCCTGGGAGCCTCTAAAAAGGGGATACTCTCCCTTTTTGCCACCGAGGCCGGGGTTGTAGCTTTGAGCGGTTCGGTCCTAGGCATGATTCTGGCAATACCCCTCTCAGGAGCAATGAACTCCGCCTTGGGCCTGGGTTCGGCTTCCCTCCTTTACTCCGGTCTTGGGGCTCTTTTGGCGGGAGGAGTAGCCCTCCTCTTTTCCCTGCTCCCTTTGGGAGAGTATACCCGTCTTACCCCGGCGGAAGCCTTCCGGGATGTATAAGGTTCTTTGAGGAGAATTATTAAGGAGAAATACTAGAATGAAAAAATTCTATGCACTTATGATGCGTCACTGGACAAGGTCTCCCGGCAAGGTGAGTCTTACGCTGCTTGCCTTGGCCCTGGGGACCGGAATACTTATCCTCTCCTTCAGCGCAGGGCTGATCCTGAAAAGAGAGGTTTCGGACAAACTGGACAGCGGAGGTTCCGCTCTGTATGTAGTCAACGGCAACTGGGCGTCGGACGGAACCATAGACCAGCAGAGACCCCCCCAGTGGGATGCCTCGGCTCTCGATATCGTGGTATCCGATATTGATCCGGTAATCGGGGCTGCACCGGTAATGCTTATACCCTTCAATGAGGTCACTGTCCAGGGAAATACCTACAGAGTGAGGAGCGCTCTGGGAACCACGCCAGACTATTTTGATGTCTTTTCTCTGGAGATTGTGGCAGGGACTCCCATGGAGGAACAGGATATCTCCCTGGGTACTAAATCTGTATGGATAAGCGAAACCACGGCGATACTTCTCTTTGGTTCGCCGGAGAAGGCCTTGGGCCAGTATATCTCTCCTCCGGGTATGATCCTCCGTTTAGGCCCGGGAGGTGGAAGGGGAAACAGCTCCGACATGGGAGGCAGGACTCAAGGGCTCATCACCCAGTTCTCGGTTAAGGGGATCTTTTCCGATCCACCGGAAATTGCCAGGAAATCCTATGGCATAGCGGATCTTATTTTCCCCCACACCTCTCTCATCCCCAGCGGTAGTAATACCTCTATCTTCCGGAATTTTACCTCGGGACTCTTTGTGGTCCAAAGCCGGGGAGCTTCCGCAGAACGGGTCTCCGCCTCTATCCAGCAGGTACTGTCCGGCCAGTTCGGGGAGGACACGGAGATTCTGGTGTGGGAGGGCTCTCCCCGGGGAATCTCCTCCTATATGGAGGAACTCCGGGGATCGGTTAGAATCTTTACCATCTCGGTTAACATCCTCGGGATAATCCTGCTTATCACGAGCGCCCTCGGGATTTTCAGCATTATGGTTGTAGAGGCCTTGGGAAGAAAACGGGATATAGCCCTGGAGAGGGCTCTGGGAGCCTCCCAGGGTTTCATTGTTAAGGAATTCTGGACCTGGTCCATTATCATCAGCCTTGCCGGGGCTTTCCTTGGGGTAATCCTTGCTCTTGCCCTCTCGAAACCGGTGCTCGGCGCCCTTTCCCCGCTTCTGGGAGAGATCTCCCGGGATATCGGCTCCGCTACCGGCGTAAGATTCTCCACCGTGGTAATGGGAGTAGCCCTCGCTCTGGGGTGCGGCGGTATCCTGGGGCTGCTTCCCGCCCTGTCGGCTGTTAAGGGAAACATAGCCGATACCTTAAGGGAGGTTTAGAGTGGGTTCTTCAAAAGCGGTTTGTTTCCTGCTCCTCGCTCTTGCCCTGGCATTACTCCCCACCCTTCCCACCTGGGCCAGGGGTACAGGACCGGAAAAGGGTTCGGATACAAGCGCATACTTTCCCCTTCCCACTCCCGCGGCACCTGGAACGGCCTCGAACACCGTCACCCCTCCGCAGAAGGGATCGGCTCCGGAGGGGTTCCAGCCCGTATCCGGCAGGCTTTCCAGCCTGGAGGAGATAGAGGCCCTCGCAAGGGAAAAGAATCTTGAATACCGCAAGGCCCTTCTGACAGCAAAAAGGGCCGCCTCCGCTTTGGAGGATGCTCTTCCTCTCTCCAAGACATTCCTGTCCTTTTCCGCCCAATACGGAAAAACAAGCGATCCCGATTTCCTGGGCTACAGCGCCTCGGTCTCCCTGCCCCTGCTGGAACAGCTGGGAGTTTCCGGGAGGATAGATCAGGATTCCCTGTATCAGCTTGGACTCTCCGTCAACCCCCTTTACCATTCCGACAGCAGCAGGCAGCTTGCCCTGGCCTACAGGAAAGCCCTCCTTCAGGTTGAGGATCTTTCTATATCCGTGGGCAAAGAAGCCAGGCAGAGTGCCCTTGCCTGGATGACGAGCCTTCGGAAAAGCCACTACCAGGAGGAATTGGCCGCTCTTCGGAAGGCAGCCTACGAGGATGAACAGGTTAAATACAAAGCCGGAGAGTCTACCCTGGAGGATGTGAGAGAGTCCTTTATCTCCTGGTCCCAGGCGGAAACAGCCCTGATAGATATAAGACAGAAAACCCGGCAGGCAGAGACCAATCTTCATCTTACCCTTAACTCCGATCCCTCTACGGTAAGGATAGACCCCTTGAGCCTGGAGGAGCTTTATAAAGCTCTTACGGAATTACAGACAGGACTCGACCCGGAAGACGGGGATTACTCCGGCCAATACTCGGTTATTGCAGCCCGTCTGGAGGCGGAGAGTGCCAAGGCTAAGTACGACAGCACCTGGCTTATTTCCCCCAGCCTCAGTATAACCGCTAACATCAACCCCGATCCCGCCGGAAACCCTGCAGTTTCTGGATCCGCTACCTTGAACATCTCTGTACAGGACTGGAAGGGTGCTGAGAAGGAGCAAGCCCGGGAGGAGCTTGCCCTGGCCCGGGAGGCAGCCCTGATTTCCGAGACCCGTTCCAGGCTTGACCTGCTGCAGAGCCTGGCTGCTTTGGATATAGCCCAGCAGACCCGGAAAATCCGGGAACTGGAACTTGAACAGGCAAAAATCCTGGCAGAGGAGGCTGACTTTCTCCATAGCCTGGGCAGGATCTCCCGCCTGGAACAATGGAACACCCTCCTAACCCTTAAGGCCGCGGAAAATGAACTTTTTTCCGCCCTGGCGGAGGAGTATTCAGCCTGGCTTTCCATAAAACGTTTTCTGTAGAATCCAAGATTTTTGTAGTTTGTCGAAGCTTGTTGTAACCGAATATATATATAAACAAGTGTATTTGAAAGCTCTCAAAAGAGCTCTTATTCCGGTAAAACCAGGGAAAAATCCCCATTAAATATAAGAATTGTTGAATATTAAAACCCGCACAACAAGGTTCGGAGAACTACTCAAGATTTTCACCCGCCGGCGGGTAAGCCCCGCCGGGCACAAAGAAAAGCTTCCGGTTAAAACCGGAAGCTTTTTGTCTTTTTTTCGAGGCAATTGGTTCTGCCGCTTTCCCAAGCTTTCCCGGCCGCCTTTCCGGCGAAGTTTCAGGTACCCAGCTTCTGGGCCATTTTTCTGGACAGGATCCTGGCAAGAATCATCAAAGCCAGGCTGATAATCACCCCTATTCCTAAATCCAGAAGTATCTCCTTAAGGGCAACACCCTGAAGGGTCAGATCATAGAGAGGGCCAAGAAAGTAGTAGGTAGGAAAGATCTTGGCAATCCATTGGGGAACGCCGGGGAAAAGGAAAAGAATCGCCGGGGCAAAAAGGATTATGCCTCCACCCTTGAAGACTGTAAAAAGAGTGGTCATATCCCTGGCTCCCGAGCCGAGGAGTATACCGAATTGTACGCACATAAGGGAGGCCACGGCCAGGATAAGGAGATTGCCCCCAATATAGGCGGTAAAGCCTCCGTTTATCAACATGGTAACCGCTCCGACAACAAAGGCCAGGATAAATCCCAGAATTCCCTTGGCGGCGATAAAATCATCCACCGTAACAGGAGTAACAATAACAGCATCCAGGGTTTTAAGCTCCCGTTCCTGCACTATGGCTGAGGCAGGGAGGAATATACCCCCCAGGGCTACGGCCATAAGAATCATGAGGGGCACAAGCCGGTCAGCAATCGGAACTCCCGGGTCGTCTCCCAGGGTCTCCACTGCCACCTCCACAGGAGGAGCCTTCCCTTCCACACTCCGGATAAGATCCAGAGCTGTTACGGAGAGGACTATCCTGTTGGAGGCGAGACTTTCTCCCCCGATAAAGAGATTAAGAACCGGCTTTTCTCCCGAAAGAAGCTCCTGGTCAAAGGTTTTGGAAAGAACAATCCCTGCATCCAGATCATTGGCCTCCACCATACTCTTAAGATTCTCCTCGGAATCGAGCATTGTCACCTCAATTCCCTTAAGATCCCGGGCCTCTGCCGCAACCTGGGAGGAACCATAATCCACAATTCCCAGCCTGGGGGAGGGATCGATCAGCCCTCCGAACACTATTTTTATAAGGAAGGTCATTACCAGGGGAGTCACCACAACCCAGAGGAACAATCCTCCCCGGGGACCCATAAGGAGATCCTTTCCCAATATTAAAAAGGTATTACGAAGTTTCATAAAGTCACCACCCTCCTTCGGAGAACAAGAACACCGATTACAAAAAACAGAATACACCATCCCCCCAGCATGAGAAGATTCCCGGCAGAATCGGCCCAGCCTGCTCCCTCGGTGGTGGAAATCAGGACGGTTTTAACCAATCCGTAGGAGGGCAGATACTGAAGCCACAGAGCGAGACTTCCCGGGAAGAGCACGGCAAAGGCAGGGATCATAAGGGGGATTAGAAAAAGGAGAGAGAAGAGCATGGTACCCATAAGATCCTTCCCCGCCGATCCGGCTATCATGGCCAGTCCTGTGACCATCACAGCCCCCAGAAGCAAGGCAACCAGCACAATACCCGGGGAGGAACCGAAACCCCTTATCAGGAACATTACAATGACCGATTCGCTGAAGGCTATGAAAGTGCCGAGAAGCCCCTTGGCTGCCAGGATATCCCCTATCCTCGCCGGGGTAGAGAGGAGGGCTGTCAGGGTTCTGTTCTGTACCTCCGAGGAGATCAGGGCGCCGAGGGAGATTACCTCTATCACCAGCACCATAAAGGCATAGAGGGGTTTTAGCTTGTCCCGGAAGGGCACCTGATTCCCAGCCCTATCCACGCCCAGGATGATGGTATCCTCCTCCGGAAATGTTACAGGCAGGGGATTACCGGAGATGGCAAAAGCGATCTCCCGGACAGCACTGGTCATAGCCTGCCTTATCTCCGGCGGCAGATTGGGATGGACATACACCGTAACCCTTGTTCCTTTGCCAGAGGCCGCGGCGGACAGAAAATCCTCCGGAAAATCAAAACCCACCTGTAGGTCTCTCTCTGTAACCGCCTGTTTTAAGGTTTCCCCGTCTTCGTACCATTTAAGAGCCATCCCCTCTTCGGCAGATTCCCCGGCAATCCTTTCAAAGGCCGCTTCTAATCCCTCTCCATGAATTCCTACAGTGATTGTTTCATTTACAGACTTGGGCAGAACCCAATAGAGAACCGCAAAGGAAACTACAGAAAGAATTGAGAGGAACACAAAGAGGAGATCCCGGCTGAAAAGGGCGATATCCTTCCTGAGGAGGGCAGAAAGGATTTCGAACCGCGATACCTTTCCTTTCATTATACCAACCCCCTTCCGGTAAGGAGAACAAATATATCCTCCAGGGTGGCCTCTTCCGTGTGGATGGTCAAAAGCCCCTCTGTTCCCACTGCCTCCTTGAGGTGTTCTCCGGCCTTTTGATCGGAAAGTTCTATTATCCTCTCCTGGACTCCGCCGTTGTTTCTATGCCTGATTTTTACCGTTCTTTTGCCGTATTTCAGCTTAAGGTTCTCCGGTGTGTCCAAAGCGGCAATCTTACCCTTGTTTATAAAGGCTACCCGGTCGGAAAGCAGGTCCGCCTCCATCATGTCGTGGGTGGTAAGAAAAACCGCCGCCCCCCGCTTTGCCTCCTCCTGGATCACTGTCCTTATAGCTCTGGAGGACACAGGATCAAGACCATCGGTGGGTTCATCCAGGAAGATCACCTCCGGCTGATTAACCAGAGCCCGGGCCACCATCAGTCTTTGGCGCATACCCTTGGAGTAGCGCTTAACCCTCTCGTTCATCCTGTCCGCAAGGCCTACCCTCTCCAGGGCGCTCTTGGCATCGTAATTACGGATTCCGAAGAGCCTCGCAAAAAACTCCAGGTTTTCCCGGGCGCTCATCTCCAGGTAGAGATTCTTCTCTTCAAAGCAGACCCCTATCCTCTGCTGGACATCCTTGGGAGTCCTGGCAATATCCATTCCCAAAAGGGCTATGTTTCCAGTCTGGGGTTTTATCATTCCCGTAAGCATCTTAATGGTGGTGGACTTGCCCGCTCCGTTAGGGCCTAGGAAACCCATAACCTCACCCCTGGCCACCTCAAAGCTTATGCCATCTACAGCAAGGATCTTGCCGTAGGAAAAACTTACATTTTTAACGGTTATTGCAATGTCACTCATCAGAACCTCCTTGTAAAGATTGTACTAATACAATAATACATTAGTTCTTTAGAACATGCAAGAGGAAATTTTAAAATATTATTGTATGAGGTAAATTCACATGAAAATATCAAATCTAGTGGACCGCTTTATCTAGAAAGCAACGCTGCCTTCGGTGGAGTTGTGGGCGGCGTGATCGTTAAAGGTGCCACTTGCTGGTCAGAGAGCACCGGCTTTCGGACCGCCAGGCCAAAGCCCTCGCTTACATTTTGGAGCACGGAAGTCTGACCATCCAGGTTTTTAAGGGCTTATGCCCTGATGTAAACCGCCGGTCTCTACAGCGAGACCTGAAAGCGATGGTGGACCGTGGGTTGATCTTCACCGAGGGAGAAACCCATCAACTGCTCTACCGCTTGGCAGGGGGCGACTAATCTTTGCGACAAGGTTTACGACACCTTTGCGACATGTTTTACGACACACACAGCCGGGTTGAGTGCCTGGGAAATGTATCTTGAAGGTTTCAGCCACTTTTTCAGAACCTGTGAACGATCCGTTTTTTCTGTTATGCTGAACTCAGCATAACAGAAAGAACTGGCTCTTCTCGGGAAGCCCCAAAGGGGCAGAGAGTTCCTGCGCCATGTATTCATTAATTGAGAAGGCAAAACACAACGGTGCGAATCCTAACTATTATTTACGAAAAGTCTTTGAGATGGCGCCATCGATGCGGACTGATGAAGATCGGAAGGCGCCCCTTCCCTGGAACATCCACCGTTGATTTTTTTTATTAGGTGCGGTTTATTTGACCCTTATACCTCTTTGATGTTCTTACCTTTAAAAAGTTATCGGGTGCACTCTAGATAAAGTTCGAATAATCCTCTTTAAAATTAATCTCTTCAATCCCTCGGTTTTCCTGGAAAAAACAATATCTACAAAATACTCGGCCAGCAGTTCCTCCGGTTCAACAACAATTCCAGAGGTGTCCCCGGTCTTCTCCGCCCAACCGGCGACCTCTCGGGGCTCCAGGAGTAAGGGAAGGCTGGGTTTAGCATCCCGGTTTAATACCAGAAAGAGGCCCGAAAGGCTACTTAATATATCACGGCTATTATCCACGGTTTCCAGATCCGCTTTAAGCATTTGGAGGGGAACAAGATCAACCTCCTGGCCCAGGTATTCCAGGGTTATCCAGTAATCCCGGAGCGGAGAATCGGGATTGGTCATTATCTTTCCCGGCAGGTTTTCCGGAATCTGTACCTCCCCGCCGGGAGTGCAGGAAAAACCTATTAGACCAAAAAGAGCCTTCCTGAGGGGTTTATTGAACCTTGTTGCAATATGAAAAATCTCATGGGCCAGGAGGGATCCCAGGGATTCCCCGGTTTTGTATCCCGCAAGCTTACCTTCCGGAAGGATTACTCCACGACCCCGGGTGTAGGCGCTCCCCCACTCCTCCCTGCCGCTGGTTTTAACCAGCTGGATTCTCCCGGAAAGGGAGATATCCTGGGAAAGGCAGCGGCTGTTGATCCCTTCCAGGGCCTTTTCAATTTCGGCCTTCTCTTCCTTTTTCCATTCCAGGAGGGAGCCGGATAGAAAATCCAGATAGTCTTCCAAGCAGAGAAGCTCTGGTTTTTTCCCGGCCGCCGGGGAGGGTGTCTGTCCCTCCATCTTAAGGCTCCATTCCCAGGGTTTTTGGGCTTTTATGAAATCATCCCTGGCAAGGAGGATCGCTTTTGCCTCCTCTCTGTCTGCAAAGGAATAGGTTATCACTGTGCCTCAGCTCGCTTCTTTTCTGTATTGGGGGGAAAGATTTCTTTTCTGGGCATCCAATTCCCGCTTCCGAAGCCGGATCGATTGGGGGGTAACCTCCACAAGCTCGTCCTCCCGGATAAATTGTAATGCCCTTTCCAGGGTCATTGGAAGTATGGGGGTAAGGATTACCGCTTCATCCTTTCCAGCGGCCCTCATGTTTGATAGTTTTTTGGTTTTACAGGGGTTTACATTCAGATCATTCTCCCGGTTGTGCTCCCCCACAATCATCCCTTCGTAGACCGGGTCCTTTGGCAGGACAAACAGGTTGCCCCGGGGCTCCAGGTTAAAGAGGGCATAGGCAACTGCATTCCCCTCCCGGTCGGCAACGAGGGATCCGGTAAATCTTTCCGGAAAATCGCCGCGGTACTCTTCGTAGCCGGAAAAGTAGGAATTGAGCAGGCCCGTGCCTTTTGTGTCTGTCATAAACTCGTCCCTGTATCCGATAAGGCCCCTCGAGGGGATGCTGAACTCAAGACGGATACGGCCAGTTCCATGATTGATCATATTAACCAGCCTTCCCTTTCTTCTGGACAACTTCTCGGTAACGATTCCCATGTAAAGCCCTTCGCAGTCCACAAAGAGCCTCTCCACTGGTTCAAACCGCTTTCCCTCCCGGTATTTGAAGATCACGGCGGGTCTGGAAACACAGAACTCGTACCCCTCCCTTCTTAAGGTCTCTATAAGTATAACCATCTGAAACTCGCCGCGGCCCTGGACAAGAATGCTATCCTTATCCTGGTCCTGCGAAACCTTTATGGAGACATTCAGAAGCTGTTCCTTCAGTAACCGCTCGTGTAGTTTTGTAGCCTGGACATACTTGCCTTCCTTCCCGGAAAAGGGGGAGGTATTTCTGCTGAAGCGGATGGATACGGTAGGTTCATCCACCGTTATCCTCTTCAGAGGCTCAGTATTCTCCCGGGTGCAGATTGTATCACCTATATGAACATCCTCTATGCCGGATAGAACAAGGATATCTCCCGCTTCGGCGGAGTAGGCATCCACCATGGCGGGCCCCTGGTAGGTCTGAATCCTGGAGACCCTTAAAGGCTTCGGAATCCCCGAAATGCCTACACAGACCAAAGAGTCATTGGCCTTGGCCATGCCGTTATAGATCTTTCCTATGGCAAGCCTCCCCAGATAATCGGAATAACTGAGATCCGAGACTAGCATTTGGAAGGGTTTTTCCAGATCCACCTTGGGCGGCGGGATCTCCTCCAGAATCGCCTGGAAGAGGGGTTCCAGATCCGTCCCCTTCTCCTCCAAGGTTCGTGAGGCAAGCCCCTCCCTGCCCACGGCATAGAGGAGGGGAAAATCCAGCTGTTCCTCCGTGGCGTCCAGGTCTATAAGCAGGTCAAAAACCTCGTTTACCACAGTCTTCGGTCTTGCATCCTGCCTGTCGATCTTGTTGATCACCACAATTACGGAAAGCCCAGCGGATAGGGCCTTGGAAAGCACAAAACGGGTCTGAGGCAAAGGCCCTTCCGCCGCGTCCACGAGCAGTACCGCCCCGTCGGCCATGGAGATTGCCCTTTCCACCTCTCCTCCGAAATCCGCGTGCCCAGGGGTATCGATGATATTTATTTTTGTCCCCTTCCATATAACGGAACAGTTCTTTGCGGCAATGGTGATGCCCCTCTCCCGCTCCAGATCCATTCTGTCCATGACCCTTTCCGCCATCTCCTGGCCGATGCGGAATACACCGCTCTGCCTGAACATGGAATCCACGAGGCTTGTTTTGCCGTGATCAACATGGGCGATTATGGCTATATTTCTTATTCTTTCATTGACCGTTTTCTTCTGCATTGAGTCTTCCTTGGGGAACAGTTTTCTCTGTGATTCTTATTAAAAGAAGGGATTACTTACTGCCGCTTGTCTTTATATCGATCCTTTTTTATTGAATCCGATAAAGATTACTCTATTTTGGGTAGGTTGTTCAAGATGCCGCGTTGAATCACTAAAAATCTAACCGAAAAAAAGAATTGCCTCAACGAAAAATCTAACCCTACCAAATTATTCCCG
>ENA-OSEO01002637-OSEO01002637.1-sediment-metagenome-genome-assembly--contig:-NODE-2637-length-24221-cov-10.764124_pt1 | contig 24221 bp, 26 predicted proteins | sample MGYA00237883_ERZ534232 | MGnify/ENA metagenome assembly ERZ534232
TGGGAAAGCAGGTGGTAAAGCTCGTGATAGGTAGCGAAACGCTGCCAGAAGTCGGGTAGAAGGCTATTGACGTAAATTCTTGCACGATCTCCCCGCGCGACATGCAAACCCCACAAATTATCCGTCAGCGGGACTCTCTTCAGTTCGAGGGTCCTGCCGCAACGTTGCTCGGCACGCACCAGCAAAGTGAAATCGTCAAGGTTCCACCAGGGCCTTGCCTCTTCCAGCGCCCAAGCCGGCAAGGTTTCCGGAGGGCGTGGAAACTCTGCGCCGGTGGAGAGAGATTCAGGAATCCTTCCGGTCGTCGCGGGCATCATCCCAGTCGGAAAGCGCGGCGTCCACCAGCCGCCGGACAAGGACGACCTCTTCGGCTGAAAGACGCTTCCGCTTGTACCAGAGCTCTACGGCTTCGTTGGAGTTCCAGAGTTCCTCGATCTGGAAACGGTTCTGCCGGTCGCCCTTGAAAGTCTCGACGATATCCGCTGCTTCAACGCCCAGGGCCTGGGCGAGTTTTTGCAGCAATTTCATCGATGGGAGACGACGGTTGCTTTCAAGGGCCTGGATGTAGATGCGGCTTACGCCGACCCTTTCCGCAAGATTTTGCTGGGTCAGGCCGCTGGACTTCCGCAGGGTCTTGAGACGCAGGCCAAGGCTCATGTTATCCCCCCTCTTCTGTTTTCAAATAATCTAACTCAACTCCATCATGTTGACAAGCTGTGCCCAATGGAGAAAAAGGGTACAACTCAGGAGGTCCGCCGCCCCCCCCGGGCTGACGCGGAGAGCGGAGTATTCAGCGTCAAGCCTGTGGAGGTTGCGGATGAAAACTGGAGAGAAGGGAGGGCTTTCCGCGGCCAGGTCCTCCATCCTTCGACGGTGTCGATCTTTCCAGAAGTCGAACCCCCCGCGGGTGATCACATTGCTGTCTTCGCAAACGGCGGCGATGGAAAAAAACGCGGAAAGCGCCGCGTCGTGGAAAGATGCCCCAGCCTTGATCGATCTTCGGAGGGCTGGAAGGCCCCTTTGAATAACCGAAGGAAAGCCTGAAGACGCTTCTCCCCGGATGCCGGTGATTCCACGTTCCAGATAGAGTCTCTCCCCATGGGTCATTTGTTTTGAAGGGCTTGACCCGGACAGGGCGGCGAATTCCTTCCGGACTGTTTCTGCCACGGCCTCCGACGCAAGACGGGCTGAGGATTGTGGGTCGATCGCTCCGGTAGAGGCAAGGTTTGACCCGGCACCGAAAAGCAGCAGGGACAGGGCAAAGATAAGGCCCTTGTGCGTATTCACTCCCCCAGTGGCCTGGGCCATCGCGCGCTCCATTTCCAGGCCGGTTGCCCTGAGCTTGGGCAAAGCTTTTTCGACAGGGGTTCCCTCCAGTCCCACTTTTGCCTGGAGAGCCCAGAAGGGTGAAAGCGCGCAGGTGCTCACGAGGAAAGTCAGGTAATCCATGTCGTCGTGGGCGCCGCTTCCAAAGGGATCCACAAGGCCGGGTTTGGGGCCGACCTGGACTTCCCAGGCGGAAGCGAGGGTGGCAAAGGTTCCGAGGACGATTTCCGGGTTCATTGGTCTCTCCTTGACTGGTTGCGAATCCTGGTTATACTCGTGCCAGGTATCCTAAAAAAAATAGGGAGGGCTAATAATGGAACTGACAGCCCGCGGTGAAGACTATCTCAAGACCATATACAAGTTGCTGAAGGAACGCAAGGTCGTCCGCGTGAAGGATTTGTCAGTCATCATGAAAGTCAGGGCGCCGACAGTGGTAGGCGCCTTGGGAAGCCTCAAGTCCAGGGGCTACGTCCAGCAGGAACCCTATGGTTACCTGACCCTGACCGAGGAAGGGAATGCTGTTGCCGCCCGTTTGGCTGAAAAGGAGGTCTCGATAAGGGATTTCCTGCGTGAGGTGCTTGGGTTGGAAGAGGAAGAGGCAGAGAGCAATGCCTGCGCCATGGAGCATTATGTTTCCCCCGTCTGCCTCGAGAGATTCCTTGCCTTCATCCGCTTCGTAGACCTTTGCGAGTGGGGGAGACCGCGTTGGCTTGAACAGTTCAGGCTATTCGTCGAGACGGGGGAAACCCGTCCCTGCACCTGTACCCAGAGGGTCGAAGGCTGCGAAGGCCCGAAGAGGGAAAATCGGAAATGATAAAGCGAGTGATGTGGGGAGTCTGCCTGGTTCTTGCCATTTTATGGCTTGCCGGGGTCGCCTCGGCCGCTTCCACCCCGCTCACCCAGCTGTTTTACGAAAGACGATGGAAGGAATTTGACCAGGCACTGGCCTCAAGCCCAAAGTGGACTCCGCGGGAAGCCTGCCTGGCTGCCAACGCGGCATGGCTTCGACTGGACCGCGAGGGTACCGTCCGTATCCTGTCGAAGCAGCGAAAGAACCTGCCCGTCTCGGTTCTTCCCTACGCAGACCTCCTGCGTGCGCTTGGATTGGAACGGACAGGGAGGGCGGAGGAAGCCAGGAAGGTGGCGAAAGCTCTTTGGCGTTCTGATTTGCCCAAGGAACTCCGCTACTACGTGGCCTACCTCAATGCGAGACTGGCCGGTCCGGCTGAAAGTGGTCCCTGGGCCAGGGAAATGCTGAAATACGCCGGCAGGGACAGCGGGAGGAAAGTACAGGCGCTTTCGCAGGTCCTTTCCACTCCACTCGGCCGGGAAGAAGACGCACTGGAACTTCTGGACCTCCAGCCTCTGGATCCCCGCGGGCTGAACTTCCTTGAAAGAGGGACGAAGGAAAAATCGAACGCAGCCCTTGAAGCTCTCGCTGTGGCTTCGGCGCTTGGCGGGAAGCCCGCGGAGGCGGTGAAACTGCTTGAAACGGTTTCAGGGACGGAAAACCGGAGCGCACCGTTGACCGGAAGAGGGCGTTTCTGGCTTGCCCTCTCCCTCTACAGGGCCGGCCGGAAGGAAGAAGCCATCCCCCTATGGGGAAAAGTGGCCGAGGATGGGGCATCGTACTCGGTTTCTTCCGTCAAGCGGCTGGCCTCTGCTTACGCTTCGGGAATTGGCATTGCCCGGATCGCCCTGGAAAGAGTCGCGAATGGGAGTGGTTCCGGGGCCGAAGCGGCCCTTTTCTCCCTGGCCAGGATCGACCCCGAAAACTCGGCGTCAGGATGGCAGGATAAACTCTTCCAAAAGTACCCCACGGGTTCCGCAGCATCCAGGCTTCGATGGGAGATCGGCTGGTCCCACTGGAAAGCCGGTGATCTTCAAAAGGCAAGCTCCGAGTGGGAAAAAGCCCTTGTCGGTGCTTCTGAAGGGCTGGACAGGGCAAGGTTGCTTTTCTGGCTTTCCCGCTGCGCTTCGAAAGCGGGGAACGATATCCTGGCGCAAAACCTGGAAGCGAGACTGGCTTCCCAGGAACCTCTTTCCGTTTATGCATGGCGGGTTTTCCCGAAAGGGCCTCCGGGGTTGTCAATTCCCGGGAGAAGAAACTGGAGCAAAGGTTCGGATATGTTGGAATCCTGGGGATTTACAATTTATGCGAGGCTCAGGCTGGAGGCGGAGGAAAAGGGTGAAAGCCTGGCCCGGGCGGCGTGGCTTGCCGCCTGGAACGGCGATTATGCAGAATCCCTGCGCCTTGCGGCCCGGGCCGGCGTCCTTCTCCCAAGGGCCGAAACTCTCAGCCCGGAGTTTCTTTCGCTTACCCATCCCAGGGCCTATTCCGCAGAAGTCGGCCGCGCAGCAGCGGAACAGGGGGTCGAACCCTCCCTCGTGTGGGCGGTCATGCGGCAGGAAAGTGCCTTTGACGAGGGGGCAGTCAGCTCGGCCGGCGCGATGGGGCTGATGCAGCTTATGCCTTCCACGGCTGCAGAAGAGGCTGGACGATTGGGGTTGGCTGGCGTGGATTTCCTGGCGCCATCCATAAACATCCTTTTGGGGACAGCTCACCTGGCCCGCCACCTGAATTCGTTTGGTCAGCTCGAAAAGGCTCTTGCCGCCTACAATGCGGGCAGCGGCGCAGTTCGGAGATGGCCGGAAGAGGGCGGTGAAAGCCTGGAGGAATGGGTCGAGGAGATTCCCTATCCCGAAACGAACGACTATGTCAGGAAGGTTATGGGAAACCTTTGCGTGTACAATGCCCTGGAAGGCCGTAAGGGTGCTTACCCATTGGCAGGGAAGGAGGCACCGCAATGACGGTGAGAGTCGAAACCGGCAAGCCCGTGGAGAAGGTCAGGCAATTCCTGGAAGAGGCAGGCTACAAGGGGGAAATCTTCTTTAGTCCTCAGACGATCTTCACCGTGGAGGATGCTTCGAAAACGGTGGGTGCCCCGCCGGAAGCGATCCTGAAAACGATCGTCCTGCAGGCGGACGGTGTTTTTGTCCTTGCCCTTATGAGCGGCATAAACCGGGTCGACCTGAAAGCCGTGAGGAGGCTGATCGGGGGGGTCAAGAAAGTTTCGATGGCTCATCCCGACACTGTTCTCGAGTTTTCGGGGTTTGCTGTGGGGGGGGTTCCGCCTGTAGGTTACCCGGTCAGGCTTAAGGCCTTCATCGACGAGGACCTTTTCAGCCAGGAAACAGTCTGGGCCGCGGCGGGAACCGACCACGCATTCTTTCCCGTTGCCCCCGGGGACTTGCTGGGCCTGACCTGCGGCCAGAGGGCGGTCATAAAAAAAGAGGGGAAAGGGCCTAGCGGCCCCCTCCCCGAGATGTGAAACCTAGTTGCGCCGCTCGGGCACGATTGCTTCGAACCAGCCGTCGAAGGCGCGTCCAAGCCTGATGGACTGCAGCGGTTTGATGAAGATCTCAAGGTTGTGATCGACAATCGCAGAGAGGATATGTCCCCCTATTGTCGAATGATCCTTCCTGCCCAGCACGGTGTGGATGTGCGGGTAGAGCTTCCCTTCCTTGTAGCTGATGTCTCCGCTGAGGGAGAGGAGTTCGAAAATCTCGTTGTGGGTTTCCATGAGGTATTCCTTGCCGGTGAACCAGCCGAAAGTCACATTCCGGACAAAACCGGCGGCGGAAAGGACGACCGCCGAATCGACGGCGTATTCTTCGCAAACCTGGCTGATCGAACGGTTCAGTTCTTCGCCCTCAGACAGGCGTATCGCGATGAGCTCGTTCGTAACCGCGTATCTCATGGCACCACCCCCGGAGAAAATGTAGATCACGACATTAGTTTATCATAATAACGAAGAGGAGCCCATGACTGATCTATTCCCGATATTGATTTTTGTTTCCGGCATCCTATCCGGTTTCCTGAATACAGTTGCGGGAGGAGGCAGCCTTCTTGTCCTGCCCCTGCTCGTTTTTTCAGGCCTAGACATGGGGGTTGCCAATGCCACGAACCGGGTAGCGATCCTCCTTCAGAGCGTTACCGCAAGCCGTAGTTTCATTCGTGAAGGAGCCCTGGATGTCAGGCAAATTTTGCCCATTGCTCTTCCGGCCGTTCTGGGTTCCCTTGCGGGAACCTTCGTGGCGATACAACTGGATGAGAAGATGCTGCGCGGGCTGATCGCTCTGGTGATCTCCGTTATGGCCCTGCTGCTTGTTTTCCGGCCGGCCATGTGGGAAGAGCGGCGAGTGGTGAACATGCCGAGATGGGTTTCCTTCTCCATCTTTTTCCTGATTGGGGTTTACGGTGGGTTTGTCCAGGCGGGAGTCGGGTTTTTCCTCATATGGGCCCTGGCGGGGCTGGGGGGGCGTGACCTGGTGGAGGCAAACGGGGCGAAAGTGTTTATTGTCGGGTGTTTTACGGCAGTAAGCCTGGCGCTTTTCGCCTCCAACGGGATGGTTCGCTTTGGGACCGGCCTGATCCTTGCCTGCGGTAGCATGATCGGAGCCTATATGGGGGCTCGTTTCACAATGGCAAAGGGCAACCGGGTCATCAGGTGGATACTGGCCTGTACGGTCATGGTCAGTGCAGGCAAAATGCTGTGGGATGCTTTCGGGCGCTAGTTGAAAATGGATGTGAAAAGTTTGCCAAGAAGCCAAGGACGCGCTCCCCGGGGAGCGCGTCCTTGGCTTCTTCTTTTTTTAGGCGAGACGGGTTCTCAACTGAGAAGATAAAGTTGAAGCGATTTTGATTTGAGTCCCCCGCCAAGGCCGACGGCGAGTTTCAGCCGAGCCTGGGTCGGCCGCAACCTACCCCCGTCAAGAACCCCCATCTCGATTAGGCGCTTGGCGCTTCCTTCGTAGCCGTACATTCGGCCGACTCGGCCCTGGGAACATCGCGAGGTGACGACGACCGGTATCTCCCGCTTCAGGAAAGAGCGGATGTGAGGCTGCCAGGATGGGGGGACGTTGCCGGAACCTGTTCCCGCAAGGACAAGCCCGTCAATGTCGGGTCCCTTGGAAAGGCACCCAAGGAGCCGTTCTCCGCAACCCAGTGCGGCCCAGACGAGCTCGATCTCGCGTGCAGGGGTAACGTATTCTCCAAGCGTGGCGGTTCTCAGGGGGGATCGGTATAGGTGGATCCTGTCCTGGATGATTTCCGCTATCGGGCCCCTCCCCGGTGATTCAAAAGCATCCCGCCTGGAGCTGTGAACCTTCCGGACTTCGGAGGCCGCGAACAGCTGGTCCTGGAAGCAGACCGTCACGCCTTGGCCCCAGTTGGCCTCGGAGGAAGCTGCGGTGAATGCCTGCACAAGGTTGATGCCGGAGTCGGTCCCCGGGCAGTCGGAGGGAACCATGGCTCCCGTGTAGACGACCGGTTGAGGGTAAGGCCAGAGCAGATCCGTGAGATAGGCCATTTCTTCTAGCAGATCGGTTCCGCAAGTGACAACGATGCCCTGTACACCGTCCTTTATGGTCTTTCGCAACAGTTCGACCAGGTCGGTGGTCATTCCGATGGTGTAATGGCAGCTTGGCTGGCGTGTCCAGTCGTAGGGCACAACCTCGCAGGGCAGCGATGGAGGCAGCCATCGGAGCATTTCTTCCGCACCCAGGCTTGGCACGTGGCCACCATGCCTTTCGCTGTAGAGCATCCCAATCGTTCCACCGGCAACGATAAAAGCAATCTTAGGCAGGTCCGGCAAGAAGCTCCCCCCGTTCGTCTGGCAACTTCCCTAGTCTAGCACCATGCAGGGGAAAATCAGTATCCCAGGTTTTCTCCCACAAGGATGACATGGGCATCGCGTCCATAGGGGGCTCTTTCGAGAATGGACACCGCGCGGCAGGCTCGCTGGGGAACCTTGCAGTCAACGCAAAACCCGGCTTTCACGCAGGGAAGGTCCATCCCGAGGCGGATACCGTTTATCGGCGTGGCCCAGTCGCGAATTCTCTGCATGGCTCCTGGGATATCCCGGCAAACCTTGTTGATTCCGAGGACGAAGCAGATCCGGTTTCTCGCCCAGGCCATGCCGGCAACCCGGTTGCCGGTTCCGTCGATATTCACGAGTTCTCCTGCAAGGGTCACCGCGTTCGAGCTCGTCAGGAAAATATCGCTGGCCAGCTCTTCGTTCCAGCGCTGAGGGCGGTTTTCGGGCTGGAGATCGGGATCCCAGTGCTGGACGATGCGATTTCCTCTCGCAAGGAGGAGTTCGGGGAGGCCGAGTTCACGTATGGTGACGGATCCCGGGATCCCGATGGTGGAGCCTTCGGGGACCAGGGAAAGCACTGCCTTGACCGCTTCATCGCGGGACTCCGCGTAAGCCGCCTGGAAGCCGTTGGCTGTCAGTGCCTTAATGACGCTGGCCCCCACCGTCCGGTAATATTCTTTCCTTGGTTTGTTCCAATCCACTGGAGACTGGGCCATTTCGCTTTTCCTCCTGTAAGGGTAGGGATCGCCGAAGCGGAAGGGGTTTCATTCCCTTCAGTAAAACTATACCAGACCGGTGCGTCGGCGGTCACGGAGCGAGTTGGCTTGCAGAAGGCCTTGCGAGGTGGTAAAAAGATCCGGTAAGCCAAGTCGGGGGAGGTTATGGAGATGTGCAAGGTGATTACGCCGGGAGACGAACACGAGCATGGGCCGGTTGTCGAACCTGCAGCGATTGCCGAACTTCTGAGGGAATCCCTCATCGGCGAACTGGAGACGACGGGGGATCTCATGGCACGCATGCAGATGATAGAGGATGCGGAGGTTGTTCATGCCCTCTTTCACCTGGTCGAAAAAAAACGCCGTCTTACGGACGACCTGTGGCTTTTGCTCCGCCGCGTGGAAGACCGCTTCTTTGAGTCCGGAGAAGCTCACGGGCACACGCACGCTCACTAGGACTCTTCTTTCGGCCTCCGCGAGGGGGCTTTTTTTTCCCCTCCTTGCCGGGTGTCAAGGCATAAACCTTGACACCCGACGGGCGCACCCCTATAATCGGCATGCTTCGGAAAGGAGGGAATGGCAATGGACCCGGAAAAACAATTGGAAACAAGAATCCGCCTTGCCAGACTCTTCGACCTTTATTCCGGGCTGCTGACAGAACGGCAGAAGCGGGCTTTCGAACTTCACGAGCTTTCCGACTGGAGCCTGCAGGAAGCGGCGGAAACGATCGGCTGCAGCCGCCAGGGCGTGTATGACCTCGTCCAGCGTGCCAGGCAGAGGCTAAACGAACTGGAGGAAACCCTCCGTTTCGGATTTCGCCTGGAGTCCACTACGAAGAACATTCAAATGATTCTGTCGCGCTATTCCGGCGACCTGCCGAATTCCTTCCTGGACGAAATGGAATCGGCGCTTCGAGAAAACGCTGAGGAGGCGGAAGATCGCGATGTTTGATGCCCTGAAGGAACGCCTCGAAGGAGTCTTCAAAGCTCTCAGGGGCAAGGGTAAGCTGGGAGAGGCAGATGTACTTGAGGCCCTTCGCGAGGTTCGCAGGGCCCTGCTTGAAGCTGATGTGCACTACAAGGTGGCGAAGGATCTCGTCGAAAAAATCCGCGTCCGGTGCATAGGCACGGATGTGCTCGAGTCCATCACGCCGGCACAGCAGATAACGGCGGTCGTCTACGAAGAGCTTTCCCGACTGATGGGAGAAGGCCCCGCGACTCTGGCCATTTCCCCGAAACCCCCGACAGTCTACATGATGGTGGGATTGCAGGGGTCAGGAAAAACGACGACCGCGGCGAAGCTCGCAAGACGGCTTTCCAAGGGGCATCGCCCCCTTCTCGTCGCCTGCGACCTGCAGCGCCCTGCGGCTGTCGAGCAGCTCCGGGTCCTTTCCGAGCAGGTGAAGGTGCCGTTTTTCGGCCCGGGCGAGGGGAGGGATACCCCGCTCGCCGTTGCCATGGGTTCCATCCGTTATGCCGAGGAGCACCTGGCCGATGTCATCCTTCTCGATACCGCAGGCAGGCTGCATTTCGACGAACTCCTGATGGAGGAACTATCCTCGATCAGTCGTGCTGTAAAGCCCCACGAGACGCTTCTTGTCGTGGATGCCATGACCGGGCAGGAGGCCGTAAACGTCGCGGCGAGTTTCCACGAACGCCTCGGTCTTACCGGCGTTATCCTCTCGAAACTGGACGGTGATGCTCGCGGTGGTGCGGCTCTCGCAGTTCGGTCAGCCACCGGGGTTCCCATAAAGCTGGCCGGTGTCGGGGAAAAGATCGAGGATTTCGAAGAGTTCGATGCACGCCGCATGGCCCAGCGGATTATGGGCATGGGTGACCTGACCGGCCTGATGGAAAAGGTTCAGGCCGTGACAGACAGTGCCTCTGTCGAGCGGATGTCTGAAAATCTCAGGAAAAACCGTTTCACGATGGAAGACCTGCTCGAGCAGCTACGCCAGGTGCAAAAGATGGGGCCACTGGAAAAGGTCCTGGAAATGCTTCCCGTTCCCGGAGGGGCGAAGGCACTGCAGGGAGCGGACATGGATCCGCGGAGGCTCAAGAAAATCGAGGCCGTGATCCTTTCAATGACGGTTCGGGAACGGAAAAACCCCGATATCATAAAGGGAAGTCGCCGGAAAAGGATTGCGTTGGGTTCGGGGACGACCGTTCAGGAAGTGAACCAGGTACTGAAGCAGTACGACCAGATGAAGCAGATATGGAAAACACTTGGCAGCAAAGGCCGCCGGGGAGGATTGGCGGGACTCAAGAACCTGTTCAGGTAAGACATCATAGGAGGTGCATGGAAGAATGGCGGTTAAGATTCGTCTCGCCCGTCACGGGCGGAAAAAGGCTCCCTTTTATCGGCTGGTTGTTGCGGATTCAAGGGCACCGAGGGATGGACGGTTCATCGAGATGATCGGTCACTACAACCCACTGACCGATCCGGCAGATATCAAGGTGGACGAGGAAAGGGCGCTCTACTGGCTTCAGGTGGGAGCCCAGGCTTCGGACACGGCCCGAATGATTCTCAAGCGGAGCGGGGTCTGGGACCGGTTCGTCGAGGGGAAGCGGAAGTAGGATCCCATGCCGGACTACGGAGCGCTCGTCGAGTCGATCGTCAGGCGTCTCGTCAGGAACCCGGAAGCCGTACGCGTTGAATGCGAAGCCCAGGGAAACGGTGTCTTCGAAGTCAAGATCCGTGTTGCACCTGAGGATATCGGACGCGTGATCGGCAAGAGGGGGGCCACCGTCAATGCGCTTCGGCTTTTGGCAAAGGCGGCTGCAGTAAAGAGCAACGAAAAGGTGGTCGTCGATATCCTTGAGGACTGAACGAAACGGCCAGCCTGAAATGATTGCGATCGGCCGGATTTGCGGCGGGCACGGACTAAGCGGGGAACTTCGAATCCTTCCCCTTACCGACTTTCCCGAAAGGTTCCTGGAGATGGAACGCCTTCGGCTTTTCCATCCCGACGGGAAGGAATGGCGCGAACTCCGCCCCATCCATTTCCGTTTCCTGGAGGGTAAGGGACTGTTGCTCGTGACGACGGCCGAGATCATCGATCGAACGGGTGCGGACCAGTTGAGGGGAGCCCTCGTGAAGGTGACAGCGGAGGAAAGGATCCCGTTGCCCGAGGGAAGGTTCTGGATTGATGACCTTATGGGGCTCCATGTCAAGGATGAAGCGACGGGAGAGTTCCTGGGAGTTATCGAGGAAGTCCTGCAGACGGGAAGCAACGATTGCTACATGGTCCGAACCCCTGAAAGGAAGCTCAAGGCCCTTCCGGCGATACGGCAAGTGATCCGGAAGGTTGACCTGGAGGCCCGCATCATGGAAGTTTCGCTGATGGAGGGGCTCTGGGATTGAAAAAAGTCACTTTTATCACGGCTTTTCCCGAGTTCCTGGAAAGCTTCCTTGCCCACAGCATCATCGGCCGGGCAGTGACTGCAAATCTCCTTGAGGCGAGTGTGGTGAACCTTCGGGATTTTGCTGTCAACCGTTACGGGCAGGTCGATGATTACGCCTTCGGCAGCGGCGGTATGGTCCTTATGGCCGAGCCTCTGGCCAGGGCCGTTGAAAGCCTGGCTCCAGAGGGAGGCACGGTCGTTTACCCCTCTCCGCAGGGAGTGGTCCTGTCCCAGGAGCTTGTCGAAAGCCTGGCTTCCCGTGATCACCTGGTCCTTGTCTGCGGGCATTACGAAGGGGTGGATGAACGCTTCGTCGAAAAGCACGTTGACATCGAGGTTTCCCTGGGCGATTTTGTTTTAACGGGAGGGGAACTTCCTTCAATGGTCCTGGTGGACGCGGTGGCACGCCTGGTTCCGGGAGTCGTGGGGAGGCTTGCTGCCGTAGAGGATGACTCGTTTTTCAGGGGAATGCTCGATCATCCGCATTTTACCAGGCCGGCGGAATGGCGCGGGGTGCCTGTGCCAAAGGCCCTTGTTTCCGGCGATGCGGCAGCGATAGGGAAATGGCGCAGGGATGAGGCTGTCTCAAGGACGATAGGAAGGCGCCCGGATCTTCTGGGTTGCGCAAATATACGACCGTACCTTTGCAAGCGGCCCTACATGCTGTTTCCTGGAGAAGCGGCAGGGTTGCCAGGAGTCATGGCACAACTGGCCGGCCTCGCGAGGCTGTATGGCCTTGAAAGGCTTCTCGTTGTGGAAGCGGACGAAACCAGGCTGCAGGATCTCACCGCTACCTCTTCCGAGGTCAGTGGAGGGGGCAAACCGGTTTTCAAGTTTTTCAAGACGAACCGGCAAGCTCTCCAGTGGGTCCTTAAAAGAGAAGGCGAAGTTCCGCTCCCGGTCGGAGTGGAAACCCAGGCAAGCGGAAGGTCGCTCCACTGGGTGGAAGCAAAGAGGCGGATACTGGAAACGGGAAAACCCATCATCCTGGGTTTCTCGAGGGATATGCCCGAAACGGAAATAAGCCTGGCTCCACTGAGGGGCGGGCTGGAAAGCGAAGAGCGGATCGATCCCGTGCTGACCCTGTCGGTTTTCGTGGACCGCTTCTTCGGATGTCGCTAAAATTCTGACTGGAAAGACCAGCAAGGAGGGAAAGGAAAATGGATCCCAGGATCGCGTTGATCGAAAAGAAATTTCTCCGGAACGACCTGCCGGAATTTCGCCCGGGTGACAACGTCAAGGTGCACGTGAAGGTGAAAGAAGGCAACCGTGAGCGTATTCAGATTTTTGAAGGGATCGTCATCGCACGCCAGAAAGGCGGGCTGCGCGAGAACTTCATCGTGCGCAAGATGTCGGGCGGAATCGGTGTTGAGCGTATATTCCCGCTTCACTGCCCTTCCATTGACAAGATCGAGGTCGTGAGGAAAGGCCTCGTTCGCCGAGCCAAGCTGTACTACCTGCGCAAGCTGAGCGGCAAGGCCGCCCGCATCAAGGAACGTCGCTAATAAGCCCCCTCGGGGGTGTTGACGCTCCCTGATAGCCTGCTATAATGGGCGTCACGTGCCGGGGTGGTGGAACAGGTAGACACGCACGTTTGAGGGGCGTGTGGGGAAACCCGTACGAGTTCAAGTCTCGTCCCCGGCACCACTGGAAAAAAATCGATCCGGCAGGTTCGCCCTGGCCGGGCCGAAGAAAGAAAAGGCCTTTCCACGCAGTTGCCGACAGGGCGTGAGAAGGGCCTTTTTCATTCCCGCAAAGCCTTCGACCGGAGGTGACGTGTCCTGATGGGCGACACAACCGAGCTCGGACGTCTATTCTCGCCGCGATCCGTCGCGATCGTCGGTGCGTCCTCGAATCTGGAAAGCATTTCCGGAAGGCCGTTGAAACTTCTGAAACGGTATGGCTTCAGGGGTCCGATCTATCCCGTCAACCCCAAATACGAATTCATCGAAGGTCTTCGATGCTATCCTTCGCTCGGAACGCTGCCGGAAGTCCCCGATGTCGTTCTGGTAGGTGTTCGCGCCAGCATGGTTCCTGGTGTAATGAAGGATTGCGCCCGCCTGGGCGTGGGTTTCGCCGTCATTTTCTCCTCCGGGTTCGCAGAATCGGATAAAGCCGAGGCACAGGAGGAACTGGTCAGGATCGGAAAGACAGGGGGGGTTCGCATCCTTGGGCCAAACTGCCAGGGGCTGGTCAACCTTGCACTGGGCTTGCCGCTGAGTTTTTCGGCTTCGCTTGACACGGACCGAAGACCCTCCGGGCATGTTGCCTATGTCTCCCAAAGCGGGGCTTTCGGTTTTGCTTCCTTTGCCATGGCTGCAGATGCCGGAGCCGGTTTCCGCTATGTCGTCACAACCGGTAACCAGGCCGACCTGGATGTGATCGATTTTGCCCGTGCCCTTGCCGTTGACCCCGAGGTGCGCCTTCTTCTGCTTTACCTGGAAGGAATTAAAGACGGGGACCGGTTTATCGATCTCCTTCGTTTAACCCGTTCGAGGAATCTTCCCGTCGCGATCCTGAAGGTCGGCCGTTCCCCTGTGGCCAGGGAAGCTGCGAAGAGCCACACCGCGGCGTTGACCGGTGATGAAAAAGTCTGGGAAGCCGTATTCAGGCAATACGGGGTCCTGCCCTTATCCGATTCGGACGACGTGACGGATGTGGCCCGAATGTTTGGTTCCGCCAAGAGGACTCTTGGAAAGCGAGTCGGTATCCTCAGCACATCGGGAGGTGCCGGCATCATCGCGGCAGATGCCTGCGACACGATGGGACTTTCAGTCCCGGAGTTGTCCGGGAGCTTGCGTGAAGAGGTCGAAAAGTTCATCCCGTCTTTCGGTTCCAGCCGCAACCCCGTGGATATGACCGCCCAGGTCATCAACGATCCGCAGGGGTTCCGAAAACTTCTCTCCCTGATGGAAGAAAGCCCGGAAATCGACATGATCCTTCCCGTTCTTTCGATGATCACGGGGGATTCGGGATTGAAGATGGCGTTGGACCTTGCCGAGGCTTTCGATGCCGGAAAGAAACCGATGGCTTGCTGCTGGCTGATTGACGATGAACACGGGAAGAGTTTCCGGGACTTGCTGTCAAGACGCGGTGTCCCTGTTTTCACGAGTCTCCGAAGGGCCGCAGCCAGCCTTGCACGGCTGGCGCAATGGCAAGGAAGGCCTCCCTTGCCCCCCGAAAGGGTGCAGGAGGGAACTCTGCCTTGCCGCCTGGAAAAAATGGTTGAGCTTACCGAGGCCGAGGCGAAGGCTGTCCTTGCTTCATACGGGGTTCCCATTACGCGGGAGAGGCTATGCAGAAGCCTTGCCGAGTCGACGGCTGCCGCGGAAGAGATCGGCTATCCGGTCGCCCTGAAGGTGATGTCTCCGGATATCCTTCACAAGACGGAAGCGGGTATCGTTGCGCTTCGGGTCCGCGATGAGGAGGAACTTAGGAACACTTACGGGCGAATCCTTGAAAAGGCTGTGAAAGCCAAGCCGGGGGCCCGGATCAGGGGCGTGCTCGTGCAGGAAATGGTATCCGGTGGACAGGAGTGCATTGTCGGGGTCAAAAGGGATCCCCTTTTTGGCCTTGTCGTAGCGGTGGGGCTTGGCGGGGTTTTTGTCGAGGTCCTTCGTGATGTCTCTTTTCGCCTCGCTCCTGTCGACCGCAGGACAGTCCTGGAGATGCTGGAAGAGCTCAAGGGGATTTCGTTGCTCAAGGGAGTTCGCGGGGATCCGCCCCGGGACATGGAAGCCCTTGCTTCCCTTGTCGAGGCGGTTTCCAACATGGCCCTCAACGAGCCGGACATCCTTGAGCTTGACGTGAACCCGGTAATGGTCCTTGAAGAAGGGCGCGGAGCTGTTGCCGTCGATGCCCTGATCATAAGGAAGTGACGGCCATGGATTGGATATGGCCATTCCTGGGCTACCTGGCAGGATCCACCCCCACGGGGTACCTTATCGTCAGGCTCCTGAAGGGATGCGACATTCGGACGATCGGGTCGGGCAATACGGGGGCGACGAACGTCGGGCGGGTTGCCGGACGCTTCTGGGCTGTTTTTGTGGCGATCTTCGACATGGCCAAGGGAGGACTTGTTGTCCTGGGAGCTCTCCTATGTGGCGTCACTTCCCCATGGGTTCTTGCCGCCACTGCCGTGGCAGGGGTCATCGGACACAACTATCCCGTTTGGCTGCGTTTTTCCGGAGGCAAGGGAGTGGCAACCTCATTTGGGGTCCTTTTCTTTCTCGACCCATTGGCCACGCTTATCGGAGGAGCGGCATGGTTCATCCTTCTCAAGGGAACGCGAACCGTTTCCCTATCCTCGATGGTTTCCCTCTCCGTTGTCCTGCTTTCCCTCTGGGTCCTGGGTTCGCCAATGGCTTACATCAACGCCGCTCTTTTCCTCCTCGTCCTCTCGTTGTGGCGCCACCGCGAAAACATAAGGCGGCTGATGGAAGGAACAGAAAGGAAAACGGGCTCCTCTTCACCGGGAAACGATACCCCCTGACACATAATTGACTAATCCTGACCTTCTGTGTAGAATGACGGTCAGGGAATTTCAGGGGGTGCTGTCATGGCAAGTTTGACGAAGATTATTGAAGATCACATCACCCAGTTGTTCCAGGAAGCCGAGGAAGAGGTCATCGCGCTCCGCAGGAAAGACCTGGCGGAACTTTTCGGTTGCGTCCCCAGCCAGATCAACTACGTGCTCAGGAGTCGCTTCACGCCGGAGAGAGGATTTCTCGTGGATAGCCAGAGGGGCGGTCACGGCTACATCCGCATCCTCCGACTCTCCTTCAGGTTTCCCGAGGACCGTGTGAACCATATCGAGGACCTCGTAGGGGAAACACTCTCGGAGGCTGAAGCAAAGCGACTTCTCCTGAATCTGCAGCATCGCGGGATGATAACCGGTAGAGAGCGTCTTCTGATAGAAGTGGCACTTCGGTACCAGGAGGAAGTGGCGCGTTCCCTTTTCGATCTTTCGCCATACCGCCGGGATGTCATGAACGCCGAACTCCTGAAGAGGATGCTCAGGAGCCTGGTCCTTTCGTAGGTCAGTCCCATGCTCTGCGAAAAATGCGGGAAGAAAAACGCTGACGTTCATATCCGGCAGGTCGTGCAGGGGGTCGTTTCCGAGCACCACCTGTGCCGGGACTGTGCCCGTGAACTTTCCCCAGGCTGGAAACCGGGCGGCGACTTCCTCGAGTTTTCCATCGGGACCTTTCTAGAGAACCTCTGCAAGAGTCTCGGCCCTTCGATTCCGGAGGAAGGCAAAAACTGCCGGGAAATCCCCCCCTGCCCGCGCTGCGGGCTCGATTTCGAAGAGTTCCGGAAAACAGGGCGCTTTGGTTGCGCAGGCTGTTACGAAGCCTTCAGGGAGTGGATCCGTCCTCTTTTCGTGCGGATACATGGTTCCGAGACCTACAGAGGGCCTGCGCCGGAAGGAATCCCGGTTCCGGGAGCCGAAGACGAGTTGTCGGTCCTGAAGCAGCAACTGAAGGATGCTGTTGCTGCGGAACGTTACGAAATGGCAGCGACCCTCAGGGACCGGATAAGGGTCCTGGAAGGAAGATGGCCTGATGGACGCTGAACGGATCCTCGGCTTGCCTCTGGCATGGGCGGACATGCGTGACAATGCCGGCGATGTCGTCGTATCGAGCCGGATCCGGCTTGCAAGGAACCTTGAGAGGTTCCCCTTCGTCCACCGTGCTTCAGCAGAGGAAAGGATGGCGGTTGTAGAAGCGGTTCGAGAGGTGGTCGAATCAGAACCCCTTTTCAGGGAGTTTGCCTGTTGCCCCATTTGCGAAATGGATGACCTTTCGAAGGGGCTCCTGGTCGAAAGGCGGCTGATGAGCCCGGGCTTCCTGAAGGGTTGCCCCGAGCGCTTCATCCTTCTCGATGCAAAGGGAATCGTTTCCGTCATGGTGAACGAGGAGGACCACCTTCGCGTCCAGGTACTCCTGGGTCGATTGTCACTTTCCGAAGCTTCCCATATTTCAACCGCAATTGACCGGGCACTCAGCCGGCTTGGTTTTGCCTTCGACTCGGAATTCGGTTTTCTGACGAGCTGCCCCACGAACGTCGGGACGGCCCTCAGAGCATCCGTCATGCTTCATCTGCCTGCCTTGAAATGGTCGAGGGCCATGCCTGAGATCATTGCCCAATCGGGTCGCCTGGGCCTTGTCGTCAGGGGGGCCTACGGGGAAGGGACGGCCTCTGCCGGTTCACTCTACCAGGTTTCCAACCAGGTGACGCTGGGGCTGTCCCCGGATGAATTTACCGAAAAGGTGGAAGCGGTCGTTTCCCGCCTTGTCGAGCAGGAGGGACGTGCCCGGGATGCCCTTCTGAAAGGGCCGCAATCCCTAGAGGATCGCCTCTGGCGGGCATGGGGAACCCTTTCTTTCGCCCGGCGCCTGGGTCTCCAGGAAGCGATGGAGTGCCTGTCCCTCGTGAGGTTGGGGCAGGAGGCCGGCCTGGGGTTGCCCTTTGAGAGACTGCAATGGGGGCGCCTCTTCCTGGATATCCAGCCAGCCCACGTCCAGGCGAGGACGGGGCGCCTGCTCCCGGAGGGAGAACTCGAAGTTGTGCGGGCGGATATTGTTAGAAGGGCATTGGCCCAACCGTAAAAGAGGGCCGCAAATCGGCCGAAAGGGGTAAACCGCATGTGGCAATTCTTTACCGAAAGGGGAAAGCGCGTTGTCCAGCTGGCGCATCGGGAAGCATTGGCCCTTGGGCACGACGTGATCGGAACGGAACACCTTCTCCTTGGCCTGGTTGCCGAGGGTGAGGGAGTCGCTGCCCAGGTCCTACGCAACTCCGGCATGGAGCTTTCGGATGTGAGAAGCCGTGTCGAAGCGGCCGTTGGCAAGGGACACCCAAGGGAAAAACCCCTGGACCTGCCCCTGAGTCCGAGGGCCAAGCGCGTGCTGGACCTTGCGATGCGGGAAGCAAGGAACATGGGGGTCAACTACGTGGGAACGGAGCACATCCTCCTGGGCCTTCTTGCAGAGGGCGAGGGGGTTGCCGCACAGGTCCTGACAGCCATGGGGCTTGAGATTCAGAACGTTCGGGAAGAGGTTTCAAACACGCTTTCGGGCGGCGAGATGGGGCCCTCCCGAGGGCAGACGGGCGTGGAGAGCCCGACCGCGTCTTCGAACAGGGTCAATCGATCCCGGACACCGACCCTTGACTCGCTGGGGATCGACCTGACCGAAATGGCCCGGAAGCGAGATCTGGACCCGGTTATCGGGAGAGTCAAGGAAATTCAGCGCCTGATCCAGATCCTGTCCAGGCGGACCAAAAACAACCCGGTCCTGATCGGGGAACCCGGAGTGGGCAAGACAGCCATCGTCGAGGGGCTCGCACAGAAGGTGATTGCGGGGGACGTGCCCGAGATCCTGAAGGGCAAGAGAGTCGTCCAGCTCAACATGGGTAACCTTGTGGCGGGAACAAAGTATCGGGGGGAATTCGAGGAAAGGCTGCGCAAACTCGTCAAGGAACTCGTTGAATCGAAGGATGTCGTCCTTTTCATCGACGAGATCCACACCATCGTCGGGGCAGGCGGGGCGGAAGGGGCCGTGGATGCGGCAAACATTCTCAAACCCAGCCTCTCGAAGGGGGACTTCCAGGTCGTAGGGGCGACCACTTTCGATGAATACCGAAAGCACATCGAAAAGGACGCCGCGCTGGAGAGGCGTTTCCAACCCGTTGTCGTGCAGGAACCGGGGGTCGATGACACGATCTCGATCCTCAAGGGCCTGAGAGACCGTTACGAAGCCCACCATCGGGTGAAGATCGAGGATAGCGCTTTAGAGGCCGCTTCGCGCCTTGGAGAGCGTTACATATCGGACCGCTTCCTCCCGGACAAGGCGATCGACCTCGTTGACGAAGCGGCGGCCCGGGCGCGCCTGAAGACGATGGAAACACCGGCTGACCTGAAGGAACTGGAACGGAGCCTGGAGAACGTCTTGAAGGAAAAGGAATCGGCGGTCTCCTCACAGGAGTTCGAGAAGGCGGCAAGGCTTCGCGACGAGGAGAGGAAGGTTTCGGACGAACTCGAAGAGAAGCGGTCAAGCTGGCTTCTTCGCCGGAACCAGGAAGAACCGGTTGTGAACGGGGAAGACATCGCCACGATTGTGTCGGAGTGGACCGGTATTCCGGTTGTGCAGCTGACCGAGGAGGAAACTGCGCGCCTCTTGAGGATGGAAGAGGAGCTTCACCGTCGAATGGTGGGGCAGCAGGAGGCCGTGAACGCCGTTTCGAGGGCGGTCAGGCGAGCCCGTAGTGGCCTGAAGGACCCGAAAAGACCGGTTGGCGGCTTCCTGTTCCTGGGCCCGACGGGGGTCGGCAAGACCGAGATGGCGAAGGCGCTGGCTGCCTTCCTTTTTGGCAGCGAAGAAGCAATGGTGCGGTACGACATGAGCGAGTACATGGAACGGCATGAAGTGTCGAAGCTGATCGGGGCCCCACCGGGCTATGTCGGATACGAAGAAGGCGGCAAGCTGACCGAGGCGATTCGACGAAGGCCCTATGCCGTCCTGCTTTTCGACGAGATCGAAAAGGCCCACCCGGATGTCTTCAATCTGCTTCTCCAGATTCTCGAAGACGGCCGGTTGACAGACGGGCAGGGCCGAACGGTCGATTTCCGCAACACGGTCGTCATCATGACAAGCAATGTCGGGGCGAGGGATCTTGCGAAGGGACAGGGATTGGGGTTTGCCGCTGAAAAGGGGCTGAGCGAGGGGGATCACCAGAAAGCCAAGGAGCGGGTTCTCGACGCGATGAAGCAGGCGTTTCGTCCCGAATTCCTCAACCGGGTTGACGACATCGTCGTCTTCCGATCCCTTTCCAAGGACGAACTGCTCAGGATTGTGGACCTCATGCTCGCGGAAGTTGAAACGCGTGTCAGGGAAAGGGGAATCGGGATACGCGTTTCGCAGGGGGCGCGTGATTTCCTGCTTGAAAAGGGTTACGATCCGAAGTACGGTGCCAGGCCGCTGCGTCGAACGATCCAGCGCATGGTGGAGGACCGTCTTGCGGACCTCTTCCTTGAAGGACGCTTCAGGGGCGGGGCAAAGGTTGAAATCGAACCTGAAGACGATCACCTTTCATTTCGCGAAATACCGGCCTGAAACCGTTCAGGGCGGAAAACACCAACCGGGGAGGAACGAAACTTGAAAAAGTCATTTATCTTTATCGCGCTGCTGGTGTCCGTCTTGGCCCTCTCATCAATGCAGGCCTTCGCTGCTGGACAGGTCCCGGTAATGAAAGCCGGGGCGGAGAGCGTCACTGCCGACGACCTGCTCTTCCTGTTGACCCAGAAAACCGGAGGAAACGAGGCGATGGCCGGTATGGTCGCTTCAAAGATGTCCATGGAGGAAAAGAAGGACTTCCTCAAGGATGTGGGGGACTTGTTACTTGTTTACCAGGCCGCCCAGGCGAAAGGAATCCAGTTCAACCCCGGAGTTGCGGCCAAGCTTCGCTGGGATGCCGTGAACACGATGGCCCAGGGATATGTTGAAAAGCTCGCGGCAGGCTGGGACATGAGCGAGCAGGCACTCAGAAGCTATTTCGAGGCCCACAGGGCCGATTATGCAGTCAAGGAAGCGGTCCATGTCCGCCACATCCTGGTCGAGTCCGAATCGGAAGCGAGAAACCTTCTGCTCCAGGCCCTGGCAGGGGCCGATTTCGGCGAGTTGGCGGCTCGTTCAAGCAAAGACCAGGGATCGGCCGAAAAAGGCGGGGATTTGGGCTGGGTGGAAAAGGGCTTCACCGTACCCGAATTCGAGGAAGCGGCATTCTCGGTCCGGAGTGGAAGCCTCGCCGGTCCCGTACGGAGCGAGTACGGCTGGCATGTGATCCAGGTGCTGGAGCGGCGCCCGGCGGGGGAAGGAATTTACGAGGTCGCAAAACAGCAAGTTGCAAGAGACCTCCAGCATTCCTATCTGGAAAAGGAACTTGCAAGGATGCGAGCGGAAACGGCGCTCTCCATTGACGAGAGCCAGCTGGCGAAACTCGGGGAATAAGAATTATTTGGGAGAGGGCCGGGAACATTTCACCGGCCCTCTCTCTTTTGAGCGGGCGGTTTGACTGCCCGACCATGCGCTGGACAGCCTTGCCAATGGCCTTATAATGTTCATGGCAAGGCAAAAGAAACCGGGAGGTGTTGCAAGGTTTAGGAGGGAGCAAAAGGGGTTCCAGGAGATACGGTAGACAAGAAAGGGGGAAATCACGGTCATGACGGAAGAAATGGCAGGCAAGAAACCCAGTTTCGGAGTTGCGGTAATGGTTGTTCTCGTTGCGGCTGTCATCATCGGTTACAGCGTACTCAAGCTGGAGGCGGAAGTCCATATCCCTCTCGTCCTCTGCGCCCTGTTTGCAGCGCTGGTCGGACGGTGGGTGCTCGGCATTCCCTGGAAGACCATCGAAGAAGGCATGATCAACGGTATCGTACTGGCGCTCCAGGCCGTTCTCATCCTCTATATCGTTGGCATGATCATCGGTGCCTGGATCCAGAGCGGAGTGGTTCCCAGCCTGATCTACTATGGGCTCGACCTGCTCTCGCCACGGTGGTTCCTGCTGGCGACCCTGCTGATCTGCTCGGTTGTATCCCTTTCGACGGGGACTTCCTGGGGCACGACCGGTACGGTCGGTATCGCCTTGATGGGCGTGGCCATGGGCCTTGGCATTCCTGCCCCTCTCGCTGCGGGCGTTGTCATTTCCGGTGCCTATTTCGGCGATAAGATGTCACCGCTTTCCGATACGACAAACCTGGCCCCGGCCATCGCCGGAACCGACCTGTTCCAGCACATCAGGGCGATGATCTGGACGACGGGCCCGACGTACCTCCTCGTTTGCGCCATCACGGTGGTCCTGGGCATGAAATACGGCGGAGGCACGCTGGATGCGGCCAAGATCAGCGCCATCCAGGCGGTCATGTCGAGCGAGTTCAGCATCAGCCTCCTCGGTTTCGTTCCCCCGATCCTGGTCATCGCGCTTTGCGTCCTCAAGATGCCCGCCATCCCGGGCCTGTTCGCCGGTGTTGTGGCCGGTGCAGTCATTGCTGCTTTCCAGGGCCTTGGTATCGGTGACATCATGAACGTGATCCAGAACGGTTATTCCGCGACCCTTTCCGCCACCCTCGCCGAAGCCGAAGACTTGACGGCGGTTGCGAAAATTCTCGCGGATAGCAACATCCTCGGCGTGACGCCTGAAATGGCCAAGGAAGTCGGCGGAATGCTGAACGACCTGCTGACGCGCGGCGGGATGCAGTCCATGAACTGGACGATTTCCCTGATCATCTGCGCCCTGTCCTTCGGCGGCATCATGGAGAGGTGCGGATTCCTCGAGGTCATGCTCCGCACGATCCTGAAGGGAGTCAGGAGCGTGGGCGGACTCGTCGCCTCGGTTATTGCCTCCTGCTTCATCTGCAACGTCTTCCTGGGCGACCAGTACCTCTCGATCGTCATGCCGGGACGAATGTTCCGCCTGGGCTTCGAGGAAAAGGGACTCCATCCCCGCATGCTTTCCCGTTCCCTTGAAGACGCGGGAACCCTGACCTCGGTCCTGATCCCCTGGAACACCTGCGGTGCCTATAACAGCGGAGTTCTGGGAGTTCCTACCATCGAATACGTTCCCTATGCCTTCCTCAACTACCTGAACCCGCTTATGGCGATTCTCCTGACCTACCTGGGCATCGGAAATTCCTGGAAAGGAAAGGACGGAGAACCGGTGATCTCGAAAGAGAAACCTGCCGGTCTCTAAAAAAGAGAAAGGGTTTTATGAGAAAATGGCGGGGTTCGGCCGAGCGAAACAGCGGCCCGCCCCGCTTCTTTTTCAGCCTAGACATGGAGGAATGCTCTCTTGCCTGTCCTGCTCGAATCGCGCTCTAACACGCCCTTTCCCGAATGGATGCGCTGGACCTTCGGCGTTATCGGCATCTATCTTTTAGGTGATTCGCTTCGACGCTTCATGATGTTCAAAAGCCTGACCGTCCATGCCCTTTTCGTCGGTGCTGCGATCCTTTATGCGTGCGGTTACAGGAAAAGGATCTATCTCACGGAAGAGGGGATCATCCGTGAGACCAAAACATGGCTGAACAGGAACCGCGAGGTTTTCCCCTGGGACGAGTTGGGGCATGTCGGGCTGGCATATCGGAGGAAACAGATGATGGCTTTTTTCGAAAGGGACATCCTCGGCTGGAAAGTGCTGTTTGACCGGACCCAGGAAAGCCAATTGAGGGAAATCCTCGATCAATATCGACCGGGAATCGAGATCACCATTATCTAAAAAAAGGAAGCGGCCCCGCGGGGCCGCTTCCTTTTTGCTTGTGCCGGAACTAATCGTTGATCTCGAAGGTCCCTTTCTTTTCGACAACGTCTGTTCCGTCTTCCTTCCTCCAGTAGATCCCGATCTTCATGTAAGTCAGGAAAATCGCCATGAGCGGGTTTCCCCAGTTCAGGAAGGCATAGGGCCCGTAGACAAGGGGACTTACACCCAGCACGCTGGTCTGGTAGGCGCCGCAGGTGTTCCAGGGGACGAGGGCAGAGGTCAGTGTCCCGGCGTCTTCAAGGGTTCGGGAAAGCATGCGCGGTGCCAGCCCTGATTTCTGGAAAGTGTTCCGGAACATCCTTCCGGGGACGACGAGTGACAGGTACTGGTCTCCGAGGAAGATGTTAGAGATGATGCAGGAGGCTATGACGGCGGTGATGAGCGTGCCGACCTTGCGGATTCCCTTCGTCAGGGTTCCGATGATCGTTTCGAGGAACCCGCAGGCTTCCATGACCCCTCCGAAGGAGAGGGCAACGAAGATGAGGGAGATGGACCACATCATCGACTGGAGCCCGCCGCGGGAAACAAGCTTGGAAACTGTCGCGGCAACTTGTTGTCCCAGTTCAGGAGCAACGCCCGCTATCCCGGCTTTTGTCATGGCTGCTGCAACTGCGGCAACGTCAGCAGCGCCGGACACCTCTTCCGAGATGGAGGCGGCATAACCGTTCTGCACGACGTTCATGATGTCCCCGATTCCCGAGCCGGAAAGGAACGCCATGATGATGCCCGCGAAAAGTCCCGCGAAGAGGCCCGGGATGGCCGGCATTTTCATGACCGCGAGGGCGATGACGAGAACGGGC
>ENA-OSEO01002638-OSEO01002638.1-sediment-metagenome-genome-assembly--contig:-NODE-2638-length-24214-cov-10.110826_pt1 | contig 24214 bp, 21 predicted proteins | sample MGYA00237883_ERZ534232 | MGnify/ENA metagenome assembly ERZ534232
TTCGGGTAGCCGTAAGCGATATTGTTCCGTATGCTGTCATTAAAAAGGATGGGTTCCTGGGTAACGATCCCCATCTGATCGCGCAGGGAAGATATCGAAACATTACGGATATCGATACCGTCGATCCGGATGACCCCCCGGGTGACGTCATAAAATCTGGGGATCAGATTCACCAGAGACGTTTTCCCGCCGCCGCTCATACCGACCAGCGCCAGAACCTCTCCGTCTTTGACGTCCAGGTTAATATCTTTCAGAACCCAAAGATTCTCATATTTGAAATAAACTTGTTCAAAAGTTACGCGGTGCGGCCCCCGTTTGATCGTCACGGGATCCGGTGTCTCTGTTATGTCCGACTCCGTCTCTATGATGTCGAAAATTCTGTCCATGGCGGCAAGCCCTTGCTGTACGGCATTATTGAGCCCGCTCAGTTTTTTTACGGGATCGTACAGCATCAGCACGGCAGCCATGAACGAAAAGAAGGTCCCCGCTGTGGAAGTGCCAGTAATTACTTTATAACCGCCATACCATATAATAAAAGCGATCCCCAAACCACCCAAAAACTCCATGATGGGAGAAGACAGGGACCGGGCGACGACCGATTTCATCTCCATCCTGAAGAGATGCAGGGTTTTTTCAAAAAAACGCTTTTTTTCATAGGATTCCATTCCGAATGCTTTGACAATTTTGTTGCCGGCAAAGGTTTCGTGCAGAAAAGCACTCAGATCCGCCATGGCTTCCTGGCACCCGGTACTGATACGGCGGACCCTTCTGCCGAATTCAACCACAGGGAAAAAGGCCACCGGCAAAACAACCAATGCAATCAGCGCCATCTTCCAATCGCGGTAGAAGATGACAAACGTCAAACCGAGTATGGTAAAACTGTCCTTTAACGACCCCGTGACCGCTGTTGAAACCATGGCTTTGATGATGTTGACGTCATTGGTAATTCGCGACATTAAGACACCGGTCTTTTCCTTCTGGAAAAAGGATATCGGAAGGTCTTGAATTCGGTTGTAAAGATCGTTTCTCAGGTCCTTGATGATATTCTCGCCGACATAATTCATCAAATAGCTTTGGCCGTACATCCCCAAACCACGGAAAAAATAGATCAGAATAACGGCTATCGGAATTATTTTGAGCATTGTCGTGTCTTTATTGAAAAAAATATCATCCAGCACGGGCTTTACCAAAAAGGCTGTCGCAGAGCTTGCAACGGCAATGAGCAGCATGCACACCATGGCAAGAAAAAGCCTGAGCTTGTTTTGTTTGATCAGCGCCAGCAATCGCTTGTGTCTGTCTTTTAATCTCAGTTTTAACATACTCTATCTAAACAGGTTGTTTCCGGGTTCCCTGTTTTCTATTTCCTATTTCCTCTATTCTCTTTCCTGTTTCCCGTTCCCTGTATCCTATATTCTATCTCCTATATTCTACCTTCTATCTCCTCTTTCCTATCTTCTATCTCCTATCTCCTGTCTCCTATCTCCTACTTCTTTCGAGCATACGAAAGGCGATATCCGCCACGCGTTCCGAAGCACCCGACCCGCCCAGTTTGTCCCGAATGCTCAGCAATTCAAGGCTCAGCCTCTGAAGGCCGGACGGATCGCTCAACATCTTGAATACGGTTTCCGCGATTCTTTTGGAAGATGCCTCTTCCTGAATCAGCTCCGGAACAATCTCCCTGCCTGCGATGAGATTAACCAGCCCGATATGGTTAACCCGAATCATGGCCTTCCCCAACCAGTAGGACACCGGAGATACTTTGTAAACAATAACCATCGGTGTGCCTGAAATTGCCGATTCCAGGGTCACGGTGCCCGATGCAGCCACAACAATCCTGCTTTTCTCAAATATTTTTCTCACATCACCGGCAACAATCTCAAAACAGGCTTCGCCTTTGTATTTTCCGGCAATTTCTTCCGCTTGTTTTTCTTCCACATCCGGTGCGAGTGAGATGATGAACCGAATGGATTTGATTTTTTTTAGCAATATTTGTGCCGCATCAATCATCACCGGGAGATGCCTTGCAATCTCTCCATGGCGGGATCCCGGAAGAAGACCGACAACGGGATTTTCTTCCGACCACCTGTCCACAACCGCTTTTTGGGGTAAAAGACCATTCTCGAGTAATGGATGGCCTACAAACGTTACCGGAATATTTTGTGCTTTGTAAAAATCCTCTTCAAAGGGTAAAATGACGGCCATGTGGTCAACGAATCTTCCAATCTTTTTAACGCGGCCTGATCTCCACGCCCAGATCTGTGGGCTGATGTAATACAAAACAGGAATGCCGCATTTCTTGGCAGTCGCTGCCATATGTAGATTAAAATCCGGAAAGTCGATCAGTATCAGAAGGTCCGGGTGCAGGGTTTTTATGGTTTTTTTAACAATTTTAAAACCTTTTAGAATTCCCGGAATTTTTGAAAACACTTCTGTTATCCCCACAACTGAAATCTCACGTGCATCAACCAGGACATTGACTCCGGCTTTCTTAAGCCCTCGCCCACCGATACCGCAGAAACATAGCCCGCTGTTTCGTTTTTGCATGGCCTTGACAAGCTTCGCTCCATGAAGATCACCTGAAGTTTCACCGGCAATAATCATGACACGCTTTTTCTTTGAAAAAGGTTCATGTCTATCCATTACAAAAACCTGCGGATGCCGTCATTGATTTGGTCCATAATATTCAGCGCAATCTTCAGTGCAGCACGCCCCATTTGAGCGGTAACTTCAGGGACTTCACGATGGATGACCGCTTTTACAAAAGATTTCAATTCATTTTCCAGGGCATCACCCGTTTCAAAGCTCATCTGTTTGATGTCCATGCCGGGTATCAACCCGCTATCTACGCCGCTTTTCTGTTGGATAGCAGTGATTTCTCTTTTTGAAAAGTCAGCGGAGACATAAGCGTCTTTTTGAAACAGCCTGATTTTTCTTTCGTTTTTGGTTGATATTCGACTGGCCGTCACATTGGCCACACATCCGTTTTCAAATTCAAGCCGGGCGTTTGCAATATCGACATGTTCAGAAACCACAGGTACCCCCGACGCATGAATCCCAATTATTTCCGACCCTACAAAATTCAAAATCAGATCAATGTCATGGATCATCAGGTCAAGCACAACACTGACATCTGTACAGCGCCCCTGAAAAATGCTCAGCCGGTGAGATTCTATGAACATCGGATTTTTGACAATACACTTTAATGCAACAATTGCCGGATTAAACCGTTCCAGATGCCCGACTTGGACAATCAGATTTTTTGATTCCGACAAACGAATCAGATTGTCAGCCTCTTCAATGGTTTGCGTAATGGGCTTCTCTATCAGAACATCGATATTGTTTTGCAAAAAATCCCGGGCAACTTCAAAATGCATCGGTGTTGGGACAACAATACTGACTGCGTCGACATCCCCAAATAGTGCCTTATGGTTTATATACGCCTTTGTCTTTACCCTTTCGGCAACGGCATCGGCCCGGGATTTGTCAACATCAACAACCCCAACCAATTCAACGTCATTCATCCGGGCATATTTTTCAGCATGAAACTGCCCAAGATATCCGGTCCCAATAACACCTACTCGAAGTTTTTTCATGAATTCACTTTTACACCGCAACGATGGCAATGCCGAACGCATCCGCCAATTTAATCATCTCTTTCTTATCAAAAACAACCGCCTTACCGGCTTCAATGCCCAGTACCGCCGCCCCTGCGTCATGCATCGTCCTTATTGTCTGGGCGCCTACAGCAGGAATATCAAACCGTGTGTCCTGATGCGGTTTACATACCTTGACGACCACGGCGGTACCCTTGCCGAGTTTGCCACCTCGCATAATAGTAGCGTCCGTTCCATCAATGGCTTCTACCGCCAGAACCGATCCGCCGCCGACCACGACGCACTGTCCAATATCCAGTCGCCCGATTTCCTTTGCCAATTTCCAGCCAAGTTCGACATCTTTTTTTTCGGACCCGGACGGTTTCCGTTTGGTCCAGCAGCCCGGTTCCGCCAGGAGCTCCGGTATCAGAAAAGTCGAGGATTTTATTTGAATCCCCTCTTTTTCCAGAATCCCTGCAAATCCTCTTAATATCCCATCATCATGGGTGTGTCTCATGCCTGCAATGAGTGAAATGGCTTTTGTATCCGGCCGAACATCAGAAAACATCTTTGTCTTTGTAATGGCGCCAGCCAGGGCGGCTTGACTGACATTGTTCCTTTTAAAAAACTTGATAATACGCTTGATCTGTCCAATATAAACCCATTCAAGGGAGTCAACATAATCTTTCAAACCGGGATCCGTCTCATTTTTGTGAGCAATGGCATAAACACAAAATCCTTTTGCCTTTGCAGCTTTTGAAAAAATGATGGGAAACTGACCGCTTCCGGCTATGAGTCCTATGCGCATGATAACAAGTTAGTTGATCCCTCGGAAAATCGTTCTAAAAGATCGCTTCATGTCAAAAGTTTTGTAAAATAGTTCACGGAATTTTAGTCCCAAATCCCAAGCATCAAATTACAAACAAATCTCAAATTACAAATTCTAATGACCCAAACCTTTTAGACAGAGATAGAAAAGAGGAAAGAGGATAAAGGGGACCACGGATAAACGTGGATAAGCACTGAAAAAAAAATAATATTTATGTTCATTTGTGTCCATTTGCGGTTATCTATTTTCTAATTCCTATTTTCTAAAAAACGAGCCATTGTTTGGATTTTCGAGTTCTTGTCCTCCGGGTTTTTGGAGGATTGGTCATTGGGATTTGCTTGGAATTTGGGATTTGTTATTTGGAATTTTCATTTTACCGAGTAATTCCCCGTTGTGAAGATTTAATGAATTGGATAAAGTTGGTGACTTCGGGGACCTGTTCCACCTCTGCCTTAACTCTTTCTAACGCCTCATTTTGTGTAAGCCCGATCCTGAAGATAATCCTGTAGGCCTTTTTTAAACAAGACAATGTCTCTTGTGAAAACCCCTGGCGTTTTAATCCCACGCTGTTTAATCCGTGCAGTTTTGCCCTGTCTCCGGCTGCAATGACATATGGAGGAATGTCTTTTACCACCGCTGATTTTCCACCGATATAGGCATAATCTCCAATTCGAACAAATTGATGAATCGCTACGAGACCCCCCACCGTAACAAAGTCTTCAATAACGATATGCCCCGCAAGTGTTGCATTGTTTGCCATTATTACATTTCGTCCGGTTTTGCAGTCATGGGCGATATGAACATAGGCCATTAGAAAATTTTCTTCACCAACCTCCGTAGTTCCGCCACCAAATTCCGTTCCTCTATTTATCGTGACAAACTCCCTAAGAACAGAACCGCGCCCAATCTTAACATGGGTTTCTTCGCCCTGAAATTTTATTGCCTGGGGGATCTCACCAATGGAAGCATATTGATATATGTGGCAATCCGGACCGATTTCGACATACGGCCGAATAACGACGTGGGGGCCGATAACCGTTCCGGATCCGATTTGAACATTCGGGCTGATAATCGAATACGCACCAATATCGACATCAGAACCCAAATCTGCTTTAGAATCGACAATTGCCGTTGGATGTATCATTTATTTTCTCCAAAGGTGGCCATCAGTTCAGCTTCAGCCACAACATTTTCGTCAACGCGGGCCATTCCGGCCATCTTGAATACCTTTGCCCGCTGCTTAAGAAATTTTAACTCGAATACAACTTGATCCCCCGGTATAACAGGTTTACGAAATTTAACCTTATCCATGCCCATAAAGTAAATCACCGTCCCGTTGGGTTTCTGTTCAAGGGATTTGGCAGCCAGGACCGCCCCGGCTTGCCCCATGGCCTCTATAATCAGCACGCCGGGCATTATCGGATTTCCCGGGAAATGACCTTGGAAAAAAGGTTCGTTAATGGTCACATTTTTAAGGGCAATAACCTTCTCTCCGGGTATCAGTTCAAGAATGCGATCAATCATAATGAATGGATATCGGTGAGGCAACAAACTCATGATTTCCTGAATGCCATAAATACTGTCCATCGTTTTTCTCCTGCTTTAATCCTGTTTTTCCTCAAGGTTCTTTAATCTCTGATCGATCTCTGACAGCTTTCTTGCAAGTTCCGGAAGCTTGGGAATAATCCTTTGCACCCTCAGCCACGCGCGGTGGGGCATTGCAATGGTCCCCGACACGGTCTCACCATCAGGGACGGATTTGGCCACCCCGGCCTGGGGGCCGACAATAGCATTATCCCCGATATCCAGATGGCCGCCAATACCGGCCTGCCCAGCGAGAATGGCATTTTTCCCAATGGTTACGCTTCCCGAAATTCCTACCTGGGCAACAAGCAAGCTGTTTTCACCCACGATTACATTATGTGCGATATGTACCAGGTTGTCGGTTTTTACACCGCTGTGAATCCGGGTTTCACCGAAAGTCGCCCTGTCGATGGTATTCCCGGCACCGATCTCGACATCATTGTCGATTCGGACAATACCGACATGCGGAATCTTGTGATGTTTTCCACCTTCCGGTGTAAAACCAAAACCATCACTCCCGATGACCGTCCCGGCATGAATGATTACCCGATCTCCGATGACACAACGCTCAAGAATCGTCACATTCGGATAAATCTTGACATCGTTTCCAATGGTGACGTTGTCTCCGATCACCACATTCGGATACAGCACCACACGATGGCCAAAGGCAACATGATTTCCGATCACGGAAAAAGGAGCTATGGATACATCTTCCCCACATATGAATGATTTGCCGATGCATGCGTCTTTGCTGATGCCGGCAGCCGGTTTTAAAGAAGGTTGAAAAAGGTTCAAGACCTTTATGAATGCCAGCTGGGGATTGTCCACCCGTACAATATTTTTCGTTGAGGCTTGAAAATTTTTTGGCACAATCACCGCACCGGCATCCGTATCCTCAATTCCTTTTAAAAATTTTGATTGGCCGGCAAATGTTATTTCATCGTCTTTGGCGTCTTCAAAAGACGCGGCACCACGAATCTTTTGATTCCCGTCACCGCTGACTTCACCTTCGACGATTTCGGCTATACTGGACAGTGGCAGTTCCATTTTAATTTTTACTTACCATCCTTTGTAATTTTTGTCTCGGTTTACTTTTTCTTTGGGGCTTTTTGAGAAAATTTTGTATTGTATTGCTGGATCAACCGATCGGTGACATCGATGGTGTCCGGAGAATACAGCACACCCCCCTCTCGTTTTTCGAATATAACCAAGAACCCTTCTTTTTTACCCATTTCTTCAATAATTTCCATTACTTCTTTCTGTATGCCCCTGACGAGCCTTGCTTCTTCCTGCTTAAAATCAGCCATATATTTATCTTTCAATGATTTGAAATCCATGATATTAATTTTTATTTCACGCTCTTTTTCTTCCCGCATTTCTTTACTCATCACGAGAGATTCACGTTCCAATTTCTTCCGCATCTCTTCGATCTCCTCCCCCTTTTTTTTGAGGCTTTCCTCCATCTCTTTCCCGTGATTGTTTATTTCGGCCGTCGCCATTTTCCCGGCATCCGAATTCTCAAGAATTCTCTGAAAATTGACAACGCCGATTTTGGCGACATCCGCCCCGTACGAAGAAGCAGCAGAGATACAAATAGAAAAAATTATTGCCAAAGCCATTTTACACATACGCATGTTATCCCCCTTCAGAGATCGATAATTCAAGAATTTATTTGAAAAGAATATTGATGGGTATAGACATTGCTCAAAATGCTGTACCCATTGAAAATTCCCAGCGTCCGCCTTTGTCTTCTCCCTCCTTGACGTCAAGTTTGTACCCGTATTCAATCCGTATGGGCCCCATGGGAGAATACCACCTGAAGCCGAATCCGACGCTGGTCCTCAAATCGCCGAGGTCTAAGTTCTCATCGTTATTATAAACATTTCCGGCGTCATAAAAGAGGACACTTACGAGTCCTTGATCTTTCAACAAGGGAATGATGTATTCAACATTAAATTGAATGAATTTGTCTCCGCCGATCTCAAATCCTTCCTCATCCAAAACATGTATTTCCCGCCAGTCATATCCACGCACTGAATTTATGCCGCCCAAATAAAATCGTTCATAATCCGGCAAGAGTTTCCCTGAATGTTGTGAAACGTATCCTGTTTTACCATGCAACACACCAACAGTATCCTTAATCAATGGGAAAAACCATCCGGATTCGAGCAGATACTTCGTAAACCCGACATTTCCGCCAAGACCCGCATATTCTACTGATAGGCTGTGCTTCGATCCTTCTGAGGGATTAAACCGGTTATTTCTCGAGTCATAGGTCAAACCGACGGTGACACTGCTCGTAATATTGGTACCCTCCAAATCCTTGATCGATTTTGCAGCATATTCGGATATTTCTGTTATGTCGGCATCGTCGTAACCATATTGAATGCTTGCCCGTGTAAAATCATAAACTGGATAGCTGAGCTTTATCCCTCCCCCGATGCTTTTCCTATCGTAAGTATCATAATCGTAATCCCAGTTGTACAGGTCAATTCCCAATGCCAGGGGGGTGTCAAACAGCCAGGGTTCGGTGAAACTCAATTTGTAAAAGGTGGACCGGCCGCCGATCTGGCCTTCCGCCTCGAGTACCTGCCCGCGTCCGAACAAATTCCTCTGGGAAACGGAAATCGATCCAAAAACAGTTTCCTCACTGCTGTAACCTGCACCAAAGGTTATCGTACCCGTAGGTTTCTCGGTCACATCAATCTTTAAAATCATCCAATCATCGGTGCTTCCCTTGACGGTATCGACCTTTATATCTTCAAAAAAATCGAGCCGGTAAAGATTGCGGACGCTCCGTTTTAACTTTCGACCACTGAAAAGTTCCTGTTCATAGACGTGAAGCTCCCGCCGGATCACCTTATCCCTTGTCTTTGTATTGCCGCCGATAAGGATATTTTCAAAATAGACCTGTTTACCCTTTTGAACGGTGTAGGTAATATTCACCTTCAACTGATCGACATCTCTGTCGATCAGGGGAGATATATCAGCATATGCAAAACCCTCATCAGAATAAAGATCTGTAAGTGCCAATATATCATTGCGGACAACTTCACGATTATAATACGTTTCTTTCGTAATCTTAAGACGCTGTATCAATTCATCCTTGGGTAAAACAAGCTCACCCGTCATGTCCACGTTTCCAACCTTAAACTGCGGACCTTCATCAATTTTCAGGGTGATATATATCCACTTGTCCTTGTATTCAATCGTCGGCTCTCCCACCCTGGCCTGTATGTATCCGTTGTTATAATAAAAGGCCGACAACTTTGCAGCATCCTGTTCAAGGTCCTCCTTTTTCAGATCCCCGGCCGAGGTCAACCAGGAAAAGAAACCCTTTTCAGAAGTCGTCATCAATTTTTTTAATTTCTTGTCGGTATACGCGTTGTTTCCTTCAAATTTTATACTTTTGATTAAAATTTTTTCGCCCTCATCAATATCGAACTCCAGGTCCGTCTGGTTGCTTTCCAGAGAATGGATTTGGTAGGTCACTTTCACATTATGATAATTTTTTTCTTTGTAAAGCTCTTCTATCCGTTCGATATTACTTTTGATTTTAGACGTATTCAAAATAGAGCCTGTTTTAACCGTCAAATTTTCCTTTATTTTTTCCTCTTTAAACACCTTGTTCCCTTTAAAACGAATGACCCGTATCGTCGGTTTCTCTTCAACTCTAAAGACGATCTTTTTACCATCGGACGTATCCTCAGCCTCAACCCTGACGTCATCAAAGTACCCCATTGCAAATACGGCTTTCAGGTCATCGGAAAGATTCTTTGGATAATAGATATCTCCGGATTTTGTTTTGATGGTCCTTTTGATGGCGTCGGACTCTATTCGTTTGTTCCCGGCTATCTCCACACCGGCAATCCTTTCTCGTTTGAAAATTTTCATCCCGATATCACTGGCGAGTTGCTTCACGATTCCGGGCAAATTCTCTATGCCTTGGCCTTCTTTGATAAAAATCTGGGGCAGTTCTTCTTCCAGAGATTTTAACAGTTTTACATCCATGCTGAATTTTTGTCCGATCAGGGTCAAACTCCCCCAGACAACATAGTCTGCACCGTTTTTAACGCCAAAATCCCGAATTACACCGTAATTTTGAGTTGTTTTCCACAATGTGATATCAGAAACGGGTTCAGGAGTCAAAATAATGGCGCCTTCCTTCTGGATATATGTTTGAATCACATTCAAAATTTCACTCTGTAAAGATGAAAGATCTTTGTCCGCATGGATTTGAAAGGGCAATACAATCACTTTGACGCTCTCCATAGAATGGGCCATACTGGGTAAAAAGAAAAGCACCGTGATAATAACCAGCCTCAGATGTCTGAACATAAAATTTCTCAATACTTAAATTCTCAACTCCACGCCGTTACTTTATTACCTCGTTCCAGTGTATGGTGATGGTTTTTATATTCTTGTTACAAAAAGCACAAATTTGACAACTAATGAAAGGGTGCGAAACTTGACGCATCATTCTAATTCAACCAGTTGACCGTCTATTATCGTCATCCTTCGTGACATATGGGATGCAAGTTCCATATTGTGAGTTACCACGACCAGGGTCATATTGAGCTCAGTATTCAATTCCAAAAGCAGGTTATGGATATATTCGCTGTTTCTTTTGTCAAGATTTCCAGTAGGTTCATCGGCCAAAAGAATTTCAGGTTTAAGCACCAAACTTCTAGCTAAGGCAACCCGCTGTTGTTCACCTCCTGAAAGCTTGGCGGCTCTGAAATTTAATCTGTCTTTTAGACCAACCCTGACAAGCATCGGCTCTGCAGCTTCCCCGGCTTTTTTTTTGCTCAGTCCCTGGATCAGTGCCGGCATCATTGTGTTTTCAAGGGCCGAAAATTCGGGAAGCAGGTAATGAAACTGAAATACAAACCCAACGGTTTTGTTCCGAAATTGCGCCAGGCTGGTTTGATCAAAAAGAAAGATGTCGTCCCCTTTAAAAAAATAGGCTCCGCTATCGGGGCGATCAAGCGCCCCCAGAATATGAAGCAAAGTAGACTTGCCGATTCCGGAAGCGCCGACAATAGCCAGGGTTTCTCCGGCATTCAAATCGATATTTAAGCCCTTTAAGATCTCAATGCGCGCTCGGCTGTTGTCAAACCCCTTGTATAGATCTCTGACAGATAAAAAACGATCTATAAAAGACGTATTATCAATGTCTTGGATCTCAACCATAGCGGATGGCCTCTATTGGATTGAGTTTTGATGCCTGGCTCGCAGGATAGAGTGTTGCCAAAAAACAGATGATCATGGCAGCAGAGGCGATCATAATAACATCCAATGCTTCCAGTCGCACCGGTAGCGTTGAAATGTAATACACATCTCCTGGGAGCTGAATAAATTTATATTTTTCCAGCAGTTTACATATGGTAAACCCCAGACACACACCCAGGATAGTTCCCACGGCACCAATAATCATACCTTTGAAGATAAAAATCTTTCTGATACTGCTGTCCATGGCACCCATAGCCTTTAATATGGCGATATCTTTTGTTTTTCCCATAACCATCATAATCAGCGTACTTGCGATGTTAAACGCCGCCACAAGGACGATAAGTGCCAAAATAATAAACATCACCGTCTTTTCCAATTTAAGCGCGGAAAAGAGGTTCTGATTCATTTGCATCCAATCTCTTGCCCAATACGGAAACCCAAATTTTGAAACGATTTTTTTCGAGATGTTCCTTGCACCGTAAATATCATGGACACGCACTTCAATGCCGGTCACGGCGCCTTCCATATTCAACAGCTTCTGTGCGTCCTTCAGATTGATATATGCAAGAGATCCATCATATTCATACATCCCGGATTCAAAAAGTCCCGCGACCTTGAAACGCTTCATTGCCGGCAGATATCCTATGGGAGATATCATGCCTCGAGATGATATCAGGTAAACCGCATCACCCTTAACGACCCCCAGATTTCTGGAAAGCTCTTTGCCAAGAATGATTCCCGGCACAAAGGGCTTCGAGTCTTCCAGTTGCTCTGCCTGCATCAAATTCTGCAATGCAGAATTTTCCAGAATTTTTATTACACCTCCAGCGGATTTCGGGTCTATTCCTCTTAAAACGGCCCCTGAAACACCGGATGATGATCGAAGCATAATCTGCGTGTATATAAAGGGCGTAGCGGTTTCTACGCCGCGCACTTCTTTAATCTGCTCCGTTATCCTTTGATAGTCGGGAACCGAACCATCGTGACGCATCAGTACAATGTGAGATTCCACTCCGAGGATTCGCTGCTTGAGATCAGACTCAAAACCGGCCATTACAGCGATCACAACGATCAGCGCCATTACTCCCACGGTAACACCGGAAATGGAAAGCAGGGTAATCAATGAGATAAACGTTTCTTTCTTCTTGGCCCTGAGGTAACGGCCGCCTATGAAATATTCAAAAGACATGGTAAAATAAGGCCACGGGGTATGGGTTATGGGTTATGGGTTTTAGCAATGGTTGTTTTATTCAGGCCCTGTTAACCATCACCGCTTTTCGCTTTCAATGGGTTTCATGTGCGGGAAAAGGATAACCTCTCTGATGGAAGCGACATCGGTAAAAAGCATGACGAGGCGATCAATCCCTATTCCCTCTCCCGCAGTGGGAGGCATACCATACTCTAATGCCTCAATGAAATCATTATCCATATAATGAGCCTCAGTATCTCCGGCTTCCCTGTCAACAGTTTGTTGTAAAAATCGCTGTTTCTGATCTTCCGGATCGTTGAGCTCCGAAAATCCGTTTGCGATCTCGTGGCCTGCAATGAAGAGTTCAAATCGATCCGTAAGATCGGGGATCGCCTCATTTTTTCTGGAAAGGGGGGAAACTTCAACCGGATATCCTGTGATAAATGTGGGCTGCAAAAGCTTCGGTTCCACCAGGATATCAAACAGCTTTGTTATAATTTTCCCTTTACGCCCGGTTTTTGTTATTTGAATCTTTTTTGAATCGGCCAGCCTGAGAAGTCCCTCATGATCATTCATCAGACCGGCATCTATCCCTCCATACTCTTCTAAAGCGGACGTAAGGGACATTCGACGCCACTTCTTGCCGAGATCAATGGTCGTCCCCTGGTATGATATCAATGTCGAACCGACGACTTCTTGGGCTAATAGGCGGAACATCTCTTCAGTAAGATCCATCATATCCTCATACCTGGCATAGGCCTGATAAAATTCAAGCATGGTAAATTCAGGGTTGTGCCGGGTTGAAACCCCTTCATTTCTAAAGCTTCGGTTGATTTCAAAAACCCTTTCAAATCCGCCGACAACCAGACGCTTTAAGTACAATTCAGGTGCTATTCGTAAAAACAAATTTATACCCAAAGCATTGTGGTAGGTCACAAACGGAGTGGCTTCTGCCCCGCCCGGGATAGGCTGCATCATCGGCGTTTCCACCTCGAGAAAATCACGTGCCAGGAGGAATGCGCGTATGGACTGAATGATCCGGCTCCGTTTTTTAAAAATATCTTGCACATATGAATTCATTATTAAATCAATATAACGACGACGATACCGTTTTTCAGGATCTTTGAGCCCATGAAATTTTTCCGGCAAGGGTCGTATCGACTTGCACACAAGCTTAAGTTCGTTGACCAGAAGTGTCCACTCACCTGTTCTGGTTTTGAACATTCCACCTTTCAGCCCGACGAAATCCCCGATATCCATCTGATTAAAAAGTCGGAAAGTTTCGTCTCCTATTTTATCTTTTCTCACATATGCCTGAAGCTGTCCGGTATAATCCCTGAACCTTATAAAAGCGGCTTTACCGAATCGGTTTACGGCCATCATACGTCCGGCGACAACAAAAACAGGACCATCCGGTGTGAGGGACTCTGGTGATCCTTCTACGGTATTCATGATATCGCGGACCGTATGCAACACAACAAAATCGTTTGGATACAGATTAATATTGTTATTTTTCAAATCCGAAAGCTTTTGTTTTCGATTCTCTATGACTGCGCTCTTTTTGTCCATATCCCTACACTATAAATTTAGATGATCGAATATCATAATTTTGCCATCCCCTCTCAGCCTAAAAGGAACATGGTAAAAAAACCAACGTGAACCCTGCGAGGCATTTTATTGGCAATGCCGTTTTCGAAAACACATTGTCAACAAACTCAAGTTCAATGAGGGGAAAAAATATTTTAAAACGATTAAACTTGATTTGGTAACCTATTTACGTATTGGTGTCAAGGTTAAGTTGGCATATCCATCCGATTTAACTTCCAAGTAAATCGCGTGCCTTTACCGACTTCACTCTCGACATCAAGCCAGGTATTATACGACTCGAGAATTCTGTGAACGATGGAAAGCCCAAGCCCTGTGCCGCTTGGTTTGGTTGTGAAAAAGGGGTCATAAATCGACTGCATGAGTTTTGTCGTCATGCCGCAACCGTTGTCACAAACCTCAACGCATGCAGAATAATGCTTTGAAGGATAGGTTTTAACTTGAATAATTCCTTCACCTTCGATAGCTTCGGCTGCGTTAAGAATGATATTCCACATCACCTGTCGAAGGTGAATCGGGTCCATTTCGACCCAAATATTGGGGTAAAAATCAGTTTCAATCGTAACCTTGCGACTGGTATCTTGATTTTTTTCAAAAAGTTTGATGGTTTCCGTCAAGGCACTTTCCAGCTCTACCTTCTTGATTTTGCCCAACGGCGGTTTTGCAAACATAAGAAAATTGCTCACAAGGACATTTAACCGGTCTGTTTCACGCAGCACGATCTGCATCAGCTTATCATGTTTGGGATCATAGGGAATTTCTTTTCGTAACATCTGGATCGACCCCGCCAGTGAAGCCAGAGGATTCTTTATTTCATGGGTAATACCGGCTGCCATTTCACCCAGATACGCCATCTTTTCGACGCGTTCTACACGATCCTCCATGGCTGAAAGCTCTTTTTTTGTTCGCCTTAACTGTTCTGACAGCAGACCGCTTAAAAAGGCAACTGCAAAACAAGCCGCCATGGTAATCACGACTTTAAAAAACACAAGGCTCCAATCATGGCTGCCAATGCTGTTGCTTTCTTTTAAAAAATAAGGGTTGATAAAACCATAATATTCGAGATCAATGAGAATGCCGTACTGGATACTACATAGAGCAGCCATGATCATGCTTCCTTTTCTGAAAATGATCATGCTCGAATAAACAATGACAACCAGATATAAAAAAGAGAAGATACTTTCAAAACTTCCGGTAATAAAAATGATTAACGTTACGAGAAAGGTGTCGATCCCGATCTGTATATACGGGAAAAGAAACTTTATTTTTAACGCACGAAAAATAAAGGCATAGTAAATGGAAAACAAGAATATAACGACGATAAGGCCGTAAAGAACGATGAAAGATTTGTCCAGAGGGAAAGGATTTATATTGAGCTGAACAATAATGGTTGAACCCAGCATCAATAATGCAAAGAGAATTCGAAAGAACATAAGCCATTTAAGCTTATGATACAAATCATCTTCAGGCATTATTGAAGAACTGCGCATAATGTTTAAAAAATGCTTTAGAACTTATCAACCCAACGCCGAAGCCATTTTAAAAATGGGCAGATACATTGACACAACCAGCCCGCCGATAACTACACCCAAAAACACAATCATAAAAGGCTCTATTAACGAAGTCAGGTTTTCCACTGCCTGATCAACTTCCTCTTCATAAAAGTCGGCAATTTTTGTTAACATTGCATCAAGGGCGCCGGTAGATTCGCCGACAGCAATCATCTGGCAAACCATTGAAGGGAAAACCTCGCTTTCGGCAAGCGGATCGGACATGGTTCGGCCTTCCGCAATGGCAGTTCGAGTGTCTAATATGGCTTTTTCAATGATTTTGTTGCCAGATGTTTTAGCAACTATTTCAAGCGCATCTAAAATCGCAACGCCGCTGGCAAGCATGGTCCCCATGGTCCGTGTAAATTTGGCAACAGCGGCTTTACGTACCAACTGCCCGAACAACGGCAATTTCAACAAAAGGTCATCCATCAAAATTTTTCCTTTTTCGGTTTTATAAAAACGCTGTATTGCAATGAAGAATAGAATTATGGCCCCGATAATATATAAAATGTTGGATTTTATAGCCCTGCTCAAATTGACGACAAGCTGTGTGGCAGCCGGGAGTGCACTCCCCATACCGCTGAACATTTCCTCGAATACCGGAATCACAAAAACCATGATTATAGCGATGACGACGATGGCAATAACGATGGTGACAACAGGATATGTCATACCGCCTTTTATTTTAGCTTGAAGTTTTGCAGCTTTCTCCAGGTAAGTTGACAGCCGCCTTAAAATCGAATCCATAATTCCACCGGCTTCTCCGGCTGAAATCATATTCACAAAAAGATCATCAAACTGTTTGGGATACTTTCTCAATGCTTCGGCAAAAGTTTGACCGCTCTCAACATTGGTCTTAATTTCTTTGAGCATCTTCTTAAAGGTTTTGTTTTCATTCTGGGCATAAAGAATATCAAGGCATTGGATGATGGGAAGTCCGGCGTCAATCATGGTCGAAAATTGTCGGCAAAAAATAATGATGTCGGACCGTTTCACTTTGGGCTGCATGAATGAGACATTTTCAAAGAGGTCCTTTGGTTTCGCTTTGATTTTGGCAGACGTAATCTTTCGTCGGACAAGTTCCGAGCGAACAGTATCTATATTCGGTGCTTCCATTTCACCTTTTTTAACCCTATTATTCCGATCCTTCCCTTTCCATATGTAAACCGGCATGATCATTCCTCCTTTTAATGGAGACAACACAGTTTGTATTGCGAATATGTGGCATGAATAGTATCATAATCCGAGTCAAACAACAACAGATTTGCAGAATTTATTGCTAAATAGAGTATTATACAGCTTGATAAACCCATTCAGATATGCAAATGTATTCAATGTTTTAATAAAAAACCCCAAAAGAGAATAGTTGTGAAAAAAACCAAAGCAACGCCTAAAAAAGACCTCACTGTCATCACAACGCACATTAACGCCGATTTTGATGCCTTGGCTTCAATGCTTGCGGCACAGAAGTTGTATCCGGATTCCCTGGCGGTTTTTCCCGGTTCCCAGGAAAAAAATTTAAGAAATTTCTTTATAAAATCTATGGTTTATTTGTTTAATATGGTTGACATTAAAGACATTGACATGACCAGCATTAAAAGATTGGTCCTTGTGGATACCAGACAGGCAAGTCGTATCGGAAAACTTTCAACAGTACTGGATCTGCCGGATGTCGATATACATATCTACGATCACCATCCTCCAATGAGCAGCGACATCAAAGGAGATTACGAGATACATTGTCCAACCGGCGCAACGGTAACGATACTCACGGAACTCATACGCGCAAAGGAAATCGAAATTTCACCGGATGAAGCCACCATTATGTGCCTCGGCATTTACGAGGACACGGGGTCCTTTACTTTCCCCAGTACCACAGAAAAAGATTTCACAGCCGCTGCCTTTTTACTGTCAAAGGGCGCCAATTTAAATGTTGTTTCAAATCTGATTTCCAGGGAAATCAGCCCGGAACAGGTGGGACTTCTAAATGACATGATTCAGGCAGCTACCCGCTATCACATCAACAGTATCGAAATTGTAATTACCAGTGTATCGACCGACAATTATGTGTCCGATTTTGCCTTTTTGGTCCATAAAATGGTTAAAATGGAAAATCTTGACGCAATATTTGCTATCGCCCGCATGGGGGATAAAATGTATATCGTTGCTCGAAGCAGAATACCGGAAGTCGATGTAGGAGCAATCGTCACGCCTCTGGGCGGCGGAGGACATACATTTGCCGCAGCCGCAACGATCAAGGGGAAGACTTTGGCTCAGATTGAAACCGAACTGATAGAAATTCTATACAAAACGATCAAATCCCGAAGCCGGGCAAAAGACCTTATGTCATCACCGGCAATCACGGTCGGTGCAAATGTTTCCTGTAAAGATGCCGGCGATCTTCTTACCCGCTATAACATAAATGCGCTTCTGGTAACCCAAAAAGATAACGGCAAGGAAAACCTTCAAGGCTTTATAACCCGGCAAATTATTGAAAAGGCCATGTATCACAGGCTTGATAACATTCCGGTAAAGGAATATATGAACACCGAACTGGCATCCGTTGAATCCGGATCCGAACTCGCCGAAATACAGGAGAAAATTATCGAGAACAAGCTTCGCATTCTTCCTGTTATCGACAACGGTGTCATTTCAGGCGTTATTACCCGAACCGATTTGCTGAATATACTGGTACGGCAATCCAAAAACAAGGAATTCAGCTCACCGGATTTTATGAAAGAACCCGGCCACGCAAGGACCCGAAACATCCTTAAGTTTATGAAAGAACGACTGACACCCCGTATTATGGATATCCTCAAAACCATCGGCGAAAAAGCCGAGGAAATCGGTTGCGGGGCTTATGTCGTCGGCGGATTCGTGAGAGACTTGTTTTTGTATCGGAACAATGAAGATATCGACATTGTCATTGAAGGAGACGGTATCGAATTTGCAAAACAGTATTCGAGATTCGTCGGTGCCCGTGTTCATTCCTACGCAAAATTCGGCACTGCTGTCATTATATTCCCGGACGGTTATAAAATTGATGTGGCTTCCGCCAGAATGGAATACTACCAATTTCCGGCAGCGCTACCTACGGTTGAAATGAGTTCCATAAAACTCGACCTTTACCGACGAGACTTTACGATAAATACGCTGGCCATTCAGCTGAACCCCGGCAGATTAGGCCTGTTAATCGATTTTTTTTCGGCCCAAAAGGATCTTAAAGAAAAAACCATTCGAGTTTTGCACAATCTTAGTTTTGTTGAAGATCCGACCCGGGTTTTTCGTGCCATCAGGTTCGAACAGCGTTTCGGCTTTTCAATCGGAAAACTCACCTCAGGTTTGATTGAAAATGCCGTTAAAATGGATTTTTTCAAAAGGCTCAGTGGAAGGAGGGTATTTTCCGAGCTTCGTCAGATTCTCGAAGAAGAAAATCCTTTGGCAGCCATTTTAAGGATGAACGAATATCATCTCCTACAAGTTATCCACCCTTCTATAGTACTCAATGACGATTTAATTTCTTTATTTAATTCGGTTAAAAAGGTGCTGTCCTGGCACGATTTGCTTTTTCTCGAGGAACCCTATATGAAATGGGCCGTCTACTTTTTAGCCCTGATAAAACCTGGCAATAAAAAAACGGCCGGTGAAATCTGCAAGCGGATTGAGATAGCTCCGAGATTCAGGACAATATTCTGCAAGGAACGCTTCGAAGCTGACCATTGCGTCTTGTGGATGGAACGAAATCTACCCGTCAAAAACAGTACTATTTACAAACGAATTTCCGTTTTCAGGGTTGAACTCGTTCTCTATATGATGGCGGTTACCAAAAAGGAAATCGTAAAACGCTCCATCTCAAATTACTTTACACAGTTAAGACACATTAACACCTCAATAAAAGGGAAGGATCTGAAAAAACTCGGTATCGAACCCGGTCCCATTTACCGTGAAATCATGGAGGCTGTCCTTGAGGGCAAATTAAATGGTCGTATAAAAACACGCAGTGAAGAAATTTCTTTTGTAAAAAATTATGTTCAGTAATCTAAATCTGAATCAGATTGTCGTGATGATCGTTCCACTTCTATTTTCAGTGACCATTCATGAGGTTGCGCACGGATATGTCGCTTTACGAATGGGAGATCACACCGCCCGTCTGGCCGGCAGATTGACCCTCAATCCGATTAAACACTTGGATTTCTTTGGATCGCTGCTCCTGCCGCTTATTTTAAAACTGACCGGTTCACCGATAATTTTTGGGTATGCCAAACCCGTTCCGGTCAATTTTTCTAATCTTAGGGATGTTCGAAAAGGCACAATTTATGTTTCCTCGGCCGGTGTGTTGGCCAATTTCATTCTCGCGCTTTTATCTGGGATTTTATTTCAAATCCTGACCCGGTATAAATTTTTGTGGCAAACATCGTTCTTCAGCCCGTTCATCATGGATCTTTATTCCATGCTCTTTTACAGTGTTATTATTAATTTGATCCTGGCCATATTCAATCTCATCCCCATACCTCCCCTTGACGGCAGCAAAATACTTGCCATGTGCCTTCCTACTTCATTAAGAATGCAATATGCCCGTTTGGAACGATACGGCATGATCATCATTATTTTCTTGCTTCTAACCAATCTTCTGGATAGATTACTGTCATTTTTCCTAACCCCGATGTTCGATATTTTACTGGGCAGGTAGGAAAGACCGAGTTGATTCTAAATGGACACTTTTAATTGCGGCAGAAGGAGATTCTGAATGACAGTTAAAAAAAGGATTTTAAGCGGGATGCGACCCACAGGGCCCCTTCATCTTGGTAATCTGCACGGTGCACTTGCAAACTGGATAAGCATGCAGGATCAGTATGACTGCTTTTTCTTCATCGCCGACTGGCATGCCCTGACCAGTGATTACGAAAATACCGGACATATTTCGAAATATGTCCGCAATATGATGATGGACTGGCTGAGCGCCGGACTTTCGCCTGACAAAAGTACACTCTTCATCCAATCACACATCAAGGAACATGCAGAACTGTTTCTGCTTCTCACGATGATAACCCCGGTGCCGTGGCTGGAGCGCAACCCAACCTACAAAGATCAGATCGTTCAACTGAGCAACAAGGATCTTTCCACCTTTGGTTTCCTTGGTTATCCGGTGCTCCAGGCCGCAGACATTATAATGTACAAGGCCTACGGCGTCCCTGTGGGCGTCGATCAGGTGCCGCATGTCGAAATTACTCGCGAAATCGCCAGAAGATTCAATTATTTCTACGGTGAGGTATTCCCGGAACCCGAATCGATTTTGACCGAAACCCCCAAAATACTCGGCATAGACGGTCGCAAAATGAGCAAGAGTTATAACAATGCAATTTTTCTGTCAGACGATCCCGATGAAATCACCGCCAACGTCGCCAAAATGCTTACAGACCCCCAGCGTGCCAAAAAAAGCGATCCCGGCGATCCCGATGTATGCAATGTTTACGAATTTCACAAGCTTTACAGCGACGATCAAACGATTCAGAGAATAAACCGTGAATGCCGAACAGCTGAAATCGGATGCGTCGAATGTAAAAAGATCATGGCCCGGCATCTCATAAATTTCCTTGAGCCCATGCGCAAAAAGAGAGAATATTATGAGGCTCGCCCCGATCTTGTTGATGATATTATTGCGAACGGATGCGAGAAAGCCCGGCAAGTCGCCCGTGAAACCATGACGGAGGTCAGGGAAGCCGTAAAAATTTAAAGATGCAGGAAGACATCTATAAAGTACAGATCAATGATATCTTCGAAGGTCCGATGGATCTCCTGGTTCACCTGATCAAAAAGCATGAGGTGGACATCTATGATATCCCCATTGCCCTGATAACAGAACAATATCTCGAATACCTTCAATGGATGACTGCAATAAACATAGATGTTGCGGGCGATTTCATATTGATGGCATCTACTTTAACCAAAATTAAATCAAGAATGCTCTTGCCGGTTCATGAAGAAGAAAACGACGATGAAGACCCTCGTATGGAGATTGTCAAACCGCTTGAAGAATACCTTCAGATGAAGTCGGCGGCCAATGAGTTGGCTTCAAGGAATCTTCTTGGAGAAGATACGTTCGTCAGGAACTTAAACCAGAAAAGTCTCACCATTGATCAAGATGATGAAATCATTGTGGTCGGACTCTTCGAGCTTATCGATGCGTTTCAAAAAATACTCGAAAAAATATCCGTCCATCGCGGTGTGGATATTATCACCGCCGATACTGTATCCGTAAGAGACAGGATCGTTCAGATTGTAGATATCCTCGAAACCCGGGAATCAGTGACTTTTAACGAACTTTTTTCCAGTGATACCGACAAAAGTGAAGTGGTGGTCACATTTCTTGCAATTCTCGAAATGGTAAGACTCTCATTGATCAATATTGTCCAGAATAGACAAACCGGCATTATCAGACTCTTTTACCTGTAATGGAAGACATAAAAAATATTATAGAAAGCCTCCTTCTGGTGGCCGAGGAGCCGCTGACCGTCGATCGTATCAAAAACATCCTCGTCCAGGCGGAAAAAAAAGAGATCCAAAACGCACTCAACGAACTTTCATTGGAATATGAAAATCGGAAAGGGGGTTTCTTTTTGCGGGAAGTCGCAAGCGGATACCAAATCCGGACCCGCCCTGAATACAGTGAATGGATCAAACGGCTCATTCAGCCCAAACCGACGCGTCTTAGCAAGGCCGCCCTTGAGACGCTTGCGATTATCGCCTATAAGCAACCGATCATCCGCAACGATATCGAGCATATTCGCGGCGTCAGCTGCGGCGGCATTCTTCGCATGCTTCTCGAACGAAAACTGGTTCGGGTTCTGGGAAGAAAGACAATTCCCGGCCGGCCGCTGATTTATGCGACCACAAAACAATTTCTTGAGGTCTTTGAACTGAGAAATCTTGAGGACCTTCCGACACCCAAAGAAATTTCGGAACTTAGCGATTCTGCATCGGAAAACATAGAATAAGAAAGTGTTTTAAATATGTTAAAAAGTTCTTGACTTAAAATTTTTTAATACCTATATAAAGAATGAATATCCTTCAGCGAACTGAAGTTACGCTTATCAATATGACTCAATGATCTATTTCTATTAAGGAGTCGTCATGAACAGATCCGATTTAATCAACGCCTTGAAAGATAAAGTGGACCTTAGCAGAAAAGAAGCCGGAAAAGTTGTGGACACGTTTTTCGACGCACTAAAAGAAACACTCGCAAAAGGTGATCGCGTTGAAATCAGAGGTTTCGGCAGTTTCTCGGTTAAAAATTACAAGCCGTACACCGGACGAAATCCGAAAACCGGCGTCCAGATCCAAGTGACCTCAAAAAAATTACCCTTCTTCAAGGTCGGAAAAGAATTGAAGGAACATGTTGATAAGCCTTGATAATGGGCGGTTAACTCAGCGGGAGAGTGCTACCTTCACACGGTAGAAGTCACTGGTTCAAATCCAGTACCGCCTACCACTTAAATAAAGGGGTTATAAAAACTATATAACCCCTTTTTATGTTATTGAACGCGCCTAAGGCTTAGGCCGGCCCCGATACCATATCTATGAATTACCGATACCCATGGGCCTTGACGATAAACCATGGATTCAGGAGGTTTTCTTTGTTGTACCGCAGCGGTTCGCCCGTTTCATAACTTACGACACTTCCTCTTGCCTGTTCCACGATGGCTTGGCCTGCAGCGATATCCCACTCCATTGTCGGGCCAAACCTGGGATAAATATCAGCCCTTCCTTCAGCTACCAGGCACAGCTTCAGAGAGCTTCCGGCAGACATGCGTTCGACCTTTGCATGTGTTTTTTTCATGTCTTCCACAAAGGCATTGAATTCATTGGAGGAATGAGAACGACTCCCGATGATCGTCAATGGTGAGGCACCAACTCCGGAGCGTCGGTCATGATTCGGCAACCTGTCGGACTGCTCCAGTACGGCCTTCAACACGTCGGCCCTTTTATTTTCGGAAACCATGTCCTTCAACAGCTCGAAAGCAACATTGCCATTAAGTCTGTAAGACCCCAACCCATCGGATGCGAAATAAAAAAGGTTCATCACCGGCGCATAAATTACTCCGAGAATTGGCCGGGTTCGACGAATTAACGAGATATTAACGGTAAACTCTCCGTTTCTTTTAACAAACTCCTTGGTGCCGTCCAGGGGGTCTATGAGCCAGAAATACTCCCATTGGCGTCTTTCTTCAAAGGGAACGTCCTTTCCTTCCTCACTTAAAATCGGAATGCCTTCTCCGGCTGAAGCGCTTAAACAATTAACGATGATGTTGTGGGAACGCTGGTCTGCAACGGTGAGCGGCGACTTGTCCTCTTTGTACGAAACATCAAAATCCTGTTGATATACATCGAGAACCGCCAGGCCGGCTTCTTTTGAAGCCAATAATGCGGTTAACAGATGGTCGTTTAATTGATTTGGTTTTACTTCCATTGCACCTCTGGTTAGGCTCGGTTCCAGGTTCAGGGTTCAACGTTCAAGGGTTGTAATATTGAGAAGGATTTTCAACCCGGAACCGTGAACCTTAAACCGCTCAACCCGGGTTATTCTAAATGTACCCCTTCTGACCCAGCAACAACAATATCTCCTGAGCGG
>ENA-OSEO01002639-OSEO01002639.1-sediment-metagenome-genome-assembly--contig:-NODE-2639-length-24212-cov-3.465009_pt1 | contig 24212 bp, 16 predicted proteins | sample MGYA00237883_ERZ534232 | MGnify/ENA metagenome assembly ERZ534232
CCTGCGCAGCCTCAACTATGTCAACGTCATCGTCGCGGACAAACAGGTCCACCTCCAGTATCTGAATATGGATGATGCCATTATCCACTGTACCAAGGGCGTGGGCATCTGGGACTGGGCCAGTAATGACCAGGGCGGCGAACCCGACGTGGTCATGGCCAGTTGCGGGGACGTGCCCACCATGGAGACCCTGGCCGCCACCGCCCTGCTGCGCCAGCACCTGCCCGACATTAAAATCCGCTTCGTGAATGTGGTGGACCTGTTCAAGCTGATTTCCCACATCGATCACCCCCACGGGATGACGGACCGGGAGTTCGAGGCCATCTTCACTTCCACCAAGCCGGTGGTCTTCAACTTCCACTCCTACCCGTGGCTGATCCATCAGTTGACCTATCGGCGGCCCGGCCAGCATTTCATTCATGTGCGCGGCTATAAGGAGAAGGGCAATATCAACACGCCCCTGGAGCTGGCCATCCGCAACCAGACCGACCGCTTCAGTCTGGCTATGGACGCCATCGACCGGATGCCCCGGTTCGCGGTCAGCGGCTCCGGCGTGCGCGAGGCCCTGCTCGACCGGCAGATCTATTGTAAGAACTACGCCTATGAGTTCGGTATAGATCCTCTGGACATCACGGAATGGCAATGGCCCTTCTAATTCCCCGGCAACCACTGGCAGCTTTTCCCGGAAGAGTCGCTATCTCATTGTTGAACCAAGAGGATCGTGCCCATGACCATTGAGCAAGTCTCCAGTGACGCAGCCCAGCAACAAAGCGTGGAAGAACTTTGGACCACCCTCGCCACTTCCTCCCAGGGACTCTCCAGTGAGGAGGCCCGGAACCGCCTGGCCCAATTCGGCCCCAATGCCCTGGAGGAAAAAAAGGAACATCCCCTCCTCAAATTCCTGGGCTACTTCTGGGGTCCCATTCCCTGGATGATCGAGGTGGCGGCCATCCTCTCCGCTCTGGTGGAACACTGGGGCGATCTGACCATTATCGTCTTTTTGCTGGTGTTCAATGCGGTCATCGGTTTCTGGGAAGAGCATGAAGCCGCCGATGCCCTGGAGGCCTTAAAAGAACAGCTCGCGTTGAAGGCCCGGGTCCTTAGGGACGGGAAGTGGCAGGAAATCGAGGCCCGGGACCTGGTCCCGGGCGACGTCATTCGGGTGCGGCCGGGGGATATTATCCCTGCCGATATCAAGTTGGTGGAAGGGGAATACCTGAGTGTGGACCAGTCGGCCCTCACCGGGGAATCCCTGCCGGTAAACAAGGCTGCCGGTGAAGTGGCGTATTCGGGTTCCATCGCCAAACAGGGAGAGATGGTGGCCCTGGTGACCGGCACCGGCGGCAACACCTTCTTCGCCCGCACCGCCCAACTGGTGGAGACCGCGGGCGCGGTCTCCCACTTCCAGAAGGCGGTGATGCGGGTGGGCGACTTCCTGATCATTATTGCCGTGGGCCTCAGCCTTATCCTGGTGGTGGTGGAACTGCACCGGGGCCTGCCGGTCATGGACCTGTTGGAATTCGTCCTCATCCTGGTGGTGGCCTCCATCCCCGTGGCCATGCCCGCGGTGCTCTCCGTGACCATGGCCCTGGGAGCCCTCGTGCTGTCCAAAATGAAGGCCATCGTCTCCCGTTTGCAATCCATTGAGGAGATGGCGGGGATCGACGTGCTCTGCTCCGACAAGACGGGCACCCTGACCTTGAACCGTTTGACCCTGGGGGACCCGGTAATCTTCGGCCAGGCCCAGCCCCAGGAAGTCATTCTGGCGGCCTGTCTGGCCTCCCGGGAAGAGAACCGGGACGCCATCGATGATGCGGTGATGGATGGTTTGCAGGATAAAAGCCTCTTGAAGGCCTATTCTTTAACGAAATTCATGCCCTTCGACCCCGTCAACAAACGCACCGAGTCTACCGTGCAGGAGGGCGATAAAACCTTCAAGGTGACCAAAGGAGCGCCCCAGGTCATTATGGATCTCTGCCATCTGGAGGGCGATATCCAGTCCCAAGCCAAAAAGTCCGTGGACGAGCTGGCTGCCAAGGGCTATCGCACCCTGGGGGTGGCCCGGGCCGACGATGGGGACGCCTGGCGTTTCCTGGGGCTTGTCCCCCTTTATGATCCGCCGCGGCCCGATGCCGCCGAGACCATTGCCGAGGCCCAGAACCGTGGCATCAAGGTGAAGATGATCACCGGGGACAACGTGGCCATTGGCCGGGAGATCGCCAAGCAATTGGGGCTGGGCACCAATATCCAGCCCGCCAGCGACATCTTTCCCAAGGAAGGGGAATGCGAACTGGGCGGCGCCATGGTGGACAGAATTGAGCAGGCCGACGGCTTTGCCGAGGTCTTCCCCGAGCATAAGTACAATATCGTCAAGGCCCTCCAGGGGCGGGGCCATCTGGTGGCCATGACCGGTGACGGGGTCAACGATGCCCCGGCCCTGAAGCAGGCCGAGGTGGGCATCGCGGTCTCCGGCGCCACCAACGCGGCCCAATCCGCTGCGGCCCTGGTTCTCACCGAGCCCGGCCTCAAGGTCATCACCCGGGCGGTGGAGGAAGCCCGCTGCATCTTCGAGCGCATGATGAGCTACACCGTCTACCGCATCGCCATGACCATCAGTATCATGGTCTTCGTGGTGGCGGCCATGCTCAGCTATAACGTCTTCCCCCTCACCGCCATGATGATCATCATTCTGGCCCTGCTGGACGACATTCCCATTATGACCATTGCCTACGACCATACCTATCACAGTCCCACGCCGGTGCGCTGGGAGATGGGCCGGGTCCTCTCCGTCTCCACCATGCTGGGCTTTTTGGCCACCATTGAAAGTTTCCTCCTGTTTTTCCTGGGCCGCACCTATCTAAACCTGGCCCTCCCCGAGCTGCAAACCCTCTTGTTCCTGCGCTTGGCGGCAGGCGGCCATCTTCTCCTGTTCGTCACCCGCACCAGAAAAAGTTTCTTCAAACGTCCCTTTCCTTCCTGGCAACTGCTCACCGCCATCGTCTCCACCCAAATCGTGGCGGTGCTCATGTGCGGCTTCGGCTGGCTGGTACCGGCCCTGCCCTGGCACCTCATCGGCTACGTCTGGATTTACATCATCATCTGGATGATCATCCAGGACATCTTTAAGTTGGCCATGCACACCCTGATGGAAAGCCGGGCCTGGCATAACCGCCGGTTCCTGAGAATGGTCAACCGGCCGCTTCATTCCCATCCCATGCGCTAGCCGTTAAACCCGGGGTCCTGTCTCCGGCCCGGAGGCGGGAGCCGGATAAAAAAGGAAAATCATGGGAAGAGACAGCCACATCCTCACCATTAACAGCGGCTCTTCCAGTATTAAATTTTCCCTTTATATCTTAGGAAAAACTGAGGATTTGGTCCTCCAAGGAGATCTGGAGAGAATTGGGCTGGCGGGAGGGGTTTTCCAGGCCCGGGATCACGCGGGCCGGCAACTGGTGGCCCAAGAGCTGGATTTGCCGGATCATAATACCGCCTTAAAGGCCCTCTTTACCTGGTTCGAAGGCCATGCAGTCGGCCAAAATCTCCATGCCGTGGGGCACCGGCTGGTGCATGGGGGCAGGGACCACGTGCAGCCCCAAAAGGTGTCCCCCGCCTTGCTGGCGGACTTAAAACTCCTGATCCCCCTGGCCCCGGACCACCTGCCCCATGAAATCAAAGGTCTGGAAGGGGTGCAGGCACATTTCCCGGACCTGCTGCAAGTCGCTTGCTTCGATACGGCCTTCCACCGGCGCATGCCGGAAGTGGCCCAAAGATACGCCCTGCCCGCCTCCTTGGTGGAAGCCGGTGTGCGGCATTACGGTTTCCATGGACTCTCTTTCGAATATATTACCCAAGAGTTGGCCCGGGAGTTGGGGTCGCCCCATGCTGCCGGGAAACTGATTATCGCCCATCTGGGCAACGGCGCCAGCATGGCGGCCATCGAGGAGGGCCGCAGCCTGGATACCACCATGGGGATGACGCCGGCCGGGGGCCTGGTGATGAGCACCCGCTGCGGCGACCTGGACCCCGGGGTGGTTATTTATTTGCTCCGGGAGAAAGGCCTGGCCCCGGACGCGGTGAATAACCTGATTAATCGTCAAGCGGGCCTGCTGGGGGTCTCGGGAACCAGCGGGGATATGCATGACCTCCTGGGACAAGAAAAAACCAACCCCGACGCGGCCCTGGCGGTGGAGCTTTTCTGTTACCAGGCCCGGAAATTCATCGGCGCCCTGGCCGCAGTCCTGGGGGGGCTGGACACCTTGGTCTTTACCGGCGGCATCGGCGAGCATGCCGCCGCCATCCGGGCGCGGCTCTGTGGACCCCTGGGATTTCTCGGCCTGCACCTGGCCCCGGACTTAAATCAAGCCAATGCACCGATAATTTCCCCTCCCAAAAGTCCGGTCACCGTCCGGGTTATGAAGACCAACGAAGAACTGATGATTGCCAGGCACACCCGGGAACTTCTTGCTGTGGCTTCAGGGAGCTAAGCCTGACCAGATCAAGCCCGTGAAAAATACAAGGGGCGAACCCCAGGTTCGCCCCTAGGCGGCAATCCTTTTTGCATGCGAAATGGGATCAGGTTTTTCCCACCGTTTGGGTAATGATCTCCTGAAGCCGCGCCAGGCCCTGTTGGGCGTCCGGCCCCAGATGGAGGCGGACGGCCCGGCGCCCGTGGCGGAGCAGGGATTGGAAGTCCCCCAGGGCCTGGGCCTGCTGAAAGACCCCGAAGGAATAGGGTTGGCCCGGGATGGCCGCATCCTCCGGAGGGTCGGCGGTTAGGACCAGAAACACCCCCTTATTGGGGCCGCCTTTATGGTACTGGCCGGTGGAATGAAGATAACGTGGCCCATAGCCCAAAGTGGTGGCCACCTGCAGGTGGTCCCGGAGGAGGCGGCGCATTTCCTGGAACCGGCCGGTGGTGGCCGGGTCTTCGCTGAGGTAGGCCAAAAAGGCCAGAAAATCCCCGGGTTGCACCTGCCGGAAAAAGAGGGACAGGGCCTCGGTCAGTGTGGGAGCCTGAAGGCCGCCGCAGAGGGTCAAAGGGCCTTCCCTTAGGGTGGGCGTCTCTTCCGGCAGGCGGCCCTGCTCCCGCACCACCTGGAGCAACTTGTTGGTGTTGTCCTTGCTCTCCTGGACGTTGGGCTGATCAAAGGGGTTGATCCCCAAAACCCAGCCGGTCGCAGCGGTAGCCATTTCCCAGCGGAAAAATTCCTGGCCCAGGTCCAGGCGGTCCGCCAGTTGGATGGTGACCACCGGCTGGCCCGCCTCTTTCAGGGCGGCCACTCCTTGTTCCAGGGCCTCACTGACTTCATTTCTCAGGCGCAGGTAAACGAAAAGCCGGTCCGCCCCATAGACCTCAGGGGGACCCAGGGGCTCGCCCGCCACCGGCAGGAGGCCGGTGCCGGCTTTGCCGGTGGACTCCGCCAGAAGTTGCTCCAGCCACATACCCAGGGGGGACAGCGCCTCCGGGGCCAGGAAGGTTACCTTGTCCCGGCCCTGGCGGGCCAGTTCCCCCAGGGTGGCGCCCAGGATCAAACCAGGGTTTTCCTGAACGGGCAGGCACCCGGAACAGCCGTGCAACATGCTCTGGGCCCGGCCCAGCAGTTCTCCCACCTGGAGGTTCATCAAGGCCGCGGGCAGCATGCCGAAGAAAGAGAGAGCCGAATAGCGGCCGCCGATATCCGGAAAATTGAGGAAGACGCCCCTAAAGCACCGTGCCCGGGCCAGTTTTTCCAAGGCGGAGCCGGGGTCGGTGATGGCCAGAAAATTATCCCCGGCTTTATCGCCCTTCAGCTTTTGCACCTTGTCATAAAAATAATCCCCAAAAGCGTTGGGTTCGGCGGTGGCGCCGGATTTGCTGGCGACAATAAAGAGGGTATGCGCCAGAGGCACCGCGGCTTCGATCTTCTTGATGGTGACCGGATCGGTGGTGTCCAGCACGGTGAGAGGCAGGCCGTAGGCGCCGGGGGCAAAAAAATGCTGGAAGACCAGGGGGGCCAGGCTGCTGCCGCCCATGCCCAGGTGCACCACGTGCTTAAAGCCTTCCTGCCGCAGTTCCTGGGTAAAGGCGATGAGGCCGGTGAGACAGGCTTCCATCTTTTCGGGCACATGCAGCCAACCCAGCGAGTTATAAATGAGCTTGCCGGCGGTCCCGTCCTTGGTCCAGAGACAGGCGTCTTTCCGCCACAAGCGGTCGGCGAAGTTGGTTTTGGCAAAGTCGGCCAGCCGCGCCTCCACCGCCTGGCCATAATCCCCCAAGGCCAGTTCCTGGGGGTCCAGCCTTTCCTTCAGGACCTCCTGGCGCTTGGCTTCCAGGATGCAGAGGAGGCTGTCATAAGGTTTATTGAATTTCTCGATCCCCTCCTCTTCCAGCTGCCGGGCCACCTGGTCCAGATCGAGGCCCACCTCCGCCAGGCGTTGCAAAACGGCGCGGGCCTGATCCACACCATCTTCCAGTCGCAAGGCCGGTTGCCCGTGGTCCCGGTAGGCGTTCAGGGTCTCCAGGGGCATAGTATTAATGGTGTCCGGGCCGATGAGAGGTTCCACGTATTTGGTATCCGGATAGGCCGGGTTCTTGGTGCTGGTGCTGGCCCAGAGAAGGCGTTGGGGGTGGGCGCCTTTGGCGGTTAAAGCCAGAAAACGGCCTCCGGCAAAGATATTCCGGTACCTGGAATAGGCCATCTTGGCGCTGGCAATGGCCACTTCCCCCCTTAAGGCCGCGGCCAGTTCCGCCTGGGGCCCCCCGGCGGCCACGATCTTTTCCAGGAGGGGATCGACCAGCACGTCAATGCGGCTCAAGAAAAAGCTGGCCACGGAGCTGATCCCGGCCAGAGACCTGCCCTGGGCCGCCCGTCTTTCCAAACCGGCGATATAAGCCTCTGCCACCTGCCGGTAGCGCACCAGGGAGAAAAGGAGGGTGACGTTGACATTGATGCCTTCGCTGATGAGCTGGGTGATGGCCGGCAACCCCTCCAGGGTGGCCGGAACTTTGATCAAGACGTTGGGCCGGTTCAGTTCGTGCCATAACCGGCGGGCCTCATTGATGGTGCCCTCGGTATCCCGGGCCAGGTGGGGATTGACCTCCAGGCTGACGAAGCCGTCTTGCCCCTTAAGCTTCTCATAGAGGGGAAGAAAAACGTCGGCAGCCATCTGCACGTCTCTGATCGTCAGGGCCTCATAAGTCCCCTGGACGCCTGTCTCCTTTTCCGCCAGTTCCTGCACGGCGGGGTCGTAGTCCCGGCTGCCGGAGATAGCCTTCTCAAAGATAGCCGGGTTGGAAGTGACGCCTTTAAGCCCGTCTTCTTCGATGTGCCGGCGCAGTTCCCCCGAGGTAATCAAGTGGCGGCGGATATAATCCAGCCAGAGGCTCTGCCCAAAGGTTTCCAGGTTTCGCAAGGGATTGTTTTGCATGATCATTCCTCCAATTTTCCCAACCGCACAGACCGGCCCGGGAGAACCAGGGCGGCCGCCGCAAACGGGACCGCCGCCCGGTTCCTAAGGGTTAGAACCAAAAACTGATGAGGATGATGGACAGAATTGCCGCCGGATAGTAACTGGCCCAGTTGAAAATCCGGGAGGCGTCGTCCCGGGACTGGGAGTGATAGAGTTGCAACGCCGGCCAGAGGAGCAAGACGACGCCGGCCACCAGGGCCATTGCCTGCGAGGATAAGGGGAGCTTAGCCGGGGCCGTAGCCAGAAGAAAGAAGCCCAAGACCACGCTGGCGGCCAAGGTGGCGAAGATGATCTTACTCGCCTGCTTGGGCCCTAACACCACGGGCACGGTGCGGGCCTGCCTTTTGCGGTCTTCCTCCAGGTCATGCCAGTCCGCGGGGATGTTCTGGCCGCCGATCTCCCAGAAAAACAGCCACAAAAAGAGTATGGCCAGGAAAAAGAGAGAGGGCTGGGGGTCCACCGCCAGGACCGCGGCGACCCCGCCCAAGGTCTTGACCACGCCGCTGACCAGGGTGCGCAGATGGCTCAGGCGCAGCAGGTGGCAATAGACGGCCTCCAGGGCGCAGCCCCCGAGAAAGATATAGGCGCAAACCGGATTCAGAATAAAGGCGCCGAAGAGGGCCACTGCGGCCCAGATCAGCACCCACCAGGATGCTTCCGGGAAAGTCAGCAGCCCCTGGGCCAAAGGGTGGCGCACGAAGATCGCGTCCAGGTAACCGCCGTCTCCCCCACCGCCCTGGCTCATTTTCTCCTGGTCCACCCGGTAGTCCACCACGTCGTTCAAGGCGTACACCGCGGTGTATCCGGCAAAGACGGTGATGAGGCCCAAGAGGGTAACCCCCAGGGAAGGAAAGGTTCCCAGCCACAGCAGGGCCGCCGCGGCGGGAGCAGCCAGGTCCAGGAGGGCATGGGGCGTGCGGGAGAGCGCCAGAAAGAGCTTCAGCCGGGGCAGGGATTCGCTGGGGGGCATCGCCTCAGTACTCATGGTCCACCTTTTCTCCGTGGGGGGGGCAGGCAGGTAACGCTAAGCAATTATATGCAAGTTATTGCGCGGCTATCTCGAACATTAATCAGGATAGACAAAATAATTAATATGTAATGCTTCTCCATCATTTCTTAAAAACATAATACTGGAGAGGGAAAAATAAAGGGGGCAAGAACAAAATTGTCGGGGGGCACCATCGAGCTGGATTTCCCCGGTCAACTTGACAATAATCGGCAAGGTTCTTAGCTTCTTTTAAGACCTCGTTCTTTTTCTCGAATTAACCCAAAGATCTATCACAGGAACAATCGTGCAACCTCTCTCCCTACCCGCCTGGTCACCGTGGACGCCGGGACTCCTGAGCCTGGTTATTTATACCGCGCTGGTCCTGGGTCTGATGGCGATGATATTGATGCTTACCAGTTGGCTGGGGGAGAAAAAAGGCTCTCCGGAGAAGGCCAGACCCTTTGAGTGCGGCATCATTCCCTCCGGTTCGGCCCGGCTGGCCTATCCTGTCCCCTTTTACCTGGTGGCGGCGTTTTTTCTCATTTTCGACGTGGAGGCGGCCTTTATCTTCTCCTGGGCCATAGCCTTTGACCACCTGGGTTTCCTGGGCTGGCTCCAGGTTACCTTTTTTATTTTCGTGTTGCTGCTCAGCCTGGCCTACCTCTGGATCAAAGGAGGGCTCGATTGGGGTCCCATCACCTCCACCGGCAGAATAACTCCGAAAACTTTGTCTTGAGCAAGGTTGACGCCTTGCTGAACTGGGCCCGGGCCTATAGCCTCTGGCCCGTATTTTTCGGGTTGTCCTGCTGCTTCATCGAAGAGGCCTGCACCTTTACGGCCCGGTACGACATCGCCAGGTTCGGGGCCGAGGTCTTCCGGGGTTCTCCCCGGCAGGCAGACCTGCTGATCGTTTCCGGGACGGTCTTTAAGAAAATCGCGCCGGTTCTGCTCCGGCTCTATGAACAGATGCCGGAACCCAAGTGGGTGATCTCCATGGGCTCCTGCTCCAACTCGGGCGGCATGTACGACGTCTACAGCGTGGTCCAGGGGGTGGACCAGATCGTGCCCGTAGATGTTTATGTCCCGGGCTGCCCTCCCCGGCCCGAGGCCCTGCTCCAGGGGCTGGTATTGCTCCAGGAGAAAATCAAAGGGGAAAGACCGGCCCGGAAGGTTTTGCACCTGCCGGGGGGGACCCAGGGCGCCAGCAAACCCCTCCTGGCCGACGGAGAGAGCAAAGCCCGGGACGCCCGGGGGCCGGGATATTACGGCTCACCTTTAAGGGGCACTTCGGTCACCCCCCCGGCCTTTTGGGAGAGCCGTTCCGACCTGATGTGGACCCCGCCGGCCGCGGTGGCAGAGTTGACTGAGCGGGATCAATCTTTGGGGCAAACCCTGGCGGCCAAGTTCGGGGAGGCGGTGGCCCAGGAACCGGAAACTGCGGACATGTTGTCCTTTATGGTGGAGGCAGGCCGGCTCAAAGAGGTGCTTACTTTCTTAAAGCACGAAGCCAGCCCCCGCTTTGCCCGGCTGGACGACCTCACCGCCATCGATGAATCGGCGCGGCGGGAGCGGGAAAATTACCCCGACTTCACCCTGGTCTATCATCTTTTATCCTTGGAGACCGCCAGCCGGGTGCGCCTGAAAGTGGCCCTGAAAGGGCCCGACTTGTCCCCTCCCTCCATTGCTGATCTCTGGCCCGCGGGCAACTGGTACGAGCGGGAAGTTTACGACATGTTCGGCCTCCGCTTTGCGGGCCACCCGGACTTGCGGCGGATTCTTCTGCCCCCGGAATGGGAGGGCCACCCGCTGTTGAAGTCCCATCCCGGCCGGGCCACGGAAATGGCCCCCTACACCCAGGCCGAGGCCCGGGCCCTCCAACCCCGGGACGCCGGGTTCTTTTTCAGGACTTCACCGGAGTCGCCCACCTTCCTGCTGAACGTGGGGCCGGTGCATTACAGCACCCACGGCCTTATGCGCTTCGTGGTGTCGCTTAAGGGCGAAGAGGTCATCGGGGTGGATCTGGACATCGGCTACCACCACCGGGGAGTGGAAAAGATCGGGGAGCGCCAGTCCTGGCACCAATTCATCCCTTACACCGACCGGGTGGATTATTTAAGCGGCGTGGCCAACAACCTCTCCTATCTCCTCGCGGTGGAAACCCTGGCGGGCATCAAGGTCCCGGACCGGGCCCAAGTGATCCGGGTCATGCTCTCGGAGTTTTTCCGTCTGAGCAACCATTTGGTCTCTCTCGCCACCCTGGCCCACGACTGCGGCGCCATGACCCCCAATTTCTACACCTTTAGGGAACGGGAAAAGATCATGGACATCGTGGAGCTGATCACCGGGGGCCGGCTCCATCCGGCCTGGTTCCGCTTAGGAGGGGTGGCCGCGGACCTGCCCGAGGGCTGGCGGGAGCCGGTGGCTGACTTTATCAAGATCTTTCCGGCCCGCCTCAAGGAATACGAAGCCCTGCTCACTAAAAATCCCATCTTCGAGGCCCGGACCCGGGAGATAGGTTGCCTGTCCCTGGAAGAGGCCATCGACTGGGGCGTGTCCGGGCCGGTCCTCAGGGCTTGCGGGTTGGAGTGGGACTTACGGAAAAAAATCCCCTACTCCGGCTATGAGGGCTTTGACTTCGAGGTGGCCACGGCCACGGGTGGCGATTGCTACTCCCGCTATCTGGTGCGCCTGGAAGAGATGCGCCAGAGCTTGAGGATCATCGACCAGGCCGCCCGGCAGATGCCCCCGGGGCGGCATATCACCGATGACTACCGTTATGCCTTGCCCGACAAAGCCGACACCCTGAAAGATATCGAAAGTCTGATCCACCATTTTATCAATGCCACCCGGGGGCCGAAGATACCCCGGGGCGAAGCTTACGCGGCCACCGAGGGGGTGCGGGGGGAGCAAGGTTATTACGTGGTCAGCGACGGCCTCAATATGGCTTACCGCCTGCGCATCCGCACGCCGGATTTTGCCAATGTCCAGGCCATTCCCCTGATGGCCAAAGGCAGCCTGCTCTCGGACTTGATCGCCATTATCGGCTCGGTGGACTATATCCTGCCTGATACGGACAGGTAGCGGGATTGGTGATGTTACCCCAGGAGATCAGGGAAAACATTCAAAGACTCATCGAGGCCGCGGAGCGCCCCCGGGAACAGGTCATCAATGTTTTTTATATTCTCCAGAAGCACTACGGCTATTTCAGCGACGAGGCCGTCCGGGAGGCCGCGGCGCTCCTAAAGATGACGCCTTTGGAAGTGGAGGAGATGGCCACCTTTTACGATTTCCTCTACCGGGAACCGGTGGGGAAATTCGTCATCCACGTGTGTGACGGGGTGGTCTGCTGGATGTTTCACGAAAACTCCATCTTCGATTACCTGTGCCAGAAGTTGCAGGTCTGCGCCGGGCAGACCACCGCCGACGGCCTCTTCACCGTACTGCCCACGGCCTGTATCGGCTTTTGCGACCGGGCCCCGGCCATGCTCATCAACGGCGTCTTTTACGGACCGCTGACCCCGGCGAAGGTGGATGAGATCATTGCGCAACTGCGTTCGGAACATTGTGATTTGGTGATTTGCAAATGATCAGAGAACCGGAATTGGTCCTGCTCAAGAACCGCCGTCCGGACCGGCCCGCCACCATCGAGGAATACCGGGCCGGCGGCGGCTATGCGGCCCTCGCCGCCACCCTGGGCCAGCGCTCGCCCCAAGAGGTATGCCAACTGGTCCTGGACTCCGGGCTCAGGGGGCGGGGCGGGGCCGGCTTCCCCGCGGGGCGCAAATGGGCCGGGGTCAAGGAAGACGCGGAATTTCCCCGCTACCTGATCCCCAATACCGATGAAATGGAGCCCGGCACCTTCAAAGACCGGGTTTTGGTGAATGCCGACCCCCATCTGGTCATTGAAGGCATTATCTTGTCGGCCTATGCGGTGAGCGCCGGGAAGGGCATTTTTTTCATCCGGCCCTCCTACGAAATGGACGCGGAACTCATCGAACGGGAGTTGGAGGTGGCCCGGGATGCAGGTTTTTTAGGGGGAAATATCCTCGGGAGCGGCTTTTCCTTCGACCTGGAGGTGCACCGCAGCGCCGGGCGCTATATCTGCGGGGAGGCTTCGGCCCAGGTCAACGCCATCATGGGCAAACGGGCCCATCCCAACAAGGAAGTGCACATGGCGCACCAGGGCCTGTGGGGCAAACCCACCATCGTCAACAACGTGGAGACCCTGTCCTGTGTGCCTGGCATCCTGCGCCAGGGACCGGAGTGGTTTAAAGGTCTGGCCCGGACCGAGAGCGGCGCGGGCACCAAGCTTTATTGCGTCAGCGGCCGGGTCTGTAAACCCGATGTCTTTGAGATGCCCATCGGCACCCGCTTGAGCGAAATCCTCGACCTGGCCGGGGGCATGTGTCCGGGCGCGGAGTTCAAGGCGGTTCTCCCCGGCGGGGCCTCCACCGAGTTCATGCCGAAAAAGTTTTACGACGTGGAAATGGACTTCGAGCCCCTGAAGGCGGTGGGACACCGCTTGGGCACCGGGGCCATTATTGTCTTTGATAAAAATACTTGTCTGGTGGGGGCCACTTTGAACCTCATCGAGTATTTCGCCCGGGAGTCCTGCGGTTTCTGCACGCCCTGCCGGGAGGGCCTGCCCTATATCCGGGACCTCCTCTGGCGCATCGAAATCGGGGAAGGCAAAGAGGAATATATCCCCCTGCTCCGGGAGATGGCCCGGCATATGGATCGGTCCTACTGCGCCTTTGCCCCCGGCGCGGCCGCCCCGGTGCTGGGGCTGCTCAATTATTTTGAAGAAGAAATCCGGGAGCACCTCAGCCAGAAAAAATGCCCCTATAAGGGCTTAGGCATTGAATTCCGGGATTCGTTGATTCCCATGGAAAAAACGGAGTCTACGGCTCCGGAAAATTCTTAGGATAGCAATATTTTTGCGCCTCTTACTTGGCGACTTTGCGTCTTTGCGTGAGGTCTATCTTTTCGGAACCTGGATAAGCGCATGCCCCAACTGATCATTGACCGGCGGGAGATTGAAGTTCCGGCAGGCACCAAGGTCATCGAGGCCGCGGCAAGGCTGGGGATCATTATTCCCCGCTTTTGCTACCACCCGGCCTTAGGCTCAGTGGGGGCCTGCCGGGTCTGCGCCGTAAAATTCCTGGAGGGGCCGGTCAAAGGAGTGGAGATGAGCTGCATGACCGCAGCCCAAGACGGCATGGTGGTCTCCACCACCCACCCGGAGGCCATGGAGTTCCGCCGCTACGTCATTGAGTGGCTCATGCTCCACCATCCCCACGACTGCCCGGTCTGCGACGAAGGGGGCCATTGCCTGCTTCAGGACGAGACCGTCTCCGGCGGCCATGGTTTAAGGCGCTATCTAGGGTTGAAACGCACTTACCGGGACCAATACCTGGGCGCCTTCGTGCAGCACGAAATGAACCGCTGCATCCACTGCTGGCGCTGCCGCCGTTTTTACCAGGACTTTGCCGGCTACCGGGACTACGGCGTCATGCAGATCGGCAACCGCACCTATTTCGGCCGCTTCGCCGACGGTCCCCTGGAGAGCCCGTTTGCCGGCAACCTCATCGACCTCTGCCCCACCGGCGTCCTCACCGACAAACCGGCCCGTTTTAAGGGGCGGCGCTGGGACCTGGAGCGGGCTCCGTCTTTGTGTCTGCACTGCTCCCTGGGTTGTAATATCACCGGCAGCGCCCGCTACCGGGAGATGATCCGGGTGGAGGGCCGGCTTAACGAGGCCGTGAACGGCTACTTTATCTGCGACCGGGGCCGGTTCGGGTTCGCCTACGCCAATCACCCCGAACGGGCCAGGACACCGCGACTGGACGGTCAGGAAGTCACCTGGGAAGAGGCTTGCCGGACCGCGGCTCACCGGCTCACCCGCATCAGCCGGGAATACGGCCCCGGGGCCATTGCCGTCTGGGGGTCTACCCGCAGCAGTTTGGCAACCTTAGGCGTGCTCCAGCGGCTCTGCCGGGAGCAGGGTTGGTTGGGGCCCCAATTTTTCAACAGTCCCTCCCGGGAAAGGAAAGTGAAAGCGGCCATCTCCCGATTGGACGCCGGAGTGGCTGTCTCCCTGGCAGACCTGGAGAAAGCGGATTTCCTCCTGGTGGCCGGGGCAGACCCGGTGAACGAGGCCCCCATGCTGGCCTTGGGCTTGCGGCAGGCCTGGCGCCGGGGGGCGACGGTGGTGGTCCTCGATCCCCGGCCGGTTCATCTCCCCCTGGAATTCGAGCATCTGCCGGTGCCTCCGGGGGGCATCGACCTTTGTTTGGATCTACTGGTCCGGGCCGCGGTATCGCACTCGGCTACAGAGGGGCTACTGCCTGAGGCCGCCGCCGCCTTTTTTAATAACCTTTCCTGCGAATACCCGGGGGACCAGCCTTTGCAGGACCGCCTGGTCAGCCTGGGAATGAAGCTCAAGGAGAGCAAGAATCCGGTCATCGTCTGCGGCCTGGATATCGTCCGGGAAAGCACGGTGGTTCTGGCCGCGGACCATAGCCGGCTCCTCCGGGCGGCCAAGGACCGGGCAGGCCTATTTTATCTGTTGCCGGGGCCCAACGCCTTTGGGGCCGGGCTCTTGAGCCTGGCCGGGGAGCCTTCCTCCCCCAGCTACGCCGACATGTTGGCGGCGGCAGAGCAAGGCCGAATCAAGGCCCTGGTAATGATGGAAACCGATCCCTTCCGGACTTTTGCCGGTCAGCCCCAGTTCCTTGCGGCCCTGGACCGTCTGGAATTTTTGCTGGTCCTGGACTATCTGCCTACTCCCCTGACGGACCGGGCCCAGGTCTTTCTGCCCACCACCACTGTTTTTGAAGAGGAGCCCTCCGGTTGGATCAACCAGGAGGGCAGATATCAACGGGCCGCGCCCAATTATGCGGGGGGAAGGCCTGTTTCCCAAGAAGGGGCAGGCAGCCACCCGCCCCGGGTCTTTCTCGCCGAGATTCCCGGGGGCGAACCCCAACCCGGGGGCCAGACCCTGGCAACCCTGGGGGTGGCTCTAAAGGGGACCGGAGCACCGCTGTATCTGGAAGAGCTGGATACCTGGCTGGCGGAGCTCAATCCGGTCTTTGCTCCTCTCCTGGAATCAGAAGCTATTGCCGCGGGAGTGCGGCTGCTGCCCGAGGCCCGGAGCGATTACGCCTTTTCTCATCCTAACAAGGCTATCTTAAGGGACGTGCCGGACGATCATCTGGAACTGCTGTTGGTGGATTGGACCTTCGGCACCGAAGAGCTTTCCGGCTATGCCCCGCCGACCCAAGAGGTGGAGCAACCTCCCAGGCTCACTATGCAATCCCGGGACGCTCTCCGGCTGGGTCTGGGCCCGGGGGATCGGGTAAGTCTGGCGCTGGGTGGAGAGTCGATAACTCTAGACCTGGAAATCGTGGAGAATATGGCGTCGGGGATGATGGTTCTGCCCCGCCATCGGCAGTTAGCAGGGCAAAAATTTCCGGAGGGCCCCATACTGGTGCCTCTTCAGAATATTCACAAGGTGTAAGCAGACATGGGTTGGCTGGCAGGCATTATTCTGCTCCTCATCAAGCTCGGCGTGGTCCTGGTGGTCCTGCTCACGGCCGCGGCTTACCTGGTCTACGTCGAGCGCAAGTTGCTCAGCCGCCTACAAATCCGCCTGGGTCCCAACCGGGCCGGTCCCTTCGGGCTGCTCCAGCCCCTGGCCGACGCCCTCAAACTGCTGACCAAGGAAGACCTGGTGCCCGAGGGCGCGGACCGCTTCATCTTTCTTTATGCCCCGGGGGTGGTGGCCGCCAGCGCCCTGCTGATCTTTGCGGTCATTCCTTTTGGGCGGGGTTGGATGTTTATGGGACACGAAATCCCCATGGTGGTCAGCGATCTCAACGTGGGGCTGCTATATGTCTTTGCGTTTTCCTCCCTGGGGGTCTACGGCGTGGCCCTGGGGGGCTGGGCCTCCAACTCCAAGTACAGCCTCATGGGGGGTATCCGGGGTGTGGCCCAGATGATCAGCTATGAACTCTCCCTGGGGCTGTCCCTGGTGCCGGTGGTGATGTTAGCCCGCTCTTTCAGCCTGGTGGACATCGTCGCGGCCCAGGCGCATTATCCCTTTATCGTTTTGCAGCCTGTGGCTTTTATCCTCTTTTTCATCAGCGCCGGGGCCGAAATCAAGCGCATCCCCTTTGATATCCCGGAGGCGGAAAACGAGCTGGTGGCCGGCTTCCACACGGAATACAGCGGCATGCGCTTCGGCCTCTTTTTCCTGGGGGAATACGTCACCATGGTGGTTCTGGGCTCCCTGGTGGCGGTCTTTTTCCTGGGGGGCTGGCGGGGTCCCCTGCTGCCGCCCCTGGTCTGGTTCTCTATAAAAGTCCTGGCCGTAGTTTTGGTGCTGATCTGGATCCGGGGGACTCTCCCCCGTTTGCGTTATGACCAGCTCATGCACCTGGGCTGGAAGGTGCTCATCCCCCTGGGGTTGATCAATATTGTGGTCACCGGGGGCGTCCTGCTCTGGTGGGGGAGCTAAAATGCCCGGGGAGAAAAACCGGTTGCTGAGGGTAACAGAGGGTTTGGTGGCCCTGATACAGGGTTTTTGGACCACTTTCATCCACCTTTTCCGGAAACCCATCACCGAAGAGTACCCGGAATATAAGCGCCCCTTGCCGCCGCGCTCCCGGGCCCGGATCATCCTCACCCGGGACCCGGACTTTGAGGAGCGCTGCGTGGCCTGTTACCTCTGTTCCGCCTCCTGCCCGGTGAGCTGCATTTCCATGCAATCCGCGGAGAGGGCCGACGGCCGCCGGTTTGCCGCCTGGTTCCGCATCAACTTCGCCCGCTGCATTTACTGCGGCCTATGCGAAGAGGCCTGTCCTACGTTGGCCATTCAACTGACGCCGGACTTCGAGACCTGCCAGTACGATATCCTGACGCTGGTGGCGGAAAAAGAGGACCTGCTGGTGGACCACGGCGGCAAGAATCATGAATATAATTATTACCGCTATGCCGGGGTGCTGGTGGACGGGGATAAGGGAGGCCATATCCAGGAGGCCCGGCCCGTGAATCTCAAGAGCAATTTGCCTTGAAAGGTTCAAGGTTCAAAGATCAAAGTTAAGGCGCATGCTAAATGCCCATGAAGCAAAAAATTGTATCACCCCCGGGTACAAAAAATCCCACCTACCCCCCCTTTAGAAAAGGGGGGGGTTGAGAAAGTCCCCCTTTATTAAAGGGGATTTAGGGGGATTTTAGTTTCCACGATAAAGCCTGCAATTACCTAATTATTGCCGATGGGATATGTGACTCGGTAAAAGCATGACGGAGGCCTTAATGACTCTCTACCAGGTGGTCTTTTACTTGCTGGCCGGGGTGGTGCTGGCCGCCACGGTTTTGGCCATCACCCGCCGGGTGGTGGTCCATGCCGTGGTCTACCTGGTGATCTCCTTTCTGGCCCTGGCGCCCATGTTTTACCTGCTGGGCGCGCCGCTGCTGGCTCTGCTGGAGGTCATCCTCTACGCCGGGGCCATCATGGTGCTCTTCCTGTTCATCGTTATGATGCTGCCCCGGGAGACCCGAGCCCCCGGCCTGGGGGTCCTGGCCCGGCAGTGTTGGCCCGCGGTACTGCTCACCGGCATTTCCCTGACCGCCATGGCCGTGGTGCTGTTGTCCCTGCCCCTGGCGCAGACGCCTGTGACGGCCGCGTTGGCTTCTCCCCGGCACTTCGGCCGGGTGCTCTTCGAAAAATATTGGCTGGGGGTGGAAGTCGCCTCCTTCCTCCTGTTTGTGGCCCTGGTGGGGGCTTATTACCTGGGCAAGTCTCCTGAGCCAGTGGCGGAAGAACCTGGAGAATCGTCATGATCGTGCCCAATGGACATGTGCTCCTGTTGGCGGTAATCCTCTTTCTGTTGGGCGCCGCCTGCGCCATCGCCCGGCGCAATCTCCTGATGATCCTCATCGGCGTGGAGGTCATGCTCAACGCCGCGTCCCTGGCCTTTATCGGGGCGGCCCTCAAGTGGCGGCAGTTGGACGGCCAGGTCTTTGTCATTTTCATTTTTGCCGTGGCCGCGGCCGAAGTGGCGGTGGGCCTGGCTTTGATCGTCTATTCCCAGAGGCGCACCGGTGCGCTCGACGCCGATGCCTACAGCCGTTTAAAGGGTTGACGTGAAAATACTGCTCTCTTTACTGCTTTTCCTCCCCCTGGGGGGAAGCGTCATCAACGCCCTGCTAGGCCGGGTGCTGCCCCGGCGGGTGGTGGAGACCGTAGCCTGCGCCGCCATCCTGGGGTCACTGGCCGCGGCGGTGGCCGTCTTTGCCCGGGCCTGGCAGAGCACCTATTACTTCGTAATTCTCCCCTGGGTCCAGGTGGGCTCGTTTGCCGCCAACCTGAGCCTCTACTACAACCCCGTGGCCGCGCTGATGACCCTGATGGTCACTTTCGTGGCCAGCTTGATTCACCTTTATTCCGCGGCCTTCATGCGGGAGGACCGGGACTATGTGCGCTATTTCTGTTACCTGAACCTCTTCGTCTTCGCCATGCTGGTCATCGTCCTGGCGGACGACCTGCTCTTCGTCTTCCTGGGCTGGGAAGGGGTGGGCTTTTGCTCTTACGCCCTCATCGGTTTCTGGTACGACAACCCGGCCAATGCAGATGCCGGGCGCAAGGCCCTCATCGTCACCCGCATCGGCGACGTGGGTTTCGGTATTGCCGTGGCCCTCTGCTTTTTTCTCTTCCATAACCTCTCTATTACGCTCATCAACGCCCAGGCCGCCACCATTAGCCCGGTTCTAATCACCATCTTGAGTCTTTTACTGCTCTGGGCCGCGGTGGGAAAATCCGCCCAGCTGCCTCTCACTGTCTGGCTGCCGGACGCCATGGCCGGCCCCACCCCGGTGTCGGCCCTGATTCATGCGGCCACCATGGTGACCGCCGGGGTTTTGCTATTGGTGCGGCTCTTTCCGGTGGTGTCCCTGTCACCCCTGGCCTTGATGGTCATTGCCGGGGTGGGGGCGGTGACCACTCTCTACGGCGCCGGCGCCGCCCTGGGCCAACGGGATATTAAGCGAGTCCTCGCATATTCTACGTTAAGCCAGGTGGGCTACATGATCCTGGCCGTGGGCGCCGCGGATATCATCGGCGGCATGTTTCACCTGTTCTCCCATGCGTTTTTCAAATCCCTCCTCTTTTTAGGGGCCGGCTGTGTAATCCAGGCCCTGCATGAGGAGCACGATATTTTCCGCATGGGGAACCTGCGCCGCCTGCTGCCCGGGGTTTATTGGCCTTTTCTCCTGGGGGCCTTATGCTTGAGCGCCTTTCCCATGATCGGCGGCTTCTTCAGCAAAGACCGGATTCTGCTGGCCACTTATCTGCAACCGGGGCTGGGTTACAAAATTTTTTGGCTCCTGGGTCTCATCGCCGCCTTCCTGACGCCCATCTACACCATGCGCATGACCTTCCTGGCCTTTAAGGAGCAGGCCGACGGCCCGGCCCAAGCAGACCTCAAGCCCTTTCCCCGGCTGATGACCTGGGTCTTATGGCCCTTAGCCGTCCTGGCGGTGGGTGATGGCTTTCTCAATTTTCCCGGGGGACCCGGGAAAGATTTTTTAGCCCGCTTCATGGCGGTGGTGCCCGGCAGCCGCCCCGACCTGGGGGCCTCTACCGCCCTGGAGTGGACCATGGGCCTGGGAAGCGGCGCCATCATTCTGGCCATGATGGCCCTGGCTTATTATCTCTATGGCCGGCCCGGTAAAGCCTGGGCCTGGCCGGGTGGGGAAGGTGTCCTGGCCTGGGGATTCTATCTGGATTATTTCTATCAACAAGTGCTGGTGAAACCTTATCAGGCCTTGGCCCGGATATTTTGGCAGGACGTGGACGAAGCTGGACTCGATCGCAGTTTCGGGGGGCTGGCCGCGGGCCTTTTAGCCCTTTCCGGCGGACTGGGCCGGTGGACCACCGGCAGGTTGTCCACCTATCTGGCCATGCTCTTTTTAGGTTTAACCCTGTTGGTTTCGGCCCTGGCGGTGAGCTGGTATCTCTGGTAGCGGAGAAGGCGCATGCCCCCTATTCCTCTGCTCTCCATCATCGTGCTGGTCCCCGTGGCGGGAGCGTTTTGCGCCCTGGCCGCCAGTCCTCGCCCCCGGCTCTGCCGCTGGCTCAGCCTGGGGTTCGCCATGGTGGAGCTGGCCCTGGTGGGCAGCCTCTTCTTCCTGCCCCTGGAGCCGCACTCTTACGGTCCCCTGGGCACCTGGCTGTTCCTGGAGGATTATACCTGGCTGCCGGGATTGGGGGCCCGTATCAGCCTGGGCCTGGACGGCCTGAGCCTGCTGCTGCTTCTCCTCACTTCCTTTGTCACTATCCTCTGTGTACTTATCTCCTGGCAGGCCATCACCACCAAAGTGGGCCCGTTTCACTTCTTCCTGCTCTTATTGGAAGGGACCCTGATGGGCCTCTTTATGGCCACGGACCTCCTGCTTTTTTATTTCTTCTGGGAGATCCAGATCCTGCCCATGTTCTTCCTGGTGGGTATCTGGGGCCACGAGAAGCGGATCTTCGCCGCGGTCAAGTTCATCCTCTTCACCCTGAGCGGCAGCCTGCTGATGCTCATCGCCCTCATCATTCTCTATATCCTGCACGGCCAGCAGACCGGAGTCTATACCTTCGCCCTGCACCAATTGCTGCAGACCCGCTTGAGCGCCACCGCCGAGGGTTGGCTGTACGCCGCTTTTCTCCTGGCCTTCGCCATCAAGATTCCCATTATCCCGGTGCATACCTGGCTGCCGGACACCCATACCGAAGCCCCCACCGCCGGGAGCGTGGACCTGGCCGGGCTGCTCTTAAAAACCGGGTTTTATGCCGTCTTCCGCTTCGCCTTTCCTCTTTTTCCCAACGCGGCTCAGGCCTCTGCCCCCCTTTTGCTGGGTCTGGGGTTGGCGGGCCTGTTCTATACCGGCTGGATCGCCCTGGCGCAGACCGACCTCAAGCGCCTGATCGCCTATTCCAGCATCGGCCATATGGCCATGATGGTCCTGGGCCTGGCCGTTCTCAATATTACGGCCATGAGCGGCTCCCTTCTGCAAATGATTAACCACGGTCTCTCCACTTCGGCCCTGTTTATCATGGTGGGTATGATCGATGAACGTTTGGGGACCAGGGATTTCCGGGCTCTGGGGGGGCTTTGGGGCAAGATGCCGGTCTTCAGCGCCTTTTTCCTGTTTTTCGCCCTGTCCTCCATGGGCCTGCCGGGGCTCAATAATTTCGTGGGCGAAATCCTGATACTGGTGGGTATCTTCCGGGAATATCCCCTGGTGGGCGTAGTGAGCTTCGGGGGCATGATTGTGGTGGCCATTTATATCTTGCGGATGGTCCAGGACACCGTCTTCGGGCTGCCCAAAACCGAGCAACCCCTGGAGGACGTCAATCCCCGGGAACTGTTCGTTCTGGTCATCCTGGCCCTGCCGGTACTCTATTTGGGTTTACATCCCGATCCGGCCCTGCGGCTTCTGGACCAGCCGGTGCAAAGGCTCCTGGGATACTTCATCCAGGTGGCGGCCTTGCATCCCTGATATTGGTTTTAGATAGAAGATGATGTCAAATCAGACGAGAACCTAAAGATAGGCCGGACTTAAAGTCCCCCTTTTCTAAAGGGGGATTTAGGGGGATTTTCGAGACGTTACAAAATCCCCCCTACTCCCACTTTAAAGAAGGGAGGAAATAAAGCCGTTTCCAAAGTTTTTGCCGTGCATTGAGAATCATTTTTATTATGGACGAAGCATTGAGATGATGATGAAAAGTGATTGGCTGGCTCTCCTACCCTATCTCATCCTGGCTGCAGGCGGGACCCTGGTCTTTTGCCTGGGCGCGGTGGGCGGGAAGAGACCGGGGCTGAGCCGGGTTCTCTACCTCATGGCCCTTCTGGCCGCCCTGGCCGCGGGCGCGGCCGTCCTGGCAACGCCGCCGGGAGCTCTGGTCTTGGGCGGCATGTTGGATAGCAGTGCCTTTGCCAAATTTTTTATCTTCCTGCTGGGCGCCGTCACTGCCGGGGTGTTGCTCTTCGGCTACCGCTACTCGCAGGTCCGGGGGTTCGCCGGAGATGAATACTACGGGGTGCTCCTCTTCGCGGCCTTAGGCATGTGCCTGGTGAGCGCCGCGGCCCACTGGCTCATCTTTTTCCTGGGCCTGGAACTCTTCTCCCTGGCTTTGTACCTGCTCATCGCCGCGCCCAAGGGCCGGGCCGGGGCTAATGAAGCGGCCATCAAATATTTCATCATGGGTGCGGTGGCCTCGGCGGTCCTCACCTTCGGCCTGGCCCTGTTGTACGCCATAACCGGCACCCTGGAAATCAGGGACAGCCTGGGGGCTATCCAACAATCCGCTGACTTAGCCGGGGGTTTGCTGGCCCTGGGCCTGATCCTGGTGGGCGTGGGTTTCAAACTCTCCTTCGCGCCGTTTCACCTGTGGACGCCCGACGTCTACCAGGGAGCTCCCGCGCCGGTGACCGCGTTTCTCACCGCCGGGTCCAAGGTGGCCCTCTTTGCCGCGCTCAGCCGCTTCTGCCTCTACCTGTCCCCGGTGGCCTGGTATTACTGCTGGCCGGCCTTGTGGATCATGGCCGCGGCCACCATGATCACCGGCAACCTCACGGCCATCTACCAGACACAGGTCAAGCGGCTGCTGGCCTACTCCTCCATCGGCCAGATGGGTTACCTCCTGATGGCCTTGTTGGCCATAAAGCAGGGTGCCCTCCCGGCCTTGGTGTTTTACCTGGTGGTCTACTCGGCCATGGACCTGGGGGCCTTCAGTCTCATCGGCGCTTTATCCGATGCGGGAGAAGACCGGGATAATCTGGAGGATTTCCGGGGCCTGGGCTACTCCCGGCCCTGGTGGGCCGCGGTCCTTACCATCTGCCTCATCTCCTTGGCGGGACTGCCCCCCACCGGCGGCTTCCTGGGTAAGCTGCTGCTCTTTAAGGCGGTTTTTCAGGGCGGTTATCTGGGCTTGGGCCTCATCGGTATCCTCACCGTCATTATTTCCATCTTTGCCTACCTGAAAATCGGGGTGGCCCTCTACCTGCGACCGGCAACCGCGGCGGAACCTCTCCCGAGGCCCGGTTTTTCCGCGGGGTTTGCCAGTATTTTGGTATTCCTGCTCATTTTCTGGCTGGGGATCGCGCCGGCCCCCTTGATGGACTATCTCTTCCGCCTGGCCTCTTTTTTTGCCTGGCTCAGTTGAGGTGGAGCCAGGGGGGAACCGCCATTAAGGCCAGAAAAAATTACTTTCCTGACCTAGCTGCTTACCTTTCCCAAATTCCCACATCTTTACGCTTGCGCTTGGCAACGATGTCTGTTTTTCTGGTTATGGGTGATGTTTGGGGCGAACCTGGTGTTCGCCCGGACACCATGCTGGGTGAACACCAGGTTCGCCCCTCGTTGGTTACTTGGCATTAGGAAATATGTATTAACTGCAGGAGAATGGGAAACGCATGAACGACACCATCACCGCGGTTTCCGGGATTGAAGTGGGCCATTGGACCGATCTGGAGGCCGCCACCGGCTGCTCCGTCATCCTCTGCCGCCAGGGCGCGGTGGCGGGCGTGGACGTGCGGGGTTCGGCCCCGGGCACTCGCGAGACGGATTGCCTGCGGCCTATGAACCTGGTGGAACAGGTGCAGGCGGTGGTCCTAAGCGGCGGCAGCGCCTACGGCCTGGATGCCGCGTCCGGGGTCATGCGCTGGCTGGAGGAGCGCGGCGTCGATATCAGGCTCAACACACTGGCCGATGACATCCGCGTGGAAGG
>ENA-OSEO01002641-OSEO01002641.1-sediment-metagenome-genome-assembly--contig:-NODE-2641-length-24207-cov-6.752714_pt1 | contig 24207 bp, 18 predicted proteins | sample MGYA00237883_ERZ534232 | MGnify/ENA metagenome assembly ERZ534232
CAGGATACGGTCCACCGCAAGCATCTGCGCCTCTGTAGCAGCGCTGAACCCGAACATCAGGAAATCTATCAGCACCTCGGGCTAAAGGAGGTCCCCATGCCGAGAAATGTAGCGACCGTAAAATGAGTAGTGACCATAAAATCGGCTAACATGTTGAAATATCAGCTTTTGGTTAAAAAAATGGCAAACTTGGGCTAATAACGTCGGTGCACGAGACGGTCGACGGTCTTGAAGTGGCACTTCGACGCCGAGAATTACAGCCCGAACGTCTGTGTGTCAACTCTACAAGTCATAACAAGTTGTTGAGGTTCGCTTCACATAGAGAGACATCTATGGGGCAACGGTAGATCATCGAAATTTGGACGGTCTGCGACATTACTGGTAAGTGCTGAGAAGAAAAGAGCCTGACTTTTGGAATGACCCCGATACGTTATCCTCACACGTGCGCCTCATCTTCCATCATCGCCGAATGTATCTGATCAGCCCGTCTCTGGTCTCCAGTCATGCAGCAGCCGGAAAATCATCATACCTGAATGGCGGCAACCCCTCGATACACAAAAAATCGGCAATACCTTCTCCACCGCTATAAAATGAATGCCATCGCGCCTTATCTTTGTTGGTCATCATGATCTTCTCTCCCCAAGCCTGTTCTGTAGCTGACCAAAGCCGCCTAGAATCGAAGTCTGCCGGTTAAGCCATACTTTGATTTACGCCGATTTACGATTTGTCGGTATTGGTTTTCTCGTGTTTTACTAAAATGTAATTCGCATGAATAATGACTTTACAAATAGGATATAAAACGGAAGTGGTTTTTAGCTTTCACAAGAAAGTCAATTTTATAATATATTGATATAATTGTATAAAACAGAAAAGAAAAAAAAATTTAATGCGGTTGCTAAATTTTGCTTGATCTTTTTTTGTATAATTGTAAACTTTACAAAAATGTGGTTTGCATTTTAGTAAATAGCGGGGCACTTTGTGGACGAGAAGACTATCATAGAGAAGATCAAGCGCATCAGAGCCAACAAGAACATCACTCTGAAAGTTCTAGCGGCAAAGACCGGTTTGACCGAGGGGTATCTTTCGCGCATCGAGAAAGCCAGCAGCGCACCGCCTATCTCGACCTTGTCGCGTATCGCGCAGGGTCTTGACATCGATGTCTCTTATTTCTTGACAGGCGGAAGCGAAGACCTGGAGAACAGCCCGAGCATCGTCATCAGCCGCAAAGAGGACCAGACCTTAAACAACGCAGCTCCCGTCGCCGGCACCCTCAGGCACGGCTACCGCTTCGAGCCCCTCGCCTCCGGGAAGCGGGGCAAGAACATGCAGCCGTATATCCTCACCCCCGATTTCGATGCCGGTGAGTTTCTTCAGCATGACGGCGAGGAGTTTTTCTATGTGCTCGGAGGCACAATCGAATTTTTGTATGGCACAGAGAAGTACGAGTTGAGCCAGGGGGACTCGGCCTATTTCGACGCCCAGATCCCGCACACCGGCAGGAGCCTTGGAGAAACGAAGAGCAGGATCCTGATTATCCTTCACAGCTATAAACGGCTTTGAGCCTCCCGGCTCGTTCAGAGGACGTGGAACAATGGCATTCGAAGAGCTGATAGCGCCTTTCCGGTCTGTTCAGGAGGACCCCTGTCGCAGGGTAAGAGAGCTCAAGGCGGCGTCCTCCTCCCTGAAGGTCATAGGATTCCTTTTCCCTGACGTTCCCGAGGAACTGCTCCATGCCTTCGGTGCATTGCCTTTTGCCCTGCCGGGCACGGTGGAGCGTGTCGACCGGGCTTATGCCTCTCTGCCGACCTTTTCCTGCCCGTTCAACGTTAGCCCTCTCGAGGCGGCGCTGCGAGGTGAACTGGATTTTCTCGATGGCTTGATTATTCCATACGGGTGTGATGCGATGCGGGCCTTTTCGCATGTCTGGGAGACTCATTTCCCGGATCTTTTCAACTACACCCTTTGGCTTCCCAAGGCTGCGGATGTTGAGGGTGCAAGGGTATTCCTCAAACAGGAGTTTCTGAGGATGAAAAGGGCCTTGGCCAATTTCGCCGTGGAGGCTGTCCCAGACGATGCGCTCCTCGAAAGCATTGAAATCTTCAATCGCAACAGGGGCCTTCTCAGATCCCTTCACCAGAGGCAGTCGTCGCCCTCCACGGCCCTCTCGAACACGGACTTCATGGCCGTGGTTCGGGCGTCGGCCCTTATGCCCAAGGAGGAGCACAGCGACAGGTTGGAAGCGTTGCTCGAGGCGCTTCCGGCGGGAGGGACCGAAAAGGCGGCGACCGGTCCGAAATCCATCCGCGTATTTCTCTTCGGGAGCGTCTGCGATGTCGCCGAAGTCTACCGCTGCCTGGATAAGGCAGGCATTATGGCGGTCGACGACAGCCTCTACAACGGAACGCGGTATTACAATGAGGACGTCGACGAAGTGGGCGACCCGGTGGAAAACCTCGTCGCGAGACATTTCCGGAAGGATCCGATGAGCTGCTATCACTACCGGGAAGGACGTTTCAGGGAGTCTTTGAGGCGCAGGATCGTCCGCGCCGCGGTCGACGGGGTCGTGTATCTGTGCCCCAAGAACTGCGAGGTCCTCCAGTTGGACTACCCTATGGTGAAAACCCTCCTGGGCGAAATGGACCTTCCGTCGATGTTTGTCGAAGTGGATCACACGCTGGGCTCCAGCGCCCAGCTCGAGACGCGGCTGGAGGCCTTCGGAGAAATGATTCTCGAACGGAAAAGCGGAGGGGTCTAACACCGCCATGCAGACGCTCAAGCTCTTGAAGAATCTCAATGATCGGTATTACGAGGATGCCAGGAATGCGTCGGCAGAGGGGAAGAAAGTGGGCTTCGTCAACGTGTTCGCCCCCACGGAATTGTTCTATGCCATGGATATCGTCCCCATCTATCCCGAAAACCACGCCGTCTTCATCCAGGCGAGGAAGATGACCGCCGAGATCAGTGAAAGGCCTCAGGCGCTGGGGTACACGCCCGGGATCTGCAGCTACGCCATGTGTGATCTCGGCTCCGCGCTCACGGGGAAGAGCCCGGTCGGAGGCCTTCCGCGACCCGACTTCTTCCTCACGACCAACTCGCAGTGCGGGACGCTGACGAAGTGGTTCGAGAGGATGAGCGAGCTCTATGATGTCCCGCTTTATCTGATCGATGTGCCTTACACCGGGGGCAAGTTCCCCGATGAGCACGCAAGGGCCTATGTGGAGGCGCAACTCCATGATCTCGTCGATTTCCTCGAAGGGATATCCGGGAACCGCCTGAAAAGAGCGCGGCTTGCGGAGGTGATCGCGACCGCCAACGAAACGACGGCCCTCTGGGCGGAGATCCTGGATGCGGCTCGCGCGGTGCCTGCTCCCCTTTCGGTCTTCGACCAGTTTTTCAGCATGGCCCCCATCGTGGCCCAGAGGGGCTCCAGGGTGGCCCTCGAATTCTACCGGGCCCTGAAGCAAGAGGTGTTGGAGCGCGTGCAGGCGGGCGTCGGAGCGGTCCCGAGGGAGAAGTACCGTCTCTACTGGGACAGTCTTCCGCTGTGGCACGAGTTGAAGTGGCTTTCCGACCTCTTTCTCTCGTACAATGCGTGCCTCGTTTCCACCGTCTATACCCTCCCCTGGGCGGACTTCCGTCTGGACCCCGAAGATCCGTTCCGCAGTTGGACGAACGAGTACGTTCACTATTTCGACTGGAATCTGAACCGCCGCGTCGAACTCATTCTCGGCCTCCAGGAGCGCTACCACCTTGACGGCGCCGTCTACCACAACGACCGCAGCTGCAAGATGTTCTCGATGGCCATCCCTGAGATCAAGCGCATCGTCCAGCAAAGGAGCGGGCTGCCCGGCTTCATCCTCGAAGGCGATCACGGGGATCCGAGGTTCCTTTCAAAGGAGCTGGTCGAGAAAGGATTAGCCAATTATTTCGATATCTTGGATAGCCGTAAAACACACCGAAACGCAGGGAGGCACGTGTCATGAACAAGCGTCGCGATCTCACCGTTCTCGTCGGCGGGCTGGGTTTCATGGTCCAGGAATACGTAGGTCTTATCCAGAAAGAGTTTCCTGCCCTGAACATCATTCCTTACCCGGTCCTTCAGGAAGCGGATGCGAGCCAGGTGCCGGCCGGGATCGAAAAGGTCGATGTCGTGGCGTCCTTCAACGCCTATCCCCACGCGCTCCCCAGGATCGAGGACCTCAAGTGGTTTCATATCCTGATGACGGGCTACGAGCACATCCTGGCCACCGGGTTGATCCCGAAGGACGTCCTCCTGACGACGTCCGCCGGTTCCGTTTCCATCCCGGTGGCGGAGGTGGTCATGGGTTACCTGCTTTTCTTCGTCAAGAAATTCAAGGCCTCCCTCGAGAATCAGGGGATGCACAAGATGGACCGTATGCTCGGCCAGATGCGGGAACTGCACGACCGCAACCTGGCTGTCCTCGGCCTGGGGCATCTCGGCAAGGAAGTGGCGAAAAAGGCGAAACTGGGGTTCGGTATGCGGGTTACGGGTGTCGACAGCCTCGTCCCGGAATTCGAGTATGCGGATCGGATCGTCAAGCCCGGCGAGCTCGACCAGGTGCTGTCGGAATCGGACTTCGTCGTGATCACCCTGCCCCTCACCCCTGAAACGGAGGGGATGATCTCCGCAGCGCAGTTCAAACGGATGAAGCCTACGGCCTACCTGGTCAACGTGGCGCGGGGTGAGATTCTGGACAAGGCGGCCTTCACCGCCGCGTTGAAAGAGCGCTGGATCGCCGGGGCGGCCATCGACGTCTTCTGGGGCGATCCGACCAAGGAAGCGGTCCTGGACCAGGACGACGAGCTCTGGGACCTGGACAACCTCTTCATCACCGCCCACAACGCCACGGGCACCGACCGCTACATCGCGAGGACCGCTCAGGTCTTTTGCGACAACTTGAAGCGTTTCATGGCCGGGGAACCCCTCGTAAACATTGTGCGTCAACGTTGAAACGGATCTTTACGCAGGTCCCGGATCTGCGCTGAAGCATTCCTCACACGCATGGCAGGGAAGATCCACCACCCTGGAGGCCGCCGACAAAGGCCCCCGCGTCCCTCTGGGGCATCCGAAGGCCCGCACGTCGTGCGCGAAAGGGGGTCGACCGACGATGCCCCGCACCCGAGCGGGAGGCGGGCGGTTCAAGCGGCTCGAAAAAACCACCTGACATCGGAGCGAGCGCGATCATGATAACGGATATTCGCACACTTGGGGAACTCATCGACCGGGCGGCGGAGACCTGGCCCGAAGACGAGGCCGTCGTCTGGCCCGCCGGCAGGATCCGCTACCGGGAGCTGCGGGAGCGCGTCGATCGCTTCGCCTGCGCCCTTCTCCGGCTCGGGGTTCGAAAGGGGGACAAGGTCTCGGTGCTGTTCACCAACCGGCCCGAGTGGGCGGTGGCGGAGTTCGCCATCGACAAGATCGGGGCGGTCGTCGTTCCGGTGAACCCCCGCTACTCACTCCAGGAACTCGAGCACATTTTGCTGCATTCGGATTCGACCACCCTCATCATGATGGATCGCTTCCAGGAACTCGATTACGTCAAGATGCTGGGCTCTCTCTGCCCGGAATTCGAGCGCTCGATTCCAGGGGAACTCCAGTGCGGGCGGCTGCCTTTCCTCAGGAACATCATCGTTCAGGGAAGGCCGGGGCTCCACTGCGCCTTCGACCTGGACGGGCTCATCGAGGCTGAAACCGCACCGGACCTGGGAGACCTCGCAAAGGTTCAATCTGACGTGGCAGCCGACGACATCGCCCATCTGCCTTTCACGTCCGGGACGACCGGGAAGCCGAAGGGGGTGATGACGACCCATGCCCAGTACATCCGCTTCAACCTTGGCTTCATCAACGGCATCGGCGGCTTCACGGAGCAGGATCGTCTGCTGGTCGCGCCTCCCTTCAGCCACAATTTCGGCAACTCGCAGGGCATCCTGACACCCGCCTTCTGCGGCGCGGCTTCCATCCTGGTCGAAAATTTCAGCCCGAAGCAGTGCTTGAGGCTTATCCAGGACGAGCGATGCACCTTTTTCGCCGGAAGTCCAACCATGTACATCCGGATGCTTCGGCACCAGGACTTCGAGAAGTTCGACCTTTCGTCCCTGCGCGCCGGTCTTATCGCCGCCGCCCCTGCGCCGGTCTCTCTCATCCAGGAAATCAAGCAGCGAATGGGCATCAGCGCCCTCGTCAACGGTTTCGGCATGACGGAGAACAGCGTCGGGACCTCCATGACCCGGCCGGACGACCCCCCGGAAATCCTGGCGGAGACGGTGGGCCGGCCCCTCTGGCCGGACTACCAGGTGCGGGTCGTCGACACCGGGACCGGCGAGCCCCTCCGGACCGGAATGGAAGGCGAACTGTGCACCCGGGGCCCTCTGGTGATGAAAGGCTACTACAAGGAGCTGGAGAAGAGCGCCGAGCTTATCGATCGGGACGGTTGGTTCCACACCGGGGATCTGGCCTCGATCGATCCTTCCGGAAACATCCGCATCACCGGCCGGCTCAAGGACATCTACATGCCGGGGGGGCTCAACGTCGCCCCGGAAGAGGTGGAGGAGGTGCTCTTCACGCACCCGAAGGTGAAGCAGGTGTGCGTGCTGGGGGTCCCTGACCCCGACTTGGGCGAGGCCGGGGCTGCCTTCGTGGAACTGAAGCCGGGTGAAACGGCCAGTGCGGGCGAATTCATCGCGTTCTGCGAAGACCGCCTGGCGAGGTTCAAGATACCGAAGCACATCTTCTTCACCGACGACTTTCCCATGACGACCTCGGGGAAGGTGCAACGCTTCAAACTGCGCGAGCGGGCTGTCAAGGAACTCGGCCTTTGACGCTGATGATCGTTCGGTCACCCTGCCGGGAGAACGGCCACTGCTGAAAGCCGGATCCGGTGCGGGCGCTGTCTAAACGAAACAAACTGAAAATGTTGGAGGAACCGCTATGAAAGAAATTATGCTGGGCAACGAGGCCATTGCCCGAGGCGCTCACGAAGCCGGCCTGCAGGTTGCGGTCGGCTACCCGGGGACGCCTAGCACGGAGATCCTTCAGACCATCCGGCAATACAAGGACATCTATTGCGAGTGGTCTGTCAACGAGAAGGTCGCCATGGATGTGGCCATCGGCAGTTCGCTGGGGGGCGCGAAGACCATCGTGGTCATGAAACACGCCGGCCTGAACGTGGCCTCCGACCCCTTCTATCCCATCGCCTTCATGGGGGTCAACGGTCCCCTGGTGCTCATCTGCTCCGACGACGTCGGGGCCGTCAGTTCGCCCACCGAGCAGGACACCCGGATCTACGCCGATCTCTTCCACATCCCGATGCTAGAGCCCAGTGACAGCCAGGAGGCGAAGGATTTCATGCGGTCGGCCTTCGAGATCAGCGAGCGGTTCGACACGCCGGTGTTCTACCGGACCACCAATGGGGTCTCCCATTCGATGGGCGTCGTGGAGCTTGCGGAGCGGACCGACGGCCGCAAACCGCCCTTCGACAAAACCTCGCCCAAGTTTCGCCCACAGGGCGGCGTGCACCCCTCAGTCATGCACGCCAATGTGCACGACCGTCTGAAGCGCCTCGCGGCGTTTGCCAGTGAGACGCCCCTCAACCGGATCGAGTGGGGTGACCGGCGCGTCGGGTTCATCACGAGCGGCACCCCATACCAATACCTGAAGGAAATGCTGCCCGAGGCCTCGTTCTTGAAGCTGGGGCTCACCTACCCCCTCCCGGAGGCGCTCATCAGGGAGTTCGCGGGGCAGGTCGAAGAACTCTATGTGATCGAGGAACTGGAGCCCTTCCTGGAGGACCGGATCAAGGCGCTCGGGGTCCCGGTGCGGGGGCGCGAACTGAGGCCCGATGTCGGCGCCCTGTCGGTCGAGATCCTCAGCGAGCGCCTCAAGGACGTGATGCAGACGTTCGGAAAGACGGTGCCCGAGCGCCGGCAGCCCCTCCCGGGCGTCATCATACGCTTCCCGACGCTCTGCGCGGGTTGCCCCCATCTCGCAGCCTACTACGCCATCCGGCGGGCTCAGAAGAAGATCAAGGAGAAGGACGTCGTCATCCTCGGCGACATCGGCTGCTATTCGCTGGGGATTGCCGCGCCCCACAACATGCTCTCGTGCGCCTTCGCCATGGGTTCGGGGATCAGCGTCGCCCACGGGTTCTGCAAGGCCCTCCAGGACCCGGCCGACAAGGCCATCCTGGCCTACATCGGGGATTCGACCTTCCTGCACGCGGGCATGCCGGCACTCCTGAACTCCATCTATAACGAGAGCAATATGACGCTCGTCCTCACCGACAACAGCACGACCGCCATGACCGGTGGCCAGGAGCACGCGGGCACCGGCGTGACCCTGAAGGGGGACCGGCACACCGCAGCGAGGATCCCGGCCATTATCCGGGCCCTCGGGGCAGAGGACATTCACGAAGTGGATCCTTACGATTTCAAGAACACCTCGCAGGCTGTGAAAGACGCCATCGGTTACCAGGGCGTCTCGGTCATCATCGCCAAAGGCGCCTGCCGGATGTTCCCGCAGAAGATCAAGTCCCCCGCCTACCATGTCGAGGATGATCTGTGCACGGGCTGCGGCAAATGCCTCACCATTTACTGCCCCGGCCTGGTCCTGTCCGGCGGAAAGACCGAGAAGGGCAAGAACAAGGTGGCCATCGATCCTTTCGTCTGTGTGGGCTGTGGACTGTGTGCCCAAGTTTGCCCGACCGAAGCCATCCAAGCGGAAGGAGGACGCGAAAATGCCTGATAAAACCAGGAATATCCTGATTGTGGGAGTGGGGGGACAGGGCGTCATTCTGGCGAGCAACGCCCTTTCGGAGGTGGCCATGGCCAGAGGCTTCGACGTCAAGAAGAATGAGGCCCACGGGCAGTCCCAGCGCGGCGGCACCGTGCCGAGCCACGTCCGCTACGGGACGAGCGTCCACTCCCCGGTCATTGCGCGCGGAGAGGCGGATATCGTCCTTGCCTTCGAACAGATGGAAGGGCTCAGGTTCGCGCATTTCCTGAGGCCCGACGGGAAGCTGATCCTGAACCTCCAGCGCGTCTACCCGCCGCGCGTGACCTCGGGGATGGACCGCTACCCCGACGATGTGCCCGCGATCATGCGGGAGAACGGCATCGATCCCATCGAGGTGGACGCTCTCGGCATCGCCAACCGATTGAAGAACCCGCTCGTGGTGAGCACGGTCCTGCTCGGGGTGTTGTCGAATCACCTGGAGTTCACGGAGGCCGAGTGGAAGGGGGCTCTCTCGAAGCTCGTGCCGCAGAAACATCGTGACGTCAACCTGAAGGCCTTCGACACCGGGCGGGCGCTCTGAACCGCGCCTTCCCGTCGGTGGGAATGATGCAACACATCCATGATCAGCTGAGGTCCCTAATCAGTGATGAGCAGGCGCAGCTGCGCCGGGAGGCGCGGGCGTTCGCGGAGCGGGAGATTGCGCCCGTCGCCCGCCGCATGGATGTGCTCCAGGAGTTTCCGCGGCGCCTGTTCGAGCGCCTGGCCGAAAACGGCTTTGCAGGGGCGGGCGTTCCGCCCCTGTACGGGGGCACCTTCAGGGACTACCTCTCCGTGGTGCTGATCGGCGAGGAGTTTGCGCGGGTGTCGGCCTCCGTTCCGGTAGCGCTCTTTCCGCATGCGATGCTTTGCGCCCACAACATCCTTCTCTCGGGCACCGAGGACCAGAGGAGACGCTGGCTCCCGGTCCTTGCCGCGGGGGAAAAGTGGGGGGCCATGGCCCTCGCCGAGGCCGCCGCAGGCTCCGACATCCTTTCGCTGCGGACGAAGGCCGCCGCGTCGGGCGGCTTCTACTCCCTGAACGGCGCCAAGACGCTCATCACGAACGTCCCCTTTGCGGATATCTACCTGGTCTTCGCGAAGACCTCGGCCGCGAAGGGGCCCGAAAGCATATCGGCCTTTGTCGTGGAAAAGCGGGCGCCCGGCTTCGCCACCGGCAAAACCTTCGACAAGATGGGGATGCGGGGGTCCCCTACTGGCCGGATCCGATTCAGAGACTGCCGCGTGCCCCGCGGAGACCTTCTGGGAGGTCGTGAGGGGGATGGCTATCGACAGCTCCTGGCGGGGATGGACCCGGAGAGGGTGAGCTGGGCCTCGATCGCCCTCGGAATCGCCCAGGCTTCCCTTGAAAGCGCTCTCTGGTATTCGAGCCGACGGAAGCAGTTCGGCAGGGCGATCGATTCCTATCAGATGATCCAGGGGGTGATCGCGGACATGGCGGTGCGCCTCCAGGCCGCGAGGCTGCTCGTCCACCACGCCGCGGGTCTTCTGGACCGTGGGGAGGAGGCCCGGCTTGCAGCCTCTTCGGCGAAACTCTTTGCGAGCGAGGCCGCGGTCGGGATTGCCGGGGACGCCGTTCAGATTTACGGGGGCGCCGGGTACATGAAGGACCGTGCGGTCGAAAGATACTTCCGCGACGCCAAGGTCCTGACGGTCGCGGCGGGTTCGTCCGAGATGCAGCGGCTCATAATCGCGCATGAATTGAAGCGAAAAGGGGTTCTCAGGATATGAAAACGACGTCGGAGGAAACCATACCTCCGGCTGGGCGAAGGTTTTCCGGGGAATGGGCGTCGCCGCCCCCTGCAGAATCCGGGTGGCGCGGGTGCACGGTGGTCCCCGGCGGTTGGAGCGGGCCACGTGCGGATGGCGATCGCCCGGGGCCGCAAACCTCAATTCCCTGATTCCACAGGAGGTGGGAAGATGAAGAAGTCGGTCGTTTGGACCCTAGTTTTCATGTTCGTCCTCGTCGTCGGAACCCCTTTCTCTTACGGTGCCGATGAGGTTTTCAAGATCCGTTTCGGCCATGTCGCTCCGCCGCCGCACCCGCAGAACAAGGCGGCGCTCTTCTTCAAGGATTACGTGGAAAAGAAGTCCAACGGACGCATCCAGGTCTCCGTCCACCCGCTGGGTCAGTTGGGCGGCGAGATCGGACAGGCGGAGGCGGTGGGCCTGGGCACCCAGGAAATGGCCTCCATCACCTCGGAGACCCTGGCGAATTTCGTGCCTCAGATGGGCCTGTTTTCATTGCCGTTCTTTTATCAGAATTTCGAGGAACTGGAGCGCGTGTGGTCGGGCGAGGTCGGATTCCAGATCATGCAGGAGTTCAGCAAGCACAACATGTATTGCCTGGCGTGGTCCAGCAACGGCTTCAGGGACTGGGCCAACTCGAAGCACCTCATCCACTCCCCCGATGACATGAAGGGGATGAAGCTGCGGTGCACCGAGGCGCCGGTCTACATTGATGCCTACAAGGCCCTGGGGGTCGACCCCATCACCATGCCCTGGCCCGAGGTCTTCTCCGCCACGCAGCAGCGCGTGATCGACGGCCTCGATCTTCCCGTCATCGCCCTCGAGATGATCAAATTCTACGAAACGACGAAGTACCTCACCGTGTCGAACGGATGGCCCAACTCGGGCATCATGACGATCATCAACAAGGGGCTCTTCGACCGCATGCCCGATGACCTGAAGCAGGTCGTACAGGAGGGCGCCTACCAAAGCGCAAAGCTCAATCTGTCCTATACGCTGGAAGGAACGCTGACCGCCATCGACAAATGGAAGGAAAAGGGAGGCGAGGTCCATGTCCTCACCGAGGAGGAGCTGGGAGCCTTTCGGACGAAAATGGCTCCGGTCCATGACAAATGGAGAAAAACGATCGGCCCGGAACTTTACGATCGAGCGCTTGAAATCATCAAAGAGACCAGGGCCCAGCCATAGGCAGAGGGCAGGCCGGACCGTTCTTCAGGGAGGGCCTGTTTAGACCGGAGGCAGGATCGATGAAAAAGTTTGCCAGCGCTTTCAACAGGGCAGAGGAATGCATCCTGTGTTTCGCACTGCTCGAGATGTCTGTCCTGGCCTTCGTCCAGGTGGTGATGCGCTATGTCTTCGGGACATCCCTCACCTGGGGGGAAGAGGTGCTGCGCTACCAGATCTGCTTCATCGCCTTCTTCGGTGCCGACATCGGTCTGCGGTACGGTGCGCACATCAAGACGGAGGTGATCAACTTGATCCTGCCGGACCGCCTGAAGCCCTTCATGAACGCGTTCGTCTTCATGGCGGTGTTCGCTTTCGCCTCCGCTGTCGTCTATTTCGGGATGGCCCTTGTCCTCAAAGTCGCCGCCAGCGGTCAGCTGACGGCGGCGACGAGGATACCGAAATTCTGGATTTACCTGCCTATGCCAATCGGCGGAAGTTTGATGGCCGTGCGATCGGCATCCTATGCAGTGCGCGAAGGGCGGAAGATTTTCTCAAAAGAGGGCCTTAGGCCTGAACCATCCTAGACGAGAAAAGGCTCGGCATCGCCGGGGGAGAAAGTCATGCTGCACACGATAGTCATCATCTTCATGATAGTGATGCTTCTTTGCGGCGTGCCGATTGCGGTGGTCGTGGGGCTTGGTGCGATCCTTCTGATCAAGTTCGCAGCGCAGATTCCCTTGGTCGCACTGCCGCAGGTGATGTTCAGCGGGATCGACACGACGCTTCTGCTGGCGGTTCTGTTCTTTGTCTTTGCAGGGAACATCATGAGCGAGGGGGTCCTCGCAAAACGGCTGATCAACGTAGGGAAGGCGCTGCTCTGCTGGGCGCACGGAGGGCTGGCGGTGTCGGGGGTCCTGGGCTGCGTTTTCTTTGCGGCGATTTCGGGGTCGTCCACTGCCACGGTGATCGCCGTCGGCGGTCTCCTCATCCCCGCCATGATCAAGGAAGGATACTCGACCAATTTCTCGACCGGGCTGATTACTTCCGCCGGTTCGCTGGGTATCCTGATCCCCCCGTCCGTGCCCATGATCATTTGGGCGATGGTCATGAACGTGTCCATCACGCAGCAGTTCATCGCCGGCGTGGTGCCGGGTCTGATGATTGGTTTCATGCTGATCTGCTACAGCTACTATCTTGCGCGCAGGAACGGCTGGAAGGGGACCGGTCGGGTCGGCGGCAGGGAGATGCTGCAGGTGCTGAAGGAAGGAATCTGGGGGCTGAGCCTGCCCGTCGTGGTACTCGGCGGGATCTACTCGGGTGCCTTCACGCCCACGGAGGCCGCCGCGGTCGCCGTCATCTACGCGCTGGTCATCGAGCTCTTCATCCAGCGTTCACTCCGGTTCAGGGATCTCGGAAAAGTCACCCTGAACTCCGTCCTGGTCGGCTCGGCGCTGATATTCATCATCTCGGCGGCGTCGACCCTTTCCTGGTATCTGAGCTTCATGCACGTGCCGGTCCAGGCCGCGGAGTTTCTGGGGGAGGCCATCGAGCAGCGCTGGATCTTCCTCGTCCTGTGCAACATCTTTCTGCTCTTTCTCGGCTGCTTCATCGACCTGGTCTCCGCCATGCTGATCATCGGGCCGATCCTGATCCCCGTCCTCGTCAAGTTCAACATCGACCCGCTGCATTTCGGCATCATCATGATCGTCAACTGTGAGATCGGGTTCCTCACGCCGCCGCTCGGTCTGAATCTCTTCGTGGCGTCGACGATCACCAAGCGGGACATCGTGTCCGTTGCCAGGAGCACGGCGCCGTTCATCGTGCTCTTTGTCATGGGGCTCATGATCATCACCTTTTTTCCTCAAATCTCTTTGATGCTGACGAGGCTCGCCGCCTTGTAGACCGGGGGGGACCATGAATCTTGGAGAGATCATCAAGCGGAATGCCAAATTCTTCCCACAGAAGATCGCCTACATGTCCGACAAGCACCGTATTTCCTTCCAGAGCTTCAACGAGCGGGTGAACCGCCTCTACAGTGCGCTCCGGGAGAGGGGGCTGCGGAAGGGGGACCGGGTGGCCGTCCTCTCGTACACCCGGCCGGAATACATGGAGGTCTTCGGCGTAGCGGAGAAGGGGGGGTTCATCACGGTTCCCATCAATTGGCGTCTGAAAGGCGAGGAACTCGCCTACCAGTTCAACGATTCGGGGGCGAGGGCGCTCATCCTGCAGGCGCCTTTCCTCCAAGCCATCGACGAGATACGCGGCCGGATCCCGGTTCAACACTTCTTCTGCATCGATGCCGACCCGGCAGGCATGGACAACTATGAGGACGTGCTCGCCGCGAGTTCGACGGCGGAGCCGGATGTGGACATTCGGCCGGATGACACCGTTTACATTATCTATACCAGCGGCACGACGGGGCGCCCGAACGGGGCGATGATCACGCACCAGGGGCAGTGGGAGTGTTCGAGGAGCATGGCGATCGAGGTCCCCATCCGGCGCGTCGAAAAGCATCTGGAGGGCATGATGCTCTTCCACATCGGCCCCCGTTCGTTTCTTTTCCCGGTGTTTCACCGCGGGTGCACGAACTACCTGGTCGAGCGGTTCGACCCCCGGAATTTCCTGGAGATCATCCAGCGGGAGAAGATCACCACCACCGAACTCGTGCCCACCCAGATCGGTATGATCCTGGATCTCCCGGACCACGAGCGATATGACACCTCGAGCCTCCGGACGATCTTTTACGCGGGGATGCCCATGCCCGTCGCGCTGCTCAAGAGGGGCCTCGAACGCTTTGGCGGGGTTTTCGTACAGGGGTTCGGGCAGACGGAGACAGGCCCCCTGATCTGCTGTTTCTGCCGGGAATATCATGATCCTTACGGGGGCGAAATGCAGATCAGACGTTTGGCCTCCTGCGGACAGCCGGCCATCGATGCCGACGTCCGCATCGTCGACGACGAGGGCAAGGATCTCGGCCCCAACGAGGTGGGGCAGATCCTGGCGCGGCACGCGTGGACCATGAAGGGATATTGGGAGAAACCGGAGTTGACGCGGGAAACCATCCGGGACGGATGGGTGCACACAGGGGACATGGGCTATCTGGATGAGGATGCCTTTCTCTTTATTGTGGACCGCAAGCGGGACATGATCATCACGGGCGGAGAAAACGTCTACCCGCGCGAGATCGAGGAGGTACTCTACAGCCATCCGGCGGTGCTGGAGGCGGCGGTGATCGGCGTCCCCAACGCCACGTGGGGCGAAGAGATCAAGGCGGTCATCGCCTTGAAAGCCGGTCATCAGGCCACGGAGGAGGAGATCATCGATTTCTGCAAGGAGCGGTTGGCGGGGTACAAGAAGCCCAGATCGGTCGAATTCGTCGACGAGCTGCCCAAGACCGGTTCGGGGAAGATTTTCAAGCGTGCGCTGCGGGAAAAATACTGGAAGGGGATGGGGCGGAAGGTCATAGCGGACGGATGATGGCGGGGTGCCGGAGGCAGGCTTGTCTGTCGGCGTGCTTGGCCGGCGGCTCCCCGCCGGAACAGGACGCGGCATCGAGCGGGTTCCTCGAAAGATCGATCTGCAGGGATGGTTACGATGATGAGTGGAAAAGGCCTTTTGGAAAACAAGAAAATCCTGATCGTTGATGACGAGCCGGACGTGCTCGATGCGCTGACGGAGTTGCTTTCCGACTGCCGCATCGTGACGGCCAAAAATTTCCAGGAAGCCAAGAGGCTGCTTGAAAGCCAGCCTTTCGATCTGGCCATTCTGGACATCATGGGCGTCAACGGATATGAACTTATTGAGATTGCCAATAAAAACGATGTGATCCCCGTGATGCTGACGGCTCATGCCCTCGCCCCGGATCACATCATTCATTCCTATCGGTTGGGCGCTGCATCTTACCTGCCGAAAGACGTGATGCCGGATCTGCCGATCTTTCTCGAAGATATCCTCGAGGCGAAGGCGAAGGGAAAGAGCACCTGGTGGCGCTGGTACGACAGACTGGCATCGCTCTGGGAGCGGAAATTCGGTAAAGAATGGCAGAGCCGGGAAAGAGAGTTCTGGGAAAAATTCCCCACCCTCTAACTATCAGGGTCGCTATGAGCGCTATGAGCGCTATGCGCTATGAGGGTCGGACCAAGTTATATGTTTGAAAATACAATATTATATGGCTATAACCACGCGATTTTCCACCTTAGAATGCCTTTTTTGGGGTCTAAAAGTCGACTTTAAGCAGGTGAAGAGATTGGGGTTTTCGAGCTTTGGATTCCTATGCCATAAAAGATCTCCATCTGTTGGAAAAATTCCGGACATGCCTGTCTGGAGATGACCATCGTTTACATGAAATTTGTTCGCAGGGTTTGATCTGCAGCCTTATTTTGCAACGGCCGATATTGCCTCTGCAAACCAAACGTCCTGAATGTTTTACCTTATCGGGGAGTCTACAATGAGGGCTATCCAGTCCTTAGAGCGAGTTTTTTCTGGTAGAAATAGCGGGTTTAAGGGGATAAAAAAGTAGAATTTAGGTAGTTTTACTATTCCTTTCAAATGGTTATCCTGGTCCGACCCGTTATATTTAGGGGGAAGCTATGAAAAACGAGGTGTTCATCATCTCGGCCGTACGTTCGCCGATCGGGGACTTTGGAGGTGCGTTGCGTGCCGTCGCTCCGATCGACCTGGCTGTTCCGGTAGTCAAGGCTGCACTCGAGAGGGTGAACCTGCAAGAGGAAAAGGTGGGCAAAGTCATTTTGGGGAACACACTGTCTCCGCTGAACCCGAACATCGCCAGAGGGGTGGCTATCAGCAGCGGCATTCCCGCCGATAGGCCCGCCTTCAGTGTGCACTGCGCCTGCGCCAGCGCCATGCAGGCACTGATCAGCGGGGCGTCGGCCCTCGTCCTCGGCGAGGCCGAGACGGCGGTGGTGGGCGGCGTGGAATCCATGAGCAACGCGCCGTATGTCCTCCCGAGCATGAGATGGGGGCAGCGTCTTCGCCACGCCCAGGCGACGGACCTCCTGTGGTGGGGGATGCAGGAGGATCCCATCATGGGGGGGATGGGCGTCGCGGCGGATTTTCTTGCCGGCGAATACGGCATCTCAAGGGATGAACAGGATGAGTTCGCGGCGCTTTCGCATGCCAGGGCGGTGGCGGCCCAATCGGAGGGCCGGTTTGGAAGCGAGATCGTTCCGATTGCCGTGCGGGCTAAATCCAGAGAGATGCTTGTGACGGAGGACGAGCACCCCAGAAAGGATGCGACGTTCGAGAAGCTCAGGGCCTTGCCCCCGGCTTTCTCGCGGGAGGGGACGGTCACCGCAGGCAACGCGAGCAGCATCAACGACGGGGCGTCCGCCATCGTGCTTGCGACAAAGGAGGGCTGCGAAAAACACGGTTTAACGCCGCTCGCAAAGATCGGCCCGTGGTCCGTCAAGGCTGCAGAAGCGCGCTATACGGGTGTGGCTCCTGTGCCGGCCATCCAGGAGGTCATGCGGCTTTCGGACCTCGAGGCGCAGGATCTGGACCTGATCGAGATCAACGAGGCGTTCGCCTCCTATTATCTGGCCTGCGAGAAGGTGCTGAAGCTGGACAGGAGCAAGGTCAACGTCAACGGGAGCGGCATCTCTCTGGGGCATCCGGTGGGGGCGACGGGAGCCAGGCTGGTTGTTACGATGCTGCACGAATTGATGCGACGGAAGGCGGATATTGGACTGGCGAGCCTGTGCGCAGGCGGTGGCATGGGATATGCGTTGCTTGTGAGATGCGATTTCAGGGCATAGCCGGCGGCTGAGGGCTTTGCCGTAAGGACGAAATGAAAGGACCATCGAGATGACCATTGCAGGCTGGACGAAAGAACATCTTCACGGGGTTTGCGTCATAGGATTTAGGGCAGACGGGGATTCGTCGATATCGATTGAAACATACAGAAATCTGATCAGGGAAATCATTCAGGAAGCGCGCAACCCGCGTATCGGGGCCGTACTCCTGCACGGCGAACCCGACCGCTTTTGCTTCGGAATGAATATCAATGAACTCCAGTTGCTCAAGACGGATTACGCCACGCGTGGAACGACCTCGGTGGTCCAGGATCTCTTGAACGAACTCGAGACGGCGCCCGCGGCCCTTGTGTGTGCGATAGACGGACCGTGCCTCGGCGGGGGATTGGAACTCGCCCTGACCTTTCACATCCTCGTGGCGACGCCGTCTTCCTCATTCGGGTTGCCGGAAGTCAGGCTGGGGACCATCCCTTCGTTCGGCGGCACCCAGCGCCTCGCGCGGGTCATCGGCCGCCAAAGGGCGTTGAACGCCATCTTGACGGGGGATCTTTTTTCGGCCGAGGACGCGCACCGCTGGGGCCTTCTGAGGGCGGTCCTGCCCAGGGAAAAATTGATGCCGGAGGCCTTGAGGACGGCCGAGCACATTGCGAGGCTTTCCCGTGGAGCCGTTGAGGCGGTCGTAAGCGCGGTCACCAGAGGCCTCGACGGCTCGTTGCAGGAGGGTCTCGCCCTCGAGAGCAGGCTGTCTTCGAGGCTTGCAGGGGGCGCGGACCTCGAAGAGGGCATTGCGGCCTTCCTGAGCAGGCGACGTCCGCAATTCCCTTCTGTTTCAGAGGGTTGATCAGCCCGGGAAGTGCTTCGGGGGATAAGGTCGCACGAGGTCGTGAGACGGCTGGCTGCGGTGAGAGCGCCAGGACGACGCAACGGCTCTTCAGGGTTGTTTTCTGTCCTGCGGATTTGGACAGGCTTCGGCCTGAACCATGCGTATCGGGAAGCGGGAGCTGAAAGTGATCGAGAAAATTGGTGTTATCGGTGGCGGGATCATGGGAAGCGGGTTGGTGCGGCACTTCCTGGGGAAGGGTTTCAGGGTGGTGTTGGTCGAAGCCGACGAGAGCCTTGCACAAAAGAGCCGGGCGAGGCTCGAGAAGACCTGGCGAACCGAGATCGGGAAGGGGAGGCTGAGCGAAGAGCAGGCTGCTGCATGGCGTGAAAACTTTCAGGCCGGGAGTGGGCTGGACCGGCTCGAAGGGATGGATATGGTCATCGAGGCTGTGAGCGAGGACCTTGCGCTCAAGCAGGCGCTGCTTTCACGGCTCGAAAAGCATGTCGGCCCAGAGGCGGTGATCTGCAGCAATACGAGCGCCATACCCATCTCGGCCATAGCGGCGGCCCTCTCGGTGCCGGGCCGGTTCCTGGGAACGCATTTTTTCAACCCTCCCCATCTCATGCCCCTCGTCGAATTGGTCCCCGGGATGGATACATCCCCCGAGATTGTGGATTTGACAAGCGCCTTGTTGTCCTTTGCGGGCAAGAGGCCCGTCCGGATCAAGGAGTGCCCGGGATTTCTCGTCAACCGGATCCTGGGGGCCTTCATGAACGAGGCTATGTGGCTGTTGCAGGAGACGGCCGGAATCCAGGAAGTAGACGCGTGCGCCAGGGATTTGGGGCTCCCGATGGGGCCCGCAACCCTTGGGGACATGGTGGGCTGGGATGTGATTTATGCCTCCAACCGGACGCTCGAAACGTACTATGGGAAGCGTTTCGAGGTCCCTTCCCTTTTCAAGGAGATTCAGGCCGTTGGCCGCTTTGGGGCCAAATCCGGGAAGGGGTTTTACGACCATGCCAAAGCGCCTCCCGAGCCCACCTGGGATCTTGCGCCGGACTCCCGGGATCTGGACGCGGAAGGTCTGCGGACGGTCATGGCGCGTCTGCGGTCGGCCATCCTGGCCGAGGGGATCCGGTGCATGGACGAGGGACTCGCGACGCCCAGGGACATCGACCTGGCCATGACTCTCGGAGCGGGGTTTCCCAAAGGCCCCTTGGCGTGGGCGGACCAGATTGGGCTGGACGTTGTTACAGGTGAGCTGCTGTGCCTGTCGGAGGCTCTGGGCCCGCGGTTTTGGCCTGCCCCTGTCATCCGGATCCACGTGCTTGCGGGCTACAATGGTCTCTCATCTGGCCGGGGTCTAGCCGGAATTTACTGACGGGCACGCGGGGGGACAGCATGTCTTGCGTTGCAGGAAGGTGCCATTGGCAGACATCTCGAGCTGCTTCCTCAACGGGTCTTGGAATTGCGCTACCAGATATAAGACGGTGGGTCCGGATCATTTCCGTATGGGCATAGGTTGTTTTGGAGCCGTAACTGTGATGTGCCACCGACTGTGTCGCGTATATGAAGTAGGGGTAGGGAGAGACGGCTCATGTTTTCCGCAGGAATCGATTGTGGCGCCAAGAATACGAGAGCAATAATCTTAGTTGACGATAAGATCGTCGGCAAGGCCCAGGTGTTGACGGGATTTGATCAACGCAAAGCTGTCGAAGAGGCGTTTGAGAGGGCCGTCAAGGCTGCTGGCATCGCAGGAAAGGATCTCGAACGAATCGCTGCGACCGGTTCCGGAAAGGATTTCGTTGAAATCGCCGACAACAAGATTAATGAAATCAGGGCAATGGCTAAAGCCGCAAGCCACTTTTTCCCGGCTGCCAGAACTGTTGTGGATATAGGTGCCGAGGGGGGGAGGATAGCCAAGATAAATGAAAAAGGGAAGGTCGTCGATTTTGTAATCAATGAGAAGTGCGCTGCCGGGGCTGGGTCTTTCATAGAGGCCATGGCGCGAGCCCTGGAAGTGGCTGTCGAGGAGATAGGGGCGCTTTGCAGCAAGTCCACGAGGAAGATCTCTATGAACGCGCAGTGCGCCATTTTTGCGGAATCTGAAGTGGTCGGCCTCATCCATGCGAGAGTGGCTAGAACCGATATCAGCAGAGCCATCCATGATGCTGTGGCAAGCCGGGTTGTCTCCATGGTTCGGCGGATAGGAATCAATGAGGAGGTTGTGCTGCTTGGGGGTCTGGGACGTAACTCCGGATTTGTCGACGCTATGGTTCGCGAACTGAAGATTGGCAAGGTCCTGATACCCCTCGATCCCGAATACGGTGCCGCAGTCGGTGCGGCTCTCCTGTCGGCGTCAGAAGAAATCCGGTCCACGGTCGATGGTTCCCGAAAGGGAAGGGTCCCGGCCAGATCCTCAAGAGATGGACACGCTGCAGACACTCAGCTAGCGGCATCCGCAGAAATCCGAAGCACAGCTGAATGCTATGGTTCCCCGACGGATGGGAAAAACAGAGAGAAAAAAGAACAGGAATTTTGGAGATGGAAGGAGTCTACCTGGAAAAATCCGGGTGTTGATTGGAAGGAAGCCCAGGTCATTAGTGTTGGGGTCGATGTAGGTTCTGTGAGCTCTCAAGCCGTAATTATGGCAGATGAGGCTATCCTGGCATACAGCAATGTGCGGACAGGTTGCAGCAGCCCCGACAGCGGCGCCGAGGCGGTGAAATTGGCAATGGAAGCTGTTGGAGAGATGTCCGAAGACCGAATAGACTGCACTATCGCCACAGGCTACGGTCGTGCCAATATGTCTTTTGCAGATCGTACGGTTACCGAGATCGCCTGCCATGCCCGCGGCGCCAACTTCATTTACGGCCATGATGTTAGGACCGTTTTGGACATCGGTGGTCAGGATATAAAGGTTATCAGATGCGATGAAAGGGGAAAGGTAACGAACTTCCTCATGAACGACAAATGCGCTGCTGGTACGGGTCGGGGGATGGAGGTCATTGCTGATCTTCTCGGGGTGCCGCTCACCGAGGTAGGGGACCGTTCCTTTCTCTTGGAAAGGGAGTCAGAAGCTATTTCCAATACTTGCGTTGTTTATGCCAAATCGGAAGCTATAAGTTTGCTGCGCAGGGGCTGGACGATCAACGAGGTGCTGGCAGCATACTGTCGGGCAATGGCCGAACGAATTTATTCGCTGCTCGAACGTGTCGGTATAGCCCCGGGATTTGCGGTAACGGGCGGTATGGCGAAGAACAGGGGCGTTGTGGACCGTCTTGTGCCCATGATCGGTCTGGAGCGGATGAAAACCATTTGGGATACTCAGATCGCAGGTGCAGTAGGCGCCGCATTGTTGGGGTCGGACCAAGCCATGCGATTGAAATTACATTGATATCGCCGTAAAGATACGCAATTTTCTGCTTTAGAAGTTCCTTTTTTGAGGCCAAATGGCCACTTTAGGCAGTTGGTGCCTCTCGAGTCCTAGCTTCGCCTGCTGGAAAAGGTCTCCACCCGCTGAGAAAGCCATCTGGCCAGTTTTGCTTAAACATTACCGTCATTTATGTGGAAGTTGTCCGCATGATTTGATCTGCGCCCTCATTTCGTGAGGCCCGATTTTGCTATCCTGAAGGAACGATTCTGAAGTTTTAAGGGATCACAGGATCTGGATCAAAGGATGGGCTGAGCGATTCAGGCGAGGCCGGGGCAACCATCCATAAAGCCCCTTTCGGGGTTTCTCCCTGTCCATCGATCGGACCATCCAGATAAAGTTTAGATGCGCAACCTTCTATTTTCTGGTTCATCCCGATAAAGAGTACTTTGCCTCGTGCTGGGGCATGATCTTGAGCTTGAAGAATTCCATATCCCTGAACCCATGTGCCTGTCTCTGTGGGGTTTTGATTTTGTTATTTGTACTCTCTAGCGGATCGGTTGAAATCGGAGAGTCATAATAGACCAATATTTTGCTTTGGTGGACAAGAAGGGAGTTGGCCATGTGGATAGGGATGGCGACGCGCGCAACCGTTACCTTTTTAAGGCGTTATCAAACTCCGCAAATATAGTGATCTGGAAACCGTGAACTCAGCAGTTTTCCCCGCGCATGCGGGGATCGATCTGTTCTCGTCGAGTTCTCGACTTTGTTTCTGATGATCTTGGTAGCTCCGGCGAGCAACCTCTTTTGGTGCTTCCTTTTTAAATGGTGTCAGCTTGCCAAAAAACGCCAACTCTCGACCAGGGCATAGATCGTTTTGTCCTGCTGCCAGTAGCCTCCAGATGTGAACGGCGGTGTAGCCGACCAGGCTCGAGCGTGTGGATCCTCTTTGCGGACCCCACTCTTCGGGCTTCGATCTCTCGTGCCGATCTATCCGGTCTGCGGCGATTAGATCCTATATTCTCTGCATATTTTGCGGAGAATATGGTTGCCTTTGCGGTGAAGGGCGATCATAATATCCGCAAGAGGTGCGGCGATTATGGTGAAATATATACACGAACGGCCCGAATGGCCCAAATTTCAGTGGGATACCGGGGCGTTGGCAGATCGATTGGCTGCCGTTCGGCATCGGCAGGGGCGGTTGATCGGACGAATGGAAACCCTTGGTTTTTCTTTGCGGGATGAAGCCGTCCTTGAAACCCTTACCCGGGATGTTCTCACATCCAGTGAAATTGAAGGTGAAGTGCTGGATCCGGCCCAGGTGCGCTCTTCGATCGCGCGGCGTTTGGGTATGGACGTCGCCGGGCTGGTTCCGGCGGATCGGGATGTGGAGGGGGTTGTCGAGATGATGCTCGATGCAACCCAGAAATTCGAGGAACCCTTGACCGTCGAGCGCCTGTTCGCCTGGCATGCTTCGCTGTTCCCAACAGGGCGGAGTGGCATGACGTGGATCCGTGTCGGCGCATGGCGGGATGACAGCGCCGGACCTATGCAAGTTGTTTCCGGTCCTTTTGGCAGAGAACAAGTCCACTATCAGGCTCCCGATGCCGCGCGTCTCGACCGTGAAACGAAACTCTTTCTTGAGTGGTTCAACGCGGAGCAAAGGATCGATCCCGTTCTGAAATCAGGAATCGCCCACTTGTGGTTTGTGTCGATCCACCCGTTTGACGATGGGAACGGCCGCATCGCACGGGCCATTGCCGATATGGCTCTGGCTCGATCAGAGGGGAGTTCGAAGCGCTTCTACAGCTTGTCAGCGCAAATCCGGCACGAACGAGACATGTATTACAACGAACTGGAACGAGTGCAGAAAGGGGATCTTGATATCACGGAATGGTTGCGCTGGTATCTGGACTGTCTGGATCGTGCTATCGAGGGAGCCGAGGTGATCCTAGCCAACGTGCTCAAAAAAGCACGTTTCTGGGAATGTTATGCCAAGGTGACGTTCAACGACCGGCAGAAAGATATTCTGATGCACTTATTGGAGGGCTTTAAAGGCAAGCTGACCACCTCGAAATACGCTAAAATCGAAAACTGTTCTCAGGATACCGCTTTGCGTGACATCAAAGAACTTCTAGGGTGGGGCATTCTGCAAAAAGATACTGGAGGCGGCCGGAGCACGAGTTATTCGCTGGTAGAGCTTTAAAGCTCAGCACTCTGAGGGTGCGGAGCTTTACCATGTGCATTGCAAAAGGGGCACCGTGCGGGACTCCCGCTCCGGATCGACGCCGTTGACGCGGATATTGGTGGTTTCCAGGAAATTGCTGAACATGCCGCCGAATTTGATCCGCGGTGACCACGCCTCGATCTCAGGATTCTCCCTCAGCATGGCTTCCGCCTTCCGGACGGCCTGTGGCTTCAGGCTCATGGTAAGAGGGAGGGTTTCTATGGCCGCCAGGTAGCCCTTCCGGTGGATCTGCAGGTGTCCGAGAAAGGAATCCGTGATCTGGCCGAT
>ENA-OSEO01002642-OSEO01002642.1-sediment-metagenome-genome-assembly--contig:-NODE-2642-length-24205-cov-10.674901_pt1 | contig 24205 bp, 13 predicted proteins | sample MGYA00237883_ERZ534232 | MGnify/ENA metagenome assembly ERZ534232
CCCATGATAATTTCCGACTTTTCACCGCCGAACTGAATGCCAAGACTTACCGATCCAATGGTGTAAAAGGCGGGTTGACTCCAATCTCCTGTTGTTTCATCCTTCACAACCAGCACGCCCCTTCCCCCTGAACCGCCGATAAAAAAGCCGCCTTTGAGTACTTCCGGGATGATCAAAAATCCCTTGGCCTCATGCATGTGATTCCGGAACCAGGCCATGTTCTCGTCGATCATGAAACTTTGAAAGATAATCCTCGCCTGATCCACGAGCATTTGTTGTTTAACGGGTTCTGTTGCCATTGCCGGCACGATGAGAGCTGAGATAAGAGTGGTAATGGCCAGCACAATACGTAATCGCCTTTTCATGTTTAAGCCTCCTTTCATCGATAATAAATCAATTTAAAATTAATAATGAACCATAAAAGAGTTTATCAAGATTTTCAATCTTAATTTAAAAAGCGTCTAAAATGCTTATTCGCTATATCAAATTAAAATACAGGCTAATTGTTTTCCTTATCCGGAAGGTCAGGCTGAATTAATTTAAACGGAAGCTGGAGCGTTCGTTTAACAATTCCCAGTAATCCTGACCCTACCGCCGACGGTGAAAGCGGCGTAACACTCGGATTTTCCATATTACCGCTTATCCTGACAGGAATGGATATTAGAGAACCTCTCAGGATATCCTTTACCAGAGGGATTTTTTCTATGAAAAAGTCAATGGTTTTCAAAGGGGCAATCACCGCCGTCACATCTATTTGATTATTGGAGATATCGATAAGGCCTTGACAGATGATGTTCATGGAAGGGCTGTCGATGATCATTTCATTCAATCTTATGTTGCCCTTCTCAATATCCGCCTTGGCATTAACGAAGTTATATTCAAACCCTTCTTTTTCAGGGTTCGGTAGTTCCCCTTCGAATACTTTGGTTACATTAAGAAATCTGAAAATATTTATGATAATTCCGTAGTACTTACCGGCATAAAACCTGCCTTGATCGGCATCGAATTTCAAATTGCCGTTAAAAGATTGAATCGACGGTGTATCGGTTTCCCGGGCAGTAAGATTTCCCTCGAGATTGAAGTTCCCCTTGACTTTGGAGGATCTGTCAAAAAGACAGTGCACGGTGGAGTTTAATGCCTGATTTTGAGCCACGGGCTTTAAGTCAACGTTTAACGCCTGAGGTGTTTTTTCCACGACACCTGATGTTGTTATGCCGCATACTTTGGCGTTTGTGATGGAAACGGTTACAACCTTGTCGCTAAAGCGGATATCGGCCTGGAAGGGATTCCAGGTAAGTCCTTCAACGATTAAGTTTTCGGTTTTTAATTTTAAAACGCCTCGTACCGGATAGGGGTGCAATTTTTGGCTTTTTTCAATGTTTTTATCCAGATTCTGCTTGAGAAGATCCAGGTTTAAAACATCCGAATAAAGTTCCAAATTCAATTCGGGTAAATCGGCTGAAAAGTTGATGTCTCCTTTAAAGTCAAATCCGTTATCTGCCCAGAACAATCTTGCCGATTCAACCTTCAAACGCTCTTTATTTGCGTTGAGAGAAAGCGTATTGATAACCAAAGGCGGTATTATTTTTTCCGAAAGAATAAGATTCTCTGCCTGGAGTTCTCCTTGAATTCTCGAGTTAAAGGGTTGGTCCAATGGGATGTGTGCCTGAAAATCTCCGTTTATTTGTCCTCCGAGAATTCGATTTTCCGTCATCAGGTTATCCATGGTCGTTTTTTGTAGATTTCCGGCAAAGAAGAGATCGATCACCCGGTTTTTTTGGCTCAGCTGAATGGATGCGTGGGAGTCGCTGTCTTGGATGACAAGTTTTTTGATGGCCAACTGGTCAGGATTTATCAAAAAATCTGATGAAACCTTGATCCCATTCTGCAAGGACAGGTCCCCCGAAAAGGTGGATTGTCGTTGATTGTTCCAGGTCACACGTGCCGTTAAAACCGATATGGGCGGCTTTAATTGTAGATCAGGCGGTACGTTGAATGTATCTTCCGCCCATCGGGTGAGACCCGGTCCTATTTTCCCATCGAATGTAGTATCGACATGGCTCGGGCCCTTTAGATAATCTTTTAAGGTTCCCGATACCCTCAGTGATGTTTCCTGGATGCGGGCTTGAAAATCGGACATGGAAAAGCTTTCAGGAGTTATGTCAAAATTTCCTGTTGCAATGCCTAAAGGTCCCGGCAATAACGGTGAGTTAACGGCCAGATTATGAACCTCACCTGTAATTTTAAACGTATAATTTTCCGGTTCTAAAAATGGGACGTCCAATTCAATCGAAGATAACTTAAGTACACCTTGAACGTCTTTTAGATCCTGAAGTTTTCCGGTGACTATTTTAGAGGATACCAGCCACGGATAAATTTCATTTAAATAGATTTCCGACATACCGGATTTGATCTTCAGAAAACCGTTGTCCCAGTCCGTGCGACTTGAAACTGCAGTAAATGTAGATTTCCCCATACTCCCGCTTAAATTTTCAACGGAAGCTGTGGACCCTTCCAGGACATATTGACCGCCACTAATTTTCAGAGGGTACGGTAACCTCCGGTAATTCGCAGAAAGATTAAATTGGGATATTTTTACTGTGGGCATAATCGAATTGATGCGTTCCCCCAAAATAAGCCGTCCGGTTGCCGTTCCCTTTACGTTGTCTAAAAGGGCCATATTTTCTATAAAGACCTGATTATCAACCACACGTTCCAAAATAGGGGGGACTTGTGACAGGTCAGCCGCTAATGACAGGTCAAGATGAAAAAGCGCATCTTTGCCTTCAAGCCCCAGTTCCAGAGTTCCGTCAAGACACTTCGAGTCCCCCATGCGTGCTTTAAGGTTTTTGCCTTTCAGGATACCTTTTGAGATCGTCACATCGCCTTCGACATCCGTCAAATTCAGATTGACTTCGGGAACAAAAATCTCACCATTTGTTATATTGCTTTTGATGGTGATGTTATTCAATTCTCCCAGTTCTACAATTGACTTTCCGTGGGAAGTCAACTGGATAAGGGGAACGTTTCCGCCTTTTACAATCTTGAATATGGTATTAACTACAGAAAATTCTCCCACCAGATCCAGAGCCGCTTTTCGGGTGGAGCTGACATCCACATCTTTGCCCATCAGTTCCAAATCAACGCTAGGAGACCCTGATGGTAAGTCGCGATGGATATCCAATTTGCCGGATAAATTAAGCCGAGGATAGTCCAATTTGAGATTTTCAAGGGATAACGACTGCTTATCCCTATATAAATATACAGCCCCTTCTATGAAAATATTTTTACAGAGGCTGGCGTCGCAATGCATGTCGAAATTGATATGGTCTTTTAATACATTAAAATTGGCCTGAATATCTTCTAACCAAAAAGCAGGCTTGTTTTCTTTTAGAATGTTCAACCGAGCTTTCTTCAACTGGACAATGAGCCCTGGTGCTTTTGATAATACAACACTCAAAACGGCTCCCACTTTTTCTTCAACGTTTCCCAAAGAGAAAGAATTAAGTTGTTTGTCTTCAGATCCGACCTTTCGGGTAAAATGAATTTCGATGTCAGGTGTGTTTAAGGTAATTCTGGAACTTTGAAACTTTCCCATAATAAGAGGTAATAGTCTCGGAGAGATCGTCATAGATGCAACGGTTCCGCCGGCTGTTTCGGGGATGAAAAAACGGCACTGTTGAACCGTCAGTTGAGGCCGCGGAAAAAAAGAAACATGAAGCCGTTGAAAAGTGACGTTTCCGTTGATCGCTTCGGAAGCTTTGGACTGAATTTTTTTTGTAATGGATCCTTGATTGATCAGTTTGTCTGAAAATAAAATAAAGATGAGAACGACTATAGAACAGAAAATAAAACAGAGGGTTATCCAAAACAATATTTTTTTGAATCGAGTCATGATAAACTTTTCTTGGTGACAACTGTAAACGGTGTTTTTCCCATAATAAAAACAGTCCGTTCCCTAGCCGAACCGAAACCGGGCTTCCCCCTTCACGGCGGGGTCTGCGATGGGCCCGGCGTTTCATTATGAGCATAGCATGAAAAAATCATTTTACCAATACGGAACATGGTTATGAAGCGCGCTACCATTGATCCAACCGGTAAAAAAAATCATCAGCTCCCATCATCCAAAGTCAATGAGAACAGACTTGATACTTGGATCAATCTGCGAAAAGATGTATACATTAAAAGCTTTCTTTTTAAATTCAGTTACAGGTGAATGAGCTTAATGAAATTCTTTAAATGGGTCTTGATCGGCATCGTTTCGGTAATTGCCGGTGTGTTGCTTATAATGTTGGGGGTCCAGCTTTACCTGAATTCAGAGCGGGCGCAAAATTGGATTCAGACGAGAGTGAATCAGACAATTCCCGGCACGTTGACATGGAGTCGAAACAGGTTGTCTGTTTTTGGCGGGAAGGTTGAATTGAACAATGTGCTCCTTAAGGGTCCTGAACATAATACATTGATGGAATCGGATCGTCTATTCATTCATGTTTCCTGGGTTAAACTTTTAAACGGGGAAATATACGCTTATGATATATTTTTCGAAAACCCCCAAATATCTTTGTCAAAGGATCGTTCCGGAAACCTTGATCTGGTTCAGGCACTATACCCGCCCAAAGATACACCACCGGAATCTGCAAAAAGCACCGGCTTTCCGTCTAATGTCATTGTTCGACGGCTTAAGGTGGTGAATGGTTATTTTCAGTATAAAACCACCGAACAAGCTGCCGGCAATCCAAAGGATCATGTGGTGCTACAAAACGTGAACCTTTTAATCACAGAGGTGGATGTCGTTAAACAAAAAGGTAGGTTAACCTGTCAAATTGCCGGCGGAAAGATTCAAAGCAGAGATGTTCGAACAACCATCGACGGATTATCCTTAACGGCAAATGTTCAGAAAAACCGAATCGACACACTGGTCCTTGACGTGAATGCCGGCGGTCTTGATGTCAATCTTGCCGGAACCGTCGAAGATCTTTTTTCTGACACGCCCATCTTGAACATAGGTGTAAAGGGCAGGGTCTTTCTACCCCAAATCAAGGACTTGATTCCGCTTCCACCCGATGCTTCGGGAGAGGTCCGGTTGAATTCGACCCTTAAGGGAGCATTAAACAATCCGGATATCGATTTAAACCTCAATTATAAAGGTGGGGCGCTGTTCGGGAACAGGATCGATCAAATTCATTTGAATTGCCGTCTAACAGACAGATCTCTGAACATCAGCGACTTAAATTTACATACCGTCGCCGGTAAATTCGATATAACCGGAAATATCGACTTTAAGAAGGCCTTTGCTGACGGATGGTTTGCCGCCGATCCTGATTTAGATGCCATAGACTACAAATTTTCCATCTTTCGGAAAGCCTCGCAGCTTGCCGATCTGTCCCTGGGAGTTCCGGATCTAAAAGGAAATGTTAACGTCAACATGAAACTTCAAGGCAAAGGTGTTGACCCAAAAACCCTTTGGGTCAACACGTCCCTTGAAGCTTATATTGGCAAATTGTCCGTCGGGGAGGGAAATTCACCCATTGACATACGTGTAATGTCAAAGGCCGGCATGGAAAGGGGACGGGTTGAAATTCAGAATCTCAGCGCAAATGCGGGCAGCGCCAGGTTCGAGATGAACGGCAGTTATGATGTCTTTTCCCATAAGGTGGCCGCTTATTTTGAACTGAATACTCCGGATCTGACTGAAGTCATGACGAGCTTGGGGACAACGGCCGGAGTGGGTGGGATTAATGTGACCGGAGCGGTCTCTGGAACGGCGAAGGCGCCGATAATGGATGCCCGGTTGAAAGGGGAGAACTTGGGTTTTGAGAATGTCAGGCTCGGAAATGCAGATGCAACTATCCGATTTTCAAAAGGGCAATTTTTCCTAAAAAATGGAAAAATTGTTAACGGCAACTCCAATCTCGATATTTCCGGCAGTGCTCGGATTTTTGATCCCAAGGACTACCAACTTTTAAAATCCCCGGGTTTTGATGTTGCATTAAAAGGGGATACCCTGTTTCTGGAAGATTTTGTCGAAGGGATGAAGGGTAAATTTTTCATAAATGGCCGCATATACGGGAATGCGGCCCACCCCAGAGGTAAACTGGATCTGAACGGAAAAGATATCGATCTCAACATCCAGAAAATCCATGGCATGCAACTGTCATTGGATCTATACGACGACAGCATCAAATTCACCCCTTTTTCGCTCTTAATTGCACCCGGAGAGCGGATCCTGGTCGATGGTTGGGTTTCTTTAAATAAAAATTACGATATGCGACTTACCTCCGGGGATATCTCCCTTAAAAATATAACACAGCTGAACTTGGGAGAAGCTGATAGCGGAAAAATTTCCTTTAATCTCGAAGGAAAGGGAAATTTTGAAAATCCTCAGATCAAAGGAAAGGTGGTCATCAATGAGCTGCAGATCAATACGAAACAGTTAAATGACGTTCAGCTCCAGATTGAAGTTAAGGACCATGTCGCCCGAATAACGGGTGATCCGGATTTTACCTTGAATGCGAATTACCATTTGCAGACCAAAGCGTTTTCGGCATCCGCTGTTTTTAACAACACCAATTTGACCCCATATTTAAAAATTGCCGGGCAAGGCGAACTCTATGGCACCATCACCGGCAAAATCGAAGTAACAGGGAATGCCGGTGCACCGGATCAGATAAGCGGTTCGGCCGATGTTTCTCGGCTTGAGATTTTGAAAAATCAAACAGAATTGGTCGGCATCCGCGACTTCAACACTTTCCTTGAGGATGGAAAGATTTCGATTCCTGGTGTGCGTTTGAACCTGCTTAAACGCAGTGTTGTAGAAATTTCAGGTAACGGCAAACTGAACGGCGACCTTGATTTAAAGGCCCACGGTACGCTTCCTTTGGAAATAATATCGCTTCTCAAAGATATTATTCCCAATGCCACCGGAGAAGCACGCCTTTCTCTCAACGTGTTCGGAAACCTGTCCCGGCCATATTTCCGGGGTGAGATCGGCCTGATAAACGCAGGGGTGACGGTTCCAGTGCTTTCACAAAGCCTTCACGATCTGAACGGCAGTGTGCGTGTAACCCCCGAAACCATTGTTCTGGATAACATTCAGGGAATGCTGGATACAGGTCTTTTTAAACTGTCCGGAGCCATCGATCTTAAAGCAAATCAACCCTCAAAAGTGGGCCTCAAACTAAAAGTCGACGATCTGCCGATGATGATCCCCGATACGCTGGACACCCGATTGAATGCCGAGCTGGATATCTTGGGCACGCCGGAAAAATCCCTTATTTCGGGTTACATTCAACTCATTGACGGGAAATATTTTAAAGATATACGGATGAGTCTTATTGAAGGCCTGCAAAAAAAAACCCGGGAAGAGGACTTGGTCCCATCGGAGATTTCATGGCCCTTTTTGAAAAATATGGCCCTCGACATTTCGATCCGCTACGGAGACCCCCTTGTTGTAGACAACAATATGGCCTTATTGATCCTAAAGCCCGATCTCCACATAAACGGGACGGTGAGTCGTCCCCTCATCAGCGGAAGGGCCGAGGTGGAAACCGGAACGGTTTATTTTCAAAAAAATGAATTTAATGTCAAAAAAGGTGTCTTTGATTTTATAAACCCGTATAAAATCGAGCCGACCATTGATATCCAAAGTGAGGTAAAAATTCGGGAATGGACCATATTTTTAAATGTTTCCGGCATACCGGACAATCTCGAGTTTAACCTTTCTTCCAATCCGTCGGAGACAAAGGAGGATCTTATTTCTTTGCTGATAATCGGAAAGACCACACGGGAACTCACTGCAAAAGAAGGCGGTTTATCGTCATCACCAAGACAAATGCTTGCCGATGTTCTTGCTGGAACCGCTCAAAAAGAAATCAAGGATGCCACCGGCTTGGATGTTGTGGCGCTGGAATATAATGAGGCAAAAGATGCTGAGCAGTCTAATGGTGTAAAAGTTACCGTCGGCAAGGAGCTTTCCCATAGAGTAACCGTTAAATACGGCATGCAGACAAAAAATGCCAAGGCCATCCAGAAGGTCATTACGGAATATAAATTTTTTGAGAAAGTCCTGATGAACACCTTTCAGGACACTGAGGGGCACTATGGCGGCGGGTTTCAATTCAGACTTGAATTTCGATAGAAAAAGATGGATTGAGATGATGAAGGTAAAGCAGAAAGGCTGGATAAAGATCGTCGTGCTCTTGTGGATTCTACTGCCGGCAATTGCCAATGGTGCTGATTATACACAGAATGAGGGAGCAGATGCGCCCGGGCCGACCGTATCACGGGTTATTGTCGATGTTCAGGGGATAAAAGGAGATGTGGGCCGATGGGTTGATTTGGTTAAAAAGCTAATTTTTATCGAGGAAGGGGAACCCTTTTCAACAAAACGGTTCCAGGATTCCCTTGAGGCTTTGAAATCGTCGAATCTATTTAAACGCATCCATGTTTCTGAGTCAGACCCGGGAGAAGAACAATTTTCCCTTCGTTTTCAGGTAACGCCCTATGCTCGGGTCAAAGATATTAAAATCAGCGGTGCATTTCCCCTGTTGGAACGAGAAATTCTCAACGCCGTTCAGCTTCGTTCAGGAGATGCATACAAACCGGAAACATTTTCCGATAAAGAGGATGTCATCATCCAGCTTTTCAAGAATGAAGGTTATATTGCGCCGGTTGTTCATTTGGATGCCAAAGAAGACCATGCGGACGGAAATGTTGTGGTTTATGTCAATATCGACAAGGGTGATTTTTTTCATATCCGCCGCTTTCAAATCAAAGGAAACCGGGCTTTTTCACAGGCGCGTCTTAAAATGCGGGTTAAAACGTACAAAACATTTCTGATTCCGGATTTCCTGAGGCGTTTTAAGAAAAAACAGTTGGATACGGATGTCAAAAATCTAATCCTCTTTTACCGAAAAAAAGGGTACCCGGAGGTTGCCGTAAACGCCGTGGTTAACAAAGATGCCAAAACCAAAGATGTTTCTATTTCTTTAGATGTTGATGAAGGACCCAGATATGATATTGAATTTGAAGGTAACACAGAATTTTGGGATCTCACGTTAAAGAAGGATTTCGTCCTGTTCAAGGAGGGCAATAGTAAAGATTTCGGTTTAAGAAAAAGTATCCGAAAAATAGAGAAACGTTACCTGAAGGCAGGATATAAGGATTGCCGGATAGAGATGAATTCCGAAATAAAACAGGACGCAGGCCGACCGGTCCGTAAAATCCGCCTGCGCATTGAAGAGGGGTCGCAATACGTTGTAACCGCTCTTAATTTTAAAGGAAACCATGCGTTTGATTCGAAAAAAATCAAAAAACAGATCTTGACCCGAACACCGGGAATTATTGCAAAGGGCGGGTTTGTTCAGGAGACCTTGGAAGAGGATAAACGCGCCGTTGCGTCTCTTTATTTCAAACAGGGATATATGAACACGGTCGTGAAAGAACAAGTAAAATCGGATCCGGACATTAAAGAAAGAAAGCACAATATCGATCTTACCCTGGACATCGAGGAGGGGGTTCAGACACATGTAAAATCCCTCACGATTCGGGGATTGAATGTGTTTTCCGAAGCTCAGGCGTTAGAAGAAATTACTTTGAAAGAAGGATCTGTATTCCGCAACCACATGATTAAAAGTGATGAAAACACGCTGTCATCCCTGATTTCTGAAAAAGGTTATCCCCGTGTCAAGGTCAAGGGAACTGCGGTCATCAGTAAAGACAATACCGAAGCGGCGGTAACTTATGAAGTTGATGAAGGACCTTTTGTAAAAATGGGTCAAACGGCTTTGATCGGGAATTTTCTCACCAAAAGACGTGTCGTAGACAATGAGTTAGAGCTCGATCCGGGCGAGCCGTTTTCGCTCAAGAAGTTTTTGAAATCTCAGCGCAATATCCGTGACATTGGAGCCTTTGATTCGGTACGTTTCAACACTTACGGGTTAAAGGAAGCGGAAGATAAGGTGAATCTGCTTTTGGAATTGGAAGAGAAAAAGCCTTACTACATTCAAGCCGGCGTCGGATATGATACAGAAAGGAAATTTTATGCCAACATCCTGGCCGGGGACCATAATCTTTTTGGATTAAACAAACATGTTTGGGCCGGCGGAGAAATCAGCCAGATCGGTTACCGGGGAGACCTGGGTATCACTGAACCCAGATTTTTAGGGACTCGGATAAAGTCGACATTGAACATGTTCAGTGAAACCAGGGAAGAATTCAACACAGATTTCGGCACCAGAGAAAGCGGCGTTTCATTCTCATTTAACCGCACGTTTTTTCAAAAATTGTCCGCAGACCTTTCTTTTGTTTATTCTTATAAGGATGACTACCCGCGCGATTCCGAACCCATTTCCGTCATTGAAGAAGATAAATTTGAGCCCAGATCAATCCTAACGGTAAGCCCTTCTCTGGTTTATAATTCCGTCGATTCCTTTATCCGCCCAAAAAAAGGGATTTTTTCCTCTTTGCTCATGGACGTTTCCAATGGGATCGATAATTCTCTGGATAATTTTTTTCGGTATCGTTTCGAGGTTCGGAAATATTATACCCCCATTGAAAGTATGACGTTTGCCGTGCGGGGACGGGTCGGGGATATTACGCCTTTTGATGAAGACAGTACGATTCCGGTAGATCAGCTTTTTTTCCTGGGCGGCACATCCACTGTGCGAGGATTTGACGAAAATCTACTTCGATTTGACTCGGCCGGCAACGGAGTGGGCGGGCTAACGGCGGTGTTGGGCAATATAGAGACAAGGATTGACATGGGGCAGAATTTAGAGTTTTCTATTTTTTACGACATCGGCAGCGTTAGCCATGCAATTGTCGGAGAGGGTTCGGATGAGTTTCGTTCTTCAGCCGGCATCGGGCTCCACTATTTTACACCCATCGGACCCATCGGAATCTATTACGGCCATAAATTGGATAGAAAATCCGACGAGAGCGAAGGGCGGCTCCATTTTACAGTAGGGTTCAGATTTTAACAGACCTTTGGCAAAGCCGACAAGAATAAAGGATTCGACGATGAAGACATATCCCATCCCAATGGTTCCCGGTCCGGCAAAATTGCCCGCAACAATGTTTTGAAAGCGGTAGTAAACGGATGATAAACACTTGCATTATATGAACAGATTGTATAATATAAAAATTAGCCAAGCTCAATGGATTCTGTTTTTATTCGTTCCAATTTAAAAATAAACAATGATGGAGGTGCAGGATGCGTGGAATACGTCACATTGCCAAGTATGTGAGTTGTTTTGTAACACTGACCATGTTGCTGATGAGTATGCCGGTGCAGACGGTTGGGGCGGCCATGATAGGGACAGAAACCGTGATGACCCTGACGAAAGCACAGCACGTACGAAAAAATCTCAACGAACTTCTGAACAGAGAGGATGTCAAGTCCATAATGATCGCCCGGGGCATCAGTCCGATTGAAGCAAAAGCCCGTGTCGACAGCCTTTCCGACGCCGAAATTATGCAAATTGCCGATAAAATGGATCAGTTGCCATCCGGTGGTAGCGATTTCGGTGTTGTTGTGGGTGCTACCCTTGTCATTTTCATTATCCTGCTCATTACAGACATTTTGGGTTATACCCACGTTTTTCCGTTTGTCAGACATCCCTCAAGCTAATAAACATGGCAAGCTGCCATAAGTATTCGCAATTTCACATTATAGTTCTGCTTTGCGTTGCCGGTATTCTGTTTTCCGGGTGTGCCGGTCTTAACAGACCGGTACACCCGGAACAAACAGCCGGCGTACCCTCTCGTGTTGAGCTTGAAGCGGTTCCGTTTTATCCCCAGAAAGAATATCAGTGCGGCCCTGCGGCCCTGGCAATGGCACTCCGGTGGAGCGGCCTGCCGATTTCTCCGGAAGATCTCACCGATGAGGTCTTTACGCCTTCCCGTAAAGGCAGCCTTCAGACGGCCATGATGAGTTCGGCCCGCCGGCATGGGAGAATCGCCTACGTGTTAACAGGATTGGATGACATGGTCTCGGAAGTTGCTGCCGGGAATCCGGTGATCATTTTACAAAATCTCGGTCTGTCCTGGTATCCTGTATGGCATTATGCGGTGGTGGTCGGCTACGATTTGTCCGAAAAAGTTGTTGTTCTTCGATCAGGAATTATTCACAGGAAACATATGTCTTTTAGGGTTTTTGACAATACCTGGGCCCGAGGCAATTATTGGGGGCTTTTAATACTACAACCTGATCAATTGCCTGCAACGGCAAAAGAGGACCTATTCCTATCAGCCGTACTGGGGCTTGAAAAAGCCCGTCAGTTTCGAGCTGCCGTCGATGGTTACCATACAGCGCTGACGCGATGGCCGAAAAACCTTACTGCACATATAGGTATTGGAAACAGCTATTATGCCCTTGGAGAACTTGAAAATGCCGAGAAGGCTCTCAGAAAAGCTATCCGTTTTCATCCAAATTCTGGGCCGGCGTATAACAATCTTGCACACATTCTATTTGAGCAGGGACGAAAGCAGGAAGCGCAGGAGGCTGCCCGAAAAGCGGTTTTTTTTGGCGGCCCCTTAAGTTCTGCTTATCAAAAAACCCTCGAGGAGATCGAGGGATTTAAAAGGGAATAAGGGGAGAGGACCGCTTGGCGATAGGTTTGCATTCCCCGGCCCAAATCCGAGGCCATTTTTCTATCCTACGGTTTAGCGGACCCTAATTGATAGGAAACTATTGATTTTAAGGTGCTGATTCGATATAAAAAAGCCTCCACCGAAATGGAAGAAGCCTGTTTAATGGGATTCAGTGGAGGCCTTGAGCGAGGAAAACTGGTGACAGCACTCCTTCAACTCTAAAAAACAAATACCAGCAAACCCTGTTCGGGTCAATCAAAAAGCCAGAAGCATGATATCCCAATCGATCGAAAATGCTCGATGGTACGTGTTTGCAATCCGTTGTCCGAATAAGATCTGGTTTAGTGTTTTACGTATATTCTTTTTAATAAAATATAAGGATAAAGTAATATGATGGTTAACGTAAAGCGGATCGGGCTATTTTTGTGTTTTACCTTGATACAGGCGATATTATTTGCCGATTTGATCGGGGCCCAAGAACAAGATGAGGTTTTTACGCTCAAACAAACCATCGAAAGCGCGCTTAAGGTAAATCTCGGTCTGAAATCATCCAGAGAAGAAACTGCGGCGGCTCTGTCTGTAAAAAAGGCGCAGCAGACCCATTTTTTGCCCACGTTCAGCACTTCTTATGAATACAATCGGATAGATGAAGGCGTACAAGCCGACGGTTTTGTATTCACACCGGAAAAAGAATACAGCTTTGTCACGTCATTCAGTCAACCGATATTTACGGGGTTCTCTTTGCTGAGACAATACGATATCGCCAAGCTCGGTCTTGATAAAGCCAAAGTAAATGAACAACTGACCCGACAGAATATTATTCTGGACGCAAAAAATGCTTACTATCAACTGTTGCAGACACAAAAGCTGTACGACGTTGCCCAACAAACCGTTTTACAGATCAGTGCCCAAGAGGAAGTGGCCAACAATTTTTATCAAGTCGGAATGACCCCGTTGAACGATTTGTTGCAGGCGCAAGTTGAATTGGCCAATGCCAAGCAGAATCTCATTGTCGCAAAAAACAACATGGACAATGCCGAATCGAATTTCAATACGCTTCTTCGGAGACCCCTTGATACACCCGTTGTTTTGGAAGATGTTCTTGATTATACGCATTTTGAAGAAACCCTTGAATACTGCATTTCGGAAGCCGAAAAAAATCGGTTGGAAATAAAGATCGCCGATTTGGATATTGATATATCCCAGAAGGAATACCAACTTGCCAAAAAAGACTACTATCCCACCGTCGATCTTAAGGGGAATTATTACGAACGAGGAACGGAATGGGACGTCGACGGCGGTCCGGGAATATATGATCCCAGTGGATGGAATATCAGCGCCGTGGCAAAGTGGAATTTCTGGGAATGGGGAAGAACCAACTATGGTGTCAAAGAGAAAAGTTCCCGGTTGGTTCAAGCACAGCTTCAACAAAAAGAATTTATTGATAATATTCGACTGGAGGTTAAGACGGCATATTTAAGAACCCAGGAAGCGGAACGGGCGATCAAAACGGTTGAAACAGCCATTGAGCAGGCAAAAGAAAACTTCAGGATCAACCAGGAACGTTACAAGGAACAGATTGCCACGCAAACCGATGTGCTCATTGCACAGACGCTTCTTTCAAGAACCATGACAAATTATTACAATGCATTATATACATTTAAGATTTCGAAGGCGACGCTTTACCGGGCAATCGGCCAGGAAGTTATGGAATGATTGAGAAACAGAATAACAACTCAATAATTCGGATGTTTCATGTCCACAAGAATTACGGCGCCGTCAAGGCGCTCATCGATATTACATTAGACATTTCAAAGAACGAACTTCTCTTTATCAGCGGTCCCAGCGGAGCAGGCAAAACATCTCTATTAAAACTATTGTACTATGGAGAGCCAGTATCCGAAGGTCAGGTGTTGATTGACGGCATGAATCTGTCGAGGATTTCTTATAATCGAATACCGATTCTGCGCCGAAAGTTCGGAATAATATTTCAGGATTACAAGCTGATCGCTACAAAGACCGTGTTCGACAATGTTGCCATTGTTCTTGAAGCAATTGGTAAAAAACGGCGATTTATCGAAAAAAAAGTAAGGAGTGTACTCAGAACCGTTGGCATGGAGCGGAGTATCCATTCCTTACCTCCGACCCTTTCCGGTGGAGAACAGCAAAGAATCGCCGTAGCCAGAGCTATTGTCGGCGACCCAAAAATTATACTCGCGGATGAACCGACCGGAAATCTGGACGAAGATTCTGCCGATATTATCCTTAACCTTCTCAAAAGATACCATATTCGAGGCGCTACGATTGTTATTGCAACCCACGACAAAGAGCTTATGCGCAAAGCAGGCGGCCGGGTAATTCATCTGAAGCAGGGGCAAATACAATCAACACAGATTCTCTGAATACATGTTCTTATGATTATTTATTTCAAACGGGCCATAAAGGATATTCTTGACCACAGATTTTTGAGCGGTGTGACCATCATTACCATCGCGATCTCCATACTTATTGCCAGCGCTTTTGCGCTTTTTTTTGTGAATGTCAGCGGTATCGTGAATTCCTGGCAAAGGGGAATCAGGATAATGGCCTATCTTGAACCCAACGCTCCCGAGATAAAGCTTCTTGATATTAAACGTAAAATTCAGGATATGAAGGGTGTCCAGGATGTTCAGTTCATTTCCAAGAAAGAAGCGCTGGAACGATTAAAAGATCAGATGAGACACCAATCTTCGTTGCTGGATGATTTGAAAGAAAACCCCCTTCCGGACGCTTTTGAAGTCCGGCTTAAAGAATCTTTCCAAAATAAGGATCAAGTCGAAATGCTTGCCGACCAGGTGAAATCGCTTTCATTAGTGGATGATGTCGAGTACGGGCAAGTGTGGCTGGGACGGTTTACGAACATTCTCAATCTATTAAGAATAACAGGATATGCGATGAGTGTCCTCTTCTTTTTGGCAACCGTTTTGATTGTTGCCAATACCATTCGTCTGGTGCTCTATTCAAGACGCGAAGAGGTTGAAATCATGCGGCTGGTCGGTGCCACCGACAGATTTATCAGGGCTCCTTTCTATATGGAAGGCCTCATTCAGGGGGCACTGGGAGGGATGATCGGGTTGGCTGCATTATTTGTTCTATTTATGGCCATTTCATCCAATGTAGAGCAAGGTTTAACTTCGGGTATGTTTACCATCAGGTTTCTTTCGTGGGAGACTTTCTTTGGGATATTGGCTTGCAGCATGTTTGTAGGATGGATAGGGTGTTTTCTTTCTATAAAACAGTTTTTAAAACAATAGCATGTACTTCAGCCGGGATTATTATCGCACTGCAATCCCCGGATGTTTCCGGCAAACAATCCAATGAAATCGGTATCGTGACCGTCAACGGGCTAAATGTTCGGTCCAAACCCGACGTTCAAAGCCCCTCCCTGATGTTAATTCAAAAAAGAACAAAAATCAAAATTCTCGAACATCATGATAAATGGCTTAAGATTCAATACCAAGGTCAGGTCGGTTATATCCGATATTTAAAGCGATATGTGCAAATTATAGCTGAAGATCCGGAAGATGAAATTATAGGAACGGGAGATAACAATGGCGACATCACGCAGTATAAGGAAAAAGCAAGGAGTGTCGACCGTGAAATCGAAAAAGGGACGACCGAATTATTGAAAGTAACCCGAAAAGAGACCGCCATAATCAACGGCTTAAACGAAATCGAATTGAGACTCGATGAAGCCGGGAAAAAAGCCTCGTCCATTAAAGCAGAGCTTACCGCTTTTGAAAATGAAATCGCAAAAAATATAAGTGAATCCAGAGACTTGCAAAAAGAAATTGAAGCCAGTGAAGGCTATGCATCCAAGCGTCTGGTCGCTCTTTATAAACTGAATTGGTTGGGGAAAATATATGTTTTGGCATCTGCTCAGTCCATGTATGAACTTTTCCAACGAAAAAGGGCTTTGGAACAGGTATTGGCATATGATAAAAATATTTGGCAAAATCTTTTGGACAATAAGGCGAAGCTTCAGCAGATACGGATCGAACTGAAAAAAAAGAAAGCGGAGAAGCTCACTGCTGAGGCGGATTTTAACAAACAGATTGAAATTATGTCTCATGAGAGAGTAAAGCGATCAGAATTGCTTGATAATATTCGAAAAAATAAATCTCTGAAACTGGCGGCCCTTGAGTCCTTGAAGCAGGCGGCGGCAGATCTGGATCGGACCATAGCATCGTTGAAATCGGGATCTGATTTGATCGAACCTCGAAAGGATATGTCATCAAAAACCTTTTCCGCATTAAAAGGATTGCTAAATATGCCGGTTAAGGGTAAAATAATATCGTTTTTCGGACCCTATCGAGACAAAAAGTTCAACGTTATAAATTTTCGAAGCGGTATCGAGATAAAAGCCGACAGAGGCGAGCCTATCCGTGCAGTGTGTGATGGTCGAATTCTTTATGCCAGATGGTTCAAGGGGTACGGAAATATGATCATCATTGACCATGGGAATAATTACTACACCATTTACGCCCATGCCCAGGAACTCTTTGCCTCAAAAGGAGACAGGGTAGAAATGGGAGAAGTGGTGGCCACAGTAGGAGATTCAGGGTCAATGAGCGGTCCAAGTTTACATTTCGAAGTGCGTCATCACGGGAAGCCTGAAGACCCGCTGAAATGGATTAAAAAAGGTTAATCCGGATTTTTAAGGGATTGAATGAAGCGCATGATGAAGGATCCGGGTTCAGAGGAGAAACTCCATGAATGTTAAGAAAAAGGGACATATTAAACTCTGGTTGGTTCCACTGATCGCTGTCATCCTTGTGACCGTTGGATCCGGTTTCTACCGCAATCTTTCGGCCAGGGGAGAAGAGACGTATAAAGGTTTAAAATTATTTTCCGATGTAATCGAACTGGTTGAAAAAAATTATGTTGATCCCGTTGATTCAAAAGAATTGATCGAAAAGGCCATTCAAGGGATGGTTCATGCCCTTGACCCTCATTCTTCTTTGCTGTCTCCGGATGACTTCAAAGAACTGCAGATCGACACACAGGGCGAATTTACGGGTATTGGCGTCAGTATTTCCATGCGAGATGGCTTTGTTACGGTGGTATCTCCCATTGAGGGAACTCCGGCTTACAAGGCCGGAATAATAGCCGGCGACAAAATCGTAAAGGTTGACGGTAATCCTACCAGGGATTTGCGAGAAGCGGTTAAAATGATCAGAGGCCCCAAAGGAACTGAAGTCGTGGTTACCATTGCCCGGGAAGATAGCATAGAACCGATCGATTTCAAGCTTGTCCGGGATGTTATCCCAGTTGAAAGTGTCAAAGCCGTTGTTTTGAAACCCGGTTACGGATACATCTGGATTACCAATTTCAGAGACAATACCACCGATGACCTGGTAACCGCCCTGGAAAACCTCGAAGCTGGAAAAATGCCCATAAAAGGGTTGATTCTCGATCTTCGTGACAATCCGGGCGGGCTTCTTAACCAGGCACTCGAAGTTACAGATCTTTTTGTCGAAGATGGACAGATTCTTTCAATCAAGGGACGGGAGGGGAAAAATGCCCAAATTTTCAAAGCAACGACCAACAAAACAAAACGAAAATATCCCATGGTTGTATTAATCAACGGCGGGAGTGCCAGCGCTTCGGAAATCGTAGCCGGTGCACTTCAGGATCAAAAACGTGCGCTGATACTGGGGACGACCTCCTTTGGCAAAGGTTCGGTCCAATCCGTAGAAAAATTAAGGGACGGTTACGGTCTTAAACTGACGATTGCGAGATATTATACTCCCAGCGGCCGCTCAATACAGGCCAAGGGTATTGAACCGGATATCCTTGTAAAAAGAAGGTTAGATGATAAGGAAGATGTGGATGATATCAGTGAGGGTTTTATAAAGGAAAAAGATCTTCAAAACCATCTCGAAGCGGTGCCTGAAAAAGATCAAGACAAGAAAACAAAAGGAGACGATAAGGGAAAAAAGCAGAAAAAACTGGAAATGGAAAAGACCAAATTCAGGTATGGAGAGCTTAAGCCAGAACAGCTGCTGACGGATAATCAGGTGGCGCGTGCGCTCGATATTCTCTTGAGCTATGACATATTCAAAAATGTTCAGAAATAAGGTATGGCTGCAAGAAAAAGACCGCGCCCGAAAAAACCGATAAAAAAAGCAGGGAAGCGCAGTATTCAAAAAGCCTACCTGTTAAAGGCTGTTGCCGGGCTTGGCGTTCTGATGTTTCTGGTCGTTGTTGCCGGCGTTTTGATGCGCAATTTTATATCTCACAGTTCCCCAACAGTGCCGGCTGTAAAACACAAGGTCACCCGAGCGCCAAAATTTGAAATCTATCCGAAAAATGATATTCCCCCCAGAAAGGCGATTCCAAAAACCGCTCCCAAGGCGACCATAATATTGCCCAAAATTGCCATTATTATTGATGACATCGGATATGACAAACATATCGCAAAAAAATTCCTCGACCTTGACGCGGTGTTGACATTTTCCATACTCCCTCACAGCACCCATAATAAAAGCATTGCCAGGTCTGCAAATTCCAGAGGGTTCGACGTGATGCTGCATCTTCCCATGGAGCCCGATGAATATCCTTTGGTTGATCCCGGTCCCGGGGTTCTTCTAACTTCGATGTCTCCGGATCAGCTCATCAGCCAGCTCAATGATGACCTGGATTCTGTTCCTTTTGTCAAAGGTGTAAACAATCACATGGGATCAAAGATGACGACGGTTTCCCCTCAGCTCCACCAAGTTTTTTCTGTTTTGAAGAACAAAAGGCTTTTTTTTATTGACAGTCGTACGACCGCCGATACGCTCTGCAAGCCCTCGGCAGATTTGTTTCAAATTCCCTTTGCGCAAAAAGATGTTTTTTTAGATCACATACCGGATCCTGATTTTATTCGCAAACAGATACGCCGTCTCATACAGGTTGCCGGTAGTCATGGTGAAGCCATCGGCATTGCACATCCACATGATGTGACATATGAGATCCTTCGTGAAATGCTCCCGGAATTAAAGAAAAAGGCGGTCCTGGTGGGTGCTTCCAAGATCGTTCATGTCGGCGGCTAACGTCTCGGATATTCTACAATTGATTGAAATTAAAAATCTTTTAATGGTTCCAGGTTTATGCCACTTCCATGGAATGATGGAATGATGGAATATTGGAATGTTGATTTCAAATTCGAAATTTTCCAAACACCCCATTGTCCCAAAACCCATTATTCCACCATTCCACTCTTCCATCATTCCAATTCTGAGAGAAGCGAATTAACTTGGAGACCCTCCCCGCGTTGCAGGATCTTCGGTATGCCCCGGATCTTTACTTGACAGTGAAGTGCGCGGACTGTAAGCTTTTATTCTAACATGCGGATCTTAGAATACAGCGGGATGGCCATGAAAAAAAACTTCAATCCTTTTTTAATGACTGTTCTTTCTTTTTTTATTGCATGTTTTGCTGCGATCGGCACGGCAGATGCCGATAATATTCGAAAACCGGTATATGCCGGAAGGTTTTACCCGGACACGCGCAGTGAATTAGAGGCTTTCATTAAGCAACTCCTTGGCCGGGTTAAACCGATTCAAATCAATCAACCCTCAAATTCATCCCTCAAAGCACTTATTGTACCCCATGCCGGTTATATCTATTCCGGATGGACAACGGCACATATCTCATTGGTTCTCCAAAAAAATCAATTCAGGAGGGTCATTGTTATGGGTCCGGACCATCGTATCGGCTTTCAAGGATGTGCGATCAGCGATGTGTCCGCATATGAAACCCCTATGGGGTCGATTTCATTGAATGGGGATGCCGCTCTGCTGCGTCAGAAGAAATATCTGTTCCGGGCAATTCAGGTTTCCGACCAGCTCGAGCACTCCGTGGAGGTGGTTCTTCCTTTTTTTCAGTATTTGCTAAAAAATTTTGATCTTATACCGATTGTGTTCGGTCATGGTCAGGGACTATCCGGAAAGGCTGCGGACGCGCTCGATCCTTTGCTGGATCAAAACACCCTTTTGGTGGCCAGTTCAGATTTGTCACATTACCTGCCTTACCGGGAAGCTGCTGTCAGAGATCGAGAAACCATCGAGATGATATTGAATCTCAAAGCCGATAAATTGATAAATCGTGAGAATGCGGCCTGCGGTATGACATCGATTCTCACTGTAATAAACATGGCCCGTCGACACAACTGGCATCCTCTTCTTCTCCATTATTCCAACAGCGGGGACACAGCAGGGGATCGTTTGAATGTTGTCGGATATGCGGCCATTGCCTTTTATGGAGGTTCGTCTATGAAGATTCGTATGGACTCCCCTCAATCTTTGAACATGCACCAGGGCCAAACACTGGTAAAACTGGCCCGGCAGACCATCGCGGAAAGGCTTGGAAAAAGTTCGAACAGAGTTGATCCTGATTCTATGACGGACGCGGCCTTTCAGGACCACAGGGGTACCTTTGTGACACTGACCATTAATAAGCAATTACGGGGTTGTATCGGCAACCTGGATTCTACGGACTGCATCCTCGACGGAATCAAGCGAAATGCCGTGAATGCCGCTTTCAATGACCCCCGTTTTCCACCTTTAAAAAAAGATGAACTGGATCGGGTGGATATCGAAGTCAGCATCCTTACCGAGCCCAAACCCTTGGAATACCGGGACCATAAAGAGTTGCTTTCCAAATTGCAGGTCCATACGGATGGGGTTATTCTTCGAAAAGGGTTGGCCAGCGCCACGTTTTTGCCCCAGGTGTGGGAGCAGCTGCCGCGACCTGAAAAGTTTCTTTCCCATCTCTGCCTGAAGGCCGGCCTGCCGTCCGATGAATGGAAAAAGGGACACCTTGATATTCTGACCTATCAGGTTCAATATTTTGAAGAGGAAAAATGAACGTGCAATAACACGGGTGGTCATCGCCACGGGCATTTCATCCGTGGTGACCCAGTTATTGATCATTCGTGAATTTTTAGCCCAATTTCAGGGAAATGAGTTTATTATTGCCCTGATTCTCTTCAATTGGCTGATTCTGGGGGGATTCGGTACGATTCTGGCCCGCTGGGTCACCCGTCACTTCTGGGCGGCTACCGCAAACCGTCTGGGCGGTCTCTCCCTTGTTTTGGCCGGACTGCCTGCCGTGCAAATTCTGGTTATCCGGTCTTTTCGTGATGTTTTCTTCATTCACGGGAGTTCGGTCGGATTCTATCCGACGCTGGCCTATTCTTTCCTGACCATGGCCCCCTATTGCCTGTTAATCGGTTTTGTTCTCCCTTTCAGTCTTTTTGTCATCCGGACAGAAACGCCGGATTATCCCGGTTCGAAGATCTACATTACCGATAACTTGGGGGATGTTTCCGGCGGAGCCCTGTTTTCTTTTGTCCTTGTTTTTTGGGTCAGTCCTTTAAAGGCCATATTCTTGGCAAATTTGCCCTTACTCCTGGCGACCTGTCTGATGTTTCGCAACACTTCCGGGCTTCGTACCGCCACCTATGCGGGCGCGGGATCGGTGTTTGCGATTCTAATTTTCGGGATATTTCTGGAGCCGTCGACTCTAATTCCGCCCAAAGGTTCCCTGGTGTATTACAGCGAGTCCCGGTATGGCCGGATCGAAGTTCAGAAGGATCAGGAACAGTTTACCCTGTTTGTGGGCGGCATCCCGCTGTACAACAGCCAGAATTTGACAATGGCTGAAGAAACCATTCATTATCCTCTGGCGCAATTGCCTCGGGTAGAGAATATTCTTTTGATTTCCGCCGAAGGCGGTATGATGAACGAACTGGAAAAGTACCATCCGGCTTCTATCGATTATGTCGAACTCGATCCAAAAGTGGCCGATGTTCAATTCAGGTTCGGGATGATAAGGCAAATCCCCGGTCTGAATGTCATACATCAAGACGGTCGTGCTTATCTGGCAGGTTCGAACAAAATCTATGATGCGATCATTGTCAACCTGAGCGAGCCGGATACGTTCCAGACCAACAGATTCTTTACCGACAGATTTTTTGAACTGGCCCGTAACCACCTGTCCCGGCACGGGGTGTTGAGTTTTGCCATGGAAGGGTTCGACAATTACCTGGCCGAACCCCAGCGCCAGAAGCTGTCCTCGCTTTATAACACGGTGACGGATTATTTCGACCATGTCCTTTTGCTTCCGGGGCAAAAAATATTTTACCTTTGCAGTTCCCAGCCGCTGAACACCGATATACCGGCACTTCTGGTTCAAAAAGGTATTCGGACGCGTTACGTCGAAGGTTACTATTACGGTAATTTGACCCCTGAAAGAATCGAACGCCTGAATGGCCTCATAGACCCGAAAACGCCCAAAAACAGGGATTATTTCCCCCAGTTGATGCGCCTGATGTTTTTGCAATGGTTTGCCAAGTTCTCCACTTCGCCCACGGGTTTTATTGCGGCTTTGGCTTTGGTTTGCATCATTTATTTTTTTTGTATCAGTATCGAAGAATTTGTGCTTTTTTCAACCGGCTGTACAGTTATGGGAAGTGAAGTCCTGGTTATATTTGCATTTCAAATCTTTTTTGGTTATATTTATTTGCAAATCGGCCTGATCGTCACCGTCTTTCTGGCCGGCCTGTTGCCCGGTGCATGGTTCGGGGACAGGCTGCGATACCGGAGCAAACAGACCCTGGCGCTCGCCGACGTACTGCTGATCATTCTCATGGGCCTGCTGATTGTGGTGTTGAAACTGGGCGGGCATCGTTTGCCTGCGAGTTTTTTTCTTATTTACGGTTTTGTGATTTCACTGATCTGCGGATTTCAGTTTCCGGTGGCACTCCATTTGCGAGGCGGAGATGCGCCGGCGGTGAGTCGAACCTTTTCCGCCGATTTAATCGGAGCTGCCTTCGGCACATTGATTACCAACGTCATGCTGATTCCCTATTTTGGAATCATCTGGGCGGCAGCCGGTCTGATCGGGCTTAAGCTATTAAGTTTAGTGGTTATTTTTGTGAAGCATGAAAAAAATTAGCCGACGCCGGTTCATATATTGCGGTGCAGGACTCCTCTGTGGTGCCGTATCCGCCAATGCTTTCTGGCCTTTTTCCGGAAAAGCCGGTATGGCAGCGGGTCCTGCGGATATCCGTGGACATGTATTTAAGGGCGATGCCCCCGAAACATTGTGGAAATGGTCCCGTGAAGGATTCATTTATACAAAGATGGACAACAAATTGGTCATGTGCGGCATCTGCCCCAACAGGTGTCTCCTGTCACCGGGGGACCGCAGCGTTTGCCGTTCCAGGGTCAACATTGACGGTACCCTTTACAGCTTGACTTATGGAAATCCCTGCAGCGTGAATGTGGATCCCATTGAAAAAAAACCGCTCTATCATTTCAAGCCACGATCAAAATCCTTTTCCGTCGCAGCAGCCGGGTGCAACTTTCGATGTTTGAATTGCCAGAATTGGGAAATATCCCAGGCCAAACCCCACGAGGTGCGGCATTACGAGCTTTTCCCGGCCGATGTGATTCAAAAAGCGCAGCGATCCGAATGTCTGTCCATCGCGTACACCTATTCCGAACCCATCACATTTTTTGAATACATGCTCGACACCGCCCGCCTGGCCAGAGATAACGGCATATCCAATGTATGGATTTCCAAC
>ENA-OSEO01002644-OSEO01002644.1-sediment-metagenome-genome-assembly--contig:-NODE-2644-length-24176-cov-4.857670_pt1 | contig 24176 bp, 22 predicted proteins | sample MGYA00237883_ERZ534232 | MGnify/ENA metagenome assembly ERZ534232
TCAATGACACGATTATGTTCATCCCAGCTCAAGACAGGGCTTTCTCCGGTGGTACCTACGGCCAGTATTCCGGTAATTCCATTCCTGATCTGGAATTCTGACAGTTTGCCCAAACCTTCATAGTCGACGGCATCATTTTTAAACGGCGTAATAATTGCAGTAAAGCATCCTGTGATCATAACATCCCCCTTTTTATTTAAAAGCAATATCTTCTTTGAAAGACAAAACAGTTCCAGTAAAATAATTATAAATGAAAAAATTAAAGAAGATGGGGGGTTATGTCAAGTGAAAAATATTCGATTTCCGGAAATAACAAAATAAACCCTTCCGGAATTTTAGAAAGTGGATGGTACGGCTTAAGATCAATTTTACAGCGGGCAATGAATGAAGGATTGGCAATGCGATCTGTATCAGACCCTTGAAAGCGTTCGCCTTGTTCCCATTATTATACGCATCGGGATGATGGACCCAAAATCGAACGCTTTCAAGCGTCTCGAATACAAAAATTTATTCTCTTGCGCCGCTATCGCATCCCGGTACCTCTTCCAAAAACATCTCGTCCTTTAAGGGGATTGTAAAGTTTTGTAATCGCAAACTTCATCACATCGGTACTTTTCATCTCCAAAATGATATTAAACAAAGTTTCCTCGCCTCCTTCCGGTAGACTACACTCGTTTGAATCATCAAAGGCTAAATCTTTAAATCCCTTTTCGAGCTTCTTTTTATCTTTATTTGTCATCCCTACCTGAATTGCTTTTTTGCCATCTATTTCGGTAACCTGGTCGGCCAAACCTGCATCTTCAATCTTCTTGAGTTTGTCATCATCCAAAAAAATGTTAATATAACAATCTGCCATGAGAACCTCCTGTTGAAAAAGTTATAAATATAAAATAATTAACGTTTTTTCTTAACACACCATCTATACTCAGGCTAATCTTTCTATTACGGATGGTAATAATTTGTCAATAGTTTTGTCCCGTTTAATGCAGGTTAATTTTTTGCTTGACAACCCAAAAGCACTACCATACTAACTTCAAAATTTAATGATTTTTAATCTATATAATGATGGATACTTTTTCTAATGCTATTGGTAAAACTAAAATCTATTAAAGGATATATTTATGCCTAAAGCAAAAAACGTTGAAGAATATATCGCTCACCAACAAGCGGCCGTTGCCGCGAATCCTGAATGCGGAACATCTCACTACAACCTTGCCATCGGTCTTTTAGGCCTTAAAAAATACGAGGAAGCTGAAAGGGAGCTTCTTGCAGCAGTGGAGTGCAGCCCGAATCTTGCGGAGGCGTATGTTCAACTGGGAGGGATTTGTCTCCAGCGTGGGGATCTGGAAGGGTGTCTCAACTTTAATAAGAGAGCTGTTCATTCCAGAGCAGGGTTTGCCGAAGGGTATGGCAATATTGGATTCGTTCATCTTCAAATGGGAAATGTTGACGAAGCGATTCCGGCCCTGGAAAAGGCAATTCGATGGAATCCCAAGTTTTTGCAGGCCTATACAACATTGGCCAATGCATATCTAATGAAAGGGATGATTGATGAAAGCATCGATACCAGCCTGAAGGTCATCGAACTCCAACCTGACTTTGCCGTGGCATACAACAATTTGGCCATCGCCTACCTCGAAAAGGGCGAATATGAACTTGCTGTTGAGAATGTGGATAAAGCGGTGGAACTCGGCTATGAGGTTGCCCCTGAGATATTAGATGAAATCAAAAAATACAGATAAGAAATATCAGCAGAAGAAGCCTGCATGCCAAGATTCACGTTTTTTTTATCCAACAGAAACAACCCTGTCCGTGAAGGCGATTCCATATGGTCGACTCCGATTCCCCTCAGCCGCTCTCAAGCCGCCGGAAATTTGGTTTCAAGCAATGATAGGTTCATCAGTCACGGTGACTGCTTTTCAGCTGCGAGAGATTTTCTGGAAAAAGATCGATATGCGATCCTTACACAGGCAATCTCCCAACACCTTTACCGTCGAATTCCACCTGAAGAAATAGACGAAATCAGGATTATTTTAGACAAGCACGGAGAATTTTATCATCCGGCAAAAATCGAACCCGTCTTGAAAGACGTTCGCATTTCCTTTGTTCTGAACATTGCGGTTACGGAAATCGGCAAGCAATGCGCGCAAAGGGAATATCGGCTTTTAAAAATGCTCGACACGGATTATCCCCATTCATTTATTCCCAAAGTTTACGCCCAGGGCAACGTTTTTACACAGATGAATCAAATTGAAGCCCGGATGTTTTTAGGGGAATGGTTCGAGGGGTTTAACGAATTCCACATTTCCATTGATCCGTCTGATGCGAAATACAAAATGGTTGTTTGGGATCATGAGCACGGAAACTTTTTCCTGACCAATCATCAAACCATGCACCTTTACCGGCAGGCTGCAAAAATTTTAACCTGTTATTATAACATCGAGACCTTTGAGCAGATATTTTCCTGGCATCATGCCGCCGGCGATTTTGTTTTGAAATGCCACAATGAGGATATCGAGGTAAGGCTTGTCACCGTGCGACAATACAGATCCATGTTTGAGCAGAATATTCATCATGAACTCGAGGCGCCGGATGCTGAAATGATATTGGAAGCGTTGCTGGTATTTTTTTTAAATATGGCCATCAAAATGCGTATCGACCGGCTGGATGGGGTTGGAGAAATCGTGTGGTCTGATGATGTGGCGCTCAAAGGAATACTGAAAGGATTTTTTGAGGCACTGGCATTAAAACCGGAGATCGGCGTTTTTGCAAAATCTTTGGACGACTGTTTCCGGCAACATCTTTTGGCTTGCAGTCCGGCAGATTTTCTAGATCTCAATCACGCCATTGCTTATACCTATCCTTCACAGGCTCCCGAAGTCCCGGTCATCCGGCAGCATCTCGAAAAGCATGTCGAGGGTCTTTACAACTGTATCAGGCAATTGGAAAAAGTGTAACGAAAAGTGTCAAAATAAAATGATGCTTAACGTTTTAAAACCCTGCTTTTTTATTGACAAGCACCAATATTAATTCTATAGGAATCCTTTATTGTTTTGAACATCATGTAAGGCAGTATTGAATGATAACCTTTGAAAAAAATAGAAAAAGTAATGAGAGGGGGTGATTGTTACTGCCCTGAAAGGGGACGGTGATTTTTCTTTTGAGTCAGACAGGTTAATTTTCAATTCGAATGGAGGTAATACAATGGCAAAACATGAAACCCCTTTGCTGGACCAGCTTGAAAGCGGGCCATGGCCGAGTTTCGTGTCTGATCTAAAGCAGGAGATTGTTTCAAGGCAAAAGAATGAAAAGGGTGTGGAATTTCAAATCCCCGTAGATGTTTGTGAAGACCTTCTGGGCATTCTCGAACTGTCATATAAGCATGGGAGAACCCACTGGAAGCATGGCGGCATTGTTGGTGTGTTCGGCTATGGCGGGGGTGTTATCGGCAGATATTGCGACCAGCCGGAGATGTTTCCTGGCGTTGCTCATTTTCATACCATGCGTGTGTCCCAGCCTGCAGGTAAATTCTATACAGCTAAATACCTAAGAGATCTTTGTAACCTCTGGGAAATGCGTGGCAGTGGTCTTACCAATATGCACGGCTCCACCGGTGATATCATATTCCTCGGGACCACAACACCTCAACTGGAAGAAATCTTCTGGGAATTGGGCCATAATCTACATCAGGATCTGGGCGGTTCCGGGTCGAACCTGAGGACGCCTTCCGACTGTGTTGGTGAGGCGCGGTGTGAATGGGCGTGTTACGACACCCAGGCCATCTGCCATGATCTCACCGTTGAATATCAGGACGAACTCCATCGCCCGGCGTTTCCGTACAAGTTTAAATTTAAATTTGACGGGTGCCCCAACTGCTGCGTGGCATCCATTGCTCGGGCAGACCTGTCCTTTATCGGCACCTGGCGGGATGATATTCGAATCGATCAGAAAGCGGTTAAGGCCTATATCGGCGGAGAACTACCGCCCAACGGCGGAGCCCATGCCGGACGGGATTGGGGACCGTTTGACATCCAAAAAGAGGTGATCGATCTTTGTCCAACCAAGTGCATGTGGATGGACGGCGGAAAGCTGAAGATAGAGAATCGAGAGTGCACCAGATGCATGCACTGCATCAATGTCATGCCAAGAGCCTTGAGAATAGGTAATGATCGAGGATGTTCAATCTTTGCAGGGGCAAAAGCGCCGATCCTTGACGGTGCTCAGATGGGCTCTCTCATTGTTCCTTTTATTAAGGTGGAAGAGCCTTATGATGAAATTAAAGAGAAAGTTATTGAGCCTATCTGGGACTGGTGGATGGAAGAAGGGAAGAACCGCGAACGGCTTGGTGAGCTGATGAAACGACAAGGATTCCAGAAGCTCCTCGAAGTAACGGGTTTTAAACCGGATCCGCGAATGGTTCAGGAACCGCGCCACAATCCTTACATCTTCTGGAAAGAAGAGGAAGTCGAAGGCGGATTTGGGCGTGATATTAACGAATTCAGAAAATTCCATCAAAGATAGGGGGTAAAGACCATGGCATTTGTATCATCAGGTTATGATCCTAAAAAACCGATGGAAAACAGAATAACAGACATCGGTCCAAGACATTTTGAAGAATTCTATTCGCCTGTAGTTAAAAAGAATAAAGGTAAATGGCTGTATCATGAGATCCTGGAACCGGGTGTACTGGTCCATGTTTCCGAAACCGGTGATGAACTTTATACGGTAAGGGTTGGCGGTTGCCGGTTCATGAGTGTTTCCCATATTCGTGAAATTTGTGAGATTGCCGACAAACATTGTGATGGATATTTGAGATTCACGACGCGTAACAATATCGAATTTATGGTGGACAGCAAGGCAAAGGTAGAGCCTTTGAAAAAGGACCTTGCCAGCCGTAAGTTTGCCGGCGGAAGTTTCAAATTCCCCATCGGCGGCACCGGCGCCGGTGTTACCAACATCGTCCATACCCAGGGCTGGATTCACTGCCATACGCCGGCCACCGACGCATCCGGTCCGGTCAAGGCGACCATGGACGTGCTGTTTGACGATTTCCAGAATATGCGGCTTCCGGCCCAGCTTCGTGTATCCCTTGCATGCTGTTTGAACATGTGCGGCGCCGTCCACTGTTCGGACATCGCCATTCTGGGGTATCACCGCAAACCGCCCATGCTGGATCACGAATATCTGGACAAGATGTGCGAGATTCCGCTGGCCATCGCCGCGTGTCCCACCGCAGCCATCCGGCCGTCCAAAGTGGACTATGAGGGGAAAACGGTCAGCAGCGTTGCGGTAAAAGAAGATCGGTGCATGTTCTGCGGCAACTGTTACACCATGTGCCCGGCCATGCCCCTGGCCGATACCGAAGGCGACGGCATCGTCCTGATGGTGGGGGGCAAGGTGTCCAACCGGATCAGCCCGCCCAAGTTCTCCAAGGTGGTGGTGGCGTTTATTCCCAACGAGCCGCCGCGGTGGCCCACCACAACGGCGACCATCAAGAGAATCGTCGAAGCCTATGCCAAAAACGCCCGAAAGTACGAACGCCTGGGGGAATGGGCCGAGCGGATCGGATGGGAACGGTTCTTTGAAATCTGCGAGCTGGAGTTCACCCATCATCTGATCGACGACTTCCGTGATCCGGCCTATTATACCTGGCGCCAGACCACGCAGTTTAAATTCTAACGTCATTGATTGCCGCTGCGGGGAACCCCACGGAGGGTTCCCCGCAGAAAGGTGAGGTAACCCAAATGGAACTCGAAGAAGCCAAAAAGAAAATCGTAGAGGAACTCAGCAGCAAAAAGGGCAAGTCAAAATTCTATTTCAACGATCTGGCCAAAATCCTCGAAGCCAAACCGCGCGATGCAAAAAAACTCGTCAACAAACTGGTGGAGCAGGGCGTGCTCGAGTACTGGTCCAGCGGCAGCACGTCGCTTTACGGGCTGACGGGTGCAGGCAAGCAGGCTGCTGCCGAGCACGAAGAACACGAAGAACAATAGCGGTGGATCCCCCCCGGGCGCGGTGATCCGCCCGGAATTGACCGAATTTTCCGATCGGTTCGGCCCTTCGAAACGCAATGGAACGCCCCAGAATCGTCATTTCCGCCTTGCGGGGCGGATCCGGAAAGACCATTCTCTCTGTGGGCATCATTGCCGCGTGGCGGAAACGGGGCGAATCGGTCGTTCCATTCAAAAAGGGACCCGATTACATCGATGCCGGCTGGCTGGCACTCGCCGCCGGCCGGCCGTGTTATAATCTGGACACCTTCCTTGTCCCCCCTTCCCGTGTATACGAATCCTTTCGCTCCCGTGTGCAGGCGTGCGACGCTGCCGTCATCGAGGGAAACCGGGGGCTTTTCGACGGAATCGACCTTCAAGGAACCACCAGCACGGCCGAACTGGCAAAGCTTCTCAATGCCCCCGTACTGATCTGCATCGACTGTACAAAAACCACCCGGACCATGGCCGCGGTGGTATCCGGGTGCTGCCGGTTTGATCCGGACATACGGATTAAAGGGGTGGTGCTGAACCGTGTGGCAGGATCCAGGCACGAGCGGATCCTTCGAAACAGCATCCAGCACTATTGCGGCATACCGGTTCTCGGTGCGGTGCCGAACCTTGAGGATCATCGTTTTCCCGAACGGCACATGGGGCTGGTCCCCACCCCGGAGCATGCCGGGGCGGCCGATGCCGTCGAGAAAATATCGCTGGTTGCGGAAAAGTACGTCGATCTGGAGTCCATCCTGAAGCTCGCCTCCGGGGCCGATTCCATGCCCCTTTCGATCCCCCCCTCCGGTCTTGAGAAATCAGACGCAAAGCCCATCCCTCCGTCGGGTCCGTTCAAGGGGGGACGTCCGAAAATCGGGATTGTCAGGGATTCCGCCTTTCAGTTTTATTATCCGGAAAACATCGAAGCGCTCCGTTCCGCAGGTGCGGATACCGTTTACATCAGTCCCCTGGAAACGAATTCGATCCCCCCCATCGACGGACTCTATATCGGGGGAGGGTTTCCGGAAACCCATGCACGGGCACTGGCAGAAAACCGATCCTTTCGATCGCAACTCAAATCGCTGGCCGATGCGGGCCTTCCCGTCTATGCGGAGTGCGGGGGCCTGATCTATCTTGCCCGGGAGCTGATTCTTGACGGCGGACGTTTCCCCATGGCCGGGGTGATTCCACTGGTTCTCGGGTTTTCCAAACGCCCCCAGGGGCACGGGTATACGGTGGTGCGGGTGGAAAAGGAAAACCCCTATTTCAAAGTGGGAACGGAGTTTGCCGGACACGAATTCCACTACTCAACGGTTCTGGAATGGCAGGGGAAAGACGGCGACCTTGTCTTTCGAATGAAACGGGGCGAAGGGGTCTTAAACCACAAAGACGGCATCTGTTATAAAAACGTCCTGGCCACCTACACCCATCTGCACGCCCTGGGGGTCCCGTCCTGGGCCCAGGCGGTGGTTCACACCAGCGTTTCCTACCGAAATCAAACAGTTTAGGGCGGCCCCTGGCCGCCCTAAACTGTTTGGACTGGCCATCCTATTTTTCGTGGCACTTGGTGCAGGTGCTGGGGGCGTAGCCCGGATCTTTGGATTTCAGCTTGTTTTTCTTGTTGTAGTCCCTGTGGCATCCGATGCAGTTGTCGTGAAGGGCATTGGCGTGGTATTCCAGCTTCTGCTTATCGGAAAGCCCCTTGGCCGCTTTTCCGGATACTTCTTCCGGCTTTTTGTGGCACGCGATACAGCCTTGAACCGGATCCCCGGGCTTGAGACCGGTCAGCGGCTTGTTGTTTTCATCATGGTGGCATTCACCGCATCCGTTCTTGTAAAAGTCCGGATGCTTCTTGGCATAGTCCTCGGCGTGCTTTTTGTGATCGAATGTGACAATGGGTTTTGTGTGTTTTTCGTATGCCTTGTTTTCCATCTTGATCACGTCGGGCATGGCAGCGGCGGCATAGATGCCGGCTGCGGAAACCAGGACGATGGCGCCCATCAGGCATACCAGAGAGGATCGTTTCACCATAACCTGTGTTGACCTCCTTTTCTAGGATTGTTTCTGTTCTGATCCGTATCCAAAGGCCCCCACCACATTTTCGGGAGAAAAAATTTTTAGCAGATGGTTTGAAAACTGTCAATGCCAAACAAACGGCATGCCAACGCAATGGAAAGTTTCGCCGCGAATATGTCATTCGGATGCGGGTGCATCGGCCGAAACCGGTTTTTCCCTTTTGCCGAACAGCCTGGCCCCCCAGATGCTGACTTCGTAGAGCAGCATCAGCGGGAGGGCCATCAGGATCTGGGTGATCACATCGGGGGGGGTCAGGATGGCCCCCGTGACAAAAGAAAGCAGGATGGCGTATTTTCTGTTTTTCCGCAAGAAGGCAACCGAGACGATGCCCATTCGCGCCATGAAGGTGAGCACCAGGGGAAGCTCGAAGACCAGCCCGAAGGCCAGCAGGAGCTTGGCCGAAAAACCCAGGTATTCTTTCATGGACGGAAGGGGCCGGATCGTCTCGGTGGCAAAGCCCAGAAAAAACTGGAAGCCCAACGGAAAAACGATAAAATAGCCGAACAGCGACCCCGCAACAAAGAAAAAGGTTGAAAGAATAATAACGGGCATCAGCATCCGTTTTTCTTTATGATACAGGCCCGGAGCCACAAACATCCAGAATTGATAAAACAGGACCGGGGCCCCCAGCATGATCCCGGAGAGAAAAGAGACTTTCAGGTAGGTAAAAAAGGCTTCCGGAAGGCCGGTAAAAATAAGCGTTTCGCCCTCTTTCATGACCTGTATCAGCGGCCGCACCAGGATTTGAAAAATTTTTTCTTTGAACCCGAAAGAGACTGCAAACCCCACCCCCACCGCGATGAGGCATTTGATCAGGCGATTGCGGAGCTCCTCGAGGTGAGCGGTAAAGGGAAGTTTTTCATCGGCTTCTATCATGGGGTTCCGTATCCTCAGGCCCGCTGTTTTTTTCGGTGGACTCCGGGGGTTGGGCCTGCTCCGATGGGTAAAGGGTATCCACCGGCCGGGTTTCGGGGGGATCGGGGCGAACCTGTGGGGCCGGCTCCCCGGCAGGGGGCTGGTGATCGGCCGGCGCATCGTCAAAGGTTTTGCGGATGTCTCTCAGGTCGGTGTCGATTTCCAGAGATGCTTTCAGATCGTTGGTGGCTCTCTTGAACTCGCCGAAAGCTCTGCCAAGAGATTTGGCAAGATCCGGCAGCTTTTTGGGACCGATGACAATGAGCGCTACGGCCAGTATCAACAGCAACTCCGGCATGCCGATACCAAACATAAAAAAACTCCTCGCAAAAAAATAACCCGAAAGGGTCGAGCCGGGGAAAGATTAAAGTGTCGATTTGTACTGGGTTTATCAAACCCTGTCAAGGCTATTCGATTCGGCCGGTTCTCCGCCCATCCGATCGCACGGCCGGAAACAGGCCCGGGGAAAATTTCCCGGAAGCGGGCGTCATTCCGATCCGCCATCCACCATCAACAGGTTCAGGGGCAGCGGTTTTGACGGCGGCCGGGGGGTGAGGACAGGGATCTTTTCGGGGGCGACACCGAACTCACGGGTCAGCATCGCCGCGATGGTGGGAAGACAATTCATCCCCTGGCAGTATCCCATACCGGCCCGGGTCCGCTTCTTGATGTCGTTGGGATCGGTGGTTCCCTCCCGGATGGCCTTTCGAATCTCACCGGCGCTCACCCCTTCGCAGCGGCACACGAGCGTATCGTCGGTGATGTGCATATAAAGGCCCGGACGGACCGGATACATGCGGTCCATGGCGTTTCGGAACCGAAGCAGGGACCCCATCTCCTTTCGAAAAGGTCTGGCGGCCCGCTCCGCCTGATCGGGTGAAATCAGATCGCAATGGGAGGCTGCATAGAGTCCTGCAATGGCCCCCTGGCACCGCGCAACCAGGACCCCGGCCACCCCGGCACCGTCCCCGGCCACAAAAACCCCGGCCTGATCGGTCTGCATGGTCTCATCAACCCAGGGGACCCACCCCCCCACCAGGGGTCTGTATGCATGGGTGCACCCCAGCATCCGGGTCACCCGGATATCGGGAATGAGCCCGTATCCGATGCACACGGTATCCACCCCGAATCGTTTCTCGGAGCCTGCGACGGGATGCAGCCGGGGGTCCACCCTGCAGACAACGGCCCCTTCAACGCCATCCTTTCCCTCAACGGCCTTGAGCACATGGGAAGGCAGCAGGGAAACCCCGGCTTTTCGCAACCGGAACAGATACCCAAGGCCCTGCTTGAGCAGGTCCGTCCGGCTCAACAGATCCAAGAGGCGACCCAGGGGAAACCGGGCCGGGGCCGCTTCCGCAACGGCTACCACTTCGATCCCGGCGGCCAGCATCTGATCGGCCACCACCAACTGAAGCGGCCCGGTGCCGGCCAGCAGCACCCGCTCCCCCGGGCGAATCCGCTGGCTCTTGATCACTGCCTGGGCGCCGCCCACGGTCATCACCCCCGGAAGCGTCCAGCCGTTTACCGGATAGGGCCGCTCATAGGCGCCGGTCGCAACCACCACGGCATGAGCGGTGATCAGAACCAGCCTGTCGTTGCGCATGACCGCGACCTGCCGGGGGTCGAATACCCCCCAGACCACCGCATCGTTCCAGATGGTGATCCGCTCGGCACGTTCCCCTGCCCGGCGCAAAAGGGCCTGGCCTGCCGTATAATCGGATCCGAAATCATCCGGGTCCTTTATGGCAAAGGGGATCGGCATCTGGCGGTAGATCTGCCCGCCGGGCTGAGGATTTTCATCGATCACCAGGACCTCGGCCCCTTGATCCGCAGCCTCAAGGGCCGCACAGAGCCCGGCCGGTCCGCCCCCGATGACAAGCACCGGTACCGATCGGGACACCAGCTCGCCCGGAAGGGGTTCGGGTCCACCCCCGTCGAAACGTCCGAAGCCGTCCTGCAGGGAAACGGCCTGGCCCGGCTCCACCGGGGTCACGCAGGCGCGAACATTCGGCCGGCCGTTCACCGTCACCAGGCACCCGTGGCATGCCCCCACCGCGCAATACACCCCACGGGGATCGCGGTGCTGGGGTGCCCGGCGGACCGCACGGATCCCGGATGCAGAAAGAACAGCGGCAATCGTTTCGCCCTGGTAGGCGCGAACGATTTTCCCGTCTACGGTCACTTCCAGCACTTTCCCCCGGCTGACGCCGGCGTCGATCCGCTTTGACTTTCGATCCGTATCTTTTTCCATCGGCACTAGGGTTCCTCTATGCTCTGTTTCCGGTTTCTTTTGAAAACCGGTCCGCGGCAAAGGCCTCCAGGGGGGTTTCGGCCTTTCCATCGGTCACCAGCCCGCCGACCGCCTTGCCGGTGCCGGCACTAAATCGCATCCCGGTTCTGCCGTGTCCCGAGGCGATAATCAGTTTCGGGCAACCCGGCACCGGGCCGATGATCGGAAGATTGTCAGCGCTGATGGGACGGAATCCGGCAAAACATCGGATGCCGCGAAGCCTTGACAGCAGAGGCATGGCCCGGGCCGGCACCCGAACGTAGGCCGTCAGTTTCTCCAGCGTGATCCCATCGGTAAAACCGACGAATTCGGTATGGCTGCCAAGATAGAAATTTCCGTGGAAGGTCTGTTTGAGGTACACATGGTTCAAAAACGAGATCGAATGGTTGGTCATCCTGGCGCAGGCCTCGGTGATGATCACCTGGCCCCGGGCCGGCTCGATGGGAATCGGAAGACCCAGCGAGGACAGGATCTGGGGCGTGTGGGCACCCGCGGCCACGACCACCCATTCGGCCGAATAGTCCCCCGTATCGGTGACCACCCGATCGATCCTGCCGTTTTTTACGACCACGTCTCGAACCCCGACCCCGTATTCCACCCGGCTGCCCCGGCGCAGGGCCGCCGAGAGATACCCTTCGCAGAGACGAAACGGGCTGAGGTGAAAACTGGCCGGATTGTAAAACGCGGCAACCACCTCGCTGCTGAGCAGCGGTTCGATCCGGCGGGCTTCGGTTCCATCCAGAAAGGTGCACTCCACCCCCATCCGGCAAACCTGCTCGTAGAACGGCCGGATCTGCTCTGTTTCCAGCTCGCTGAGGGCAACGAAAAGGGACCCGCCCTGGATTTTTTCCAGAGGTTTTTCGAAATCCGGTTCGATATCCTGGATCAGCCGGTAGCTCTCGATGTTCATGGGTTGAAGGGGTTCGGGAGTCCCGCTGGTCCCTCCGATGCTGATCACCGACGCGGTGGCCCCCGATGCGCCGGCACACAGATGCTTCCGCTCAAGGACCAGAACCTTCACCCCGCACCTGGAAAGGAAATAGGCGCAAGCGGTTCCGATGACCCCTGCGCCGATCACGATCACATCTGGTTTCATATCCACCTGTTGCGGATTCGCCCCGTCCCATCGGCCTCCGGAGGCGGTTCATCCGGGGGATGAGAACTTGTAAATCCTTCCCGCCTTCATCACGGTTCGAACGTTCTGAAGGGCGCCGATGTCTTTCAAGGGATTGCCCACGACCCCGATGATATCCGCCAGCTTTCCGGGCTCCAGCGTTCCCGTCTGGTCTTCCAGCCCGCAGACCGCCGCGCCGTTGCGGGTGATTGCAACGAGGACGTCCTCGGGCGCGGCGCCCAAATCCACAAGAAGCCGTGCCTCCTGGGCCATCCCGCCGTGCCGCCCGTCGGTGCCCACCGCAAATGCAATACCGCTGCCGATGATGGCGCGCAATCGTTCCGCCACCCCGTCCCGTTCCCGGCGGAAACCGTCGGCAAGATGTTTCGGGAGGGTCTCGAGCCGGTCTTCGATGAAAAAGGGGCTGGGGGTCATCACCAGCCGGCTGTGAGTGGCCCGCAGCCTGTCGATCTGTGCATCCGAAATGTAATAGGCATGCTCGATGGAATCGATCCCCAATTCCAGTGCCCATTCCATCCCCTGGCCGCCGATGCAGTGGGTGGCCGTCTTTCGCCCCACCCGCCGGGCCTCCTGCACGGCCAGGCTGATCTCCGATTTGGACAAAAAAGCGGGAAGCGACCCGTCGCCCTTTGTGGTGCCCGTGATGTAAAGTTTGATGAAATCCGCACCGGCCAGGATATTTTCCCTGACCGCGGACCGGATGGGTTCAAGCCCGTCGAAAGCGTACCCCACGTACCCGTGGCCGTGGCTGGCACGGATGCCGCGGGTGGCCACCCGCAGCCGGGGGCCCTGGATACGATCGGATTCGACCGCCCTTTTGCATGCGATGTCGATAAACGCCTTGTCCCCGCAGCAGCGGGCGGTGGTGACCCCCGCAAGGAGATCCACCTTCAGGGTGGAAACCGCGCGCAGGGTGAGTTCCGGAACCGGATCGGCCATCTTGAGCAGATGATTGTCAAGGGTCGTATCCAGGGACAGGTGGTTGTGACAGTCGATGATACCGGGCATGAGAACCTGGCCGCTGCAGTCGATCACCTCGATATCGGCCCCCTGCCGGATATCGCTTTCCTTTCCGACGGCGATGATCCTTTCCCCATCGATCAGGACCCCTCCGTTTTCCACGGGAGGGGCCCCGGTGCAATCGATGACTTTCTGCGCGCGTAAAAGCTGTTTCGCCATTTGCGGCCTCCTTTGACGCTGGACATGTATGTCGCTTTGCTTCGAGGCGAAGCGCTCCGACGCATCCATCCGGTGACATACGCACCGTTACCGTATGAATGTTTAGGGGGACCCGGAAATACGCGGTTACCGATCCGCTTCGGAAAACCCTTTCACCACCTGGAAGAGGGCTGAGGATTCTTCGTTTTCCAGCCCCAGAGATTCGGCGGCCATAAAGTACTGGTTGGCGGCGGTGGCCACCAGAAGCGGGATCTTCAGCCGCCTGCCGGAATTGACGACGATGTTGATATCCTTGCACATCTGCCCCAGCCCCCCCGGAGGGGTGGCCTCCCCAACCACGCTCGCATAAAGAAGCTTGAAATAGTCGGAGCCGGCAATCCCCGAACCGATGACCTCACCGACCTGTGCAAGATCCAGCCCCTGTTTGCGGGCCATCAAAACGATCTCCATGACCGCCGCGTGGGTGGCGGCCACCAGCAGCTGATTGCAGTGTTTTACGGCCTGACCCATTCCGGGCTTCTCCCCCACGTGGACGATGGTTCCAAGGGGATCGAGGATCGGCCGGCATTTGTCCAGAAGCGCTTTGGGCGCACCGGCGATCATGGTCAGGGTTCCGGCCTCGATTCTTGCGGGGCCCCCCGTGCACGGCAGATCCACAAAGCCCACCTTTCCGTCCGCGCACTGCCCGGCCATCCGTTCCAGGTTGTCTTTGTTGATGGTGGCCATGCAGATGATGGTCGATCCCGGTGTGCAACCGGAAAGCAGCCCGTTGGGGCCGGTGATGACTTCGAGGACCTGGGCATCGTTCAAAACAAAAACGATCACGGTCTTTGCCTTTTGGGCAACCGTTTTGTAGTCGGATGCCTGTTCACCCCCCATGGACACAAATTCATCGATCACTTCCGGGCGCCGGGCGAAGCCCACCACCCGGTAGCCGGCCTTCATCAAAACCTTTGCCGTGGGCATCCCCATGCGGCCCAGCCCCACGATTCCGACGGTCTCCTTCATCAAACGGTACTCCCTTTGGTGTCTCAAATTTTTTCCCGGGTTGGATTCTTCAAATCGTATCCCGCTAAAGGTCCTTGACGATTTCTTTTAAGCCGAGTTTCTCGAGGGTTTCCGGAAGCGGTTTTCCGGTCTTGGGATCCCAGCCCATCAGCGAATAATAATTTTCAATCATCCAATCCCATTTCTCCATGATGTTGACCCCTTTGGCCGGACCGTCCACCGGCACCGACCCGTACCGGGTGGACGGGCGCTCCAATTCCTTTTTCAGACCGTGCCTGAAGTTGAACACCCGGAGCAGGTTGATGATCCGCCGGCCCAACGTGAATCCGTCCTGAAGATTCCAGTTCCAGCCGGTGGCGGCGTTGAAGCATTCGATGAGCAGTTTGGGTGCGGGCGCGGCAAACCGGCAGGTGCCGACACAATCGTCGAACTGACGGATACCGTTGTACTTGGCGTTGAAGGTTGAGATCTCCTCGTGGGAAAAGACGTCTTTTACCGGTTCCATGTCCACCAGCTCCGGCTGCACGCCCCCCCAGGTGGACTCAAGGGTGCTGGTGTTGGTCAGGCAGGTATCGAACAGTTCGAACCATCGGGTCTTTCCCCGATGGTCATGCCCCCGGGGGGCCGCCCCCTTCTGAGCGTAAACGGCCCAATCCGCGGCCGCTCCCCCCACTTTCCGGGAAGCGCGCATGACGCCCTCCGCCAACAGGTTCCCCAGGTACCCCTCCCGACGGGCGATGCGGTTGAGCAGCGTTTTGACGGCCTCCACATTTCCCCAGGTCAACTCCAGCCCGTCGGTCTCCCGGGTGGTGAAGACCCCCTTTTGGAAACACTCCATGGCCCAGCCCACGGCCCAGCCCGACTCGTTGCAGTCCATGCCCAGTTTATCGACCTCGTTGGTGAGCATGACCACGCCCCCCAGATCGGTGTTTCCGATCTGGGGCCCCCAGGCCGCCAGTTGCTCGTATTCGGGCTCTTCGCCCACGAATCCCTTGTAAGGCCCCTCGGTGACCTCCACCTCTTTGACATGGGCGATGGAACACTTGTAGCAGGGCCGCGGGCGGACCTTAAAGTGGGTCCTCAAATACTGACCGTTCATCTGTTCGTGTTCGGGGAAGATATTGGTGGTATAGTTTTTCACCGGAAGCGATCCTTCGCTGTGGATCCGGGAAAAGCCGCCCCCGCTTCCCCATTTGTACAGCCCTCCGCCCCCGCGATTCTTTGCGAACTCCGCCTGCTCTTTGGCTTTTTCTTTCAACAGCGCCGGATTGAGCACCGTGAATCCGGGCTTCGATCTATAGGCCACCACCGCCTTGAGATTTTTGGATCCCATGACGGCACCCAGCCCGTTGTGCCCGGCCGCATGCCCGGCATCCCCCGCGATGCAGGCATGCCGCACCAGGTTCTCGCCCGCGGGGCCGATTCCGAAAATGCTGATCATCAGCTTTTTGGCCCCCAGCTCTTTGCGGATCGAGGCCTCCGTCTCGGCAATGTCCTTGCCCGCAAGATGTCGGGCGTCCTTTAATACAGCCTCCCCGTCCTTGAGAAAAAGGTAGACCGGACGGGGGGATTTGCCCTGGAGGATGACGGCGTCATACCCGGAAAACTTCATATAGGCCCCCATAAACCCGTTGGCCTGGGAAGACCCCGCCAGGTTGGTCATGGGCCCTTTGGCCATGATGTTGACGGTGGCGGCTCCGTGAACATCGGTACCGGCAAGCGGGCCGGTTGAAAAAATAAGCCGATTGTCAGGATCGGCCCATTCCACCCCCGGCGGCACCTCATCATAGAGGATCTTGGCGCCCAGTCCGACACCCCCCACCCATTGTTTCACAAAGGCCTCATCCAGTTGCTCGGATACCATCTTTCCTGTGGTCAGATCGACCCTGAGGATCTTTCCGGCATATCCGATTTTTGTTAGATCCGTCATGCTCCCTCTCCTTGTTTCGGGCAATGGCTGCAGCCCGGTTTTTCTTTGCAACGGTACCTTAAAAATAGTAAAAATCGCTTCGGTGTTCAAGAGCCGATCCGTCGCCGTCCCATTCAGAGGCTATTGCTCCTCGGACCGGACGGCAACGTTTGCCGCTTTTTCGAACAGTTCGATCACCGCGGACATGTCTTTGGTGCCGAGTCCCGAGCCGCTGGCCATCGCCAGGACCTGAAAGGCTTCGCTGGTGAGAAAAAGCGGCATTCGGTTCAGCTTCCCGCTTTCCACCGCCAGGCCCACGTCCTTCATCAGCAGGTTCAACGCGAAACCCGGCTGGGTGAAATTCCCCTTCAGGATAAAATGGGGTACCCGGTTTTCAATATTGAAGGAATTTCCCGCACTGGATCGGATCACCTCATAGAGAACCCGGGGATCCGCCCCCAGCTTGGTGCCCAGGGTGAAGGCTTCGGCAATGGCCACGATGTTGATGCCGACAAGAATCTGATTGATCATCTTGACGGTCTCCCCCATGCCCACCCCGCCCACGTGATGGACCGTCTTTCCAACGGTGTTAAAGATATCCATGTGGGCGTCCACCAGGGCTTTATCCCCTCCCACCATAATCGTAAGGGTTGCCTTTACCGCACCGACGGTGCCGCCGGATACCGGCGCGTCCAAAAACCGGAATCCTTTTTCCGAAGCGGCCTTGGCGACCATGCGGGAGGTATGCGGGGCGATGGAGCTCATATCGATCAGATCCGTGCCGGCCCCGGCCCCCTCGAGCACACCCCTTTCCCCCAGCACCGCCGCCTTGACATGCTCGCATTCGGGAAGCATGGTGATCACCACATCGACCCCGCTTGCGGCCTCGGCAGAACTCCCGGCCGCAGCCGCGCCTTCGGTTTTCAGTTCTTGCACGGGGGTCGGGTTGAGATCGTAGACGGTCAATGGGTATCCTGCTTTAATCAGGTTTTTTGCCATGGGTTTGCCCATGGCTCCCAGTCCGATAAATCCGATTCGTTTCTTTTTCATGCAGTCACGCTCCTCGTTGATGTATGAGATGGTCAATGGATCGACAATGCCCATTGCGGGCACACCCGAACCCAAAGGGCCTTAATAGCCTATTGCCATAAAACCCGCAACGATTAACACTCAGGAAACAACGCGCCGGGAATGGCCGGCAGGCAGAATCTCAACAACAGTACGCTTGATGACGGTGCGATCCGCTGTCGGGTACGAACGTTGAACCAGCTTGAGCCGCCTTTGGGCGAAGAGCTGAATACATTCCGGGTAAAGCTGCCATTCGAGCCGAAGCCCCTTTTCCCTGACCCGCTCAAGGGTGTCGCCCGGCTCGATGGAAAAGGCTTTCTGACCGATGATGGGACCCGAATCTTCGCCGTAATCGACAAAGTGCACTGTGCATCCGCCGACCTTGCACCCGTATCGAAGCGTATCGCCGTAGCCGTCGGTGCCGGGAAATGCGGGCAGCAGCGCCGGATGGATGTTCATGATCCGGGGCAGCCCCGGGTCCGTGTTGACCCGGTCGATAAAATAGGGGGTCAGATTCCGCATGAAACCGGCGAGCACCAGCAAATCAAAAGGACCGGCCGCCATCTGCTCCAGCAGCTTGGATTCGGCGACGGCACGGGATAGGAAAAAAATTTTCACCTGTTGAGGATCGGCCGTTTTTGAAAACAGCCTCTGTTTCTGAAGTATTCCGGTTAAATCAAAATCGGCAGGGGGGTGCAGGTTTTTCGGATCTTGCCTCGCGCTGCGGAGTATCGAGGCATAGTCCACACTAAAGGTGGCGATGCGATGCGCCCCGGCGCGGTCAAGCCCTTTGGCATCCGGGTTGTCGGTCCCGACCCATACGATCTTCGCATCGATGGCCCCCGACGCGCAGGCATCGATGATGGCCTGCAGATTGGTTCCGCCCCCGGAAATCAACGCGCCGACACGAAGTTTTTGAACCCTTTTCACCGCCCCACCGTTTTGTGACATGAACGGAAACACCCGGCATAGCCCGTTTCGTAACAAAACCGCCGCGGAAAGTCAATTGCGCTGGGAAAAAAGCAGCGATTCCCGGTGAGTTGACAACGCGGGGCCCCATCACTATAATCCGCTATCAAATTTGGAATTTCCGGATAGAAAGGAATCATCGTCATGGCGGAAGGGATTTTTGATATCAGCGACAGCAGTTTCGACACCGAAGTATTGCAATCCGAAAAACCCGTTCTGGTGGATTTCTGGGCTCCGTGGTGCGGTCCGTGCAAAGCCATCGGGCCTGTCATCGAGGAGCTTTCGGGAGCCTACGGGCAGCACGTGAAGTTTGCAAAGTGCAATGTCGACGACAACCCGGTCACCCCCGGCAAGTTCGGCATCCGGGCCATACCGACATTGATATTTTTCAAAGGGGGCACTGTCGTCGATCAGATCACCGGCATGGTCGCCAAATCAAAGCTTGAAGAAAGCATAAAAAACCTGCTTTAAGTGCCTGCTCGGACCCAACCGATCAAACCCGAGGGGATCTTTCTTTAGCGGTGAAAAAGAAGGGGAGAGGGATGGAGCAGCACAAGAAAAGAGCGGAGGGTACCGGTATGATACGGCTTGTGGCCGTATGTCTGGTCGTCGCATCCGTGATGTCGGGGTGTGCATGGTTCAAGAGCCAGGACGAAAAATCCGCAAGCGAGCTGATCAGCGACGGCATGGAACTCTACGAAGACGGCAAATACAAGGATGCCATCGAAGCGTTTGAACGGCTCAAGGACTGGTATCCCTTCAGCAAATACGCCATCCTGGCGGAGCTTAAAATCGCCGATGCCCACCTTCGCCTCGAACAGTATGAAGATGCCATTTTCGCGTACGAAGAGTTTGAGACCCTGCATCCTCGAAATGAGGCGATCCCCTATGTGATTTATCAGATCGGGCGGTGTTATTTCGAACAGGCCGATACCATCGACAGGGATCAGACAAACACCCAGAAGGCTCTGGAAACCTTCAACCGGCTGATCAAAACGTTTCCGGAAAACGAATATGCGAAAAAAGCCCTGGCCCACCGGACCCAGTGCCAAAAATTGCTCGCCGGCCACGACATGTATGTCGGAATGTTCTATTACAAGGGCAAACACTACCGGGCGGCGCTGAATCGTTTCCAGTCCGTTTTGACCAGCTATCCGGATGTCGGGGTGCATCACCAGGCCCTTCACTACGTCGCGGTCTGTGAAAAGACCCTGAAGGAAGGGTCGGCCAAAGACGATGGGTCGCTCAAAGAGCAGTCCCCCCAGGACGAAGCGCCGTTCTGGCACTCCTGGAAATTCTGGTAAAAAATCCTTTACATCGAGCCCGATCTGATATATATGTCACCGGTTTGTTGATGCGAGTGTGTATCCAAGGAGAAAAACCATGTCGAAGGTATGTGAAATTTGCGGCAAAAAGCCGATGGTCGGGCATCTTGTCAGCCATGCGCATAACGTGACCAAACGCCGTTTCAATCCCAATCTTCAGCGGGTTCGGGCGATCCGCAGCGGCAGGGTGAAGATGATGATGGTGTGCACCAAGTGCATCAAAGCCGGCCAGGTGATCAAGGCGCCCTAGCTTATCCTTTTCACTTCCTGAACCTGCTTGACTTTTCTGATCGACGACAGCACCCTCCGCAAGTGGTCCGTATTTTCCACGGTGATGGTAAAAAAACCGTCCACATCTCTGTTGTCATGGGTTTGGGTGGAGGCGCTCTGGATGTTGGCGCCGTTCTGGCTGATGCTCTCGGCGATATCCGCCAGCAGTCCGACCCGGTCTTGGGATCGGACGCGGATTTTGACGGGATACTTTTCGACGATCTCTTGGCTCCATTCCACGTCGATCTGGCGGTCGGGATTCACTTTCAGCGCGTTGACGCAATTGGCCCGATGAACCGTGATCCCGTATCCACGGGTGATATAGCCGGTAATCGGGTCCCCGGGTACCGGCCGGCAGCATTTGCCGAACCGGAGCAGAACATCGTCGACCCCCTTTACGACCACCCCTGCGTGGGGCTTTCGTTTGCGGACCCTTCCGATCAGCTTGTTGATCAGGGAAGCCTCGGTGGCTTTGGCATCCGGTTTCTGAACAAATCGGCCGACGATCTGAAGCGGGGTGATCTTCCCATACCCGACCGAAGCAATCAGGTCATCGACGCTCTTGAAGCCGAAGTGCTCGGCGGCCTGCACCATCTCATGGGTCTTGACCAGCGCAGTAAAGTTCAACCGGTTCTTTTGAAAGGCCTTTTCGCACATCTCCCGTCCCAGGGCGATGCTCTGGTCTTTTTCTTGCGTTTTGATCCACTGCCGGATCTTGGATCTCGCCTTGACGGTTTTTACGAAATTCAGCCAGTCCTTGCTGGGTCTGCGGTTTTTCGAGGTGATGATGGTGATGACATCCCCGGTGTTCAATTCGTAATCCAGGGGCACCATTCGACCGTTGACCTTGGCCCCGGTGCACTGGTTTCCGACCTCGGTATGGATCAGATAGGCAAAATCCACCGGGGTGGCCCCCCTGGGCAGGTTCTTGATCTCTCCGAGGGGGGTAAACACGTAAACGTCATCGGGGAAAAGATCGATGCGCAGGTTCTCCATGTACTCGCCCGGATTCCGGAAGCTTTCCTGGTTTTCGACCAGGTTTTGAATCCATGCGAATTTTTGGCTCGTTCCTTCATCGATCCGCTTCCCCTCCTTGTAGAGCCAGTGGGCCGCGATCCCGGAATTGGCCACCCCGTCCATTTCCTGGGTTCGTATCTGGATTTCGATACGCTCGTTGTTGGGACCGATCACGGTGGTGTGCAGGGACTGGTACATATTGGTTTTCGGAAACCCGATATAGTCCTTGAACTTGTGGGCGATGGGCTTCCACAATGAATGAACCAGCCCCAGGGCCTCATAGCACTGGGGAATCGTATCCAGTATGATCCGAAAGGCGATGATATCATAGACCTCTTCGAAACGAAGGTCCTGCCGGATCATCTTCTGATAAATGCTGTAGTAATTCTTGTACCTGCCCAGCACCTCTCCCTTCAGGTGATGCTCTTCGAGTTTTTCCAGGATAAACCGCTTGACGGTTTCGATGTATTTGTCGCGTTCCTCCCTGTCTTTGGCCACCTGGTATCGGATGTTCTGGTAGGTATCCGGATGCAGGTACATAAAGGAGGTGTTTTCAAGCTCGGTCTTGATCCAGTAGATGCCCAGCCGGGACGCCAAAGGGGCGTATATATCCAGGGTCTCCTGGGCGATTTCGATCTGCTTTTTTTCTTTGTGGAACCGGAGGGTCCGCATGTTGTGGAGCCGGTCGGCCAGTTTGATGAGAATCACCCGGAGATCATCCGCCATGGCCAGAATCATCTGCCGGAAGCTTTCGGCCTGGCGCGCCTTGGAGCTTTCCAGGGGCAGGGTGCTGATCTTGGTGACACCGGATACGATACGGAAGATCTCCGCGCCGAACAGTTCCTTAACCTCATCCGGCCGGGCATGGGTATCCTCAATCACGTCATGCAGAAGCCCTGCGGCGATGCTGACGGTGTCCAGCCGCATGTTCGCAAGGATCCCCGCCACCTCGAGGGGATGGGAAAGGTAGGGTTCTCCGGACAGCCGGACCTGGCCGTCATGGACCCTGGCCGAGTAGATGTAGGCGCGCTCGATGACGCTCAGATCGGCCGTGGGGTGATACTGGGCAACCGTATCGAGGATATCGTTGATGCGAATCATCGTGGATTCGTCTTTGGAAAAACCGGCAATTTAATAGGCTTTGGCGAAAACCACCCGATGGATGCCGGGCTGCCCGCAGCAGATACACCCGCCCAGTTTTTCGGCTGCGCCGTCAAAAGGAATACACCGGATGGTGGCGCCCAGATCCTCCTTGATCTTCTTTTCACAGGCATCCTCACCGCACCATGGGGAGAGTGCAAAACCCCCGTGAATTTCGCCCCCCTCCGGGTTTTTCGGTGTAAAAAAGGCATAAAACGCCCCACGGTCTTCGATGGTTCGGGTGTGGGCCTGCCTGAATCGAAGCGCCCTTTCAAAAAGGTTGGCCTGGATTTCATCCAGGATCCGGACGATTTCCGCCACAAAGCGATCCTTTTCGATGGAGGTCTTTTCCTTGGGATCCATGTCTCTTCGACCCACAAAAACCGCGTTGCGTTGAATGTCCCGGGGGCCGATCTCCACCCGCAGGGGAATTCCCTTTTTGATCCACTCCCACCCCCGGGCGCCGCCGATGTCCCGATCGTCGATTTCCACCCCGATCTTTCGATGACCATAGGCAATCTCTCTTAACTGCCGCGCCAGGGCGTCGCAATACGCCATGACCTGGGGCCGCTCGGCGTCTTTGCGGAATATGGGCATCAGCACCACATGGGCGGAGGCGACTTTGGGGGGCAGGATGATCCCGTCGTCATCGCCATGGGTCATGATCACCCCTCCGATCAAGCGCGTGGACGCACCCCAGGAGGTGGTCCAGGCATAGGCTTCGGTCTCTTCCGGGGTCTGAAACTTGATCTGAGAAGCCTTTGCAAAATTCTGCCCCAAAAAATGGGATGTACCGGCCTGAAGGGCTTTCCGGTCCTGCATCATGGCCTCGATGCACAGGGTGTCCACCGCACCGGGGAATCGTTCCAGGGCGGTCTTCCGGCCCTTGATCACCGGGATGGCCAGATACGCTTCGGCCAGTTGCGCATACACATCCAGCATCAAACGGGTCCGTTCGATCGCCTCCTGCCGGGTGGTGTGCACCGTGTGTCCTTCCTGCCATAAAAATTCACTGGTTCTCAAAAATATCCGGGTGCGCATCTCCCATCGGACCACGTTGGCCCATTGATTGATCAGCAGCGGAAGATCCCGATAGCTGGTGACCCATCGGGAAAAGGAATCTCCGATGATGGTTTCCGATGTGGGCCGAACCACCAGAGGTTCCTGAAGCTCCCCCTCCGGAACCAGCCCGCCGTTGGGCCCCTTTTCCAGCCGGTGATGGGTGACCACTGCGCACTCCTTTGCAAACCCCTCCACATGTTCGGCTTCTTTTTCAAGAAAGCTCAAGGGGATGAACAGCGGAAAATAAGCGTTTTTAACCCCGGTCGCTTTGAACATATCGTCCAGGGCGCGGACGATGTTTTCCCAGAGCGCATACCCCCAGGGTTTGATCACCATGCACCCCCGCACCGATGACCGTTCGGCGAGGTCCGAAGCCTTGACCACCTGCTGATACCATTCCGAATAATCTTCCTCCCGTGTGGGGGAAATCGCCGTCTGAATCTTGTTGTTCATCCAACCCCTCGAATCTGCCTAAATGTAAACATACTATTCATGCCATTTCTCGACTTCCTTGAGCAGGACCTCGACCAGTCGGTCCTGGGGAAACTTCTTGACCACCCGGCCCTTTTTAAACAGCACCCCGATCCCGTCCCCCCCGGCAATCCCGATATCCGCCTCCCTGGCTTCTCCGGGGCCGTTGACGACACAGCCCATGATGGCGATTTTAAGCGGCCGGGGATCGGTCAGCAGCGCCTTTTCCACCGCTTCGGCAATCCCGAAAAGATCGATGGCGCACCGCCCGCAGGTGGGGCAGGAGATGATCTCGGGGCCCCGCCGGCGAAGATCCAACGCCTTGAGGATTTCATACCCCACCCGGACCTCTTCGACCGGA
>ENA-OSEO01002645-OSEO01002645.1-sediment-metagenome-genome-assembly--contig:-NODE-2645-length-24172-cov-54.095497_pt1 | contig 24172 bp, 15 predicted proteins | sample MGYA00237883_ERZ534232 | MGnify/ENA metagenome assembly ERZ534232
GACGACATGCTGACGCTGGCCCGCCGCAACGCCGCGCAGTTCGCCGGAGCCACCGGTCTGGCCAACGTGGAATTCCGGAAGGGATTCATCGAGGACCTCCCGGTGAAGGACGGCGAAGCCGACATCGTGATTTCCAATTGCGTGATCAACCTCTCGCCGGACAAGGCGAAGGTTTTCCGCGAGGTGCACCGGGTACTCAAGCCCGGCGGCCGGCTGATCGTGAGCGACATCGTGCTCAACCGAGATTTTCCGGCTGAGCTGAAAGATGACGCCAACCTCTACGCGGGCTGCCTGGCGGGCGCCCTGCTGCGGCAGGATTACCTGGACGCCGTTTCGGCCGCGGGTTTCCGCCGGACGGAAGTGCTCAAGGACGTCACCTACGAGACGGCGGCCAGCCTCACCGATCCCATGATCCGCGAGGCTGGTAACCGATTGGCGGGGGTGGCCTCCAGTTTGACCATCCGGGCAATCAAAGAGCAGGTGAAGACCTCACGAGGCGTGACAGACTTTTCTTCCTCGGGACAGGAGCGGTGATGGAACCATTGTACATCCGGATCACGTCCCGGGCGTTTCTCCAGTTTTTGGAAACGCACGGGAAAAAGTTCCGCATTGAGATCGGGACTAACATCTCGGGCTGATGAATGGCCTGGAAAGGCCCGGCGGGTCTTTTGGGCGAACCGGAAACGGATCGCGAAAGGTATTTGGAGTTGCCCGTGCAAGGGCATGAAATATTTACGGTCTACGTGCATCGGGACGTGGTGGATCACATGGATCGGACAAAGCCTACCCCGGAGGGAGACTATCTGTTCTTTGTGGAAGGTTTTGGCCGGTTACGGTTTCGATTGGTGAAAGTGCCATGAACTTCCGGCCTGCTGGCGCTTGAGATCACTGTCAGACTCCGCCACATCTGAGTGTGAACAGAGGTTCAAACGGTCCATAGGGCGTACGCGTCATACACAAATAACGCAGAGGAGGTCAATATGCCTTGGTTGACGGGATTTCCGAGGGAAAACGTCGCGTGGTATCCGACGATCGATCCGGCAAAATGTGTCAGATGCGGCATGTGCATGAATTGCGGCAAGAACGTGTACGACTGGGAGGAAGGCGGCCCGAAGGTGGCCCGTCCCTACAACTGCGTGGTGGGCTGCACCAGCTGCGCGAATCTCTGCCAAGGATTGGCGATTCATTTTCAAGAGCTTTCAGACCTTCGCCGGTTGTATCGAAAGGAGCGCATCTGGCAAAAAGTGAAGGCGCAGATGTTGGCCGAAGGGAAGATCACCCCGAAACAGTGATCGCGTGGTTAATGGCACCGCAAGAAGATAGAACAGGGTTTACCGGCGTCGAGCATTGCGGCTGTGAGGCCGCAGCCGGCTAACAGGAGACACCCCATGTGGATTGTGCGATTGGCGCTGCGCCGCCCATACACATTTGTGGCTATAGCGATTCTGATCGCGATTCTTGGCGGGATCGCCATTTCGCGGACGCCGACGGATATCTTGCCGAACATTGATATTCCCGTGGTCAGCGCCATCTGGCAGTACCGGGGCCTTTCCGCGGATGAAATGGAGAAGCGCGTCACGACGCTTTCCGCGCGCGCCTTCACGACTGCTGTCAATGATATCGAGCATATTGAGTCTCAATCGCTGACCGGATTGGGGGTCATTAAGGTTTTTTTTCATCCCGGAACTTCGGTGGAGGCGGCGGTCGCGCAGATGACGGCAATCTCGCAGACGGTGACGCGGCAAATGCCGGCTGGCATCACGCCGCCGCTGATCATCCGCTACAATGCGTCAAGTGTCCCGATTCTGCAATTGGGGCTTGGGGGGCAAGGCTTGTCCGAGCAAGCTCTGTTCGACACCGGCGCCAATTTTCTGCGCACCCAGTTAGCCACTGTGCAAGGCGCCTCCGTCCTGCAGCCGGCGGGGGGAAAAGCACGACAGATCATGGTGGACTTGGATCCCCGTTCGCTCCACGCCCATCGCTTGGCGCCATCCGACGTGTCCGCGGCTATCAATCTCCAAAGCCCGATCCTGCCCTCAGGAATGGTAAAAATTGGTGACCGCGAATATAGCGTCCGCCTGAATAACAATCCAGCTATCATTGACGACTTGAATGACCTGCCGGTCCGCCAGCAGAACGGCGCCACAATTTACGTGCGCGACGTCGCCCAGGTTCGCGACGGCGGAACGATCCAAACCAACATCGTGAGGCAGGACGGGCGTCGGGGCGCCCTGCTGTCCATTTTGAAGACGGGCTCGGCTTCCACACTTGAAATTGTCGCCCGCATCAAAAGCGAGTTGCCCCGCATCCTGTCCACCTTGCCGCCCGAGCTCGACGTGCGCCTGCTGCTGGACCAGTCGTTATTCGTGCGCGCCTCCATCGACGCGGTGCTGCGAGAAGGTGTGCTGGCCGCCGGTTTGACGGCGCTGATGATCCTCCTGTTTATCGGCAGCTGGCGCAGCACGCTCATCGTTTGCACGTCGATTCCGCTGTCCATCCTGACATCAGTGATATTTCTTTATCTATTGGGCCAGACGATCAATGTCATGACATTGGGCGGATTGGCGTTGTCAATCGGCATTCTGGTGGACGAAGCCACGGTGGAGATCGAAAACATCCACCGCAATCTGGCCATGGGCAAGTCAATCATTCGGGCGGTGCTGGACGGCGCACGCGAAATCGCAGTACCGGCCTTTGTCTCGGCCATATCGATCTCAATTGTATTCTTCCCGGTCATTCTGTTGCGCGGCACGGCGAAGTACCTCTTCCAGCCGCTGGCCCTGGCGGTGGTTTTCGCCATGCTGGCTTCATACATTCTCTCGCGCACTCTGATTCCCACCATGGCGCGTTATCTGCTTCGGCCGGAATTGAATCTGTACCGAGCCGGCGCCGAGCATGCCGCAATGGGCACGGGTCCCGTATGGAAAGTCCACCACGCATTCAATAAAGTTTTTGAAATATTTCGCGCATCATATGGCCACGGATTGTCATGGGCACTGGATCGCCGCTGGACGGTGGTGCTGCTGTTCGGTCTTTTCTATGTGGCCTCCGGATTGTTGGCGACGCAACTGGGAGCGGACTTCTTCCCGCAAGTGGATGGCGGACAGTTGCGGCTGCACGTGCGAGGGCCTGCGGGAATGCGCCTGGAAACAACCGAAGAGTTGTTCGCCAGCGTCGAGGATCGCATCCGGAGCATCATTCCGGAGAATAAAATTGACGCGATGATCAACAACATCGGCCTGCCGACATTGCCGCTCAACATGGCTTACACGGATTCAGCCACCATCGGATCGGCCGATGGCGAAATTTTGATTTCGCTGAAGAAGGACCGCCAGCGAGGCGAGACTTGGGAATATGCCCGGCGGATGAGACGGGAGTTGCCTTCGGCATTTCCGGGGACGACTTTTTTCTTCCGCACGGCGGACATGGTCGGTCAGATCCTGAATTTCGGAATACCGGCACCAATCAACATCCAGGTGATCGGTCGCAACAAAAAAGTCAACTATCAGATCGCCAGATATATCGAACGCCGGTTGGCCGCGGTCCCGGGCGCCGTGGACGTTCGTTTGCATCAGGTGATGGACGCTCCGGAGCTGCGCGTCAACGTGGATCGTACTCTGGCCAGCCAGCTGGGTATGACCCAACGAGACGTGTCCAGCAATGTGCTGGTTTCCCTCAGTTCCAGCGGACAGGTTTCGCCCAACTTTTGGCTGGATCCGGCCAGCGGGGTCAGTTATCTGATCGCGGTTCAGACCCCGGAGTACCGCCTGACTTCGCTGGATGATCTGGGGGACACTCCGTTGGCTTCCGGGCGGGAAGGCGCGCCACAACTGCTTCGCAACCTCGCCCGGCTGGATCGAGCGTCGGTCCAATCAGCGTTCAGCACCTTCAACGTCCAGCCGGTGCTGGATATCTATGCGGACGTTCAGGATCGGGATCTTGGCAGCGTTGCGGTCGAAGTGGATAAAATTGTTAAAGATGCCGGCGCCATGCTTCCACGCGGTTCATTCATTCAGGTCAGGGGCCAGATGCAGACGATGCGGGACTCGTTCATGAGTTTGGCTGGCGGATTGATTCTGGCCATTGCGCTGGTTTACCTGGTGATGGCAATCAACTTCCAGAGCTGGCTTGATCCCATCATCATTCTCACCGCTTTGCCTGGAGCATTTTCAGGTATCGCCTGGTCTCTTTACGTCACCCAGACTTCGATCAACGTCCCTTCTTTGATGGGTGCGATCATGAGCGTCGGGGTGGCGACTGCCAACAGCATCCTGCTGGTCACTTTCGCCAACCAGCGGCGAGCGGAGGGCATGCCGGTACGGGAAGCGGCTTTGTCGGCGGCGGTTACCAGGCTTCGGCCGGTTTTAATGACGGCGGGGGCCATGATCATCGGCATGCTCCCCCTGGCGGTCGGTTTGGGTGAAGGCGGCGAACAGAATGCGCCCATCGGCAGGGCCGTGATCGGCGGGCTGGTGGTGGCGACCATTGCCACTTTATTCTTTGTTCCTGTTGCGTATCGGTTGCTGCGGGGGAAACTGCAGCCGAAACCGGCAGAGGAGGACTCGGAGATGCTGACATGAATATCCCGACACAACACAATGAGCCCACGGCAACGGCAGTCGGTCGTCCCCGCGAATTCCGGCATTTGCTTACCTATGTCGCTTTTGCTTTGCTGGCGTTGGCGGGGTTGTTCGTTTTGGGCTACTGGCCGCGAGCGGAAAGGGCCCGGCGGGCCGACTCGACCGCGAAACTCCATCAGTCGGCGTTACCAACCGTAAGAGTGGTCCGGGCGGTGGCCGCTCCGGCTGAGACCGAAATTGAATTACCCGGTAACATTCAAGCATTGATGGAAACCGCGCTGTTTGCCCGAGCTGACGGTTATGTCCAGCGGATCATGGCCGACATTGGCGATTACGTGAAGCCCGGCCAGTTGCTTGCGGAGATTGAATCCCCCGAGATGGATCAACAAATACTGGAGGCTCGAGCCAACTTTCAACGCTCCCAATCAGCCCTTCGGCAAGCTGAGGCGGCGCTCTCACAGGCGAAGGCCGATCTGGGCCTGGCGGAAATTACGGCGCAACGGTGGCTGGTGTTGGTTGACAAAGGCGTACTGTCCAAGCAAGATGGCGATGAAAAGCGGGCGGCGTTAGCGGCCCGCCAAGCTGACGTGATGGCGGCTGAAGCAGCCGTGCAGGCAGCCCGCGAAAGCATGGCCGCCAGCGAGGCCACCTTACAACGGTTGATGGAATTGCAGGCGTTTCGTCAGGTTCGGGCGCCTTTTCCCGGTGTGATCACGGCGCGTAACATTGACTTGGGCTCGTTGGTGAGCGCCGGCAGCAGCTCCTCAGTCCGGGAGCTTTTTCGACTCGCCCAGATCGAAACATTGCGCGTGTTCGTAAACGTTCCGCAGAGTGAGTTCGCCGGCATCAAAACCGGCTTGCCCTGCAGCGTGGAAGTGGCGGAATATCAAGGCCGGATATTTGAAGGCAGGGTAACCCGGACCTCGAGTGCCCTTGAACCCGCTTCCCGAACCCTACTGACCGAGATCCGGATCGACAATCCGAGCCGTGCTTTATTGCCCGGAATGTATGCCGCGGTGCGCTTCCGGATCCAACAGGATCGTCCTCGCCTGCTGATCCCCTCGTCTGCTTTCCGCAACACCGAGAAGGGACCCGTTGTAGCCGTGCTCCACGATCACGCGGTGGTGCGCCTGCAACCTGTCAGTTTCGGGCGAGATTATGGCACGCAGATCGAGGTCGTCAAGGGCTTGAACGAAGGACAGGAATTGATCGCGGACTGGACGGACGGAGTGCGGGAAGGCGCAACGGTCAATCCCGTTTCAAAGACGAAAACGGCCCTGCCAGCAAAAGGAGACCGAGTAAAATGAAATGCTTGGTGTGCCTCACGGCGCTCGTTATCTTCTGGTTCGGCAATGTTCTGTCCGGCCTGGCGGCGCCAGATCCGGCCGCACTCTCCCCGTCGGCGCGCGACGGCAATCTGTATCTATCGTTACACGAGGCGATTGCTCTCGCCCTCGAGAACAACCTGGATGTGGAATTACAGCGTATTGGCGTGGGATTTTCCGAAGCGGACATCAAGCGCGCGCAGGCCGGCGTCTTGCCGCGCGGGATGCCCTTTTACGTGCGCGAAGGCCCCAAAAGCGCCAGTCTCACCGACCCCCTGGCCCCCCTGCTCGGACCGGCTTCCGATACGAATCTGTCTATCGCCGGACAGATTCCACTGAGCAGCGGGAGCCCGGTGCCTCTTCTGGATCCGGTGTTGACCGGCGGGTTTTTCTATAATCATGCCACAACGCCCCAAAACAATTCGTTTCAGGCGGGCACCACATCGCTCATCTCCGATACAGGCGGTTGGAATTTCAGCCTGCAAAAAGAGTTTGTGTTCGGAGGCAGACTGGCGGCAAGCTTCGACAGTGCGCGGCAATCGATCAACCACCCCCGTTATGATCTGGAACCATATAACTCAGCGTCTCTTGGCATCCGGTTCACGCAGCCGCTGCTCCGGGGATTTGGAACCACCCTGAACACCCGCTTTCAAAAAATCGCGGTGAACAGCCGGCGTCAAGCGGGTCTGGCCTTTGAGCAGCAGGTGATCAGCACCACCGCGGCCGTGGTCCGTTTGTATTGGGACCTGGTCGCGCTGCGCGGCGACGCCGAAGCGCGGCGCCAAGCCGTCCAGCGCGCGGAGAAACTGCTGAGTGACAACCAGATTCAAGTGGACGCGGGCACCCGCGCGCCCATTGACGTGGTGCGGGCCCGGGCAGAAGTGGCCCGCAGCCGCCAGGACTTGATCGCCGCGGAGAGTCTGGTCCGACGGCAGGATATCCTTCTGCTGGACTACATCAACCGCGGAACCATCGGCGACCCGCAATTGACGGGATTGCGAATCGTCCCCACCGATCCGATTCGCATCGATCGGACCGAACGCCTGCCAGAGTTGCCAACTCTGATCGAGACCGCGTTGAGGCAAAGGCCGGACATTGCCCAAGCCCGGGTTCAGATCGAGAGCTCCGGTCTTGCTCTGGCCGGAAGCAGGGATGCGCTTCGGCCGTCACTGGATTTGGTTGTAAGTGCTCGAAACAATGGGTTGGCCGGCGAGGTCAATCCGCTGACTCTTCCCGACGCCGCTCCGCATAATCCGGATCCAATTCTGGTTGGCGGCTACGGTACGGCCTTATCGCAAGTGTTGCGGCGAAATTTTCCAGATTATGGCATCGGCGTTCAACTGACCATTCCACTGCGGAACCAGGCCGCCGAAGCCGACCTGGCCAGGGATAACTTGGTGATCCAACAACAGGCGGTGCGGTTGTTGCAACTTCAGAAACAGGTTCATATCGACATCCAGAATGCCCTGATCGCCCTGGAGCAGGCGCAAACCATCCTCAGGGCCGCGGAGCAGGAACGGGAGTTTGAAGAGCAGGCAACCGCCGCGGAAGAACAAAGGCTGGCCGTGGGTGCTTCCACGACCTATCTGGTGATTCAGTATCAGCGAGACCTGGCCCAAGCGATCTCCGCGGAGATTGCTGCCCGGGCAGGCTACGTCAAGGCCAGAGCGGCGCTGGACCGAGCCTGTGGCACGTTGCTGGAGGCCTGTTCCGTTTCCGTGACTGGAACGGACATCCAATTCAAATGAACATGTCGGAAGATCTGAAATTGATGGCTGATGGAATACTTTTGAGCTCACGGCATCTGGTGGCAGATGGAACTGTCCCGGGAGGCGAAAGATGCATACTCCAGATGACCGCTATGCTACGTCCGGAGTTCTCTCGAACGGACGACTGATTCTAATCGCAATGGGTGGCAGGGTCTCCCGATGGAACAACGGGTGATTAAATGGACTAACGCTTCGGGCTCAGAGAATCGGGGCTAAGGAGCTGGCCCGCCGCCGCCTGTAGTGCACTTTCGACTCTGGTTCCGCAATCTCGTTCCGGGAGTTTTATATGTCGCCGTTTGGCAATGCTGCGAGTCAGATGATCAAGATCCTCGGTCTTCAAACGGAGCCAGTCGCCGTTTTCCTCCTTGGCGCGAGCCATGATGTCTCCATGTTCGAATCATTCACGCGCGCCAGGCGATATCGATACTGCCAGCTCATTATGCAGGCGCGGCGAGGAGAGTCGTTGCGGCTGGTCCCGGAAGAGCTTGCTTGCCCTGCCGCAGCCGCCGCTTTTGGTTTCCGCCCTCTCCCGGAGGGATTGGCCTGCGGCAAAGGGTTGGTCGGTTTCGGGATTGTTTCCGAACCGTCCGCGGGCCAAGTCATGTTCGACGGGATGACCCGTCTCTCAAACGGCCGCGTGAAAAGCATTGCGGCCTGTCCGCTTGCGGTGGCGCCCGTGCTCCCGGATGTGGTTGTGGTGGAGGGACCGCCTGAGTCGCTGATGTGGCTGGCGCTGGCCGATCTGAACGTAGCCGGCGGATCGAGGCGACGCGCCGACACCGCGGTGCTCCAGGCCACATGCGTGGACGCGACCGTCATTCCTTATGTCGAGCGACGGTTAAACTTCTCCCTCGGCTGCTACGGCTGCCGCGAAGCCACCGATTTGGGACCGGAGGAAACCGTGCTGGGATTTCCCGGGGAACAGTTGCCGCCGCTGCTGAACCAGCTATCGTTCCTGTCCGAGAAAGCGATTCCACGATCGCGTTCCAAATCGGTATATCGTCTGATCACTCAGACCCAGGAGGAAAGGACGGATACATCTTTTCCAAAAACGACCTCATGTGGTTCTGCCTTTGCCGAGTCGGACACAGATATATAATTATTGGTCGGGTTTTTTACGGCGTAGGTCGGATGGAGGACAAAAAAGTGACGCGATGGTTAAAGAAAGGCATCCGTTTTGGGATTCCTGTAGTCGTCATCATCTTCCTGTTGCTATTTTTATCGGGGGTTTTTCGGCGGGGGATAATTGAGGTGAGCCAGCCGAAGCCACTTCCGCGGGGATCTCAGACGCCGGCCTCACAACTGCACACCGTCGTCATGACTTCGGTGCATGCCCGGTCGGAAGCTGTCGGCACAATTCAGCCCGAATTCAAGAGCGTCATTTCCGCTCAAATCGTTGCCGCCATCCTGCAGATTCCGGTGGAGGCAGGCCAGGAGGTCAAGGCGGGCGGCCTGCTGGCGAGACTGGACGACCGCGACCTGGCCGCCCGCTTGAACCAGGCGCGGGAGAGCCTCCATCGGGCGGAAGCCGCCCGCGACTTGGCCCAAAGCGACTACGGCCGGGACCTGCCGTTGGTGGAAAAAGCCGTCATTCCCCGGGCCGAGTTCGACCAGACCGAATTCCGGCTCCGCGGCGCCAGGGCCGACGCGGAACGGGCCAAGGAGGCACTGCGGGAAGCCGAAGTGGCGCTCGGTTACGCTGAAATCCGCAGCCCCTACGCGGCGGTCATCATCGACAAGCTCGCCGAGGTGGGCGATTTGGCCGCCCCCGGCAGACCCCTGTTGACCCTCTATCAGACCGGGCGTCTCTGGGTGGAAGCCGACGTGCGGGAAGACGACGCCGGTCTGCTGAAGCTGGGGCGGCCCTACAACTTGCGGGTAAACTCCTTGGGGAAGCAGTACCAGGGCCGCTTGCAGCAGATCGTCCCGGCCGCGGATCCTTCCAGCCGGACGGTGCGGGCCCGCTTCGCCCTGCCGGCGGACCCAAGCCTGATCCCCGGTTTCTATGCGACGGCCTACCTGCCGCGGGGGGAGGAAGCGATTCTGGCGATTCCGGCGTCCGCCCTCCTGCGGTCCGGACAACTGGAACAGGTGATCGTCTTCGATGAGGGCCGCCTGGAGCGGCGGACCGTAGTCTGCGGCCGGCGGTGGGACGGGCAACAGGAAATCTTGAGCGGTCTTGCGCCCGGGGAGCGCATCCTCCTGCGGCCCGGGGAAGCGAGGCGGCCATGAGTGAGCCGAAGCACAGCTCTTGGACCATCCGGATCGTAGACCGTTTTTTACGGAGCCATCTATCCCCCATTCTGATCATCTTTTCGTTGGTGGCGGGAGGCTTGGCCCTGCTGGTGACGCCGCGTGAGGAAGAACCGCAGATCGTGATCCCGGCCGCCGACCTCTTTTTCACGTTTCCCGGACGATCGGCGGCCGAAATGGAGAGCTTGGCCGCCGATAAGATCGAAAAATACTTGTACCAGATCGACGGGGTCGAGTATGTGTATTCCCGCTCCATGCCGGGGCGCGCCATCGTGACGGTGCGTTTCTACGTGGGGCAGGACCGGGAACGCAGCTACGTCAAGTTGTCCAAGTGGCTCCAGCAGAACGCCGACCGGTTGCCCGCGGGTCTGGTGGGGCCCGTCGTCAAACCCGTCGAAACGGACGATGTGCCCATCGTGACGTTCACTTTGACCGATCGGAACGGGGACGATTACGCTCTGCGCCGCCTGGCCGAAGAAGCAGCTTACCGGCTGCAAGCCACGCCCGGCGCCGGCGTGGTAGCGGTGATCGGCGGGCGTCCCCGGCAGGTGATCGTCCGCTTCGACCCCGTCCGTCTGGCCGCCTTCCATCTCGATCCGGCCGAACTGGCCCGGACGCTGCCGGCCGCCAGCGCCAATCTGCAGGTCGGCAGCTACACCCGGAACGACCAACAGCGCAATGTCGAAACCGGCCAGTTTCTCACCGGCCGGCGGGAAGTGCAATCGCTGATCGTGGGCGTCTTCTCCGGCCGGCCCGTCTACCTGCGCGACGTGGCGGAGGTGCAGGATGGTCCCGGCGAATTCGCGGACTATGTCCATTTCAGTCAAGGGCCGGCCTGGCGCTCCACCTCCCACGGCGAAGAGGCCGAAGGCGGATGGGTGGAGGCTGAAGCCGCTCCTCCGGCCGGTCCGGTGATTCAGCGGGCGACGGCGGTCACCATCGCCATCTCCAAGCAGAAAGGCCAGAATAATGTCTCGGTGGCACAGGGCCTGATCGCCCGGATGCGGCAGATCCAGCAGGAATTCTTCCCCGCCGGCGTACGGGTGGCCATCACCCGCAATTATGGAGTCACGGCGGATGACAAGGTCAATGAACTGAGCGAAGGTCTGCTGGTGGGCATCGTGGTGGTGATCGCCCTGCTGACGATGTTTCTGGGATTCCGCGATTCCCTGGTGGTGGCCATCGCCGTCCCCTGCGTATTCGGCCTGACCCTGTTGATGAACTATCTGTTCGGGTTCTCCATCAATCGCGTAACACTTTTTGCGTTGACCGTTTCGCTTGGCTTACTGGTGGACGACCCAATCGTTGACGTGGAGAATATCCGGCGCCACTTCGATCTGCGGGGTTCTGGATCCAGAGACATCGTGCTGGAGGCGGTCAACGAAGTACGTCCGCCCTTGATCGCGGCCACCATCGCCGTCATGATCTCCTTCGCCCCGTTGCTCTTCGTGACCGAGGAAATGCATGACTATCTTCGGCCCATGGCCGTCAACGTGCCGGTTACGATGTTCATGTCCATGCTGATCTCGTTCACCGTCACGCCATGGTTGGCCTACCACGTGTTGCGCGGCCACTATCGCAAGCAGGCCGGCCGCAGCGAGCCGCCCACGCCGCCGCGGGAACAATCGGGAGCTTTCCGTTTCTTTCATCGTTGGCTGGAACCCATGCTGCAACACCCGTGGCGCAGCTATGCGTTCTTGCTGGCCATCGTACTCGCCTTCTTCGCCAGCCTCCTCTTGGTGGGCACGCGGCGGGTCCAGCCCAAGCAGTTGCCCTTCGACGACAAGGATGAGTTTCTGCTTGTGCTGGATATGCCGGCCGGGACACCTTTGGAGCGGACCGATGCCGCGGCGCGGGAATTTGAGGAGTACCTGAGCCGCGTGCCGGAGGTCACTGACGTGGAATCGTACGTCGGCACTGCCGCTCCCGTGGATTTCAACGGTCTGGCGCGCCGCTACCAGTTGCGTCATTCCCCCGACAAGGGGGACATCCGGGTCAATTTGATTCATAAGACGGAACGGCGGTCCACGAGCCACGAGATCACGCTGCGGCTGCGGGACGACCTGACCGCCATCGCCCGCCGCCGCGGAGTCAAGCTGAAGATCGTCGAATTGCCCCCGGGACCGCCGACCATGTCCACTGTCACCGCGGCGATATACGGCCGGCCCGACCAATCCTACCCGCAGTTGATCGAGGCGGCGGAAATCGTCAAGCGACGCCTCGCCCGGGAACCGGGGGTTGTTGACCTGGACGATACCGTGGATGAAGACATCTGGAAAGAAGTTTTTATGATCGACAAGGAAAAGGCGGCCCTCAACGGGATCACCGGGGAAGCCATCGCGTCGTCCTTGCGTCTGGCGCTGGCCGGCACGCCCGTGGCCGCCCTGGATTCGGCCGGCGAGAAGGAGCCGTTGCAGCTGATCTCCTGGATGGCGCGGCCCGAACGATCCGGCCCCCTGGATCTGAGCCGGATCTACCTCAAGGGAAGAGCCGGCGCCATGGTGGCGATTTCCGAACTGGGCCGCTGGGAGCGCCGCTTGGAAGACAAGACCATCTACCACCGCAACCTGGAGCGCGTTGTGTACGTGACGGCGGAGATGGCCGGCCGCCCGCCGGTGGAGACGATCCTCGACATCCGGGCGGACCAGCGCTCGCCGGCCGAACTTGAAGAGGCAGTGAGCAGCGGCTTGAAGGCCGCCCCCCGCCCCTTGGCGGATCGCACGCTCTGGCGCAAGGGGGGGGGATTGCCGTGGGCCGTCCCGGAAGGAATCCGCGTCCAATGGTGGGACGAGGGAGAAATGCGTCTGACCATCGCCATCTTCCGCGACTTGGGTTGGGGATTCCTGGGTGCGTTGCTCTGCATCTACATCCTGCTGGTGAACCAGACAGGCTCCTTCGGGATGCCGGTGATCATCATGCTCTCCATCCCGCTCATGGTCATCGGCGTCTTTCCCGGCTATTGGCTGTTGAATCTTCTGGGCGCTCACCCGATCGGCCATTACGCCGATCCCCGCTTCTTCACTTCGCCGGCGATGATCGGGGTGATCGCGCTGTCGGGCATCGTCACCCGCAACTCCATCATCATCGTCGATTTTGTGCACCTGGCGCTGGCGAAGGGGCGCACCCTGATCCAGGCGCTGGTGGAAAGCTGCGCGGTGCGCTTGCGGCCCATTCTGCTGACTTCCGGCGCCGCCATGCTGGGCGCTTGGCCGATCACACGGGACGAGGTGTTCAATGGTTTGGGCTGGTCGCTGATCTTCGGGTTGCTGGCTTCGACGCTCTTCAGCCTGTTCGTGATTCCCGTGGCCTACCATCTGATCTATGCGCGGAGACCCGGCCATGGCCTGCCGGAAACATTCGATCGGGCAGGGCAGGAGGGGCAAGAACCCGATGGAGGCAACACATGAGAACGCTTTTCGCCTGGTTGATGCTGTGCGTGCCGTTATGGGGCGCTGCCGGCCCCGTGACGCTGGAAGCGGGGAAGATCTGGGCGCTGCCGGAGGTCGTCGCTTACGCCTTGGAGCACAATCCCGAGCTGAAGCTTGGCGAGGCGGAAGTGAATCGGAGGGACGGGGAGAGCCGCGTGGCCCAATCCGGTTTGCGGCCTCAGGTGGATCTGGCCGGGGATGCGCTGGCGGACCGCTTCAAACACGGCTTCCCGCCTGGAACTCCTCCCGCCCAGACGCAATTCGACGAACAACTCTTCAGCGGATCCGTCAAGATGCAGATGCTGCTCTGGGATTTCGGGAAAAGCCGGTCGGAACTCGAGGCGAGCCGCTTGCGGACCGTGGCCGCGCAACAATCCCTGGCCCGGCGCCGGCAGGAAGTGATCTTTGAAACGGCGCGGCTGTATCTGCAGGCCCTCACGATCACGGACCTGAGGCAGGCCGCTGATTCGCGCCGCCAGAGCCTGCAATCGTTTCTGGACCGGACCGAGCAGTTGGTGCAGGCGCAACGGGCGGTTCCCGTGGACGCCCTGAAGATCAAGACCCGTTTGGCGCAGATCGAAAGCGACCTGGCCGCCCTCGAGGCGAGCCGTACCGCCGCCCGGAGCGCCCTGGCTTCTTTTATCGGCCTCGATGGGGAGTTGCCGGAGCTCGCCTACCGTCCGGCGCCGGCCGCCGAGGAGATCTTGCTGCCGTCTGACGCTCCGGCGGAGATCCGGGAAGCCATGCGGCAACGGCCCGACGCCGTCGCCCGGCTGCGGGAGGTGGCCGCCGGTGAGAAATCGGCGGTCGCGGTTGAACGCTCCCGATGGCCGCGCGTAGATTTCCGCGCCTATGCAGTGGAGTATCTCGCCCCTGCTCCGGAATCTTTTTCCACCCTGATCGGACACCTTCTGCCCGCCATGACTCTGCCTCCCCCCTCGACGGAGCATGCCATGGCGGATTGGGGGGTAGGGGTTTGTCTCACGTTTCCGTTGTATGACGGTGGCCGCCGGCAGGGGCAGATGGCCACGGCGGCCGCGCAACTGGAGCAGGCGCGCCAAAAAGAACGTCAGCTGCAACTGGGCATCCGCCGTGAGGCGCAAACCTCCCTGGCGGACTGGCAGAGCGCCGTCGACCGCGTGAAGTCGCTCCGGCAGAACGTGGCCGAAGCGGAACAGGTGCTGATCAACGAACGCCTGAAATTCGAGGCGGGCCGAAGCGTCGTGAATTTCGTCCTGGACGCGGAGGCGGCGCTGCTCACCAGCCAGTCCCTGTTGGCCCAAGCCCGGCGCTCGGCTGAGATCAGCCGGTTTTCCTGGCAGTTGGCCATCGGCAAATTGGATCCCTCGGACCTGATGTGGTGAGTTACGACATGTACTTGGTGTGCGCAGGCCAAGAATACTTGCGACAAATTTTACACCCGCTGGGCGCCGTGCTGCCCAATGCGGCACTGTTCCGACAGTGGCGGTGCTCATTGACCTGGATCCTTTTGATTTTCTTGAGATGGCTGCCGGCGCTGGTCCTGCTGGCCGGAGCGTTGTTGGGATTACTCATGCCCGGGAGTTTTCTCGGATGAGACGCCTTGGCATGCAGCGGATGTTGCCCGGAACTGGGGGAATGCGTTTTCAGCTCGACCGGTTTCCCGCCGGTCGACGGGTTCTCTTCGTTTTCCTATATGGCATCGTGCTGGCCGCGTACGGTCTGGCTGTAGCCGGCGGGGACGGCAGTGATTCGGATCCCGCTAAAGCCTCCCGGGAAGACCGCTTCTGGTCGCAGGTCAGGGAGATGGCGTGGGGACCGTTCCGGGCCGACTTCGGCGGGCAGTTCCGCCTCCGCGCAGAGTTGGACGACGGGTTCAGCTTGAAGGGGTACGACCCCGGCGGACACGATGACCTGTTCCTGGAGCGGTTGCGCCTGGAGCTGATCCTGCGTCTGAACGCGGGGCCGCGGCTGTTCCTGCAGCTCCAGGACGCCCATGCCGCCTGGACGCGTTACGGCGACACCGACTTCCCCGTCAGCAACCCGATCCACGATGTGATGGACATCCGCCAGCTCTACGGGGAGTGGCGCCGCATCGGCGGCAGCCCGGTGGGCTTCCGGGTCGGCCGACAGCAGATCTCCTACGGCGACCAGCGGGTGTTTGGCCCCGGTAACTGGGGCAACACGGGGCGGTTCGCGTGGGACGCCGCCATGCTGAAAGTGGACACGAACTGGTGCGAAAGCGACACCTGGGCGGGCAGCTACCTGGAGTACCAGCCCGACATCTGGCCGAACCGCTCAAGGCCCGGCTTCCGGACGCTGGTCAACTACACCCAACTCAAACGGCTGCCGCTGCGCCTGGACCTGTTCTACGTGCTCAAGGACGACGACCGCCACTCGGTGGCGGGCGAAACCGGCCCGGGCGGATTGCACACCCATGCCGTGGGCGTCCAGGCGGCAGGCACGGCGCTTGGCTGGCTGGACGGCGCGGCCACCTATATCCGCCAGTTCGGCCGCTACGGACAGGACGACGTGCGGGCCGCCGGCTGGAACGCCCAGGCGGGCGCGACCCTGCCGCTCCCTTGGCAGCCCCGCCTGGGCGGACAGTTCACCCTGGGCACGGGCGACCGCGATCCCGCGGACGGAATCCACGGCACTTTCGACGGGGTGTACGGCGGCCGGGACATCTTCTTTTATGGTTATCTGAACCTGTTCTTCTGGGCGAACCTGCGGGATGCCGAGATCGACCTGAAAATACAACCCCACAAGCGCTGGCAGGTCTTCGCGGAACTGCACCGGTTCTCGCTGGACCAGGCCCGCGACGCCTGGTACACCACCGGCCTGCAACCGTTCCGCCGGGACGCCAGCGGCCAGTCGGGCACGGCCCTCGGCGTCGAGTTCGACGCCCGGGTGGTCTGGTCGCCCACCTCCCGGCTGGAGTTCATGGCCGGCGGCGGTTATTTCCGGCCGGGTCGTTTCATCCGCGACACGGGCCCGGCGGCCCGAGCCGTGGGGTTCTTTTTGCAAACGCAATATTCATGGTAGTGAGGTCATCATGCTTTGTATGCATCGAGCGAAGATATCTTTCCTTCAGGTGATCGCCGGGTTGTTCGGCCTGGCGGCAGTGCTGGCGCTGGCGGCCTGTTCCGGCGCGGCCGGACCGGTGGACGTGCCCCAAACCCGGGATCGCGCTGACCGGGCGGTGAGCGTGTGTCCGCCGTTCCCCCTGCGGGACGAGGCCGGCCAGGTCATCGACCCGGTCAAGGGCGTCAACGCCACGGCGCCCTACTCCCCGAAGCAAACGTGCGGCGCCAAGGGCTGCCACGACTACGACACGATCACCAGGGGATTCCACTTCCAGATGGGGCGTGGCGAGGCGCCCACCGCCGACCAGGCGGCCCGCGTCCAGTGGGCGTCCACTCCCGGCTTTTACGGCGGCACCTGGTGCTCGCCGGCGCCGCTGTACAACTATCTGTCGCCCAAGGAAAACGAGCAGGCGGTCACCATGGACCTCACCTCCTACTCAATCCTCGCCAAGGGCTGCGGCCAATGCCATCCCGGGGGCGGATCCGCCGAATACGACCGGGCCGGGCGCCGCTACGACCACTGGATGGCCGATCCGGCCAGCGGCTTCACGTCCGGCGGCCCGAACAATCTGGACGGCGATTATTACAAGGCCCGCTGGACCGAGAGTGGTGTGCTTGAGGCCGACTGCCTGATCTGCCACCTGCCCGCCTACCAGTTCACGCAGCGAAAGGCCCAGATCGCGGAACACAATTTCCGCTGGGCCGCCGCCGCGGGCTCCGGCCTGGCCCAGGTCAGCGGGTCGGTCAAGAGCAGTGTGCCGGTCACGGTGACCTACGATCCGAAGCGGTTCGACGCCGAGGGCAAGCTCTCGCTGAAGATGGCGCGCGAGCCCCAGAACACGGCCTGCCTGGAATGCCACGCCCAGCCGGGCTGGAAGAAGCGCGGCGCCAACTTCAGCCCGCGCACGGACGTCCACCTGCGCGCCGGCATGCGTTGCGTCGACTGCCATCCTGCCGGCAAGTCGGCCACGGATCCCCGCATCCACGGACACGAGGAACACCAGTTCGGCAAGGGAGACGATCCCGGCGGAAACGTACGAAACGATCTGGACAACACCCTGGTGAGCTGCGCCGGTTGTCATGACACCGGTCGCCGCGGCGCTCCCCGGGCCGTCCACAAGGGCTTGCCCCGACTGCACCTGGAGCGGCTGGCCTGCCAGACCTGCCATATCCCCGAGCGTACCATCATGCCCGCTTCGGTCCAGGCCAGCGACGTTTTCAATTCCGACGCCCGGATTCCCGGCACGGTGAAGCGCCTGTGGACCTTTTACGGCACCGACGCTACGTACCGCAATCATTACGGAATCCTGGACATGGCCGGCTATGATCAAAAGCCCACCGAAGCCTTCCGCCCGGTCTACGTGAAATACAAGGGCAAAATATATCCGGCCAACCGCCTGCACACCGCCTGGCCCGCCATCGAGACCGAGGGCAAGCCGGGCCTGATGCAGCCCAAAATGGACGACGTCTACCGGATGTGGACCGAGCACCGTCAGGATCCCACCCGGTTCCCGGAGCTGGCCAGGATCACCGATGACACTGACGACGGCACCCTGGAAGTGAACCGCCCGGAGGAAATCGACGCCCTGATCGCCGCCGTGACCCGCCTGTTGAAGGAAATCGGCTGGCCGCTCGAGAACTCCCGGGTGGTGTGGGTGCAGAACGAGCGGGTCTACACCTCCGGCACCGAGTACCGCAGCCTGCCCAAACATGAATATGAGGCCTCGCCCTACGGCAACGTCCACACGTACAACCACGACGTCTATCCGGCCCGCGCGGCGCTCGGCGCCGGCGGCTGCGGCGACTGCCATTCGGCCGGCAGTCCGTTTTTCTTCGGCGCCGTGCTGGAGCGCCCCTTCGGGCCCGATGGCCAACCCGTCTGGATCACCCAGAGCGCGATGCTCGGCTACACCGGGGCAGCGCCCAGGTACGACGGCCCGGTGGGCGCGATCGCCGCGTTTTTCGAGTGGCTGACCATCGTGGTCATCGCGTTGCTGGTGGGGCACATCGCGTTGGAGTCGTTCCGCCGTTTCCGGTCGCGCGGACGCGGCGACGAACCCGCAGCCGGCACGCCGGTGCAGCGCTTCAACGACCACTTCCGCGCGCAGCACCTGTTGCTCATGATCTCGGTGCTGCTGCTCTTCCTGTCGGCCCTGTTCCTGGTCGGACTCAGATTTTCCGGCGCGGCCTGGGCCGCGGCGCTCAGCGGCGCGCTGGGCGGAGCGGACTTCTGGCGGGTCGTTCACCGCATCGGCGGCGCGCTGCTCGTCTTCGTCTCGGTCTACCACCTGGTGTATTCGCTGATCCATGAAGAGGGACGGCGGGATTTTCGGTTGCTGCTGCCCCGCACGGATGATTTCCGGCACCTGTGGGACAACCTCCGCTGGTTCCTGGGCGCGTCGCCCAAGCCGCCGGCCTTCGGCCGCTTCACCTATTTTGAGAAATTCGACTACTGGGCGGTCTTCTGGGGTTGCGTCATCATGATCGGCACGGGGCTGGGCATGTGGTTTCCCGAGCTGGTGGTCCGGGTGGCCCCGGGCCTTTCACCGGCCGTTTTCGACGCGCTGAAGGAAGCCCACGCCCACGAAGCCCTGCTGGCCTTCCTGGCCATCGTGATCTGGCATCTGTACAACGTCCATCTCCGGCCCGGGCGGTTTCCGTTGAACTGGCTCTGGGTGCACGGCCGGGCCGATCTCGAGGAGCTCCGGCGCGAGCGGCCGCTGGATCCCACGGTCGTACATCCGGACTGATCGCAGCTGACACGAGACGACCCTCCCCGAATGGAGGTGGGAATAGTAAGAAGCAGTTCGTTCACAACAGGACAGATCAGGATGGACAGATCAGGACACCCATATTCTTTAGATATGGACACCCATATTCCCCATTCCAGACCAGGACAGACTAGGAGGACAGACCAGGACACCCAAATTTTTCATTTCGCACGTTTCAGTGGGACAAATCAGGACACCCATATTCTTTAGATATGGACACCCATATTCCCCATTCCAGACCAGGACACTCAAATATTGCATTTCGCATATTTCCGCACATCCAAACAGCGCGCATCCGGTCGCCGGATGTCGCCCGGATGTCTTGGGTCGGATATCCTGCTGTTTGGGTGTCCAGTTTTTGCTGCGATGTCCGGCGGTCGAACGTCCAGATCTTGGTACTTGGATGTCCAGTATTTCATGTCCCGGCGGCTCCATTCAGCATCGCAGCGTTGAAGAAAGATGTTCGATCGGGCGGCCGGTTACTTGACAACTACATACTGGAGCGCGGTGCCCGTCTGTCCGGATTCGGCGTCGCGCATCGCCAGCCGCACCTGGTACCCGCCCGCTTGGGGCAGCGCCACGTTGTACGGCAGCACCAGATCCTTTACCCGAGCCGCTTCAAACCGGTCCGGCGGCGATGAAACGGTGAATACGCGATCGGACTGGTCGATCAGGTTCCCGTACTTGTCCAGGGTGATGGCCAGCACGTCGATGATGGCTTGATAATCGCCGGCAGCGTTTCGGGCGAATCGGAGCCGGCGGGGATCGATGTGGATTTGTGCCATCAGCGTGGGCGGTGCGCCGTCTGACTCCACCTCCAGCGCCAGATCAAACGGATCGGCGGCCAGTGGCCGGATCAGCGCCTGGGTTAGGGCCTCCAGCCGGGACCTGGCAGCGGGTTGGCGGTCCTTCTCATCCAGGCCGAAATAACCCCGACGATAGCTCAGCTTGAGCTTGGGCCGGACGGTCTCCAGCTTCAGCTTGTTGAACCGCAGGCGATCGCCGTCTTTCTGGAACGCCTGCTCCGCCGGCGTGTAGCCGATGAGGTAGTACCCACCTTGAGCATTCTGGATGAGTGCCAGTGCCTTGTTCGGATCGTTGTTGGTCCGGAAACAGGCGCCGCCTGTCGCTTCGGCGAGAACCTCCAGACCGGCCTGTTTGTTTTGGTACGATGCGTACGCTTTTTTCTCAATGGCCCGCAGCGCCGCCTCCCGAGCTTCGAAGCTGTCTTTAGCGTAGTAGAGTCTGCTGCTCGCCGTGTCGGCGGTCATGGACCGCGTATCCAAACCGCCCGGCCGGACGGGGTAGATACGCGCCGCCGCGGTGTTCGCCTGGTCGATGAGTCGGTGGAAGCGGGAGAGGTAGTCCAGAAACCTTGATCCCGTCGGCTGCATGGGAAGACCGTCGGAGATCAGGACCACCGCCTTGCGCCCCGGCATGGCCGCCAGACTCTGCATGACCCCATCCAGCGCATTGAACGTCCCGGCCACGGCCACCTGCTCCCGAAAATAGGCGTATTCGTTCAGGGCTCGCTCCCGTTCCAAACTCTGCAAATAACCTTTCGTTTTGCTCAAAATCGGTACCATCTCCAGCTCTTCGGCTGCCACGGCCCCGCTGAGGCCCGTCCGGCTGAACGGGTTCCATCGCAGCCGCCCAATGGCCGACCGAAGGAGTTCCTTGTCCGTGGTGAACGGCTGGAACGCCCCGAGGTTCTTGCCGGTGCACAGCAGCGCCACCCGATCGCCGTCGCGCATCTGCTTGTCCACGAAGCGCCGGAGCACCCGGCGGGTGTTGGCGAGGCTGGTGAACCGGAGCCCAGGTCGTCCACCACCAGCACGATATGGGTGGGCTCCCGAACGGAAGTCGCCCTCCCGCCGACGCCGGATCCGGCGGTCCCCACGGGCTCGGCCGGTTCGGCACCGGGCGCGTCCGGCCGTCCGGCTTCGGGCACGTACCGCAGGCACACGATGGGACGGAGCGACCCGTTCTCGTACACCCGGAAGTCCTCCGCCCTCAGGTCACGCACCGGCCGACCTTTGGCGTCGGTCACGGCCACGTCCACCTGGATCAGGTCCACAGTGACTTTCACCACGTGCTCCGGCCGCGGGTCCGGCGCGGCCGACTGCCGGCCCCCGGCCGTACCCAGGCCGGCGCTCACCGAGAGGACACACACCATTGCCCATGTGCAGAGATTGCAACGCATCGTCCACCTCCCCAATCCGCGTTGTCGTCCCGCCGCCGACATACCCTATGCCGATTTAGAAGAGGGAGCGGGCTCGATGGTTCAAACCGCCTGGCACCGTCCGGACACCACGCGGCACGATAAGGGAGGAGCGGTCCGGACACCATGCGGCACGATTAGGGAGGAGCGGTCCGGACACCATGCGGCACGATTAGGGAGGAGCGGTCCGGACACCATGCGGCACGATTAGGGTGGAGCGGTCCGGACACCATGCGGCACGATTAGGGTGGATTTGCGCGCCAGAGATTTGTCTTGAGTGTAAACCGAATGATCCTGTCGTAGCCGAATTCGCGCACGGAGTGCGCGAGGTGCTTTCTGAGCAAATCAGAAATCAGGACAGAAATCAGCAGAAATAAGGACACCCATTTTTCTTGTTTTTTCAATTCTGGCAATTCCGGAAATTCTGGACGGAAATTCTGGACACCCAATTTTTATTCTCAATTCTGGACACCCAATGTTTCTTCTAGTACATCCTGCACACGCCATGTCGCATCCGACCTTTTGCCGGAGGCCGTTTGGATGTCTTGGGTTGGGGGGGTAGTTGTTTAAATGGTTGAGTGTCCAGTATATTGGATATTTAGGTATTTGGGTGTCCACGTTTTCCTCCAAGTTTTCCGAGATCGCCCTTGCAGAAGATTTGGAGAACAAATTCAGACCTGAACAAAACGGGACACCCATATTTTTCCATTTGTATGTTCCTTCATGGCCTTTGCTCGCCCGGCCTGTGCCGGAAGTCACCCGGTGTAAGGGAAGTTAGATTCAGAGATGTTTGGGTGTCCAGTTTTAAGATGTTTGGGTGTCCAGTTTTTCAAGGATAAATCATCTAAACTTTCTGCCGTCACTAAGAGTATATGCATCTTACCCAATGCGCATGCTCACGGAGGCATCATGATCCGCCTACGCTATACCTCAGGAATCATTCTAGCAGCGCTGACGGTCTGGATTTCAGCCCCATTCTCCGCATCCGCAGTCATCGGAGAATCCATTAAATCGTCGCGGGAATCCATCCTGGATCGGCAGGTTCATCTGGAAAAGGAGCTGATCCTGGATCCACCCCGGCCATTCCGCTGGTGCGACCGGCTGGACAGCCTTCAGAAGCGGCGGATCGACGTGGGCGACGCCGAGCTGTACATTGAAACCGAGGGCATTGGACCGCCTCTAGTGCTCATCAACGGCGGACCCGGCGGCACCCATCACGATTTTCACCCCTGGTTCTCCCGGGTGGCCGGCCAGATCACCGTCGTCTACTACGATCAGCGCGGCTGCGGACTGTCCGATTTCAAACCCGGCACTGAGGGCTATTCCGTCCAACAGGCGGTGCGCGATCTGGACGCCATCCGCCGCACCCTGGGTTTCGAAAAATGGGTGGTGCTGGGATATTCCTACGGCGGTTTCCTGGCCCAGTACTACGCCGTCCTCTATCCCGAGCACACCCGCGGGCTCATCCTGTTGGGTGCCGTCCCGGGCATGTGGGCGGACACAGGTTCATCTCGGCAAACCGATTTCATGTCGGATGAAGAGAAGAATCGCTTGCGGGAAATACGGCAGCAGCTGGGCGAGCTGGGCAAGAAGCGGCCTTTCTCGCGCGAGGAATTCATCCGGCTGCTCATCTACAACAACATGCTGAACGGAGACTGGAAACGGCAGAATTTTTACCGGCCTTCCCGAGAGCGGATCGCCCAGACGGCCTGGTACGAATGGGTCAACGACGTGAACTTCAACGCTCTGCTCAACGACAGTGCCGGCCGCATTGATCTCACCGGGGTGTTTGAACACTGCCCCATCCCGACCCTGATTCTGGAAGGAAAATGGGACCTGACCTGGGGCGAGAAAAAGAAGGATGTCCTGAAATCGAATCATCCCAACGCCCGAATGGTGGTGTTTGAAGAAGCCGGGCATGGAATTTACACCGAAGACACCGAGCGATTCTTCACGGTGCTGAACGAGTTCATCGCGGGGATCTCCGATCCTCCCCGGGACCGGATCCTGACGTTCAAGGATGAAGCCCGCCGACTCCTGACGGTCAAGGAGGAGACCTTAGACTTCAAGCTGCGCAACGACGGCTGGGGCCGGCACGGCAGCAAGAAACTGGCGGCCGCCTACAGCCGGGAGCAACTGGGCCGATACGATTCCCCCCGGGACGTCCTGAGACTGGGCTTCGCCCTGTATGACGAGGAGCAATACGAAGAGGCCCTGTTCATCTTCCGGCGCATGGAGGCGGTGTCCGTCGCGGCCGGATCCCGCGACCAGGCGGCTCTCGCCATTGTCTGGCAGGGCCACATGCTGGACCTGCTGGACCGCCGAGACGAAGCCCGGACCTGTTATGATAAGGTGGTTCAGATGAATCTGACCGACAGTTGCATGCACGGGCAGTACGGCCTCCGCTTCCAGCTCAGCCCGTACGCCCGAGAACGCTTGGCCACGCCGTTCCAGCGGATTGAGAACCAGACTCTTGATTGACTCCCGACGGAAAAGCCATCCCCTAAGCAGACACACACCAAACCGGGACAGACCGGGACACCCACATTTCCTATTTCATCTAAACCTGGACACCCAATATTTTCTCGCACATTCTGCACACCCCAAGCAGAGCACAAACTTGGACACCCAACATTCCCTCTCATCAAACCGGGACAAACATGGACAAACATGGACACCCAAAGTTCCCTTTCGTTCATAATCCACACCCCGCGCGGCGTCCGTCTGCTCGCCGGATGCAGCATGGATGTCTCGGGTTGA
>ENA-OSEO01002646-OSEO01002646.1-sediment-metagenome-genome-assembly--contig:-NODE-2646-length-24170-cov-12.344000_pt1 | contig 24170 bp, 19 predicted proteins | sample MGYA00237883_ERZ534232 | MGnify/ENA metagenome assembly ERZ534232
TTGACGGGCAATAATATTCAGCTTCGGGGGGATATGTGCCGGAGGACCCGGACCGCCCGGCTTGACCCGGATACGGAAACGCCCTGGAAACGGCGCTTCGACCTGGACCCGGCCGAGTATGTGCGGGAGCACCGGCTTGAGCTCGTGGCGGCCGCGCTGACGATTCTACGCGCCGGGCTGAAAGAGGCGCCGGAATTGGACAGCCGATCCGCGAGCTTCGAATCGTGGAGCGACAGTGTACGCCGTGCCGTGTGCTGGATCGGGGCTGAAAGTTTTCTGAGCTTGGACGACCCGGACCTTTCCGTTGACACCGCGTACGACGCGGACCCGGAAAGGGGGAAGCTGTCAGCGCTCATGCAGACGTGGCACGAAGTCTTTGCCGACGCCCCGACCACCGTGGGCGAAGCCATTAAAAAGGCCAAGGCCGACCAAGACGGCGAGCTCTACGCGGCCCTGGACGAGATAGCCGGCGACGGGCGCGGGGGCATCAACAGCCGGCGCCTTGGACGCTGGTTGGAGGTGAACCGGGAAAGAAAAGTTGCAGGCTGGCGCTTTCAGCCGGCCGGAACGTACCACCGCGTCAAAATGTGGCGTGTCCGCGTGCCGAACGTGTGAGTTATGTGGGTTTTATGGGTTCTCTATAACCTACGCGCGGAAAATGGCAGTGACAGTTTCATATATACGACCAAATGCAACCCACAAAATGCACAAAACACACACCGGCGCCGAAGCGCCAAAAAAGATCGACGCTTATGAACTGGCAGATGCTTTCTGAATTGGCATTACTTGTTTGGCTCGCCGTGTTTGGATACCAGGTCTTAAGAGAGCTCAGCAAACCAGAAAAACATTAACCGGCCACCCATGAAGGCGCCAGAAAGGAAAGTGCACAATGGAACCAAAATGTATGCGCTGCAAATACTTTGATCCGATCCGGGAGCCTGTCTGGAAGGGGGCAGACGGTTTTTGCCGGTGTAACCCGCCGGCCCCTTGTGAGACTGGCGACCTTTGGCCTTGCGTTGGAGCGAAAGACTGGTGCGGCCGGTACGAGGCTAGGGACGAGGGGGCCGAGCCATGAAGCGGAACCTACGCGCTGACGAAGCCGCCGCCATTCTGAATTGCTCGAAAACGAGCGTTTACCGGTTGATCGAGGAAGGCGACCTGCCCGCTTTCAAGCTGCGCCCTGGCGGGGCCTATCGCGTACCCGCCGAGGGCCTTGAGCGCTTCATCCGGACGCGTCTGGCCGCACAAGAGGTGGAACGGCTGGCGTTGACCTTCGATTCCGCGCCAAATGACACCAGGAACCGCCAGGCGCGTTTTACACGACCGGGCCAGCCGGATAGACTGGACCGAAAAACAGGAGGACATACCCTTGAAAAAGAAATTCGCAACAGTTGAACGTAAGATTGAAACGCTGGCCGAAAAGCTGCGCCGGAACCGGGAACGCCGCACCGAAGCCGCCGGCCGGATCGAGGCCACCAGGAACGCCATTGACAGCCTGTCCGCCGAGTTGAGCGGGGCCCTGGTGCAAAGCGACGCATCGAAGGCTAAGAAGCTGGAAAGCGAAATTGAAAAGCTGCGCGGCCGATCCATCGAACGTGACGAACTGCTTCTTGCCGGGCTGGATGAGGAAGCGAAGGCCCTTGAGGCTGGACTTCAGGAAGCCGAGGCGCACAAGCACCGCCTGTTCGTTCAGTTGTGCGAGCAGTGGCTTACAGGCGCGGCCGCCCGTTATGACGACAGCGCGCGGCAGACCATCGAGCGGGCCCGCGAACTGAAAATTGTTTACGACGTTCTGCGGGACACGAACGAGGGTGGCGCCTTCACAAAGACCGTTGGCCCTGGTTTCGAAGCCCTGCCTACCGTGGCGAAAATTCCGATCCTGAAAGGTTATGCGCGGGCGAGCGACAGCCTAGCTCACGGGCGGATGACGGCGGGCGCTGAGAAGGTTCAGGCCATTTTGGACGAGGTTTTGCGATGAACGGGCGCCTATTCTACCGAGCCCTGCCCTTGAGCGCTAGGGCGGTTGATCGAGACAGCCGAACGGCTGAGGTTGCCTTTTCGTCTGAAACGCCCGTGGTGCGCTGGTTTGGTCCTGAAATTCTGCTTCACGGCCGCGACAACCTGGACTTGTCAAGGCTCAAGAGCATGGGCGCCGCGCTGTTCAACCACAACCCCGACCGCATTGTAGGCCGCATCGAGGGCGCCCGCATCGAGGGCCGGCGAGGACTGGCCCGCATTGTCTTTGATGAGGATCAGGAAGGCGAGCAGGCCATGCACAAAGCCTTGACCGGGAGCCTTCAGGGCGTCAGCGTGGGCTACCAGGTTTCGAAGTTTCGGGAACTGCGGGAAGGCGAGGCTTGGAAGGGCTACACCGGCCCGTGCTATCTGGCGGAGCGCTGGACGCCCTACGAGGTGAGCCTGACACCTATCCCGGCGGACCCTTCCGTTGGTGTGGGGCGCGATGCAACGCGAAGCCTTGACGGCATCGAGGTTGAATATTCATCTTTTAGGGGGAAACAGACCATGAGCAGACATTATGATGGAAACGAGACGGTCAACGTCCGCATTGATGCGTTGGCGAACGTGGTTCAGAGCGAAGCGAAACGGCTTGCGGTCGAGGTTATCAAAGCCCTTGGCATCGACTATGACACCAGCCGCCGGGTGCTTGTGCTTATTCGCGCCGCATGTGGCAGCGATGAAGCCTTGTTTCTCGAAGCGGCTGCCCGTTGGCAAGAGGACTGCGCCGAAGGCTTTGGCTTTCGCCGCTCGCTTGAGTACATGGAACGCGAGTTACACACCAGGAGCCGAACCGGAACCTACCAGGGCGAACCCGGCCGGGCGCCTGCCCTTCGGCTTGAACATATTTCGGATGAGTGGTTTGACCAGGCGATCACGAACCCGGCTGCCCTGACGATCACTGACCCGCCCGCCGGGCAACGTGCCCCCGATCCGGGCCAGCAGCAGCGGGGCAAAGCCCTTGACAGCGTTTCGGACGAGGCCTTTGACGAGTTGCTGAAGGACCCCAAACTTTATTTCCATTGAGCGCTGCGCGTCCTCCGTGCGCGGCCGGGCCCGGTTGCTCTATTATGGGGCGCCGGGCCTGTTCCTTAGTGATAACGGGTCCTTCCAGAGGGGGTACCCGCAGTTGCGCACAGGCCAGCTCGAGCTTTACTCGCGCGTAACATAAAAAACTTATTGCACCTTCCTGTTTATTGTAGGAAAACGCAACACTGGCGCGGCTTTCGGGCTTGACGATAGGCGCAATAGGGTGTACCGATATACCTATGGAGGTGAAGCGATGACCTTTCAGGACGCGCCCGAAGATGACGACCAGCAACGCGCCTGACCGCTCGCCTACATGCCGCAGAACGGTCCAGGATCGACGATCCGACCGGACCCCTTGTCCTGCTATCCCCCCAAACGCTGAGTGCCTCTTTTATCCCGACTGCCTGACCAGGGCCGCCCGTGAGGACGCGCCCGTCATGCCTTGCCAGAACTGCCCGAGATACCGCCCCCGCCCCGCAACGTTCGTTGACGCCCTCGAAGTGCTGAGGCTTTGCGAACTCGCCTTGTTCGTGGTGGACCCGGACCGATACCGGGCCATTTTCCCCGACGAGTGAGCGGGGCGCTTTTTGTGTGAAGGCTGCCAAAGGACCCCTAAAAGTTGGACAATAGTTGGACAAAATTTCAGTTGGACAAAAAAACAGGTTTAGGCGTTTATGCCTAAACCCTTGTTTTTATTGGTGCCTGGGACGGGAATTGAACCCGTACAGCCCTAAGGACCGAGGGATTTTAAGTCCCTTGCGTCTACCAGTTCCGCCACCCAGGCAGGGGGTGTTTCACCTTGTCGAGAGAGAAAGCGGGAAGCCTCCGACGGTTTCGGGGAAGCCGGGGCGGTGATGGGCGCCGTCCGAGTGTCCCTGGATCGGGGGGATAGGCTTTTCATTAGCACAGGGGGCCGGGGTGTGTCAACGATCCGGAGAGGGGGTGCGGAGGTAGATGGGGTTCGAGAAGATCCACGGGCGGAGGCCGAAAAGGGGGCGGCGGAGGCAGGCCTCGATGCGGTAGACGCCGGGGCCTGGTATGGGAAGGTGGGCATCGAGGAGGGTCCGCTCCTGCAAGAGGCGGCCGTTGCGGATGATTCGGACGAGGGAGGGGCGCGGCAGGTTGATCTGGAGGTTGCCGGGGCGGAAGGCGGCCTCCGCACCCATCGGGAGGGGGTCGCCTTCATCGGGGACGAAGGCGAACCGGAAGCCTTTGGCGGTTTTCAGGCCGTCGTGGGCCACGTAAAGGCTTCCGTTCCGGAGGGCCCCGTAGATCTGTTGGGCTGCGGTGTCTACGTCTCGGGAAAGGGGCGCATCGAGAAGGAGGTGCACATCGATGGAGCGGAGAAGCCGGCGGTAAGAGAAGGGCCTGAAACGGAGGAGGCCCAATCGGAAGAAGGAGCCGTGGGCGTCGGAGCCGCCGATCGCCGTCACACGGCGCTCGAGGCAGCAGCGGTCATAATAGGCGAGTGTTTCTTCGCTGGGGCCTTTCAGGCTCAAGGCCTTGAAGAGGAGGCAGTAGAGGGCGGTCGGGATGTCTTTGACGCGCTCCTTCCAGCGGGAGGAAAAATTCCAGATGCAGATGCCTGTGAAGTCCCTGACGGTCAGGTCGTTCCAGGTGTAGGCGATCCCGCCGTCTCTGAAGGGCATGCCTTTTTCGAAGGGGTGGGCGAGGAAGCCGATCCCGCCCTGGGCCTTGACGCGGTCGATGGTGGTCTGGGGGCCGTCGGCATGCCCCGGAATCCACTCGTTGAGGTTGTAGGCCAGGTAGTGGTGGTAGCGGTGGCCGATCTCCTGGCCGATGAGGACGAGGACACGTCCGTAATAGCCGGCCTCATCGAGGTGCAGTCCGCCGGCCATGTGGGCGTGGTCGTTCATCAGGATGAAATCGCATCCGGCGCGGGCCGCGTCCCGGGCGATCTCCGGCACCTCGGCGGTGCCGTCCGAATGGCGGGAGTGGATGTGAAGGTTTCCGACGACTTCGAACATGGGGCCGGACCTCGCAGCGATTGAATGCCTCGGCCCCGGGACGCAGGAGGGGCTCATTTCGCGGGAACCCGCGGGGTCCCGAACCGGCGAAGGCCGCCGCTACATCTTGTATTTGCCGAAGTCCTCCGGGTTCAATCCTTCGAGGATCTCCTGCCACTTCTTGCCCTTTTCGGACTTGTCCTCCGCCTCCGCCTTGAGATCGATCTGCCCCGACTTCCGAATCACCTCGTCGGACACGAAGATGGGCGCCTTGGCCCGCAGGGAAACCGCCAGCGCATCGCTCGGCCGCGCGTCGATGGTCATCTCCTTGCCCTCATGCAAGAAATGGATCATGGCAAAGTACGTATTGTCTTTCAGGTCGCAGACCTCCACCTTCTGGATCTTGACCCCGACCATCTCCAGGAGATTCCGGAACAGGTCATGGGTCATGGGCCTGGAAAACTTGATCCCTTCGAGCTCGCTGGCGATAGCCGTAGCCTCCAGAAGCCCGATCCAGATCGGAAGGGTCTCCTCGCCGTCGATCTCTTTCAATATGACAATCGGGCTGTTGGTCACCGGGTCGACCGTCAGTCCGGATATCACCATGGGTTTGTACATGGCTCCCTCCATGGGATGCGTGCGCATCGGTTTGTTTAAGTTTATTCTTAAACATACGCCTTCGTTTGTCAACAAGGCAGTCCAATGAGCGCCTCCCGGGAAGGGCCCGCGAACGCGCTGCGGAACCGTCAGGATTGACATTTTCGGACGGTCGGCATAGCGTGTACCGGTCTTTGGAAACACTACACCTTCTTCCCGGCCGGAGGAACAGACCCCCCATGGAAAAGGCGATCATCTCGGTGCTCGGCACCGACAGGCCCGGCATCATGGCGGCCATATCGAGGACCCTCTCCGACAACGGCTGCAACATCGAAGATGTCAGCCAGACCATCCTCCAGACGGAGTTCGCAGGAGTGGTCATCGTCTCCCTGCCCGAGGCGGCGGCCCTCGACGGGATCGAGGCGGCCCTAGACCGGGCCCTCCGACCGATGGGGTTGAGCACCTTCGCGAGGCCGCTCGACAAGAGCGTCCCCCCTGCCCCTACGGCGGCCAGCCAGCCCTTCATCGTCACCACCATGGGGGCGGACCGCATCGGTCTGATCGCCGGGATCAGCGAGGTCATGGCAGCCTTCGGGGCCAACATCGTGAACCTCAAGGCCATCTTCCGCGGCGGAGAGGATCCCCGGCGCAACACGATGATCTACGAGGTGGATGTGCCCGTAGACACCGATCCGGCCGCCTTCCGCAAGGCGCTTCACGCCCGGGCCGAGGAGCTGGGGCTCGCCCTCAGCCTGCAGCACAGGAACATCTTCGACGCCCTGCACCGCATCTGAGCGAGCGCCGCTCCGCCTCCTATAAGATTAAAGATGGAGAGACCCGATCATGATCAATGACCAGGACATATTGGCCACGCTGGAGATGCTCAAGGTGGAGCACCTGGACGTGCGCACGGTGACCCTCGGCATCAGCCTGTTCGACTGCGCCAGCGACGATCCGGACCGGTTCATGGCACGGATCCGGGAGAAGATTTCAGGCCTGGCGGCCCCCCTGGTGCAGGTCTGCGCCGAGGTCGGCGAGAAATACGGGATCCCGGTGGTGAACAAGCGGATCGCGGTCAGCCCCCTTGCGGTGGCGGGCGCCCCTTTTTCCGCGCCCGGCTTCGTGCGGATCGCGGAGGCCCTCGACCGGACCGCCCGGGAGGTCGGCGTGGACTTCATCGGCGGGTTCAGCGCCCTCGTCGAAAAGGGGTTTTCGAGGGGCGACCGGGCCTTGATCGAGAGCCTCCCGGAGGCCCTTTCCCTCACGGAGCGCCTTTGCGCCTCCGTGAACGTGGCCTCGACGCGGGCGGGCATCAACATGGACGCGGTCTACCTCATGGGGCGCACGATCAAGGCCGCGGCAGCGGCCTCGGCCGGGGCGGACGGCATCGCCTGCGCCAAGCTGTGCGTCTTCGCCAACATCCCGCAGGACATCCCCTTCATGGCCGGCGCCTATCTCGGCGTCGGGGAGCCGGACGCCGTCATCAACATCGGCGTGAGCGGCCCGGGCGTCGTCAAACGCGCCATCGACCGCGCCCGCGCGGTGGAGCCCGGCCTCGACCTCGGAAGGCTTTCGGAGCTGATCAAGCGGACCGCCTTCAAGGTCACGCGGGCCGGCGAACTGATCGGGCGTGAGGTGGCCGAGCGGCTGGGGGTCCCGTTCGGCGTGGTGGACCTCTCCCTCGCCCCGACCCCCGACGTGGGCGACAGCGTCGGGGAGATCTTCCAGAGCCTCGGGCTGCAGGCCATCGGGGTGCCTGGCTCGACGGCCCTTCTGGCGCTTCTGAACGACGCCGTGAAGAAGGGCGGGGCCTTCGCGAGCTCCTATGTGGGGGGCCTGAGCGGCGCGTTCATCCCGGTCAGCGAGGACAGCAACATCGCCGAGGCCGCGCGCAGCGGCCTCCTGAGCCTCGAAAAACTCGAGGCGATGACGAGCGTCTGTTCGGTGGGGCTCGACATGGTCGCCCTGCCGGGGGATGTATCGGCCGAGACGCTGGCCGCGATCATCGCCGACGAGATGGCGATCGGCGTCGTCAACAAGAAGACCACCGCCGCCCGCCTCATCCCGGTGCCCGGAAAGCGGGCCGGGGAAAAGGCGTTCTTCGGGGGGCTGCTGGGGGAGGCCACCATCATGCCGGTCAACGGCGCCAATGGAGACCCCACCTTCATCCGCCTGGGCGGCAGGATCCCGGCGCCCACGCAAAGCCTCGTGAATTGACACGGAAAGGTGAGCATCTCATGAATCAGAAGCAGAAAGGGCCTTTTTTCCCCTTCGTCCTGGATTACAAGCCCGGATTCTTCCTGAGCTGGCTGCTCTACCGGCTCTTCCGCCACGTGCGCTTCGACGAGAACATGACCGAAGAGCTCAGGCAGATGAACCGCGACGGGACCGTGGTCTACGCCATCAAGTACCGAGGCAGGCTCGAATATCTCCTCTATCACTACCGCTTCCTGAGAAGCCGCCTGCCCTACCCCAAGATCGCCTTCGATCTCAACATGGTCCTGCTGCTTCCGCTTCGACAGCTTTTTCGATGGCTCCGCTTTCAAGTCGGGCACTTCTTCAAAAGAGGCAAGTTCGCCGACCCTTACGAAAGCGCCTTTTTCCGGGACGCCATCCTCTCGGGGGACACGGCCCTCCTCCCGCTGCTGAGCCCCAAGCGGTTCCGGCGGCAGTTCATCCACGCCGAAAAGGACCCGATGCAACTGCTGATCGAGACCCAGAAGACCATGGACCGCCCCATCTTCATGGTCCCGCAGCTCATCCTCTACAAGAAGGCCCCGGAAAAGGAGCACCCCGGGATCCTGGACATCTTCTTCGGCTTCAAGGAAAACCCGGGGATCATCCGCAAGATCGTCCTCTTCTTCCGCTACCACCGCCGGGCCTTCATCGACTTCGGGCAGCCGCTGAATCTGCAGGAATACCTCGCCGCGAGCGCGGCCGACCTCTCCCCCGAGGCAGCGGCCGCGGAGATCCGGCAGGAGATGATCAACCGCATCGACCAGCAGAAGCGGGTCATCCTCGGCCCCATCATGAAGACGCACCAGCAGCTGAAGGAGATCGTCCTGCGGGACCCGAAGGTCATGCAACTGATCGAGCACAGTGCGAAGGGGAACCCCAAGGCCGTCAAACAGGTCAAGAAAAAGGCGGCCGCCCACTACGAGGAGATCGCGGCCGACTACAACAGCGCCTACATCCAGTTTTTCCACCTGACGCTGAGCTGGCTGTGGAAGAAGATCTACGAGGGGATCGAGGTCGAGCCGAACGAGCTCGCCAGGGTGAGAAAGGCCGCCGGCCAGGGCCCGCTCATCTACATCCCCTCCCACAAGAGCCACGTCGATTACCTCGTGCTCAACTACATCCTCTACGATTACAACATGCACATCCCCCGGGTCGCCGCGGGGCAGAACCTGGCCTTCTGGCCCATGGGGCACATGTTCCGGAAATCCGGGGCCTTTTTCATCCGCAGGACCTTCAAGGGGGCGCGCCTCTACGCGACCATCTTCGCCCGGTACATCAAGGCCCTGCTGAAGGAAGGCTACCCGCTGGAGTTCTTCATCGAGGGGGGGAGAAGCCGCAGCGGCAAGCTGATCATCCCCAAGATCGGCTTCCTGTCGATCCTGCTCGAGGCCTACCAGGAGGGCTTCTGTGAAGACCTGCTGTTCGTCCCGGCCTCGATCAGCTACGACCGGATCCTCGAAGAGAAGGCCTATCTGAAGGAATTGAGCGGGGGGGAAAAGGAACGGGAGAGCTTTTTCCAGGTCCTGAAGGCCCGGCGCTTCCTCAAACGCAAGTACGGCAAGATCTACATCCGCTTCGGACAGCCCATCTCTCTCAGCGACTACATCCGCGCCTCCGGGCGGGAGCTCGAACCGGGCGACCACCGGCGGCTGGCCTCCCATCTGATCCAGGCCATCAACCACGTGACACTGGCCACCCCGCTGGCACTCATAGCCGCCGCGCTGCTCACCGGGCACCGGCACGGTTTCCTCCTGAGCCAACTGAAGGCCACCGCCGGGGAGTTCCTGGCGTTCCTCGGCGGGCAGAAGGTCCCCGTCGCCGCCAGCCTGTCATCCTTCGACGAGGCGGTGGAGGAGACCCTGAACCTGCTGATCGGCTGGAAGGTGGTGAACCAGCTGGAGGACGTCTCCGGGGAGGAGACCTTCTACTTCATCGAAAAGGAGCGGGAGCTCGAACTCGAATACTACAAGAACAGCATCATCCACTGGTTCATCTCGCACGCCTTCGTGGGCGTCTCCCTCATCAGCCGGCCCGAGGAGATCAAGACCCATCGAGGGATCCTCGAGGACTACCGCTTTCTGAGAAGGCTCTTCCAGTACGAATTCATCTTCGAGGAGACGCACGACGATTCGGAGGCGGTGGCCTCGGGGCTGGACTACTTCCAGGAGAGGCGGCTGATCTTCTATGAGCGGGAGTCGGAGGGATACCGCGTCAGGGCGGAGGGGATCGAGATGCTCCGCGTCTGGTCGGGGTTCGCCCGCACGTTCCTCGAGGCCTACTGGGTCGCCGTGCGCGCAGCGCTCCGGGACGAAGGCGAACGCCGTCAGAAGGGGGACGCCCTCAAGCGGATGAAGAACCTCGGGCTGCGCTACCACAAGCTCGGGATCATCCGCAACCTGGAGGCCCTCTCGCAGGTCACCTTCAAGAACGCGGCGCAGTTGATCGACCAGCACATCCTCAAGTCCCTGGACGACTCGGCGCCTTCCTTTCCGGAGGACGAGCGGGACCTCCACCGGCTTGCTCAGCGGATCTACGACCTTTTCCACTACGCCTACTGACCCGCCGGGGTGAACAGGCCCCCCCGGGATCCCACCGCCCGAAGGGGGGTTCCCGTTCCGCCCGGAACAACGGTAAAGAGGCGGTCTGCGCCAAAGGGGCCGGATCGGAAGCAAGAGGCCGGAGGTCCTTCCCCTGATCGAGCAGGGGAAGGACCTTCGGCCTTCTCATATCGCCGTGGAGCCGATTCCAGCAGGGCTACACCACGCTGAACTCCGCCTCCGTCAGCTTGGCATGCGCCGCGGCCAGCCGGGCGATGGGGACCCGGGGCGGGGAGCACGACACATAGGTCATCTTGATGTAGTGGCAGAAGCGGATGGCGTCCGGATGCCCGCCCTGCTCTCCGCAGATGCCGACCTTCATGTCGGGGCGGGTCTTGCGGGCCCACTCGATCGTGATCATCATCAGCCGGCCGACGCCCTTGATGTCCAGGACCTCGAACGGGTTGTGCTGCAGGATCTCGTGCTGCTTGTAAAGCGGCAGGAACTTGTTCTCGGCGTCCTCCCGCGAAAATGAAAAGGTCGCCTGGGTCAGGTCGTTGGTGCCGAAGGACATGAACTCCGCCAGCTCCGCGATCCGCCCGGCGCGCATGCAGGCCCGCACTACCTCGATCATGGTGCCGAAGTGGAACGGCACATTGATCTTGAACTTCTTCTCCACCTCCTTGTGGATCTGGCTCACGTAGCGGTGCACCCACTTGAGCTCCTCGAGCGTGCAGACCTGCGGGACCATGATCTCGGGGCTGATCCGCCCGCCGGTCTTGATGTGCTCGGCGGCGGCCTCGAGGATCGCCCGGATCTGCATGGCGTAGATCTCCGGGTAGGTGATCCCCAGGCGGACGCCGCGGTGACCGAGCATCGGGTTCGTCTCGGCCAGGGCGCGGACCTTCCTCAGGATCACCTCCTTGTTGTCGATCAGGGTCTCCGCCAGGTGTTTGTTCTTGAGCTCCTCCAGGCCAAGCGTGATCGCCTCGAGGTTGGCCGAATACCGTTCGTGGAGCTGCGGATCCAGCATCTTGAGGGTGTCCGGGAGGGTCGCCATCCCCTCGATGGTCTTGCGCAGCTCGCGGAGGTGGGTGATCTCCTGGATCAGCTCGTCGGCGGAGGGCAGGAACTCGTGGATCGGCGGGTCCAGCAGACGGATCGTCACCGGGTAGCCGTCCATGATCCGGAAGATCTCCTTGAAGTCCTCGCGCTGAAACGGCAGCAGGCGATCGATGGCGGCCTGCCGCTCCGCGGTCGTTTCGGCCAGGATCATCTCCTGGACAGTCGGCAGACGGTCCGGCTGGTTGAACATCCGCTCCGTCCGGCACAGGCCGATGCCCATCGCGCCGTACTTCTTGGCCTTCTTGACCGCCTCGGGCGTATCGGCGTTCGCCATCACCTCCAGCTCGCTGATCTCGTCCGCCCATTCGAGCAGCACGAGCAGATCCTCGACGAACTCCGGTTCGATCGTGGGGACCCTTCCCTGGAAGACGTTTCCGGTCGTCCCGTCGATCGTGAGCACATCGCCTTCCCGCAGCGGGACTCCGGCAAGCACGGCCTCGCGCGCGGCATAGTTGATCACCATGGTCTCGCAGCCCGAGACGCACGGTTTGCCCATGGCGCGGGCGACCACGGCTGCGTGGCTGGTCTTGCCGCCGCGGCTCGTCAAGATGCCCTGGGCGGCGAAAAAGCCGTGGATGTCGTCGGGTTTGGTCTCCTCACGGACCAGGATGACCTTCTCGCCCAGCTTGGCCTTGCTCTCGGCCCGGTCGGCGTCGAAGACGATTTTGCCCCAGGCGGCCCCGGGAGAGGCGGGCAGGCCGGTCGCCAGCACGTCCACCTTCGCTTCGGGGTCCAGCCGCGGATAGAGAAGCTGGGCCAGCATGTCGGGTTTGATGCGCAGAATCGCCTGGTCCTCGGTAATGAGCCCCTCGTTCACCATGTCGATGGAGGTCTTGATGAAGGCCGCCGCGTTCATCTTTCCGTTCCGGGTCTGGAGGCAGTAGAGCTTGTTCTTCTCGATCGTGAACTCGAAGTCCTGCACCTCGCGGTAGCGCTTCTCCAGGGTGTGCCGGAGCTTCTCCAGCTCCTGGTAGACGTCGGGCATCTCGCGGCGCAGCTCCCGGATCGGCTTCGGGGTGCGGATGCCCGCGACGACGTCCTCCCCCTGCGCGTTCAGCATGTATTCGCCGTAGAGGCGGTTCTCCCCGGTGGCGGGGTTCCGCGTGAAGGCCACCCCGGTCGCGCAGTCGTTGCCCATGTTTCCGAAGACCATGGTGCAGATGTTCACCGCCGTCCCGTTGGCCATCTCGGTGGTGATCCCGAACTCCCTGCGGTAGTCGACGGCGCGCTTCCCCATCCAGGACCGGAAGACCGCCTCGACGGCCATCTCGAGCTGCACATAGGGGTCCTGCGGAAACGGGCCGCCCGTCTTCTCCTGCACGGCGTGCAGAAAACGGTCGCAGATCTCCCTCAGGCCCTCGGCATCCAGATCGATGTCCTGGGCCGCCTTGTACTTCTTCTTGACCGCCTCGAAGATCTCGTCGAAGAGCTCGTCGCCGAGCCCCAGCCCGACCGAGCTGAACAACTGGATCACGCGCCGGTAGGCGTCGTAGACGAACCGTTCGTTCTGCGTCTGCTCGATGAGCCCGGGCAGCGTCTCCTCGTTCAACCCGAGGTTCAGGATGGTGTCCATCATCCCGGGCATGGAGATGGCCGCACCGGAGCGGACGGAGACCAGCAGCGGGTTCTTCGGGTCTCCGAAGCGCTTGCCGGTCTTCTTTTCGAGGTCCGCCATCGCCCCCTTGACCTGCCCCATCAACTCCGCGTCGAGCCCCTTCTTCTTCTGGGCCAGGTAAGCCAGGCACGCCTCGGTGGTGATGACGAACCCCGGCGGAACCGGAAGCCCGATCTGCGTCATGTCGCAGAGATTGGCCCCTTTGCCCCCCAGGAGTTTCTTGTTCTTGCTGTCCCCCTCTTCGAACGCATAGACGAACTTTTTCGTGGTCATGGGTTCCCCCCTCTGTCGCGCAATCTGAAATACTCCTGTAAGTAGGCCAACCCCAGCAGAACGGCCGCCAGCAGCACCGTCCACCAGAACGAACGGCCCTGCAAGAAGAATCGGCCGATGAGGATCGCGATCCCCACAGCCAGCACGAGCCGAATGATGAACATCTCCCATTTTCCCATGTTTCGCAGCTCCGATCTCCACCCGTGAGCACGACGGGGCAGCCGCCTCTCCGGCGTCGGCCCACGGGCAAAACCGCCCCCTTTGGATCAAGTGGGTTTCTTGAAAGGGATGACGCGGGCGGAACCCTTCCGCCCTTCCCCGTTTTCGGCCGCCGGGCCCTCCGACGTCGTCGCCGGCGGCGCCGCCCTGACCTCTTCGAGGCGGACAGCCTGGCCTCCCATGGTGAAAGGCTCGCCGTCCACGTAAGACTCGCGCAGGATCCACCGGACGACCTGGCTCGGCACGCTCAGGAAAAGGAGCGTCACCTGGCACCACCCCGGCTTCACATCGGGTTCGATCGCCTCGATGCGGGCGTAAATGGCGGGTGCATCCTGGTAATAGACGAGGATGACATCCCCCGGTTTGCGCTTCATCATGACCTCACTCCTCCCCCCCCCGGCCGGCCGGGGCGAACAAGACGCCCGAGCGGGTTTCATGCGGGGGGCCGCATCCACCGCTCTTATTCCGAATCCCGGATGACGCTTCCCGGATCGGTCCGTAGCTTTTCGAGCTTCTCTTCGAAGCCGCGCCCGAGGTCGACGCCCATCTCCTGGGCCCTCTTCTTGGCATGGAGGCCGATATTGCGCGAATCCTTGAAAAATCCGTCATCCTTGCGGGCGGACGGATCGAAAGAGGAGAGCCGGTCCTGCTCCGAGACGTGGAAACTGACGCGTGAAATGAGCCGCTTCCACTGCCTCCCCCCGCAGCCGGGGCACGAAAGGCCCTCTTCGTCCTCTTTCTTCATGATCAACGCCTGGAAAGTCCTGGCGCATTGCCGACATTCATATTCATATATGGGCACGTTCCATCATCCCCCTTGCACATTCGCCGTCCACCCCCGCCTGGCCTTCCGGCCTTCGCGCGGGCGGCAAACCGCCATAAACCACACGCTCGACGGGGCTGCGATCAACCACCGTGAAACCCGCCGCCGCCCCTGAGACCGGGCGCCAAAGGCGGAGCGGCCACCGGACCCCGCCGCGAGGCGGTGGGGCTGAGTGCCCGAAGGGCGCGAAGAAACCGGGGTCCACCCCGAAGGGACGGGACTGAGCGCGATCCTGAAAAGACCGTTTGCGCATGCAGACTTTTTATCAAATTCCCGGTCATTTATCAAGCGATTACCCAACGCCGCCGCGGCATCCGGGCCCCCGGCATCGAGACACATTTCCCTTGACACCTCCCAGCCCTTGTGGCATGTAACGATTTTCACAAGTGACATAATGCCCCAAATGGGTATTTCATGCCCTTTCGGGCGGACCGCGGAAGAGAGCAAAGGTCGGCCGGTTTCTCCGCGGCTCCTGAGGGGCGCCGGGTTTGCGCGAAGGCGGGAACCGCTCCTTCGCATCGAGGTATCCGATTTTACCGACTTCGAGACGAATCTCTCGAAACAACACTTCAACGCTGAGAAGCAGGAGAAAGAATGTCATGAGTCAAAATAAACCCAAGGGCTCTGTAGCGGTTATCGGGGGCGGCATCGCGGGAATACAGGCCGCCCTTTCCCTTGCTGACGCAGGATATGGTGTCCACGTGGTCGAACGTATGGCAACCCTGGGCGGGATGATCCCCAATCTCCACCGGTTCTACCCCCTCTGCGCCTGCTGCAAGGTGAACCCCAAGATCGCCGCGTGCCAGCAAAACCCCAATGTCAACGTCCTGACCGACACTCAGGTCACCGGGATATCGGGCGAACTGGGCCGATTCACCCTGAACGTGGAACAAGGCGGCGTCGCCAAACAACTCGAGGCCGGCGCCGTGGTCTTTGCAGCGGGCATCGAGGCCTTCGATCCTTCCCAGCACGACACCTACGCCTATCACCGCTACCCGAACGTCGTCACCAGCGTTGAATACGAACAGCTCCAGAAGCCGACCGGCCAGGGGAAAGGCATCGTCAAGAGGCCGTCGGACGGGCAGTCCCCGCAGAAGATCGCCTGGCTCCAGTGCGTCGGATCGCGTGACATCAACCGCTGCGACGCCCCCTACTGTTCGTCGGTCTGCTGCATGTACGCCCTCAAGGAGGCCGTCAACAGCGTCGACGTCGACGAAAACGTCGAACCCGTCATCTTCTACATGGACATGCGCACCCACGGCAAGGGCTTCGAGGCTTACCTGAACGATGCCAAGGCCCGCGGCATCCGCCTCGTCCGCAGCCGGATCCACACGGTGGACCCCGAGCCCGGAAGCGACGATCTGAAACTGACCTACGCCGACGAAGCCGGCACGCTGCAAGAAGAGACCTTCAACATGATCGTCCTCTCGGTGGGCCTCAAACCGGCGGCGGACGCGATCGCCCTGGCGGAAAAGATGGGGCTGCAGCTGAGCCCCGACCGCTTCCTGGCCACGCCCCCCTTCCAGCCGGTCGGCACCAGTCTCCCGGGCGTCTTTACCTGCGGCGGAATGTCCGGCCCTCTGGATATCGGCCAGTCCATCACCCAGGCCAACGCCGTGGCGGCCGAGATCGCAGCGGTCCTGGACCCGGCGGCCCTCGCCCCTCCCGTCATGTATCCGCAGATCGTGGCCGACCCTGACGCGGAGCCCAAGATCCTCGTCGCCTACCATCTCTGCCCCGGCATGGATCCCGGCATCGGCAAGCGCATCGAGGCCTTCACGTCCAAGCTCCCGAAGGTGGCCTCCGTCGCCGGCATGGAGGGCGCATTCCTGGACCAGCTCGTCCAGTCGATCCAGTCCGCCGGCGCCAACCGCCTGGTCTTCGCCAGTTGCACGCCGCTCATCCACAAGGCCCTGCTCGAAGAGGCGCTCAAGCGCAGCGGCCTGAATCCGGCCCTGTTCGAGTTGGTCGACCTGCGGGTGCTCGACATCGCTGCCGACACCCAGTTGAATGATCGGCTGCGTATGGGCGTCGCCCGCGCCGCCCTGAGCACCCCCACCCCGGTCCGGGAAGTGCCCGTGACCAAGCAGGCGCTCGTCGTCGGCGGCGGTCTGGCCGGGATGGAAAGCGCTCTGGCGATCGCACGGGAAGGGTTCCCGGTGACGCTGGTCGAAAAAGACGCCGCCCTGGGGGGACACGCGCTTCACGTCCGGTCCACCTGGCAGGGCTACGATGTTCAGGCCTACCTGAAGGACCTGCTCGCATCCGTTCAGAAGAACAGCCTCATCACCGTCCTGACCGGCGCCACGGTCAAGGAAAGCCACGGCTTCGAAGGGCAGTTCCTGAGCACCCTGGAGCAGGGGGGCAAGTCCCTGCCGCTCGCCCACGGCGTGACCGTGCTCGCGACGGGCGGCGATCCGGTCCCGGCCGTCGAGTACCTCTACGGTCAGAATGACCAGGTCTACCTGTGGAACGAGCTCAGCACGAAGCTCTTGAAGGACCCGAAGGCGATCGAATCGGCCTCTTCGGGTGTCTTCATCCAGTGCGTGGGATCGAGGGAGCCCGAACGGCCCCACTGCAGCAACCTCTGCTGCGCGTTCGCCGTACGGACCGCCATCGACCTCAAGGAAAAGAACCCGAACATGGACATCTACATCCTTTACCGGGAGATGCGGACCTTCGGCGAGCGCGAGGAACTCTACCGGACGGCCCGCCAGAAGGGCGTGGTCTTCATCCGCTACGACCTCGAGCACAAACCGGCGGTCACGGCCGCCGACGGCAGGCTCACGGTGACGGTCTTCGATCCGATCCTCGGCAAAGACCTGGCCCTCCCGGCGGAGTTCGTCTCGCTCCAGACCGCCATCACGGCCCCCAACAACACCGCCCTGCCGACGCTTTTCCGGGTCGGCCTGGATGAAGACGGCTTCCTCGCCGAATCGCCCGAAAAGATGAAGCCCTCCGATACGACGATCAAAGGCATCTTCCAGGCGGGCCTGGCGCACTACCCGAAGGACACCCTCGCCAGTATCGCCCAGGCCAAGGCCGCTGCAGGCCGGGCCCTGGAGGTCCTGAAGCAGGAAACGGTCCAGGCGGCGGTCCTCGTGGCCGAGGTGCGGCCCGAAAAATGCGCGGTCTGCTGCACCTGTGTGCGGACCTGTCCGTTCCACGTGCCCTATATCGATCACGATCGCGGAGCCGCCTACATCGACCCCGCCTTGTGCCAAGGCTGCGGTATGTGCGTCGCGGAATGCCCCGGCAAAGCCATTGTAATGCCCGGCGTCTCCGATCAGATGCTGAACCAGGCGCCTTCCATCCTCATGGAAACGAACTAACCGGTGTCCCCGCACTAGAGAGGTCAATGACACCAGGTGTTTAAAGGAGATGCTGCAATGACTGATTTTGAACCCCAAATCATCGCTTTTTGTTGTTCGAACTGCGCCTCATCGGCGGCCACCGTCGCGGAAAGCATGTCGCTGACCATGCCGGACAACGTCAAGGTCGTTCAGGTTCCGTGCACTGGAAGGCTCGAGACCCTCCACCTTATCAAGGCCTTCGAAAACGGCGCGGACGGTGTCTATGTCGCCGGCTGCCAGACGGACAGCTGCCAATACATCTCCGGCATCTCGCAGGCGGCCAAGCGGGTCGCCCAGGTCAAAAAGGTGCTGGAGGAACTGGACATGGAGCCGGAACGTATCGAGATCTACAATCTCTCCGCCGGAAGGGGACGGCGTTTCGTGGACGTCGCCCATGAGATGCTGAACCGGATCAAGGAGCTCGGTCCCAACCCAGTACGCGTGAAACCCTAGATACTCTGCGAGGTACAAGTAATGATAGTCGCTGAACCAAAGCCCATCAAAGAAGTGGTCGAGATGGTCAAGGACTGCAGCAGGGTCCTGGTCATCGGGTGCAAAGGCTGTGTCACGGTCTGCAACGTCGGAGGCTCGAAAGAGGTGGGCATCCTGGCCTCCGCGCTCAGAATCGCCGCCGCCAAAGCGGGACGTCGGATCGAGGTCGGCGAGCACACGCTCGAGCGGCAGTGCGATCCGGAATATATCGAAGAAGTCAAAGACATAATCGAGGGCTATGACGGAGTGGTCTCCCTCGCGTGCGGCGTCGGCCCCCAGTTTCTCTCGGAGCGCTACCCGGAAAAGCGGATCTTCCCCGGGGTCAACACACGGTTTATGGGCGGCGCGGTCCAGCACGGCATCTGGGAAGAGCGCTGCGCCGGCTGCGGCACCTGCGTCATCCACTTTTTCGGCGGGATGTGTCCGATCGCACGCTGTTCCAAGAGTCTGATGAACGGCCCCTGCGGCGGGTCCGCCAAAGGCAAGTGCGAGATCGCCAAGGACGTCGACTGCGTGTGGGATCTGATCGTCCGAAAGCTGATGGCTCAGGGGCGCCTTGAAGATCTCCTCCAATTCAGACCGCCCAAGAGTTGGACCACGGCCCGGGACGGAGGCCCGCGCAAACTGTTCAGGGAGGAGCTGGTAAAATGAGCGAATACAAATCAGGCAGCAATCTTGAAAAGGTACTGAAAGCGGGACATTTCGCCTTTACCGGTGAGTGTGGACCTCCCATGGGGGCCAATGTCGAGCACCTGAAGGAAAAGGCCCATCATCTGAAAGGCGTCGTCGACGCCGTCAACGTCACGGACAACCAGACCGCTGTCGTGCGGATGTCCAGCTGGGCCGCGTCGCTGATCCTGCTGCAGGAAGGGATCGAACCGAACTTCCAGATGGTCTGCCGCGACCGCAACCGCCTCGCCATGCAGAGCGACATCCTGGGCGTTTACAGCCACGGAATCCGCAACATGCTCTGCCTGTCCGGGGACCACCAGAAGTTCGGCAACCATCCTGAATCGAAGAACGTCTTCGACATCGATTCCATGCAGCTGATCAACCTGGTCAAGACCATGCGGGACGACGGCAAGTTCCTGAACGGCCAGGACGTCGACGTACCCCCGAAGCTCTTTATCGGAGCGGCCTCCAACCCCTTCGCCGACCCCTTCGAGTTCCGGGTCTACCGGCTCGCCAAAAAGATCGCCGCCGGAGCGGATTTCATCCAGACCCAGTGCATCTACAACATGGATAAATTCCGCGCCTTCATGAAGCAGGTGGTCGACATGGGCCTGCACGAGAAGTGCTACATCCTGGCCGGCGTCACCCCGATGAAAAGCGTCGGTATGGCGACGTACATGGCGAAACAGGTCCCCGGCATGGATGTCCCGGACTCCCTGCTCAAGCGCCTGCGCGGCGCCGGCAAAGGGAAAGTCGCCGAGGAGGGCATCCGCTTCGCCCTCGAGCAGATCGAGGAGTTCAAGCAGATGGAAGGCGTCGCGGGCGTGCACCTGATGGCGATCGAGTGGGAGCACCGCGTGCCCGAAATCGCCGAAAGGGCCGGCATGCTTCCAAGGCCTCAGGTTTAAACCCCGCCGGATCGAGATCGAACCCCCGGGGATGCCGGATTTCCGACGGCATCGCCGGGGGCTTTTCGACGATCGGCCTTTTCCGCCCTTCACCGCACCACGCCTGGCCCCACGCAATGGTCGAACCCTTTCGCACGGAGGCCCCGGATGAACGATATTCACCGTCCTTACGACCGTTTAGGCCTGCTGCTGCTCGGCCTGTCGCTGGCCTTCGGCATGATCGCCACGGCCTTCCTGGTGACGACGACCCTGGAGCGGCTGAAGCGCTCGAATGAAACGATCACCGTCAAGGGGTTCGCCGAACGGCGGGTCACCTCGGACATCGCCGTCTGGAGAGGTCAGGTGACCGCCCGGGGCGAGGACCTGAGGGCATGCTACGAGACCCTTTCGAGGGACATGGAGCGGGCGCGGGCCTATCTCGTCCAGAACGGGCTCGAGCCCGGACAGATCGAGCTGTCCTCCGTCAACACCATGACGCAGTACCGTCAGAACGAAAAGGGATACCAGACCCACGAGATCGCCGGCTACGTCCTCGAGCAGTCCCTGACCGTCAACTCCGCAGATGTCCGGAAAATCGCGCAGCTCTCGAAGGACGCCACCTCCCTCATCAGCGAGGGGATCGCGTTCACCTCATTCCCGCCCGAGTACTACACCTCGGAGTTCGATCGGATCAAGATCGATCTCCTCTGGGAAGCCACGAGCAACGCCCGTCTCAGGGCCGAGCAGTTCGCCGGGAGCAGCGGGATCCGCGTCGGCGACTTGAAGTCGGCCTCCCAGGGCGTCTTTCAGGTCACCCCCGTCCACTCGACCGAGATCTCCAGCTACGGGATGTACGACACCAGCTCCATCGAAAAGAGCGTCAAGGCCGTCGTGACCATCCAGTACGCCATCCAGAAATGAGACCGGCCGCCTGCGAGGTGTGACACCCCCGCCGCAGGCGGCCGATTCCCGCCACTGGGCCTGTCTGTCGCTTATCCGTTCATCCGCTCGAGGATGACCTCAACCTTCAGCGACTCCCCGCCCGGCCGCGCCGCGAAGCGGCAGGCCTCCACCGCCTGCTCGAAGCAGCGGCGGAACGCCTCCGTCTCCCCCGACAACCCGCTCCAGGACACGTCCTTCACCCGCCCGGACGGATCGATGCGGAACCGGACCGTGACGCGGTCCCCCTTGCGGGCCGCAACCCCTTTTCCATCCAGGCAGGCAGCCCAGGCCTCGATCTGCCCGGCCACCACGCGCCGCACCTCGGCCTCATCGAGCCCATCCGGGGCCGTGATCGCTCCGATGGCCCATCGGGCCTGCTCTGCGGGCCTTTTTTCGCCGACGGTCGACGGTTCGACCGCCTCATCGTTCCGCCCCTCAGCCGCGCCGTTCCGGTCGGGTCCGCCCGCCACCCCGGGGGCTGCTTCTTCGCGCGCCGCCTGCGGGCCGTCCGCCGTAGGCGCCAGGCTCAACATCTTGGCCGAGCCCATCCGTCCCATGCCGCCGACGGCCAGGTCCGATACGCCCGCCGGGAGGGGCAGAGGCTGTTTGACGGTCGTCCGCTCCCCGCTTTCCTCCCGCATCACGGAATCCACAGCCACAAAGGAGGTGTAGGCCGTCAGCAAATGGTACCGGAGGCCGAGTTGGGTGACCTCTTCGATCCGCTCGTCAGACGGTTGCAGCCGGTTATAGTCGGAGAGGAGGGCCACCCGCTGCCGCGCCCACAGGTAGCGCAGGGCCCTGCACGAGGCCGCCGTCCGGGCCTTTTCTAAGGGGATCCGCACCCGATACGGCTTCCCCGCGCCTGTCAACCCCTCGAGGGCCACCGCACCCTCGGCCTTCCCGCGCCACTTGCCGACCACCACGATGGGACGGTCCGCCATCAGGTCCGGGATCGCCGGAGGCTCCACGTCATAGGCCTCGAACCCCGGAAAGGCCACCCGCACGCGGGTCATCACGGGCCACTGCACGAGCCGGCGGAAGCGCGCGGCCGTCTCGGCGGCCTCGCCTTCCCGCAGGACGACGAAGGGTTCACCCATCCCGACCCGGGCGAGCCCCTCCACGAGGTGCCGGTTGACGCTCGAACCGATGCCGAACACGAACAGGTTGGCCTCCCCGAGGCCCCCCCGCACGAGGTCGAAGGCCTCGGGCTCCGCGCTGACGTAGCCGTCCGTCACCAGGAGGATCGACCTCGAAAAGCCTTCGGAGCGCGGCAGGGCCATGGCGCGCTCGAGGGCCGGCAGGAGTTCGGTCCCCCCTCCGCCGCGCTCCTCCTCGATCCGGGCGATGGCCTTCTGGATGTTTTCAGCGTTGGCGGGGAGGGATTGCTCCGCCAGGACCATGGAGCCGCCCGCAAAGAGCAGGACATTGAAGCAGTCGCTCGGCCGCAGCCCGGAGATCAGCTCACGAAGCATCCGTTTGGAGACGTCCAGCGGAAAGCCGTGCATCGACCCCGAGACGTCCACGACGAAGATCACCTCCCGCGGCGGGACCTCTGCGAGGATTGTCCGTTCAGGGGGCTGCGCCATCAGGAGGAAGAAGTTCTCCTCCGGGCCCTCGTAGAGCAGGAGCCCGGAGTGGACGGCATCGCCGGCAAGCCGGTAGCGGAGCACGAAGTCGCGGTCGCCCCCCTGCCGTTCGGTGTCATGCAGGCGGATGAGCGCGCGCGAATCGCCCTCGTAGCGGATGTCCACCCGGTGGGTGCCGCACTTCGCCTCGCGGATCGGCATCCCCGCGTTCAGGGCGACCCGGATGTCGAAATCATAGGGAGCCGGCTCGCCCTCATGGAGATAGGGGTTCTGGACCCACCCTTCCGCGCCTTCGCCCTCCGCCTCGGACGGACTCTGATAGCGCGGCCCCACCACGGTCGGGTAGAGGAAGGTGTAGACCCGGTCCTCCGGGACCAGGATCTCCGTATAGGACATCTCGACCCGGATCTCGTCGCCGGGCAGGATGTTCGCAACATTCATCTGGAAGACGTTGGGGCGGTGCTGCTCGAGGAGCGAGGCCGTCCGGCCCTCGTCGCGCGCCTGCTCGTACGCCTTGCGCGCGGCCTCGCGCTTCTCGATCCGGGCCTCGATCACCCGCTCTCCGATGGTCATCTTCATCGCATAGACCGCGGAGCGTGTCGAACCCGGAAAGACATAGAGGGCCTCGATCGCCCGGCGCCCCTCGTTCCGGTAGACCTGCGTCACACGGACATCGGCGATGACCCCGGCGATGTCGACCTCCGCCCGGGTCTCCTTCAGCGGCAGGGCATCCACCCCCGGGTCCCCGTTCACCACCACGAAATAGGGCGAGAGGGTGTGCTCCGCCTCATCCCCGCCCTCCGCCGCCCCGCAGACCGACACGAGCGGGAATGCACCGCCAAGCGCTGCAAAAGCAAAGCACATCAAGGCAACCACCTTGCACCAGACCGATCGACTGCCCTCGCCCAACCAGACCCTGCCTCCCAAAACCGTACCTCTGTTTCGCTCCATGGCTGTCCTCCTCCTTGTCCGGGTTTTTTCATCCTTTATCCGTTTTGACAGGACAGCAACCAAAAAGTTCCCGGTTTTTTGCAGCAGGGAGGAAATATCCTCTTTCGCCTGGGAAGCCGGGCACGCTGGTCAATCCTTTCCCCGAAGGCATTGAAGGCATGCCAGATGGGCTTGAAGGCCACCTTCCGGAATCCGAACCCTCGGATTCAGAACGAATCTGTCCCGGTGGATTCGCCGATCTGCAAAGGATATCCGGGAAGATCTCCTTCCGGGTCTTTCCGCACGAGCAGCAGCGACAGGTAATGGGGGGGGTCCTGGCCCCTCAGCCCCTGCAGGTCTTCCAGAACCGCCTCACTATCGAGTCCGCAACGGGAGACGAGGACGGAAAACGGCGTCAGGTCCAAGTGATCGAGGGTCTCCAGGATACGCCCCCCACGGGAGGCCTCTATCGCCAACGCTTCGCATACGCTTGGCACCCACTACACCGCGCCAACACCTCCGACGGGTGGGGCGCATCCACGCCTCTGAGGACATCCGGAGCGACCAACTCGACCGGCGACGGCCGCCGCCGAGCGCGCCGCGGCCCGCGCATCGATCACGAGGATGACCGGCAGGCCGAGCCATTTAGCCATTCGCGAAAAGCCGTCGAAAAGCCCCATGACGCCCTCTACCACGGCGACGTCGGCATCCGCCGCGCAGCGGTCGAAGAGGCGCCGATTGGCCGCCCGATCGAGCATCCACCCGTCCAGATTGTGAGAGGGCCTTCCGGTGACCCGGCGGTGGTGCCCCGGATCGATGAAATCCGGCCCCACCTTGAAGGCCTGGACCCTGCAGCCGCGCACCCTCAA
>ENA-OSEO01002647-OSEO01002647.1-sediment-metagenome-genome-assembly--contig:-NODE-2647-length-24151-cov-4.851707_pt1 | contig 24151 bp, 22 predicted proteins | sample MGYA00237883_ERZ534232 | MGnify/ENA metagenome assembly ERZ534232
TATATCTGAATTCAAGGCAGTTCAGTAATACTTAGGCTATTTGTGCTCTTTCAGCAAGCGATACGTGCATGAAAAACATCATCGCGAAAGGACGAAATCAGGGAAACACGAAATTTGAATCTTGATTTTCTATGAGAGCAGCGAGCTCGGTTTTCCAGGTGGAAACTGGAGGATTGAGGTGGAACGGAGAGGAGGACTTGAGGTATTGTTCCGTTTCGCATAGGATGGTTTTATGTATCGATGAAGCTATCCGAGAGAGATCGTTTTTTTGATGTTACAGGTTGAAACAGGAGGTCTACATGGCACAGGTCAATGTCATCCGCAATCCCGGCGAAGATCAACTGAAGAAATTGGGAGTCAGAGACTGGCCCATCTGGACTAAAGAGGTCTCAGAATTCCCCTGGCATTATGCCGATCCAGAGATGTGCTATTTTCTTGAAGGCGATGTGATGGTGACGCCCGAAGATGGTGAACCGGTGGAAATTGGAAAGGGAGACCTGGTTTCTTTTCCCAAAGGCATGTCCTGCACCTGGAAAGTGCGAAAGGATGTGAAAAAACACTACAAATTTGGATGAGAGAGGCTTCAAGCGCATGCCGTATATCAAACAGGAGAGAAGAAAACTCTTTGACACCCATTTGCAGGATTGTTCCAGGCAGATCGAAAACGAGGGCGAGCTCAATTATTGCATTTACAAACTGGCTACTTTGGTGATCGAGCGGATCGGGGAAAGCTATCACAACCTCGGCATGTGCTCCAGTGCCATGGAGCACGCCAAGCTCGAATGGTACCGCAGGAGATTGTCGCCCTACGAGGATCGCAAAATCATAGAAAACGGTGACGTATGAGCTGGATTTTTCAGATGCTGGATATTGGGTGGCGGCTGAGGATCACAAAAAAGTGGACAAAACCTATCATTTTTTGTCAATCGGCGCGCGTTGGGCAAGACGATAAAGGGAAACCCCCTGGACCGCAATTACCAGCAGGAGCAGCAGCTCAATCCCGTGCATTCTCAGATACGGGTAAACGTAGAGCCAGCTCAGATACGCGCTTCGACCCATTCGCTCGTAGGCGGGAAAGGGGATAGAGCGCGGTTCCACCTGCAGTTGACCTGCATTGACATGGACCTTGAGATAGTGAAAGAAGTAATGTTTGGGATCCCTTCCGTGCAGCGCCGCTCCGGCACCCCCTGAGATAGTGTAAGGGATCCCATCCCATCGGCCTTCAAAGTAGCCGTGAATGTGAGATGCGAAAATATGCGTCACCTTGTATTGCGTGAAGAGTCTGGCCAACTGGTCTGCTGTGTCTTTGGGGAGAGCGTGGCTATGATTTCCGCCTCTTGGATCGTATAGGGGCACATGCATGAAGACCAGTCGCTGTATGCAATTCTTCCCTTTCCCCAGTTCCTTTTCGATCCAGCCTTTCTGTTGTAAGTCGAGCGGTAGCTCCTCGGAAACATCGAGGACGATGCAGCACGCATTTCCTAGCTTGAAAGCATAATAAGACGGGCCGAAAATCTCTGTATAGAGACTGCGCCCGTTCCTTTTCAGTTCGTGGTTGCCGATGGCTGTCAACAGAGGCTTGTGCAGATGGGTCTGTACTTGCTGTAAAAAAGTGCGATATTTTTCCACGTTCCCATCGTGGACCATGTCACCGTTGGCCATGGCGAAGGAAATATCAGAATCGCGCTCGATGCGACCCAAAAGCTCTTCAAAGACAGCGTAGCTGCCTCTGTTGTCGCCGAACACAGCAAAATAAAAATCATCAGGCTCGGCGACACGAATCTCTTCCAGATTTCTGTCAATCCACTGCTGTGCCGGCAGTGGCCGCCTGAAATGCCAGACTTCAACACCCAGCAATAGAGCGATGCTCGATATCAAAAGAACAAACCGTACCGGATGGGCCACTAAATCCTTTCCCACCGCCCTGCAATCCATCTGAAAATCTCGCCTCCGACGCTGCTGTCATTAATCGGGCTGCATTCGCCTTTGATTCTGATGATGCCGTTCTTCATGCCGTCTCCGACCCAGCCGCCGGCATTGCCTTCAACAGTAATTTCACCGCCGGTCATGCCTTTACCGATAATATCGCCGGCATTGCCTTCGATCGTTATGCTTCCAGCGTGCATCCGATGCCCGATCCAGTTGCGCGCGTTGCCCTTGATAACGATCCGACCGCCCTGGAGGTGTTTACCGATATGATTCGCCGCATGCCCTCGCAACTCCATCTCGCCGCCGCTCATCCTCAGTCCGAGGAAAAATGATCGATTACCGAATATTTCGATCTTCCCTCGGGGGTGTTTGAAGCCAAATCCCGATATCGCGCCGGCGTACCTCGACAAATCGCAGAACAGCACGTCGTCGTAACCGATGATTTCGTGATAGGTACCCGAAATAAAAAACCCGAGCAGCGGGCCCCGCGAATGTTTTGGTAAAACGACGTTGAACAGTCGATCGATTTCCGTGAGATCGAGATCGTACTCCGCGGTTATGGCTTTGCCGAATTCGAAGACCTTTTCTCCCGCTTCGAGACGCCAATGCTGCATCCTCATGATCAAGTCTTGAGCTGTTTTGGCGATGTCTTCCAGCTTGTCAAAGTTGTCTTCAATCACTTCTTCATATCTCTGCCTTTTCTTGATTATGGCCAATTCCACAGAGTTGAATCTCAACAAGTCGGGGTTCTTCTCTAAAAGGGTTCTAATCGTTCTCATGTATCGCTCCAAACATCTTCCCCACCGCGATGCGCGGGATATCCTGCTCCCGCGCGACTTCAGCAAAGGTAACCGACGGTGGTAGATGTTTTATAAAACGGTCATAGTTTTCTTTGAATCTTTCATCGAAATCGCCTTCTCCTTTAATCCAGATAACTGTCAGCCGCCCTTCTATGTGAGAGAAATAGTCAATGACTTTGTCAACGTTTTCTATGCCCGCATCGGTTATCAGGATGTAATCCCTGGCTCCGCCGGAATGCATGGCGATATATCGATCGAGCTCACTGAGATGAAGCGTAGTGCCATGACCCTGGTAGGTTTTCAACATCTCATAGACGGTCTGCCTGTCTCTGCTAGGGGCCAGCGTGAGATTGGAATTGGAGAAATTGACCACTCCGACCTTGGCGCCCAGTGCGAAAAAATTGCGCGCCACGGCAAAGGCCCCTAGAACTGCATAAGATATAACTTCTTCCGGATCGGCCATGCTCCCGGATGAGTCCATGAGGATAACCGCATCGGGGACGGAGTATTCCCCGTAGTGTTCAAACTCCGCAAGCTGGTGCTTTTTGGCCAAAGACGGCAGCACTTTCCCGTAACTCTCAACGGGGTTGAAGGTGTCGATGCTGTCATCCAGTTCAAAATCCATGATTTGATCGGGGTAAAGAGACCCCTGCCGTATAAGTGATTCTATGGAAATGGAATACCGTCGTGCCCTGCTCCTATACCAGCTCACATCCGGTTTATCGAGATCCTGCCTGAGGTCTTGTTCGCCGGGACTGATTCCCTTGCCTCCCGAGCGTTTGTCGGGCAGCTTCAGCTCGTTGTTCTGCAAGCCTTTCAGCACCTCGGCTGCAATGTCCTGATATTCCCGGGGAGTCACCTCTCTGGCGATCCCCTCCATGGCTCTGGATACCTCATCGGTGCGAAAGTCCCCGAGGTTGAACGAAGTAAAAGGCAAGTCGAGCTGATTATTGATATCGAGCAGTTCGTCGACAATTTCCGCAAAACGCCTGATGTTGTTTTTGATCCGAATCCTGCTTAGATCGAGGAAATCTATGGCACGCAGAGCGGAGAGCTTTTGTTCGAGGTCCGGATCGATCTCCACGGAGCCAAAATCGATTCCGGTGACCCGCGCATAAAATGCCCGCAACAGGCGGTCTGTCACACTGCCAACCGGCAGTTCCCGGTAAGTTTGCGCAACCTGTTCCAGGCCCTTGTTGATCATGAGATCCAGGTTGACAACAACGTCGTCGTAGAGGTTTCTGATCTCGTTTTTGTTAGCTGCATCGCTCAGCCACGAATGCTCTAAAATAATCGTCTTCAAATCGTAGGGATGTTTGGCCCAGTGGTTCAGCTCATGATGAAGAATCCCCAGCAGAGCCTCCTCGCTGTACTCATCAGCCACACTTTTTCCGATCAGTACCTTATGTTTGCGCGTTGAAAGATCCACTGCGATGGTTCGCATTTCGGTCGGCTCTATCTTGAGGATGGGAGGATAGTAGAGATCCTTCCGTGCCTGTTTGAACAGGTCCTGAATACGATCTAACCAACGCTTGTCAGTAGACTTTTTCATGAGCTGCTCGCTACCATATATTGCTAAAGCTCCCTCACAAGGCTTTGGAAGAAGGAATGCTCGATTTGCTGCGCCAGTTCTTCAAGTTTTTCCGAATCCCCGTTTTTCATGGCCGTGTAGGCCTCTATCTGGTAGCCTCTATGCTCCTCCCAGCGCTTTTTCAGCTCTCGCAGCAAATCGCCGACCGCATACCAATCATCGGAGGAGTTTTTTTCTATGTCTTTCACTTCACTACGCTTTTTATCGCTTAACGGGCTTCGCTGCCAAAGTGCATAGGGCATGATCGCTACCAGGTGTTCAAGGGTCACTTCGCCGTCTCCGGCCATCCAGGCCAGTGCCTTCGAATATTTGAATATGCTTTGCTCGGCGCGGTTGGAGAGGTTGTACAGATCGGAACAGATGTAATTTTGATAATGGCAGCCGTCGCATCGAGAGAACTCCTTCTGCAGAGTGTAATGGCAACAAACTTCCTGACCCAAATAGTCCATGAGCAGCTCAACTTCTTCTGCGATTGGCATGCTGAGGATCTCTTTTCCTATCGCATCTACTTCCGCCAACCTCGGGATCTCTATTTCAATTCCCTGTCTGCGAAACCTTGCCTCCAGCTCTTGCTTGAATTCTTCTGTCTTCTGATTGATGTAATCGACCAGCTCGTCGGCGGATCCGGTCTCATTATTTTGCAGAATAGTGTCGATCAAATGCTGGCTTAGTTTCTTATCTTTCAGGATTTCTTCATCAATTCCCCGCCGGATGATCCTTTTTCTGACAGGGTGCGACGGTCCCGTTTCAATGGCGACATCAAACCTGTCAAGGAGAGGAGGTATCAGCTTGGTTGCGCCGATATCCTGATAATTTATGGTTGCGAAGAAGGTTTTCGGCTGCTTGAGCATCAGTGTGTCACCACGATAGCTCCAAATGTTCCTGTCCACTTCATTGAGCAATATGCTCTGTTTTCCCACTGGCAAGCGGTTCACCTCATCAATGATGACCACGGGTGAAAAGGGTGTGATCTTCCATTTCACCACCTCTTTACCTTCTTTCTCCAGAGCGCCAAGATCCAGAGTAGCCTTCATTTTCTCCTCGGTCTGCTCCGGGTGGGCGTGAATCGTGGCGGCCTGAACGAATTCCAGCGGCAAGCCTTTGACCAGGCTCGATATTCTCTCACTCGAACTGGTCTTGCCGCTGCCGTAATCGCCCAGAACCAATTCCTTGCCGCCGATGATGAGGCTGAAAGTGCCAAACAGTGCCACCGGCAAGTACGCCTTGTCACCCACTTGGAGCAATTCATCCCCCAAATAAAAACGATCCCTTATCAACTCGTACAGCTTCCGAATTTTGTCTTTCAGTTCGCTCATTGGTCTCCATTCCGCGTAAAATTCCCTGGCCAGGTCCAGATGCTCTCCTCTCCTTTCGAAGCTGACAGGAAGAGCCGGGGAGCCTGTCCGAGAACAACCCTTTAGCCTATTCCGTCATTTCCGCATGCCTCCGCCGGGAAACCCCCGTGCAGGCTCCCGTCTGCCTGCACGGCCGAAGCCTGCGCCGGCAAAGCTCGCTTGCATGCACCGCGAAGGCCTGCCTGGTCGAGAACAGGCTCCGATCAGCCTTTCCCCAATCGATACGCCGCCGGCAATCCGCAGAATGCATTCAGTTATATTGTAAGTCTCAGGTCAATCCCCTGCCAGAAGCCGGCTGGAACCGACGCGTGAGGTCCAGTCACTACGGAATTATGGTTTCAAGCATACGGGGGGGAGGCGATTGCGAGGCGGTTGCCCGCCGAAAGCATGCGGAAATGACGGAAAGCAAGAGAAGGGCAATTCTCGGGCAAGAACTAAAATTACCGGGAACCGTTAAACCGAACGCCGGGCATGTTGAAATGGCAACGCCTGGAAATCCGCTTGCCGTTCGGATCGCAAGCCGATTTAGAGCATCATTCGCGTCGTTGAGTCGATACTATTGGCGGAGAGGGCGTGCCGCCATGCGCCATTCGGCAGCACTATCCTCCGAGGTATCCCTGCACTCCTGTATGATCACTTGCTCCAGTTCGTTCTTGATCCTCACGCCGGCGTGAGCAGCCCGTATTTGCGTCCCTGCCAGGATTGCGCCGTAGACCTTCACGACCGGCAGCGGCGGGTTTTCTTTGGCCCATGCACTAAGCGATTCAAAGCTATCCGTTAGCTCGTTGTGCAGGCTGGTAATGAGAAGGATCTTTTCTTTGACGGCTGATATTTTGGCTTTAACGGGTGCACACTTTTTATCCTGAATGTCGGCCATTTTTCTTTCCACGTCCAGATACGTGGATTGGAACTCCCGGGTGGAGAATTTCACCTGCTCCATGTGGGCCGGATTGTTTACTGTCTCCAGTTCTTGCGCCTCTTCTTCAAGAGATCTTATTTCTCGCAAAATTCCATCCTGTCTCTGAATCAAGCGGCCCATCTTGATTTCCATCCGCTGGTGAAAACCGGTGAGCTTCTGCAAAGCATTTTCGGTTCGGGCGAGCCTCCGCTCGCTTGCCTTGATGCCGTTCTTCACTGTTGCGAGCTGACTTTCCAAACGTTCGTCTATTCCAACCACCAGTTGGCATGCCTTGGATTGCTCAGATCCGATCTGCCTTGCTTCAATCCCTCTTTTGGCCTGCACGGTCGATGAAAAAATTTTGCCGGTTCTGATAAAACAAGTCCCGCAGGAGACGATCTTTGAATCGATGATGCTCGATTCAACGAGAACGTCTCCCATCGCTTCGATGACAGCGCCCTGGATGAATTTTGCCTTGAGATTACCTCGTGTCTTTACGGTTGCACCTATTATCCCGCCGGTCACCACGATGTCGCCAACAATATCGATTTCGGCTTTCATGATCTCCTTAGCGGAAAGGCTCCCTCCGCTGACCCGAAACCCATCTTCTACAGTACCGTACACACAGATACTGCCCGCAAAGTCAATGTGTCCGGTTTCGAGGTTGACATCTCCCTTCACTACGTATTCAGGCTCCACCACAATCTTGCCGTCTACGCTTATTTTGGGCTGGCCCGCCCGCTTCGCACGAGCTTCCAAACCGTCTTCACTGAGAATGACACCCGCTCCGCAATAAAGACGCAATTTTTTCGGCTTATAAGCCATTGTTTTCAGGCCGTAAATGTTACAACCGTCGCGCCCCTCCCGAGTCGGGGCCAGTCGGGCCAGAACGTCTCCTTCATCAACTTGCGGCACTTGACCCCGGTCTTTGAAGTCAATCCGCTCCCCGACTTTCAGTGCACCAATTTTTAGGGGGTCGGTCTCAAAGAAGTATTCGATGCTGCCGTCTTTGCCTTCCACGGGTGCTTCGCCCAGGGCCACTTCCAGCGTTCTCTCGCCTTCTGCCGGTTGATTTAGAAATTCAGCAATGCGACTTTCTTCAACTATGCCATGGGTAATGCCATACGCCTCAAGGAGTGCAAGCGCCCCCTCGACGGTCATACCGCTGGGGTGTGGGCCCCTCACTGCCAAGATCGCCTTCAACCCGTCATCTGAAACTCGTAATTCACTTTCCGCTCCGGGAACTAAAGTCATCTCTTTATCGGGCATTGGCGAAGCTTGCCGGTGGGAGGATTGCTTGCTGCCGTCAACGATTTGCGACTCATCGGGTTGACTTTCGCTCTCCTCGGTTTCTGCCGGCGAAGACCCTTTGTAGCTTGTACTGATGGGCGAATGAATCCCGTCCAGCTGTTCGGACGGGATCGCTTCGTGCTGCGCCAGAATCTCAGACAGCCGGCAAATGCGCCGGCATCCTCGGAACAGGTTTTCCTGCTCGTGGAAAGCGGCTTTCAGTCGATCCGGGGTACTGAGCCCCTGCTTCAGAAGGTCTCCGGCCGATTGTCGATCTTCCGCCCTTATCACAAGAAAGGATCTGATTTGACGGAGGGTTTGCAGCTGCTTCTCGGTCACAATGCCCATCTGCAGGAGCACAGCCCCCAAAGGCGTAGGGGCACCGTTAGCCTCCTCCCTCCGGACAACCGCAAGAGCCGATAGAACTTGTTCCTTGGTTGCCAAGCCATACTTTACCATCAGCTTGGCCAGCATTTCCGACTCACTTTTTACTCTGTTTTGCTGAATCATTTCTAATTTCCTTCAGCAGCTTACACGGATACGGCGGCGATCGGCATCTTTTTCGCCTTGTCCAACCCTCCCCTACTACAGTTTCCACCTTGCTCGAATCGAATCGGATAATTTCCGCAAAGTTAAGCCCGCATCATAAATCCTCGAAATTCCCCTGATGCGAAATCTTCCAGCTACACCCTGCCTGAGATCAAGAGCTTACGGATTACATTTGCCCTGTAACAATCGAAGGTTGCGCCCGGAACTGCCGAGATTGGGAGAAAAAGAAGCGCACGAGATGGTGATTCAGCTATCGATAGTGCCTTCATTCTAACAGATCGGTTTATCAGATAGAATTCTTTAATAAAAATCCTAACAAGCAGGCAGCGTTTTCGATGACCAAGAGTGCGAACGGTCGGCAGGCGCGCTGCCGGAACAACACGATCTTTTGCCGGATTAGCCTGTTTCGTAGGACGTTGATTTTACACAAGCTATGATTAATATCAGATAAGAATATGTAGCAGAGTTCGTGTAAAGTGCAAGAATAAAATAACACGTTACCAACAGACAGAAGGATTCGACTCACATGACCAAAAACATTCGCATTTCAGCGCGCTCACTCATGACATTTCTTCTCATCGCCGCAATAACATCGGCTTTCATCGGCTGTGGTGCGACGGTGCTGACACCTGGCTATACCGGGGGCAAAATCAGGACTGGTTATCAGATCCCTCTGATGCCCGATGGTGAACAAACGGGAGCTTACCGGAGCGATGATTTGAGCGTTCATTACCGCTATGTGAGAAAGGGAGACGAGCTGAGTATGGCAGGTACCGTCAGGTTCGGCAGCGGAACTCAATTCAATTTCAATTATGTGGATTATTTCAATCTCAGCCTACTGGTGGGGGATTCTCAAGGAACTATTCTCGCCAACCATGCGCTGGCGAGTGCCAGTTGGGTGAACTTGACAGGAGCGAACAGCCAGGTCAACTTTAGTAAGAACCTGAGAATTCCACCGGATGCGGCTGTGATGGCATTCACCTATACCGGCCAAGCCTCCGAAGGTGGCTCGGGGGGTGACGAAGAGGGCGGCGGAAACATTCAATTCTGGGAATATCCGATCTCCAGGTAGATCGGTAGGAACAGCCACCGGCATGAGGAATTCTCCCGGGCCGCGGACTTCCAATGAAAAAGTTAATGATTACAGTGAGAGTCATAAGACATCAAAATCATTAACCCGCAAAGGGAGGTGATGGATAAAATGGTCACTTACACGAACTTGAGAGATCTCGCAAGATCTCGATATATCAATGTAATAGAGACATCCAGCCTGGATGGGCGAAGCGGAATGCGATTCCACGATGCGGGCAGGGATACTATTGCCATCAATTCGGAAGAACCGATGTCTGAAAAAATCAGAGCGTTGGGGTTCCTGCTGGAAAACTATGCAGGCGAAGGTATCGCTTCGCTTCGTTGTCCGAGATAACAGGCTGAGCTCGGCGACAGGAGAGTCCGCCGGGCTGCTGATAATCCAACCTTTAACAGGCCGGCCCGAGCCCCGAAAGAGCTCGGGCCGCTTATCGTCGAGAATCAAGCCAACTACTACATTGCTTCAGCGAGTCTGACACCGGCTTGCTCGAAGGGATTCCTCCTGAGCATTGACCCAATCCGCTCTCCGCCTGTTGATTGAAGCAGCAGGCAAAGCACTCCTGCCGTGTTGCTGCCAAAAGCATTGCTGCGCGCTTTCATCTGAAAGCGACGAAAGGAACTGCCATCCAGGCATCGTGGATTTGTAAAGGCATCTAGCCCCATAGTGAGCTGGACGCTATTCCACCGGAGCTGGCGAAGGCTTGAAATCTCTTCCAGTCACTTGTGGATTTTGAGCCGGGCCATGGCTTCCTGCCACTCCTTTGGCGGAATGTGACTTTCTTCGAGAATCTCGAAAAATTCTCCCTCGTCAAGCCTGAGATCCGCTTCGTCTTCATGATGCTTTTGCAGCCACCGGAGTGCTTCCCGTGCCTCTTTGAGGTCGTAGCCGGTGACCTGGGTTATCACTCTTCGCCCGTCAGGGGAGCATTTGTAGATCAAATAGCGCTTGTCCATCTTTGCCGTCCCGGCAATAGTCCTCCTTGCGTCCGGAACCTTTCCGCAAGGAGGAGACACACCCGTTTCATAAAAGGCATACACGCTATTCAGGGCGGGATCGTCCGGCGGCATCGAAGCTGTCGACCCGGTGGCATTGAGCAGAGGGGATGAAGATGCAGGGGGAATGTTCCTGACCTGAACAGCAAATCAGTCTATTTGACTTCGATCTTGATTTCCTTCTTCTTGGCCTCTTCGGTCTTGGGAAGAGTAATCCTAAGGACCCCCTTCTCGAAGCTCGCTTCAATCTTATCGGGCTGAATCGTGGTTGGAAGACGAAATGAGCGCTGAAACGAGCCATAGTACCTTTCAGAGTAATGATAGTGCTCACCCTTTTCTTCCTCCTCCTTTTTCTTTTCACCCTTGATGGTGAGCACATCTCCCGAGATGGATACATCAATGTCGGTTGCTTCCAAACCGGGCAGTTCCGCTTTAACAACAACACTGCCCGCAGTCTCGGAAACATCCATGGTTGGAGCCCATGCTTCGCCGAGCTCTTCGGCCAGCCAGGATCTACCAAAGAATTTGTTCAGCAGATTATCCATTTCCTTCCGCAATGTACCTACTTCCCTAAACGGCTTCCAAGGTACCAGTTCCATACCACATCCTCCTTTCTCCTTTTGTGCTGTTCCAGCAGATTGTTACGATCACTGGGTCCTGGACTGCGGTTTCGGTATCTTGCGCGTCTTCTCACTTCTCGCCGCATTTTCATTCAGACAATCATCGTAGAAAGCACACGCCAACTGATCGCAGTAGCCCGCAGCCGATCCGAAACAGTCGAAGTTCCCTTCAGCCGTTTGGATTTCCTTGATTAATACGGCCTTCGCTTTACCTCGAGGTTTGACTCCGACTCTCCTGGCAATGTCTTGAATCTCTTTCATGTTCATCGCAAAAGCTCCTACTGAGGCCTTGTCGGTCTCTTTTGGATACCGCCTTTCAACAAAAGGACGGAGCACGCCCGATCAAAAACATGTTCAATCGCTGCAAATACTTACAACAATTATGCCAGTCCAGCTTGGACCAGCCGACCCCGGTAGGGAGACAAAAACAGCGCATGCGGACGATGCGGCAGGGAAGCGAACCAGATTTCTCTGTCAAATTTTTTTACACTGTGTAAAATCGACGAGCTTGCCTCACACAATGATGAAAGACTTTTTTCGACCTCAGGCAGGTACAAGCCAAGGAATTTTCATTAATAGCTCAAGATAATCGGTAATTTTGCCTAAATCCAAACACGTATTTTTGCCTATTGCGGGCTTTTCCGGCTTCCATTAATCTTGAATGCATTCCCGGCAATTCCCAACATCTTTTTAACCGCTAAATGGTAGTCGAGGGGGTATCGCGTATGAGCTTCCCTGAGATTCAGCGTAGGACAAGGCATTTTGTTGGCCGGCTTCAAAGAACGCCCGCCGAAAGGAGGTCTCCTATGGGAATCAAAGTCGGCAAAAACCGACTTGTAACGCTTGCACTGGTCCTCGCCGCCATTTTCGTATTTTCCCGGGTGGCGTATGCAGCCGATCGGCCCGTTGCCATCTTCCATGCTTTCGATCAGCGCTACAGCGACATCGAACAATTCGTTTGCGAGCTGTCCGGGCAAGGATATAGCCACATTCAAATTGCGCCCGCGCAGAAATCCAATCCCGACCCGAAATGGTGGGCGCGCTATCAGCCTGTGGATTACAGCGTTATCGACGGCAGAGGCTCTGAACAAGAGCTGAGAGGTCTCATCCTCAAGGCACACGGCTGCAACCTAAATGTGATTGCGGATGTGGTTTTCAATCACATGGCGGACATGGAAGAGTATCGGGACCTGAATTTTCCGCAGTTTGCTCCGCAAGATTTCCACAGCCGATGCGGAATCAACTATGAGGATGGCGACAGATGGTCGGAGATCAACTGCTGGCTGGGGTCTCTTCCGGATGTCGATTTAACCAGGCAAAATGTTCAGAGCATTCACAAAGCCCATATAAGAAAGCTGCTCGATCTCGGCATCGACGGCTTCCGAGTCGACGCGGCAAAGCACATGCCGACCGACGTGGTCGAGAGTTATATCGACTACATCAATAACGCCGGCAATGGAAGCACCTGGAACTACCTTGAAGTGATCTCGGACCACGACACCGAGGCAGGCGATTACAACCGAATTGCCGCCGTCACGGATTTCGTTCTTTACGACTCGATGAAACAAGCCTTCAGCTTTGGCGGCGATCTGCGATGGCTGCGCGTTCCACGAGCCGTCGAGGACCCACGCAGCGTCACTTTTGGGAGAAATCACGACACCATCCAAGAGCTCAACCCCGGGCATGCCATCAAACCTTACGATGACCCTTCGGATTCCTACCTGGCGACGGCTTATGTCCTGGCCAGGGAAGGCGGTACTCCATTGGTGCTGAACTGGGACAACGCGGACGTTCCCTACATCAAACATGGCGTAAAGTTTCGCCGGATCATGCACCAGCGAAGCAATGAAGGCAAAAATGTCAAAGAGAATGTTTTGGCCGCCGTCGATAGTCCGACCGTTTTGCTGATGGAGAGGGGCAGCGAGGGGTTCTTCGTGGTGAACAAGGGAGCCGATAAGTTCGATGTCCGCGTCCTGGATCTGACCCTGACAAATATCGAGGGATGTTATCGCGAGCTCCGAAACAACTTTACGGTTGCCGTCGAACGGCGCAGCGACGGGAAAAAATACGTGACCCGCTGGTCCGCCTGGGCTCGAGGCGGCATGCAAGTCCACGCGAGGGATGCTCTCTACTTCGTCCGCGACTCCTGGAGCCAATGTCTGCCCATGTGACGACGATGCTCCGTCGTCGCTTGTCGGCTTCATTCGCTGGGTTAGCCCCGGTCCGGAATCGTCTTCCGATCCTGCCATTCTCTGAGCACTTTTCCCCTCAACGCGGAATGACCCGACCACAGATATTTGTTCAGCCCTGACATCCCGTCAACCATGCCGGCCCTCACCGGGTTCAAGTGAATATATCGAATCAATTCCAGCAGGTATGGATCGTCCTCACACACAATTGACTTGTACCGGTTCTGGAATAGATGGCCGGCACGTCGATGTCGTTTGTTAAAGTTGACCGTATAACCGGTAAGGAGTCGCCGCATACTCGTTGAAAGCGGTTGGCTTCCGGTTCCGGCCAGGATATGAAAGTGGTTGGACATGAGAGCCCGGGCATAGACAGCCAGATTCTCCTGCAGTCAAAGATAGGTAGATGAGAGATATGTGTCAGCGTCGCCCGCCATCAAACAGCAGGCATCTTTTCAGCGCCCTTTGCCGTCAAGAACTGTTCTGACCAGTTCAGCCAGTTGCCTTCTGTCCAGCGGCTTCATGGAAAACCCTTTAATCCCGAGGCGCTTGACGGCAGATTCGGTGACTCTTTCGCTGTACCCCGTGCACAGAATGATCGGCATATCCGGGCAGATCTTCAGGATCTCGGCGGCAAGCTCGGTCCCGGACAGATGGGGCATCGTGTAATCGGTTATGACCAGGTCGAAGGCATCGGATCTTGATCGAATCAGTTCAAGAGCATCCAGAGCATTTGTGCTGGCACTTACCCTGTAGCCCAGGCGCTCCAGCATCAGAGTGCAAAGATCAGCCACCATCCGCTCGTCATCTACCAGAAGTATCCGTTCGCTGCCTCTCGCCACAATCGATGCCTCCTCAGTGAATACGGCCCTTTCCATCTCGATCCTTGGGAAGAAGACCTCGAAGGTGCTGCCTTTGCCTGGCTCACTGCGGACGCTGATAGCTCCCTCATGCCGCTTGACTATTCCATGAACGACTGCAAGCCCCAATCCGCTTCCTTTCCCCACTTCTTTGGTAGTAAAGTACGGCTCGAAGATCCGCTCCATGGTCTTGGCATCCATTCCAACACCAGTGTCTGAGACGCTCAGTTTCAGATACGGGCCAGGCTTGAGATCCATGATGGAGAGTGAAGCCAACTCGCTCTCACTCAGTTCGATACTCGTAAGACTCACATTCAGCACTCCCTTTCCATCAAGCGCATGGGCGGCATTGGTGCAAAGGTTTACCAGCACCTGATGGATCTGAGTGGCATCGGCTACAACCATTCCCCGCTGGATACTCTGTCTGATTTCGATGCTCGCCGGGAGAGAAGCTCTCATCAGTTTCAAAGCTTCTTTGGCAATCGTACTGATCTCCACAGGTATCCTTTCCTGCTCCTGCCCGTGACGACTGAAGGCAAGTATCTGCTTGACAAGATCCCTTGCCCGGTGGGCCGCCTTGAGAATTTGTTTCAAGTCGCTTCTCATGGGAGCGGATTGCGGGAGATCAGCTAGAGCCATGTCCGTGTAACCTATTATGGGAGCCAGGATGTTGTTGAAATCATGCGCTATGCCCCCGGCAAGAGTGCCGATAGCCTCCAGTTTCTGAGCCTGGCGAAGTTGAATCTCCAGCTTTTTTCTTTCTTCCTCAGCACCCTTATACTCCGTAATATCCTGGACGACACCAAATACAACTCCCCTTTCAGGCGAGTATTCAGCTATGGAGCGAATATCCAGGATCTTTCCGTCAGTCGGTCTAAGTATTTTGAATTCAACAATGTAAGGGTTGCCATCCTCGATCAGCTCTTTCAAGGCCTTATCCAGCATGGATCGGTATTCTGGAAGGGGAATTTTCTGTACATCGCGTATGGACCAACTGTCGTTCCCAAGGCCATATATGTCTCGTGCTCCCTCCGATGCATTTACCTGATCTGTATTGAGCACGAACTCCCAGTGCCCAAAATGGGCCACCTTCTCAGCTCTATGCAGACGTTTTTCACTTTCCCTCAGCGCTTCCTCAGCCTTCAGCCTTTCCGAAATATCCCGACACACGCAGAGTATATGTTTTTGGCCTTTCCAAACAGCCGCATTGCTAGTGATTTCCACATAGTAGAACGATCCATCCTTGCGCCGATGGCGAGTGATGAAGTGATCTCCTGAAGCGTCAATGAGTCGAATGGCTTCCTCTAGCTCGTGGCGGGTCATCTGAGCATCCCAGTCCCACACATATAACTGCTCGATCTCCTCCATCGAATATCCCAACATCCCTGCAAAGGCCCGGTTCGTTTCAAAAACTTTACCATCCTGGTCCAGGATAACAATCCCATCCCTCGATTGGTCCATCAGAGTGCGTCGCCGCACCAATTCCTCTTCGAGGGCCAGCTCTGCCAGCTTGCTTTCGGTGATGTCATGGATTATGGAGTGAAGCAGGTCCTTTCCATTGACCTCGATTTTGCTGCTATAAACCTCCACATCTCGGATGCAGCCGTCTGCCCGACGGTGACGGAGCTCAAAATAGACCCGGTTCAGTCCTCTGGCCTTTTCCATCTCCTGCTTGACCTTGTCAGGTGAAAGCGTGTTGAGGTCCTGAATGGCCATCTGCCTGAGCCGTTCTCTGGACCACCCATAGTAGCTTTCAGCAGCTTGATTGGCGTCGATGATACTTCCCGTATCGGGATCGATGAGCAATTTGACAGCAGCATGATATTCGAAGAGGCTTCTGAATAGCGTCTCGTTCTCCCGCAATTCCTGCTCGGTACGCTTTTTTTCGACGATTTGCCAGGTCTCATCAGCCAGATAGGCTACTGTCTGAACGTCCTTTTCCGTGTAATTTGTCGGTTTGTTTCCCACCCCGAGGATCGCGACCACCTTACCTTGCCGTATGATGGGGACCACCAGTTCCCGAACCACCTCGGCATGGCCCTCGGGAAGTCCTTTCCTGTGCGGCAGCGATGCGTAATCGTTGTGAACAACCGCTTCATGTCGGTGGACACAATCCACCCAGACCCCGGCCTGGTCGACTCCATAGTGCATCCCCCTGCCCTCGACACGACAGAATTCATCGAGTGTGCGGGTCGACCACTGTTGCAGTGAGAGCGTCTTCTGATCGGCCTCAACAAAGTGGTAGAAGCCGATGGGGCTGTCGACTATCGCGCAGGTCTCATCCAGGGCTTTGGTCAGAAGCTCATCCAGAGTGTGGCTGGTCGCATACTCAAGCAGCGTCAGCCGAACCCGGATGAGCCTTTGCATCCAGCGTTCTTCGCTCTGGTCGCGTAAGACCATGACCACGCCAATAATTTCTCCCTGCTCGTCTTGTATAGGGGCTGCCGAGTCGGCGATGGGCAGCTCCTTTCCGCCTTTTGCGATGAGCAGGGTGTGGTTGGCAAGGCCCACCACCCTGCATTCTCTCAGTACTTTACTGACGGGGTCCTCCACCTTCTCTCGCGTCGTTTCGTTGATGATGCGAAAGATTTCACTCAAAGGCCTGCCGAGAGCCTCAACCTTGGACCAGCCGGTAAGTGCCTCGGCAACAGGATTCATGAACACGATTTCGCTTTTAAGGTTTGTTGAGATGACCGCATCACCGATGGAGTGTAACGTAATGGCAAGGTTTTGCTTCGCCATCTGCAGCTCCTCCAGCGTCCGGATGGCCAATACCTGGTCCGCAAGTATCTTGCCTGCAAGAATCGTTGCCATGGGGTAGAGCAGCATCACCGGGAGACCGATCCGCTTCAAAACCGTCAGTCCGGCATTCCCCGGTAATGTGAGCGTCAGGGCGAGCATCGCCAGATGGACTACGATACCAAAAAGATAGAGATTCTGAACAGAGGGAGGCACAACATTCGGCCGCAAGCGATAATGTCCGAGAAGGCCGATGACTACCGACGATACCACGACAAGCACGCCCATCAGCGTACCCGCCCCTCCCAGACTAATTCGGCAGAAGACCGTCATGGCGCCTGCCACCAAGGCGGCAGACGGACCATAGAACAGTGCACAAAGACTAAGCATGACTGACCGACCGTCAAAAATAAGGCCCGAACCCAGGTTGAGTGGTCGCAACATTCCGATCACCGCTGCGCCTCCGAAAAGGACGCCCTGCAACAATGCGCCCAAGCGGGTTTGCCGCGCCCATCGCTTTTCGATAAAACCGGAGACAATGCTGAGGGCCACCAGTAGAGTCAGGTTAAGTATCAAGTCGATATAGATCATGAAATGTTTCCCATTTGACTGATCGGCTCACCTTTGTCTTGCGTGAAGAACGCAGTGGCCTAAGAACACTGCATTATTGCGACCCTGCAACACCAATTCAATCGATTTTGTGTCACAAAGCCCTCCAGGATGCAGTCTTTTCGAATCAAAAACCTCCTGCTCACTATGCGGTGAGCCGTACATCGATTATTCTGGCATTTGCTCGGATGAGAACCGGCGCTCTGTATTCAATACCTCAATTCCTTCTCTACTCTTTCTGCCGAGAGCAGAGACCGCGAACCGGGCATGGTGAGGGCTCTTTCACAAGAATTAGGCGGGAATTAGGCAATTCAATTTTGCTTGCGCATCCAAATCTCCCCTGTTCCCTTCCCGACTTCCTGATTTTTCTTTAGCCCACACGGAACACTTGCATCACTTCATCTCCGAGCTGGTTGATCACCTTCACGGCGATCCAACCTGACCCGGAGGGCCGCGAGGTGTCGCTGTGGAGAGAGTCCCGGGCCTCTTTGTTGATTTCTGCCTTGGTCGTCCGGTTCGTCTCAGATTATAAATGAGTCAAGAGCAGCATAATGACCCTTATGGGTTCAGAGATATCAGACGAGCACCGCCTCGATCAGGTTGGGACCACTCTCAGCCAGCGCGCGCGTGAGTGCCCCGGCGAACTCATCATCTGTGTGCACGCTGCAGGCAGGTACGCCGAACCCCTTTGCCAGCTCAGCCCAGTTGATCGCGGGTCGAGTGAGATCAGTAAGCGCCCGCGCTTTGGGTCCTGGCTCTGCAATGCCTGCGCGCGCAAGCTCCGCTTGTAAGATGCGATAGCGGCGATTTGCACACACCACGACCGTCACATCTGCGTTCTCCCTCGCCATAGACCAGAGTGCCTGCAGTGTGTACAGACCGCTTCCATCTGCCTGAAACGCAACGACGCGTCGATCCGGACATGCAAGCGCTGCCCCGAGCGCATTTGGGAGACCCTGGCCGATCGCACCACCGGTTATGAAGAGCATGGTGTGCGGCGCTGCATTGGAAGCGTGTACGGCATTCCAGGTGAAACCGGTAGTGGCTGCTTCGTTCACCATGATCGCATTTTCGGGTGTAAATGCTGCCATCGTGCGACACAAGATATCGGGGTTCAACGGCTGCCCGCTGGGCGAGAAGGCTGGCGTGGTCGCTCGCGGTGTGGTCGCAACTGGTGCATCCAGCTCCTGAGCAAGCGCCTCAAGAGCAAGTGTTGCATTGTCTCCAGCGTCCGGATCCGCAAGCTTATATAGTGTCGCGACGGCGGGCGCAAACCGTGAAGGCTGATCGGGATAGGCAAAGAAAGCAACGGGCTCACGTGCTCCCGCGAGCACAAGGCTGGTGATGTTCTCAAGAGCCTTAAGGGCTTGCTCCGGGAAATAGGGCAGAGCAGGAAAATGGGGCACATGTCGACCACACACTTGGAGCGATGGAAAGGTCTCGATCCAGACTCCGCAGGCTGTGGCAGCTACAATACGCGCGGCGGCGTGCAACCCGCGTGCGGTGAGTGCATTGCCGCCGAGCAAAATTCCTCCATGACCCTTAAGTAGCAGTCTGGCCGCCTCTTGGGGCACCGAAGCGGGGAGATCGGGCAGCTTAGGAATAGGGGTTGCGGATAGCGGCTCAGGCCCGATTTCCCACTGGCAGTCGGCAGGTATGATCAGCGACGCAACCCGCCCTGGTGGACCAAGTGCAGCCTCAACGGCGGCAAGACTTGCATTCGCCATCTCGTTTGCAGACTTGAGGGTGCGCGTCCAACCCACGCTGCGGGTGAGCGCCGTGATGTCCGAAGTGAGCGGCGCATCAAATACGAGGTGTCGGGTAGCGTGATCTCCGACCCAGTTAACAACGGGTGTGCGTGCACGTCGCGCGTTGTGTAGATTCGCAAGACCATTGGCAAAGCCGGGTCCAAGGTGTAGGAGCGTCGCAGCGGGCCGTCCCGTCATGCGTGCCCAGCCGTCGGCGGCGCCAGTGCAGACCCCCTCGAAGAGTCCAAGCACGACTCGCATTCCAGGCACGCGGTCGAGTACTGCGACTATCGGCATCTCGGTAGTACCAGGATTTGCAAAACACACCTCTACGCCTGCGCGCACAGCAGTTTCCACTAAGCTAAGTGCACCTGTCATCATTCTTCCGGACCCTCCTTTGAAAAGGTAACCCTGTCTAGACCAGACTACTGTCATGAAACTGGCGAATTTTTTTTAAGCAAAAAGGCAAGCTTACTAAAGATATTTCAATTATCGGAAGGGTGTCAATCTTTCGCTGCTTGAGCTAGTTATTCTTTTCTGAGGCAGGCCGACAGGCTGTAATGATTGCCTGAGCAAGAAAGAAACCGGCAGTGGATTGTGGAAACCTCAATATCTCCCTATGATCGAAGCCAAATCACGTAGTTGCCTTTATTGCGAAGCGACTGATTTTGTATTCCTTGTTCAAAATGGTGCGACACGAATCAATATCTGCAAAGCAAATCTACAGCGTTTTTTGGACAGGGTTAAAATCACAGAACATGTCAGCGTTCCTGAATTTTCCCACCAGCAAACATTTTCCAATTGACCAGGAGAAAAAGCTGAGCGTATTCTCCCTTCGAGCAGCAAATAATTGCTGCAGTTCTTGTGCTGAATCCATCTCAGCTTTGCTAACATTCTAATTTCTGACTTGGGGCATACTTTTCTCTGATTGGGGAAGAGCCATGCAAAGGGAATTACTTAAACTACCGATGCGATGCCTCCAAGCGGCTAGTCCTGCCCCTTGGAGGAATATGGCAAGTCCGATCAAAATAAAGATCAGATTTGGCGAGTCTGAAAGGCATCGAGTATATCCTCTTGAACGCATGATCTATGATACTCATACTTGACGGGATTTTCTGCCCTGCTAGCTAGCTGAAATTACTAAACAAACCTTAGTAGAAGGGTGAGCAACCATGAAAAACAAAGGCGTAAAAGCACTTGCTGCCATCATCTTTATGTTCAGCGTAGTTGGGATTGCGGAAGCGGTAACTTTGACTTTCCAGGAACCGGATTTTGACTGGTATCATGCAACTTATACGGATTGGGACGGTGCAACACCATACCACATATGGTACAAGGGTGATTATTGGACTCAGACTTTTAACTCAACAGGTCTTGATAAAGCTACAAATTTGACCTTAAACCTTGTTTTTAATACTTGGATCCTTGCTCCTGATGTCCCTCTTTATTTTGATGTCTTGGTAAATGGCATTGATGTTGGCGATATCACAATTTACGCCAGTGGTTATCCCGACCCGGTCACAATGTTTACTGGAGATTTTTCATTCAGCCCTATAGCCGGGCCAACGTTTAGTTTAAAACTTGTTGTAAAAAGTGATATAGATCCTCCTTATAGTGGTTCACTATCACTTGTTGTAGCGGATGGCGTTTCCTATGCTGAACTGACTGCCATCCCCGGATTTCCTGAGCCCGAACGTATCACTAAGTTAGTTACGGCGGACCTTAATGGAGATGGTCAGGATGATCTCGCTGCCCTCACTTCGGACGGTCAAATCTACTACGCTCTGGATTTATCAACCTGGAACCAGATTCAGGGCACACTCAATCAGTTGATCACAGGGGATTTCAATGGCGATGGGAATGCTGATCCAGCCGGACTCACCAGTGACGGACAGATCTACTACACGGTCGACCTAGAAACATGGGTCCACATTCCAGGTGTTCTTAATCAACTGGTAGCCGGTGACTTGAATGGGGACGGAGCAGACGATCTGGCAGGCCTGGCCGCAGATGGAAGCATATACTACACTACCAATCTCGCCGATTGGGTTGTCATTCCGGGTAGACTCGCTCAAATGACCACTGGGAATTTGACCCAAGCAAGTGAAGAGCAGCTTGTTGGTTTTACCGACAGCGGACAGCATTTTATGAGCCTTAATCTCTCCAGTTGGACGAATATTCCTAATCCACGCTGATAATTTGAAGCCCCCTATCACCTATGTTTCGATAAAGAGTAGGGGAGCAAGGCACGCTCAGGTCCTTTAACTTAAATCCAAAACACTGCCAATCACTGTCCCTGCTTGGCCTTGTCAACTGAGGTGGACCCAGAGGATTACAAGTGTGAAAAGGTTGAGCGGCATCCGGCCACGCAGCCAAGAAGTCTGTGAACGCCCCTACTGACTGTGACCGCGTGGTCGGGTGTCCGACTCGAACCGCTGGTTCGGCATCGATTTTGATACAAGAGGGTACTTTTCTGGATACCTTATGGACTCTACCGTCAGGTCAACGTCCAAATCCGGCCAATACAGATGCTCCGGTCCCGGCATCTGTACCTTGAGTATCGCGGAAACTGGGGCAGCTTCGAACCATGGAAATTCCGCGAAAGGCAAGAATAGCTCCTCCTGCTCGAGTAGAATCCAAAAGCCATGCCTTGAAATATTCGTGACCTCAACCGAAGTGGGCATTCCACGCTGTTTTGATTTCATCTTTGCGCTCCTTGATTACACCACGCAAAAGTCGCAGCTCAGATTCGGATAAACCAAAGTTTCTTGCCAATTGGATGTCCCGCTCGATCCAGAGTCATGTACCTCCGGCAAAGCCGGAGGCTTGTTAATGTGAGCCCCTCAAAGGGGCTTGAAAGCATTTCGTGACCCATCGGCATGGCAGGTTGGCTTTTTGGTATTCGGGAAAAGAACGGAGCCGGTCAATTGGGGCCCCACACCTGACCTTCTTCAACCTTTGTCCGTGGATTCGCCGATGTGCCAGTAGCACTTGGAAAAGCATAATCCCGTAACTGTCAAACTCTGGGAGTCCCCCGGCAAAGCCGGGGGTTTACCCAAATGAAATCATCGTAGCGCCCCGTGTGCTCATGGACGGTTACAGGCGAGTGGCCGCGCTCAAGCTGTGCAAGCGCGATACGGTCATGGCCGAGGCGTGGAGCTGCGGGGAGGATCAGGCCCTCTTGAGGATGCTTGCAACCGGGTGCGAGCGAAGATGGGAAGCCATGGAACAGGCGGCTCTCATCCGAGAGCTCATCACACGCCATGAGATGAGCCAGGCTCGGGTCGCACGCATGCTCGGACATGATCCCAGTTGGGTTGCAAGACGTCTGAGCCTGCTCGAGATCCTCTCCGAAGAGATCCTCGAAAAGATCAGATCCGGCCGTGTTTCGAGTTGGGCCGCCTCGAGAGTGCTTGCACCATTGGCGCGCGCCAACGCCGATCATGCCGCGGCGCTTGCCCGTTGGATCAGCCAGGAGCATGTTTCCACCAGGGACCTCGCCTCCTTTTTCGGTCACTACCGGACCGCCAATGCCATTGCACGCGAGCGGATTCTCGCGAATCCATCGCTTTTCATGAAAGCCCTGCACGCCAAAAGGGAAAACAAGGAGGCCGCCAATCTCCGGGAGGGTCCGGAAGGCAAGTGGCTCTCGGATCTCGGTCTTGTGGCGAGCACCCTTCGTCGCCTGAGCCACTCGGCCACGGCCACCCTCTACCCCGGCCACCAGGGCCGCGGCACCGTTCTCGCAACTCTTGGCGAGGTGGCCGACCTTGTGCAAACTCTCCAACAGCAGATAAGGAGGCAGCATGATTCCACAGGAGTAGAGACAGGCCGCTCAAACCCTTCATCGCAAGGGAATGAAGATTCGCCAGATCAGCCTTGCCCTGAAAGTGTCGCGCAACACCATCCGCAAGATCCTGCGCGGCAGCGGAAAGGAGGAACACCACCCGCGGTCCAGATGGCGGGATGCCTCGCCCCTGGTTGCCGAGATCTATAAACGATGCAAAGGAAATGTGGTCCGGATCCAGGAGATTCTCTCGCAAGAGCACGCTCTTTCCATTCCCTACAGCACCCTCACCCGCATGGTGCGCGAGTTGAGCCTGAGAGAGGACAAAAGCTCCAAAAGTAACACTGGATAAACGCGGATACGGGGGTCACGTCTACACATTTGACAAACTGTTCTAATGACAGAGGGCATCAATATTTATTTCGAATGTTTTCTAACAGGACTTTTGCAGCGAAGCGCAGGAAGCGGTTCCCTTCATACAAAAACCTGCCATGAGGGATCGAGGGGAGATATCCAGGAGTGAGGAGTGAAGCTCACGTTGAGTACGTCCCCCTTTGCCCCTCCGGGTTAATGGTCCGGAGAATCGGCAAGGAAACTTTCCCGGATGCTCTCCGCAAATTCAACGAAATCGCCTACACCATTCCGAAGATTGCGCAGCAAGAGGGCGTCATCAACCATCCAATAGCCGTGAGCGAGTATATTTCGGAAACGCACGAAAGGCGCTAATCGTCTATACAACTCGTCGCTCAGGATACCGACGGACGCAGCCTTGGCTAAAGCTTCACTGAAACCGGACACGGGCGTCCTGTGCTGTTTGGCGAGTATGTGCTGGCGTATCTCAGCCATCACTTCGGCGATAACGCTCATGTATACTTCACGCCGCGCAGGGCAAGAGGCATAGTCTGCAGCTTCTCATCCGAAAAGGACAAAGCCTGCCGCAGAACGTCCGTTTCTCGCCGGAGAGTGTCCAGATATGTCCGAATCCGACTGTGGTTGATCATCCAACCATCTCCCGCCGGAGCATCCTTTGGCGCCGCAGAGCTCCCTCGTTTTCCAGGCAATAGCGTGAGAGATTCTCAATGGCGTCGGTCAGCTTCTCTTCATCGGA
>ENA-OSEO01002648-OSEO01002648.1-sediment-metagenome-genome-assembly--contig:-NODE-2648-length-24150-cov-3.696880_pt1 | contig 24150 bp, 20 predicted proteins | sample MGYA00237883_ERZ534232 | MGnify/ENA metagenome assembly ERZ534232
AAAAATCCGTTTTCCGTGTGCAGAAGGATGTTGAGCTCCGGTGGGATGAACTCCGCCACTAGGGTTGGGATACCGATGCCGAGGTTGACCACATTTCCCGGAGAGAGCTCTCTGGAGGCCCTTAGGGCCATCAATTCTCTTGTTCCCATTTCCATACCCACTCTCCTCCGGTTCCGGTTACAATAATATCCACAAAGACCCCGGGGGTTACTATTTCCTCAGGATCAAGTTCCCCAAGCTCCACAATCTCTTCTGCCTGGGCAATGGTAATCCTGGAGGCCATGGCCACCAGGGGGTTAAAATTTCTTGCGCTTTTATGATAGATAAGATTTCCAAAGGGATCAGCCTTTTTTGCATACACAATTCCAACATCCGCAGTCAGGGGAGCCTCCACCAGATATTCCCTGCCCTGGAAGGTGTACTTGGGTTTTCCCTTTTCCACCTCTGTTCCAAGACCAACGTCGATTAGAATACCCCCTATGCCGGCTCCTCCTGCACGGATGCGTTCTGCCAGGTTCCCCTGGGGGGAGAATTCTACCTCCAATTTCCCGCTTTCCATCAATTTTCCGGCCACAGGATTGGATCCTATATGGGAGGTTACAAGCTTCTTTGCCTGGCCGTTGCATACCACTCTTCCGATGCCGATATTGGGAAACCCAGCGTCATTGCCTATAAGACAAAGCTCCTTTACTCCCTTTTTTACGATCGCCTCTATTAAAAGGGGGGAGGTCCCCACACCGCCGAATCCACCATACATCAGGGTTATTCCATCCTTTATGTGGACCATGGCTTCTTCAAGGCTTTTTATTTTTCCGAAACGGTTTGTGTATAATGCCATGAGGCTGCTCCAATTCCTTGTTCTGGATTCCAAGGCGGGAATCAGTATCCCGCCTTTCTTTCGACCTTGGTTAAAACCTTCTCAAAGATATCCACCATCTTGTCAATTTCCGGCTCTGTTACCGAGAAGGGAGGGCCGAACATCACCATATCTCCCCTTTGTCCCCGGTCACATCCTGCCCCAGCTTCAAGAAACATCCCCTGTTCCAGGGATTCGTGAGCCAGCTGGAGATTGAAATTCAAGGAGGGCGCAAGGGCTTCTCTCGTTTCCTTATCCTTTACAAATTCTATGCCTATCATTAGCCCCTTACCCCGAATATCCCCTACCGTAGGATGGGAATAGAGTTCCTCCAGCTTTTTAAACATATAGGCGCTTCTTTTGGCGCACTGTTCCACAAGGTTGTGTTCCTCAAGGTAATCCAGGGTTTTTGCCGTAACCGCTGCTCCGAGAGGATTTCCCACCCAGGAGTAGCCTGCGGCGAAGGTGCCGGATTTCCTTGAAATTTCATCAAATACCCTTTGAGTGCAGGCTGCTGCCCCTATGGGGAAGTAACCTCCGCTTAGGGCCTTTCCCATGGCTACAATATCTGGCTTAATTCCATAGTGCTCATAGGCAAAATACTTACCTGTTCTACCCACACCGGTCATAACCTCGTCCATGATTAAAAGAACATCGTATTTTTCGCAGATCTCCTTGATTATTTTAAAATAGCCGTCCGGAGGATTGACCCCGCAGAGGGACATACCGGATACAGGTTCTGCAATAAAGGCTGCAATGGTCTCCGGGCCCTGCACCTGGATCTCGTCCTCTAAAGCTCTGGCACATTCGTAATTGCAGGTCTTGGGATCCTTGTTATACCAGCAGCGGTAACAGTAGGCCGGGGGAATATGTACATCCTGGGTAAGATAGGGTTGGTAAAGTTTCCTTCTTGCGGTATGCCCGCTCCAGGCCAGAGCACCCATGGTATTCCCATGATAACTCTGCCACCGGGAGATTACCCGGAACTTCGAGCTGTTGCCCCGGTCAAGGTGATAAACCCGGGCTAGTTTTACCGCTATCTCCGTGGCCTCGGACCCGCCGGATACGAAAAATACCTTATCAAAGGCTCCCCCGCCAGCCTTACAGAGCTTCTTTGCCGCCTCTTCCAGGGGCGGGGAGGTAAAGTCGAAGCGGTAGGCAAAGGCTACCGCCTTTGCCTGATCGTAAAGGGTTTTAGCCATCTCCTCAATTCCATGACCAAGACTGCATAGTATAGGTCCACCGGAGGCGTCGATTATCTCGCGGCCTTCCTCAGTGTAAAGGTAGATGCCTTTTGCCCTCACAATGGACTCGTACTTTCTGTGCATAAATACATTCAGAACATTGGTTTTTTCAGACATTATTATCTCCTATACTCCTATACTGATACCTGGGCAGTTTCTCTTTCATCATCATGGTAGGTTTTAACGGAGATCTTTTCCCCCTCCTTCCAGATGAATTTATTTATAATTCCGTAGAATATGGCAACTATAGGAGCAAGATAGGCAAGGTATACATAGGGAAGATAATCCACCGTAGCTACACCCAGAGCACCGGTGAAAAATACACCACAGAGACCCCAGGGCACCAGAGGACTGGTTACAGTGGCCGAATCCTCACAAGTCCTGGAACATACCTGGGGAAGGATCCTCAGTTTTTTGTACGCTGGAACAAGCATTCTTCCAGGAATAATAATTGCCATATACTGGCTTGCGGAAAAAAGGTTGACCACAATGGACGAAAGCACATGGGTGATAATCAGGCCCCGAACGTTGCTTACTACCTTGGATATCTTTTCCAAAAGCACCTCGAGCATTCTGGTTTTTTCCAGAATTCCTCCGAAACTTAGGGCTATGAAACCGAGGGATATGGTCCACATCATGCTCTGAAGTCCCCCGCGGCTTAACAGGGCATCGATATCCTCAATTCCCGTGGAGGAGGTAAAACCGTAGTTCATGTAGTTCATCATATCCGCCAGGTTGTACCCTTGGAAAATAATGGCAAAGAGCATACCCAGGATGGAGGCAATGATCATAACAGCCAAACCGGAGACCCTCTTAACAGCGAGAATTATTACAAGGATCGGAGGGATCAGTGTAAAGGGGCTGATCCAGTAATTCTCTTTAAGCCCGGCAAGAATGGCATCTATCTGATTGGTATCCATGGAACCAGAACGGAACCTTAAACCCAGAAGGGCGTAGATAATAAGGGAAAGAATAATTGCAGGTCCGGTGGTATACATCATGCTCCGGATATGGTCAAAAAGATCCGCTTCCGCAACCCCGGCGGCAAGGTTTGTTGAATCCGAAAGAGGCGACATCTTGTCCCCGAAGATCGATCCGGAAATTACTGCCCCGGCGGTTATAGGAGCCGGTACCCCCAGGCCTAAGCCAACCCCCATAAAAGCAACCCCGAAGGTGGCACCGGTGGTCCAGGAGCTTCCTGTGGCCAGGGAGGCTACACAGCAGACAAAACAGGCTGTAACCAGAAAGATGGATGGGGAGAGCAGTTTAAGCCCGTAGTAGATCAGGGTTGGAATAGTTCCGGCGGCTATCCAGGAGGCTATCAGCACTCCTACCATCATCAGGATCAGCATGGGAAGCATGGCAATCTCGCAGCCATACAGGATTCCGTTCTGGATATCCTTCCATTTGAAACCGTAAATCATCGCCACAATGGAAGCCACTACAGCGGCTATGATAAGGGTAATGTGGGTTACCCAGTCCGCGTGGAGTACAAAGATCTGAAGATACATGGCAACACAGAGGAACAGAACAACGATCAAGGCTCCAAAGAAACTTGGTCGTTTTTCCTTTTCCTGTTTTTTTTCCGACATACTAGACTCTCCTTTTTAATGTGTTTTCCCGGGTCTTGAGCAGACTGAACACTCTTCGGGATAAGCAGAGTAATGCAAAAAACGTACCAAGAAAGGAGTAAGAGGGGTTTAAGTTGAAAATAACACCCCTGGACCCGGATAATCTTCATAAAAGCATCCTTTTCCTCCGGAAAGGTAATAGATGGGGAAGAACTACCACCTCTTTGTCCCGATAGAACAGTGAATAATAACCCAATAATGGTTTAATAACCCAGATTTGGGTTGATTCCTATCTTTAGAGACCGCCGGACTCTGTATGTTCTTTTTGGGATTTAATGAATTTACTGATTTTTCTCTGAGCGCTGGATTGACTTATCCCCAGGATCCTGGCGGTGGTGTAACTGTTCTTACAGGAATCGTACACCCGTTGGATAAGAATTTTCTCCACCTCCTCCATTGCCGAGGGCAGGGGGACAATTCTGTTTACCGTAACAGGGTCATTAGACACTACTGATTCCTGGGAGAGACACTGGGTTATTTCATCGCAGGAGGGGGTGTCATTCCTGGAGGTTACAACAATTCTTTCTATAAGATTCTCCAGTTCCCTTATGTTTCCTGGCCAGTTGTAGGCTAATAGCTTTTCCAGAAAAGAGGAGGTTAATTTTACCATTTTTTTATATTTTGTATTGTAGCGGATTAGAAAAAACTGGGAGAGGGGAATAATATCCTCTCTGCGCTCCCTTAAGGCAGGAAGATTGATGGGTATAACATGGAGCCTGTAATAGAGGTCCAGGCGGAATTTATTTTCCCGGACCAGCTGCTCCAGATTTCTGTTGGTGGCGGAGATTATTCTCACATCCACCTCTACCGGTTCAACCCCTCCCACGCGGATTATCTGATTATTCTGAAGGGCATTGAGAAGCTTTACCTGGAGGGAGTAGGGTAGTTCGCCTATTTCATCCAGAAATAGGGTCCCCTTATCTGCCACCTCGAAAAGGCCTGGTTTCCCACCCTTTTTAGCCCCCGTAAAGGCTCCGCTTTCGTAGCCGAAAAGTTCCGACTCCAGGAGCAGCTCAGGAATCGCTCCACAGTTTATCTGAACAAACTTGCCGGAAACCCTTGGGCTTGAGTCATGGATCAGTCTGGCAATTGCCCCCTTCCCTACCCCGGATTCTCCGGTTAAAAGAATCGTCGTGTCCACGGAGGCCAAAGTGGATACAAGGTTCATTATCTGCTTCATCTTCTCGCTTTCGCAGATTATCGAGTTGAAAACCTCCGGAGGAGAATCTATACCCTTCTCCTTCCGGGTAAAAAGATCCTCCAGGTACCTGCTTAGAATTGTTAATTCCCTTACATCCCTGGAATTGCTTATTACTCTGTAGATCTCTCCTTTTTCATTAAAAAGAGGAACCCCAGTGGCTATAACAAAATTCCCCTTTTTAAGTTCCTGTATAACGGTAATCTTTCTTCTTTCCTTTAAGACCAGGGAGGTTACCGAAGGGGTAAAGGTCCCCTGTTTTTCCAGTTCCGAGACCAATTTGCCCAGAACCTCCTCCCTGGATATACCGCTTACCTCTTCAAAGGCCTTGTTAGCGTACAGGGTAAGTCCCTCACCATCGGTTACGTAAATTGAATCGGAAGAGTTATTTATTATCTCTGCCAGTTCCTCCGTCTGTTCCAAGGCGGAAAACAGCAAGTCTGCAGCCTCTTCTGCCTTGATGTCATCGCTTTCTTCCTTTCCAAGGATTTCCTGTATTTTAGGGGAGGAGAGCAGTTTTTGGAAAATCTTCTCTTCCAGGGTCATAATATGAGACTATGATAAAGTCCCGGGAAGGGTCTGTAAAGCAATAAATTTTTATTAAAAGGAGAACTTTACAGGGACTCTTTCGGTGTCGGCATCAAGGAATCCTCCGGCTGCTCGGAAAACCAGCGGCAGAAAAGGGCAAGTTCCCTGCCCCCGGCCTTAAGCAGAGCCTGTCCCTTTTCCGCCGTGGCTAAGGCTGGATTTCCCAGCACTCCGGTGGGGGTGAAATCCTTGGTCTCCAGAGCAACCTGAACCCCATGGATCAGCTTCCCCCAGTGGATTACTCCCGCTGCCGCATCCTTGATCTTGTCCTTAGCCACCAATTCCGGGTACAGGGCAAGGATTATGGAGGTCTCCATATCTCCCGCATGATCCTCGGGCAGTTCGCAAAGCTGGGAGATAAGCTCCGGGATCGCCCTGCACCACTCAAAAAGATATATATAAATTCCCTCTTTCCTTAAAATCCGGAGGGTTTGATCCAGAACAGCGGTATTCCCGCCATGACCATTAACAAAAACAAGCCTGTTCAGGCCGTGGCTTGCCGCAGACCGGGCAATTCCCAGGAGATAATCCCGGAGGGTTTCTGCAGGAAGCCATAGAGTGCCCCAGAAATGTCTGTGGTGTTCCGAGATCCCTACAGGAGAACCGGGGAGAATCAGGAGATTCTCCTGCAGGGCAGCCTCTTCCGCTACGGCCTGGGCAGAGAACCAGTCTGTTCCCAGGGGTAGATGAGGCCCGTGGTTTTCCACTGCACCGACAGGAATTAACCCGACAGGTCTTGTTTTAAGAGATTCCTTTACCTGCAGCCAGCTATAGTTTTCCAGCCTTTTCATGCTCCTTTTCCTCCCTTGATCCAGCAATTCCTCCGGTGTAATCGTTTGAGATATCCCTTGTTTTTAATTGTATTGCCGAACCTGTGCCATTACCCCTCCCAGAACACCTTGTTTCTTCCCGCACTATATCATATCTTTCCGGCCCGCGGGGATTTTGGGGCAACCTCAATCGCTGCCCTTGACCCTTATCCCTTTTTATGGCTTTTATTTAACGAGCATCTTGCAAACCAACCTTTTGTAAGATGCTCAATAGATATCCATCATAATCCTTTTTTTGTTCTTTGTCATGGATCCTTTGCTTTTCCTGTTCATAATGTAAGCATCAATACGATAAAAGATATCTTTATGACTCTAAATTAAAAAAAATATTAACATTTTGTGTAACAGGTATGATATATTCCTAGTGTACTTCCAAAGGAAGAGGAGTAGAACGGTGTATAAGTACATTTTAAGGCGAATTGTAATGATGATTCCGGTGTTTTTGGGAGTGGTTTTTATAGTCTTCTCCCTTATGTACATAACCCCGGGAGACCCTGCGGCAATTATGCTCGGGGAATCTGCAACACCGGAGGATGTAGCCCGGCTCCGGGATGAGCTGGGTCTTAATGAACCCTTTTTAGTCCAGTTTTTTAATTACATCAAGGGGGTGATTTTTGAAGGGAATCTTGGAATCTCCTATGTAACTAAAAGATCCGTGTCCACGGACATTATAGACCGTTTTCCGACTACTGCTCTTCTTGCCCTGCTAAGCGCCTTAATCTCTCTGGTAATGGGAATCTTTGCTGGAATAATCTCTGCCACCAGGCAGTATTCCTTTCTCGATTCCTTTATTACAGCCCTTTCTCTTGTAGGAGTATCCATGCCCAACTTCTGGCAGGGTCTGGTTTCCATAATGATCTTTTCCCTTTGGCTGGGGCTGCTCCCCGCCTCCGGTTCCTATGGCTGGCAGTATTGGATTCTGCCTGCGGCAACCCTGGGAACCAGCGCTGCGGCAATAATCATGAGGATGACCAGATCCAGTATGTTGGAGGTCATACGGCAGGATTTTATAAGGACTGCCAGGGCAAAGGGGCAGTCGGAGTGGATTGTAATAATGAAGCATGCCTTCAGGAATGCCCTAATACCGGTGATCACCGTGGCAGGGCTTCAGTTCGGTTTTCTCCTGGGCGGGTCGGTGCTTATTGAATCGATTTTTGCCATTCCTGGACTGGGGAAATTTATGGTGGATGCGATCCGCCAAAGGGATTTCCCTGTTGTACAGGGCGGGGTTCTGTTTATGGCTTTGGTTTTCAGCATGATGAATCTTATCATAGACCTCTTTTACAGCTTTATAGACCCAAGAATAAAAACGCAGTTTAAGGGCAGGAAGATTAAAAGAGTGGTGAGCAGGCAGGGGATTAAAATATGAAAAAAGAAAGAGAATTCAAAACCCTTAAGCACAGCCCCTGGCGGGATATGTGGAGAAGGCTACGAAAAAATAAAATGGCCATGTTTGGCCTTTCTGTAATCATTCTTCTGGTGCTCTGTGCTCTTTTTGCCGATCTTATTGCACCTTACCATTTTTCCGAGCAGGACCTTTCAAGAAGGCTGAATCCGCCCAATCCTTCCAACCTGATGGGTACGGACAACTTTGGCAGGGATGTTTTAAGCAGGATTATTTATGGAACCAGGGTTTCTCTTCAGGTTGGTTTGATATCTGTTAGTCTTGCCGTACTCGTTGGTGGAACCCTGGGGGCCGTTGCCGCTTTTTACGGCCACAGAACGGATAATGTAATCATGAGAATGATGGATATCCTTCTTGCCATACCGGGTATGCTCCTGGCCATAGCCATAGCCGCAGCTCTGGGCCCTGCCTTAAAGAATATGATGATAGCCATAGGCGTAGGCTCAGTTCCGGCCTATGCAAGGATAGTAAGGGGTTCCATACTCTCCATAAAGGAGCAAGAGTTTATAGAGGCGGCAAGATCCATAGGGGCAAGTGATTTCCGGCTGATAGCTAGGCACCTGATTCCCAATGTTCTTGCTCCTGTAATTGTTCAGGCAACCTTGGGGGTTGCTTCGGCAATACTCTCCGCTGCGGCTTTAAGCTTTCTGGGTCTGGGAATTCAACCCCCCACACCTGAATGGGGAGCCATGCTCTCCGCAGGAAGAAACTACATCCGGGATTATCCCTATCTGACCATCTTTCCTGGAGCAGTGATAATGCTAACAGTCTATTCCCTTAATGTCCTTGGTGACGGCCTGCGGGATGCACTGGATCCCCGTTTGAAGAATTAGGAGAATCCGATGAAAGAAACACTGCTTAGCATTAAGGATCTTTCGATTCAGTATGTTACCGATGATGGGGTAGTAGAGGCGGTAAATGGCCTTAACCTGGAGTTAAAAAAGGGGGAGACCCTGGGATTGGTGGGAGAAACAGGGGCAGGTAAAACAACCACCGCCCTGGGTATAATAAGACTGATTCCTCAGCCTCCCGGCCGGGTAGTAAAGGGGGAGATCCATTTCCAGGGGGAAAATCTCTTTGAAAAATCAAAGATCGCCATGAGAGCTATCCGGGGAAACAAGATCTCCATGATCTTTCAGGATCCCATGACCTCTCTTAATCCGATCTTTACCATAGGAGACCAGATAACCGAGGTTATAAGGCTTCACTCCAAGATCTCCAGGGCCGAGGCAGCTAAGAAGGCAAAGGAGATGCTGGAACTGGTAGGTATCACCGAGGACCGTTTTGATGAGTATCCCCACCAGTTTTCCGGAGGAATGAAACAGCGGGTGGTGATCGCCATAGCCTTGGCCTGTCGTCCGGCCCTTCTTATTGCCGATGAACCGACCACTGCCCTGGATGTAACAATCCAAGCCCAGGTTCTGGAGCTGATGAACAAGCTTAAGGATGAGCTGCATACCTCCATGATCCTTATCACCCACGATCTGGGGGTGGTGGCGGAGGTCTGCGATAGGGTGGCGATAATGTACGCAGGACAAATTGTGGAATCCGGTACTCTCCATGAAATTTACGAGAACACGAAACATCCCTATACCCTGGGGCTTTTCGGTTCTATCCCAGATGTGGATGTGGAAATTGAGAGGCTAAACCCCATTGAGGGACTTATGCCGGATCCTTTTAATCTGCCCAAGGGGTGTTCCTTCTATCCCCGGTGTCCCAAAAGGATGGAGGTCTGTGCTGATGTAAAACCGGAGGAGACCGGAATTTCCGGGGAACACAGGGTTAAATGTTTCCTTTACAGCAAGGGAGAGGGGAGGTAGAGGTATGAGTACACTGCTGGAGGTAAAGGATCTTACAAAACACTTTGAGACCCCCCGGGGAACCCTGTATGCCGTGGACGGGGTAAACCTTGCCCTGGATCATGGAAAGACCCTTGGGGTTGTGGGGGAATCGGGCTGCGGAAAATCCACCCTGGGAAGGCTTATTCTTCATCTAACCGGTATTACCAAGGGTCAGGTATTGTTTGACGGAAAGGATATTACGTCGGTAAGCAAGGCTCACCTTAAGGAATTACGGAAATCTATGCAAATGATTTTTCAGGATCCTTTCTCCTCCCTGAATCCGAGAATGTCGGTAAGCGAAATTATTGCCGAACCCTTGAAGATCTATGGGATTCACAAGGATAGGAAGGAGCTGGAGAAGAGTGTCCTGGCTACCATGGAAACCGTGGGGCTTGCAAAGAGACTACAGTACTCCTATCCCCATGAACTGGACGGGGGCAGAAGGCAAAGGATCGGGGTTGCAAGGTCCCTGGTGTTGAATCCGAAATTCATAGTTTGCGACGAACCTGTTTCTGCCCTGGATGTTTCCATCCAGGCCCAGATTCTCAACCTTATCCAAGATCTGCAGAAGGAGCGAAACCTTACCTATATGTTCATAACCCACAATCTTTCCGTGGTAAAACATATTTCCGACGATATCTGCGTAATGTACCTTGGTAAAATTATGGAAAAAACGGATGCAAAAAGCCTTTTCCGGTATCAGTACCACCCCTACACCAAGGCTCTGCTTTCCGCCATACCAAAGGCCAAGGTAAATGTTAAAAGGAATAAGATAATTCTTAAAGGGGAGATAACCTCGCCCATAAATCCCGGTCCGGGCTGCAGATTTGCTCCAAGATGCATCTATGCCAAAGAGGCATGCAGTGTTCAGGCTCCTCCTCTTGCAGAGGTAAGACCGAATCACTTTGTGGCCTGTCATTTTACTGGGGAGATAAACAAATAAACAGACTCTAGTCCGGAAAAGGAGAAGGGAATGGTAGAGATAAAGGATTTTACGGAGATAAGCTCGGTTTCCCAGGTAAGATTCTCTCCCGATGGAAGGTGTTTAGCCTTTGTTGTGCAGAAACCGGATCTGGAAAAGAATAACTACAGTTCCAGCCTTTGGTTGTGGGAAAAGGATACAGGCAAAAGCCGGGAGCTTACCCGAGATAATAAGGATCCTAAGTACCTGTGGCTGGACTCCGAGAATCTCCTGTATCCTGGGTATCCCAGCCGTTACTATGAAAAAAGAATTCAAGAGGGCGAGCCCTGGACGATTATTTACAGAATTAACCTGAAAACAGGCGGGAGGCAGGAGTTCTGTAAAATTCCCTTAAATGTAAAGACCCTGGAAAGGGCAGGGGAGGATCTCTTTGTCCTTACCGCACAATTCAACGGCCGGCTTCCCGATCTTCATGCCCTAAAGGACAATCCAGGCCTCCGGCAAAAGGCGGTGGAGGAGATAAGGGAGAGCAGGAATTACGAGGAGATCGATGAAATTCCAATCTGGGGGGACGGAGCTGGTTTTATAAGCAGGCAGAGAAATAGACTCTACCTGTACACCAGAAAAAAGGGAAAACCGACGCCCCTTACGGATGAGTACACCGATGTGGACCTTGTAAGGATTAAAGAGAACAGGATCCTTATAGTCAGCAAAAGGTATAAGGGGGTATTAACCCACCCTGGCATTTACGTCTACGATATAAAGACCGGAAAAATGGAGAACCTTCTTCCCGAGGATCGGTATGTTATATTCCATGCTGATTTTCTTGGGGACCAGATAGTGTTCATTGGGACGGAAAAAAAGACCGGTCTTCTCACGGATAACCCAAAGTTCTACAGGATTGAAAAGGGAGAAGTAAAACTTTGGGCGGATCCTGATATAAGTGTCAGGGACACGGTGGGCTACGACTGCAAATACGGCGAGGGAATTGCCTTTAAGGTTTTTGAAGAAAAGCTCTACTTTGTCTCCACCGGGGAAAGAAGTTCCTTTTTAAAATGCATGGATTCTCGGGGAAATCTCTCCTCCCTAACCGGCGACAATGGTGCTGTTCATGACTTTGACCTCTCTCCGGAGGGGATCGCCTTTTGCGGTCTCCGCGGGATGGGCTTGCAGGAACTTTACCTTCTTAAGGGTGGAGAGGAGAAACAGCTTACCTACTTTAACAAGGATTATCTTTCAAAGAAGAAGATAGTCCCAGCCGAAACCATGGTTTTTAAGAACAATGGTTTTAATGTTCACTATGTAGTTCTTAAGCCGGGAGATTTCGATCCCTCCAGAAAATATCCGGCCCTCCTGTATATCCACGGCGGGGCAAAGGTGCTCTATGGTCCTGTGTTTTTCCACGAGATGCAGGTTCTGGCAAACCGGGGTTTCTTTGTGATCTACGGGAATCCCAGAGGCAGCGATGGCCAGGGAAGTTTTTTTGCCAGGCTTCAGGGACACTATGGGGAGCCGGATTATAAGGATATGATGAAAGCAATGGATACTGCCCTGGAGCTATACCCCCAGATAGACAAGGAGAGACTAGGTGTTGCCGGTGGCTCCTACGGTGGGATAATGACCAACTGGATAATAGGACATACAAACCGCTTTAAATGCGCTGTTTCCCAGCGCAGCATCTGCAACATGATCTCTACCATCGGTACCGCGGACAATGGATACAATTTTGTTCGGGAGCAGATGGATTCCGACCCCTGGAGCAATCTTGAAAAACTGTGGGAACAGTCTCCCTTGAAGTATGCTCCGAATATTAAAACACCTCTTTTACTCATCCATTCGGAACAGGATTACCGCTGTCATTACACTGAATCAATCCAGCTTTTTACAGCCCTCAAGTACTTTGGGGTGGAAACAAAGGTGCTTTTTATCCGGGGAGAGAATCATGGATTGAGCAGAACTGGACGGCCCAAACAGAGAATAAGGCGCCTAAAAGAAATTGTTGATTGGCTGGAAAAGCATCTTAAATAGAGTAATAAAAAGGAGAAGGGCATGAAAATTATCCAGGCAGACAGAGTAATTGTCGGCGAGGACAATAAGATCTTTGAAAATGGTGTAGTTGTAATAGAGGGCAGCCTTATAAGGTTTGTGGGTCAGGCAAAGGAGGCGGTGGAGCGCTATCCCGAGGCAGTATTGGAGAAGAAGGAAAACTGCACCCTGCTGCCTGGTTTAATTGACATGCATGTACATCCGGGGCACTGGTCACGAAGACCGGATGCAAAGGAGATTGGCGAAAACCTTGGACATATTACCTTGATCGCCTATAAAAACCTCCAGGATGCCCTTTCTGTGGGAATAACCACCATCAGGGCTGTTGGGGAACCCTTCGGTCTGGGAAGCGCCTTAAGAGCTGGGTTTCACAAGGGGCTGATAAAGGGTCCGCGGTATATTACCTGCGAGAGAGCTATAGGCATCACAGGAGGTCACGGTTGGGAAAGCATCAATTCCTACATTCCCGCCGACGGCCCCTGGGAGGTAAGGAAGGCGGTAAGGCAGTGTCTTAAGGAGGGAGCCGACTGGATTAAAGCCATGGCAAGCCACAGAACCCATTACTGCGAATACACTCAGGAGGAACTGGATGCCCTGGTGGCGGAGGTTCACAAATTCGGCCGGAAATGCTGCATCCATGCAGCAACAATTCCTGCAGCCTCCATGGCTATAAAAGCCGGTTTTGACAGCATTGAACACGGTGCCTTTATTACTCCTGAACTGGCAAAACAGGCGGCGGATAAGGGAATAGCCTGGGTGCCCACGGCCTATGTGTATATCAGTGCTGCGGAATATCTTAAGGAGCATATCAGGGAAACAGGGCAGAAACCCAACAAGGCTCAGCTGCGGGAGATTGCCTATTTTGAAGAGAGCATCTCCGCCTACCGGGAGAATTTCCTTAAGAACTATGAAGCAGGTATAACCGTTTGTACAGGTACAGATATAGTGTTTCCTGAATGGCACATTACCCCCATTGCCGAGGAGATGGAGACCCTCTGTTCCTTAGGTCTTTCACCCATCCAGGCCCTGCAGTGCGCCACTGGCAATTCTGCAAAGGTTCTGGAAGCTGAGGATGAGTTTGGTATGATAAAGGAAGGACTCTGTGCAGATCTCCTGGTGGTGGAAGGTAATCCTGCAAAGGAGATCCGGGACATTAAAAAGGTAAGGGAGGTTTACCGGAACGGGGAACTCCTTTATACGGCCCGGGACAGAAACTAATGCGGGAGTATTACAAGGATTTTGATGAAACCTCCTTTAATCTTGGAGTAATTGACTGCTTTTGCGAGATGGTGGCCGCGGGTGTAAAAGGACTGGCCTTAAGCCACCCTATGACAGAGGAGGAATACAAGTGGATAGGAGGGCTCTCCGACCGCATCGCAGGGAAGTATAGTGTTAAGAGTTTTTTGGAAAAGAATCTGATTGAAACAGACCTTTCTCCCGCTGATCTTATGGAAAACCGGTGGGTAATTCTCTATTACAAGGATAGTGGAGTGTTAGAGGATTATTTTGCTCTGAAGAGTAGGGCAGAAGGATTAAGAAAGGAGGGACATTATGGGGAAAGTAAAAGGAGGGAGATTACAGAGTCTTTCCGCCGGCTTTTAGGTTATCCGGCGAAATGATTCTCTTTGCCTTAGGTAAAGGATTTCCCGGTTGTGTATGAACATATTGTAAAATATTTTGTGGCGATGTATGAAAAAGTATGATATTATTTGATTTAGGCTATACAAATTGAAAAGGGGTGTTAGGATGAAGAAAGTAAATTCTGTTCTATTGGGCTTGGTTCTTCTTTTAATCCTGCCGGCGGTGCTTTTTGCCGGTGGCGCAAAAGAGGCTCCAGCGGTAACCAAGGATACATTGATCGTTGCCATGGCAGCGGAACCGTCAACCTTGGATGGAAATGGCAAAAACGACAATGCTTCAATCAATGTCCGCAGGCAGCTTTATGAGACCCTGCTGACTTATAACGAAGATATGGAACTTGTGCCTCTTCTGGCGGAGAGTTACAGATGGGAAGGGGACAAGGTAATAATCTTCAATATAAGAAAGGGTGTTCTGTTCCACAATGGCGAGGAACTTAAAGCCAGCGATGTAAAATACTCGGTGGAAAGGGCTGCGAGGATGATGTATGCCTCCAATCAGGTTGGAGTAGTTGATCTTCCCGCATGCCAGGTTCTGGATGATTATACCTATAAAATGGTTCTTAAGATGCCCTTTGCTCCCATGCTCGCCAATGTAACAGTGTCCGCTATGGCCATTGTTCATGAAAAAACTACTAAGGAATTGAATGACGATATGACCGAGCGACCGGTCGGAACAGGACCCTACAAACTGGATGTCTGGAATCGCGGGGACAGGATAGAACTGGTTAAATTCGACAAATACTGGGGCAAGGCCGAGGGAGTTCAGAGAATTGTCTACAGAATTATCACCGAAAGCACCAGCCGCGCCATTGAGATTGAAACCGGCGGTGTGGATATTGCCTTTGATATCAATCCTGTGGATCTGAAAAACCTGCAGTCTAACTCTGCTGTAAAGGTATTGATAGATATGGGTCTTAGAACTGACTATGTAGGTTTTAACTGCAGCAAGGCCCCCTTTAACGATGTCCGGGTAAGACAGGCTATCTCGTACGCCCTGGATAAAAAGGCCATTGTAGAAGCAGTTTATATGGGAACCAATCAGCCCGGAAGAGGTATGATTGCTCCTACTGTATGGGGTTACAGCGATGATATTCAGCTTCTTGAATACAATCCCGCCAAGGCCAAACAGCTTCTTGCCGAGGCAGGTTATCCAAATGGCCTAAAAACCACCATCTGGACCAACGATACCCAGGTAAGGATAGATATTGCGGAAATTATGCAAAGCCAGCTTAAGGAAGTAGGAATAGATGCCAATATTCAGGTTGTGGAGTGGGGAACCTATCTTAAGATGATAGAGGACAAATCCTTGGATATCTACATCCTCGGAATATCCGCACCCACAGGGGATGGCGATGCCCTTTACAACCAATTCTTCTCTACCAGCCATTTCTCCGGCAATACTGCCCACTTCCAGGATGCTGCTATTGATGCGCTTCTCCAGGTTACCCGGGAAAAGACAAACCGGGATGAAAGATTTGCGGCCATTAAAAAGGCTCACCAGGAGATAGTTAACAGAGCTCCCTGGGCGCCGGTAGCTCATGTGGAATATATAACTGCCACAAGAGCGAATGTGGTAGGTTTTAGAAACCACCCCACCGGGGTTCATTATCTTGGGGATGCCAATTTTAAGTAAAAAGGATAACCTTTTCTTGGCTGCAGGGTGAAGCCCTGCAGCCTTTCTGTTTTAAAAACCCTCAAGACAATATAAAAATCCTGCTTTTTCAAAGGGATTCTACCTTGGTTTTCTTATTTTTCTAGGGAGGATAGGATTCTGTTCAGGAACTGGAAATAGATTCTCCAGGATTCTTCCCCATACCCTCCAGCCATTACCCAAGCGGAAGGGATTCCAAGAGCTTTTAAAAAATTGTATACCAAAAGGTCCCTCTCCAGCATGGTGTTTTCGGAGAGATTAAGGAGAGCTGCGGAGGGCAGGGCATCCTTTTCGTAGGGATCGCTTCCATCCACAACAAGAGCAAGGTCCGGCAAGCTGGGAGAGACCTCCTTTAGTCTTTCAAGCCCCCTTCCCAGGGTTGAAAGATAATCCGGCTCCCCGCCAGAGGGAATGGGGAGCTCCACTGTAGAGGGTATTAGGCTTGGGTTTCCCGGGCCATAGGCCAGGAGACTCTCCTTGTCCAAAGGCCAGCCCTGGGCCATATGGATGCTCAAGGTAAGGATATCCTCCCGGCCACTGCAAAGGGCAGCTGTTCCGTCCCCCTTGTGAGCATCGATATCTATTATCCAGACCCTTGAAACCCTCTTTTCTTCCAGCAGCTTTACAGCGGCAATCACCATATCATTCACAAGACAGAAGCCTGAACCATGATCATACTGGGCATGGTGCATTCCTCCCCCAAGAAAGAAACAGAAGCCGCGCTCCAAAGCGGTTCTTGCTGCTTGCAGGGTTCCCGCCGCCTGGAGTATAAGAAGGTGGACAAGCTCGGAAAGATCCCTTTTTGACTTTTCGGGAGAATAGCGGTGGGGCTTCCCTTGGCTGTCCAGGAGTTCATAGGTAAGGATTATCTCCCTTGCCGCAGTTTCTGCAAAAAGGTTTTCGACAAAGGCTGTGGAATGAACCCTTGTAAGATCCTCCTGTTCCAGTCTTTCGGTAATCCGGGAGTAGCAATTGGCTTGTGTAAGTAGATTGTGGGACTTTAATCCTTCCAGGGTCTTTGTTGCCCTGGTATCCAGGGCGGGGATCTCGATGCCAAAATCCGTAAGGTTTATTGCCGCCTTTGGATCGTAGAGTATTGCAGGATTATAGTTCATGAAAAGAGAGTAATATTTAAAAATAGTACCAGTCAATCCTGGGAAAAAAATGTACAACCTTTGACATTTATCCGTTACTTTACTTATACTCTCTTTATGGCAGCTGAAGATGAAACTAGAATGACGCTCCTTTTTGTGGATGATGAATTTATTAACCTAATCGGTTTTAAAGCCCTTTTCCGCAGGGAATACAAGGTTTTTACAGCTCTATCGGCCCAGGAGGCCTTCAAAATAATTAAAGAAAACAAGATCGATGCCATTATATCCGATCAGAGAATGCCGGGAATGAAGGGCTCAGAGATGTTCGCCTGCCTCGACAATAACGAGGGCAAACACGAGGGCAAACCCCTCAGGCTGATTGTCACAGGCTATGCCCAGGATGAAGAGATAAAAGAGGCAGAGGAAAAGGGTCTGGTGGATCTGGTTCTGGAAAAACCCCTTCAGGCCCAGCTTCTTTTAAGGCAACTGGAAAGGCTTTCAAAGAATAGGTAGGTTATTCTTTTCAAAGCCCTTGATTTCCCACTGGGAGGAGGAGCCTAAATCCTGTCCCCTGTTCAGAACTATTGACCAACTGCAGACTTCCGTTATGTTCCGTAGCTGTCTGGAGGGCTATGGGCAGTCCCAATCCTGCCCCGTGGCCGACTTCCTTTGTGGTAAAGAAGGGGTTGAAAATTTGGCTGTGCAGAGTAGCAGGAATTCCCGGACCAGAGTCGGAAATAGTAATAGAGATCCAGGATCCGTTTTTATCCTTTAATAACTCCATCTGTATCTGTACCCTCGGGTCCGCACTCTCCAGGGCTGCATAAAAGGCATTATCCAGGAGATTGTGAAAGAGACGGGTAAGTTTTGCTGGATAACAACGGATGGCAGGCCGGAGCAGGAAAATTTTTACTATTTTTACCTTTTCTCGAGTCGGTTCGGGAATCAAGGAAATAGACCTCTCTATTATAGCTGATAATCCTACCTCCTCCTTCTCCTCCTTTGTAGATTTGGAAAGGGATTCAAGGCTTTTAAGGATTCTAGCGGAGCGTTCCGCCCCGATATTAAGACCATTAAGAAGGGCGGGGATCTCCTCCACAATGCTTTTAAAGGAGGGATTCTTGAGGAGTTCCTTTATAAGAGACTCCTCTGCCTCCTCCAGCATTCCTAGCAGATCCTTGAAATTCCTGGAAAGAGCCTCTGCTCCAAGGACAATATAATTAAGGGGATTGTTTAATTCATGGGCAAGACCGGAACCAAGGGCGGAAATTGCCGCCTTTTTCTCCGTTTCCAGGAGTCTTTGGGAGGTCTGCTGAATCTCACCCAGAGCCTCCTCCAGGCGCAGGGAGTATTCCTTTATCCTCTTTTTACTATTATTCAGTTCTATCTGGGTCGTAACCCGGGCAATCAGCTCCTGGGGGTTAAAAGGTTTTACAATATAATCTACAGCCCCGTACTTGAAGGCTTGGAGCTTATTAAACACTTCGTGCATGCCGCTCAGGAAGATGACTGGAATATCCATAAGTACAGGATCCTCCTTAATCTCCCGGCAGACCTGATATCCATCCATCTCCGGCATATGAACATCCAAGAGGACAAGATCCGGGGGCTCTGCCTTTATGCTTCTTAAGGCTGCTTTTCCATCCAGAGCTACCCGAATTCTGTATCCCTTCATCCGCAATATGTCCCCGGCCAGGGAAAGATTCTCCGGATTATCATCAGCGATTAAGACTGTCCCCTCTGCCCCTCTTTCCTCCATAGTTTTATCTGTCTCCCTTAATTATTTTAATTAACAATTCAAAGTTATAGGTTTTTGCTGTTTGAATTAAAGCCCTGCCTAAATCGGGAAAGTCTAGGGAATATCCTTCTCCCAGTTCCTTAAGAAGATCAACATCCCCCAGGGTAAGAGCCTGCAGGATTCTTTCCTTGGAGTTGGAATCTATTTTATCAAGATTACCACTTATGATCTCCCGGGAGGCAACTTGTTCCTCTTGTTCCTGTTCTATCCCCCCCGCAGTGGCATATTGGAATTCCGTAAATCGGGAGAGGAAACCCAGGAGTTGGGAAATGCGGAAAGGCTTTCGGATAAAATCATCCGCTCCGGCGGCCAGAACTCTCCCCCTTTCTGTATCCAAAGTGCTGGCAGTAATTATGGCCACACCGGATCTTCCAAGGGATCTCTCCTTCTCCAATTGTCTTATTTTAACCAAAGTCTCCAGACCGTCCTGAATCGGCATTACAAGATCAAGAAGCACTATTTCGGGTAGGTTTTTCTCGTAAATCTCGAAGGCTTCACGCCCATCTACAGCAGTGAGAAAGGCAAAGCCGTAAGGTTCAAGCATTTTTACTAAAAGATCCCGGTTTGATTCTCGGTCATCGGCTATAAGTAGGGTTGTATCTTTTTTAAGGCCTACTATGTTTTCATATTCATGCATCTCCTCCTGACGGGAATCTTCAGGCTCTGTTTTATTGCTTACCCGAAGGGGAAGGGAAAGTAGAAATTCACTGCCCGCTCCCAGAGTGCTGGAAACAGTAATGTCCCCTCCCATAAGACGGGCAAGCTTGCGGGAGATCGAAAGGCCCAGCCCGGTACCTTCCGAGGACAGGGTGCTCTCTTTTATCTGTTCAAAGGGATCAAAGATCCTGGAGATGTTTTCTTTGGATATTCCAGCGCCCGTATCCTTGATCAGGAAGTTTACTTTTAGGGTATCATCCTGAGAGGTTGGATTATCCTCTCTTGAGATATACAGGGAAATACCTCCTTCCCGGGTAAATTTTACCGCATTTCCCAAAAGGTTTATCAGGATCTGGTTGATTTTCCCTTCATCGCCGATAAGATGTCGAGGAATCCTTGGATCTATTTCCCCGTAGAAATCAAGACCCTTTACTCTTGCCCTCTCCCTGATCATGGCTTCCACATGAGCCGTGGTTTTCTGAATATCGAAAGAGGATTCCTCTATTTTTGTCCTTCCAGCCTCTATCCGGGACATGTCGAGGATCTCATTAATTATGGAAAGTAGATGTTCACCCCCCTGGATAATCTTTTCAATATAATCCTTCTGTTTTTTTCCCAGACCGGGGTCTGTTTGGAGAATCTGAGCATACCCAAGAATGGCATTCATGGGGGTCCGTATCTCGTGGGAGGTGTTGGAAAGAAAGTTGGTTTTAGCTTGATTGGCACTTTCTGCTGCCTCCTTGGCTTCTAAAAGCCTGGATTCAAGGATTCTTCTCCTATTGATCTCCCTGGCCATGAGGAGGATAAAAACCAGGGAAAGGGCCAGAAAGGCTCCCAGGGTTGGGAACAGAATCCGCAGCCAGGTGGGGATTATGGACTTTTGTTCGACAAAGCCGGGCAGATGCTTCCCCAGGGAACTGTAGAATACCCCCTTTTGATCAGCTTTCAGTTCCCTTAGGGCCTTGTCGAAGGCGGGGATCAGGATATCCGTTTTAGGGGACTCCCTGTTAAAGGCGTATTTTATTGCAATGGGATTAAAGAATACATTGGTTCTTTTTAGTTTCCGCAATCCTTCCTGCTCCAGACCGAAGATTCTGTTTACCACCGCTGCATCAGCTCTTCCCTGCTCCACTGCCTGGAAACAGGCTTCGTAGTCCTTTACAGGAAGGTAGTTGATATTAAGATTGAACTGTCGGGCAAGGCCTAAAAGACCACTCGGGCTGTCGGAATGGATGCCCCCTTCCATTCCGGCTACTGTAAGACCCTCCAGGTCCAGAAAGTTTTCAAGCTGAAGGTCCTGCCTCGCATATACAACCCCCCAGTTTATAAAAACAGTTTCCTCGTTAAAGCGGTAGATCTTTGCCCTTTCCTCAGAATAAGCCACATCCACCATAACATCCAGGGTTCCCTCTTCCACTCCGCCAAGGCCCTCAAGCCAGGTGCCATGGATAAACTGGTAATCCAAATCCGCTTTTTCCAGTACTGCCCGGGTTATATCGGCAATGAAACCAGTTATATTCCCCTGCTGGTCCCTATAAATTTTAGGTGGATTGTCGTAGGATCCTATCCTGACGACTCCCTCGGAGAAAAGAGGCATAAGGGTGTGGGAAAAAAGTAGGATGAAAAGAAAAAGAATACACCTAGGAGAGGGTCGGTTTTTCATAAGGCTAAAACTTCCTTTATGATTTTAAGGAATTTGTGCTAGAGGTTTTTAAACGGTTTATCTCCTTCTTGAGGCTTTTATACTGATTTTTATAGTATCCCAAGAGAAGGGCTATTCTTACCCTGTTTAACACATCTTCATTCTGATAGGGTTTTTCAATATAATCCAGGGCACCGATTCTGTAGGCCTGGCTTTTATTAAAACTCTCTGAAAGGGCGCTTATGAATATTACCAGGGTATCGGAAAGGGAATTCTCCGCTTTTATTCTTCTGCAGACCTCGTAACCGTCCAGTTTGGGCATGTGGACATCCATAAGCACTAGATCCGGTTTGGTTTTTGTTATTAATTCCAAGGCTTCCTCTCCATCCTGAGCGGCATGTATACGGAAATCGGAATTTTCCAGAATCTGTCGCAGCAGATCCAGACTGCTGAAATTATCATCCGCAATAACAATGGATCTGCCTTGAATCAATTTAAGCTCTTCTGTATCCATTTAAACCCCTTTCATATTATATAATTATTTTTTTTAAAATCAATCTAATCCGTAATCTGCGATTTAATTTCAAGGCCTATTGACATTTTTGAAATATAAAATATAATTATTACTTATCAAATGTAATTTTATGATCCTGCAAGAGGTTACGGCAATGAAAAAAGTAAAGGAACCTAAAAATGGAAATGGCGAAAGGGAGTATTCCGCTCCAGCGGTGGACAGGGCTTTGGATATTCTGGAATTTATGGCTACCCACCCTAAGCCTTTCGGAGCCACGGAACTTGCCAGGCAGCTGGATATACCGATAAACTCGGTTTTCCGTATTTTAAAACGACTTACGGAACGGGAGTATACCAGCCAGGATCCTGCTTCCGGAAGTTATCAGCTCAGTACCAGAGTTTTTACCCTTGGTATGAGTCTCTATACCCGTTTTGACTTGCGGCTAATGGCCAGACCACATATAGAATGGCTCTGCAGGGAAACAGAGGAGACCTGCCAACTCCAGGTACCCAAAGGGGACAGGATGCTGGTAATGGACAGCATAAGTCCGGAAACCGAGTTTTACCTTAGGGTAGTTCCAGGGAGTCTTGTCTATTATCATCCCAATGCCTATGGAAAGGCGGTTATTGCCTTTATGGAGGAGGAAAAAATTAAACAGCTTCTTCCCAATAAACTCCTCGCCCTTACACCCAGGACAATCACCCTGCGTTCAGAGTTATTAAAACAGCTGGAAGGGGTAAGGAAAACAGGCCTTGCCTTTGATGATGAGGAATATACAACGGGTATCATCTGTATCGGTTCGCCGGTTTTTGATGTGCAGGGAAAAGCCGTGGCCGGAGTAGGCACCACCTGTCTGTTGAGTACTGTAGATGAAAAAAGGAAGGAGATATTTAAAAAGCTTGTTTTGGAATGTGCCTACAGAATCTCGAAATCAATTGGCTACACAGGAGATTTTTTCTCTGGCAAGATAGAGAAAAGGGATTGATGGAATTAGGCATTCAACAAATCTGATTTTCCGGGACTGTCTATAATACTGTAGACGTCCCTTTTTTTTGTTCTGGAGTTAAGGAGGCCAAGACTCTTTCTGTCAGCACTCCTTACAGCTCCTATTTCCCGCCTTGTACAAACCATATATTTTAATTTGTAATATAAAAAAACAGTTTATATATAAAATTTTACTTGACAAATATCATTTTACAGGTGAAAATATTCTTACTTGCAGACAGTTGAGCTATCCATTAGAAGGAAAAACATTTTATTTTAAGGAGAAAAGCAGAATGAAAAAAGGAAGTAAAAGAGGGTTTGTTTTCCTGCTGATTCTTCTCTGTGCCGTCTCTCTATTTGCCGGGGGAAAACAGGAAGAAAAGGCTATCGCCACAGGCGAGATTCCAGAAGGGTTGAAGATAGGCTATTTTGTTTCAACCCTGAATAACTCTTTCCATCAGGCCCACGCCGATTGGGCAAAGAAGTATGCCCAGGAAAAATATGGAGCAGAAGTTCAGGTTTTTGATGGAAGATCGGATGCCAATGTAATGGCAACCAACTTTGACCAGGCAATTGCTCAGGGAATGGATATGGTTACACTGCATATCTGGCAGGGTGAATCTGTCCGCCCCGCTGCTAAGGAGGCCCTGGAAAACGGAATGGTGATAACCACATATTTTGACAAACTTCCTGCTGACCTGCCGGTGCCTCACATAATGCCTGGAGAAGCCCAGATATCGGAAGAGATGGGAAAAATAGCTGCCCAGCAATGGAAAAAGGCTCATCCCGATAAACCGATTGTTTTTGTCTGCATAGGCTGGCCGGATCATGAAGGCGTAACAGTAGGAAGAACCGATCCCTTTGTTAAAGGTGTAATGAGCGTGGATCCCACTGCTAAGTATCTTGGCTGTATGGATGCAAGCCGGGGTGCCGATGCTGCCTTCAAAGTTACCCAGGACCTTGTTCAGGCTAACCCGGGGCTCAATATCATCTATTCTGAAGCTGCCGATCTTACCGTGGGAGTTCTTCCCGCTCTGCAGCAGCTTGGCCGTGGTAAAATGAACAATGGTGCTCCGGTTACAGAAATTCTCATCAGCGTGGACTGCCCGGAAAACGAGCTTATTGCAATCTTTGATCCCAGCTCCTCACTTAAAATGTCCATGGGTCTTCCTCCTAAAGAGACAGCCATTGTAAGGATAGATACCATGATGGAGATCTATAAGGGAGAGAGGAAGCAGCTTGATGCCTCTGCTGAGACAATCTTTATACCCAACAAATTGATCGGTTACTGGAGCCAGAAGGATGTAAATGAGGCTGTAGCCTGGTACAACGAACAGTTTGGAGCCACCATGAAGGTTCCAGTGTATAAGTAAATTGGAAGGGATTATGTAAAAATATTTGAGTCTTCGGGAATTTTTTAAGATCCCAAGGCTCCTTTGGAAGGGAAGGTTTTGGCGGTAATCTACCGGTGTTGTAGATTCCGCCGGCCCCCCCCCATATGAAGCAGGGTTTTGCCAAGCACCGGGCAGATAAGCCTGGAGAGAATACCGGAACAGGAGATTACTTATGACAGATTATGTTCTGGAAATAAAGAATCTGACCAAAGATT
>ENA-OSEO01002650-OSEO01002650.1-sediment-metagenome-genome-assembly--contig:-NODE-2650-length-24139-cov-4.388039_pt1 | contig 24139 bp, 21 predicted proteins | sample MGYA00237883_ERZ534232 | MGnify/ENA metagenome assembly ERZ534232
ACAGATCTTCCTGACCCGCGGCGTCGGCAGGCATCGGTACTGGCTGAAGTCTTTCGAGGAGGCCCTGAGAAACGCGGGCGTTGCCCAACAGAACCTGGTCCAGGTGTCGTCCATCGTGCCGCCGAACTGCCGCATCATCAGTCAGAAGGACGGCCTCAAGAAACTATCGCCCGGGCAGATCTGCTACTGCGTAATGGCCCGGGCCGATACGAACGAACATGGCCGACTGATCGCCTCGTCCATCGGCGTTGCGATTCCAAAGGACGCCACCCAGTGGGGCTATCTCAGCGAGGTCCACGGGCACGGCATGAACCATCAGCAGGCGTCGGACATGGCCGAGGATCTCGCGGCGGACATGCTCGGGACGACGCTCGGCCTGGAAGTGGACCCGGACCAGGCATGGTCGGAGAAGGAGCAGGTCTACAAGGCCAGCGGCCTGATCATCCGCACGTCGAACATCACCCAGACGGCCCAAGGACAGAAAGACCTCTGGACGACCGTCATAGCGATCGCGGTGCTGTTGCTCGAGGGGAACGACGCGGAGACTTCTGCCGAGGCGGCTACTCGCAGTCCGGCGTGAAAGGGGTTGGGAATGCGGACGATTGAAAATGTCGTGATCGCAGGGAGTGGGCCGGCCGGACTGACGGCGGCCATCTATACGGCTCGGGCGGCCTTGGAGCCGCTGGTGCTCGAAGGCCACGTGCCGGGCGGGCAGCTCATCGTCTGCCACGAAGTGGAGAACTATCCGGGCCTGGCGAATCCGATCTCGCGGATAGAACTGATGGACCGGTTCCGGAACCAAGCCCGGCGGTTCGGCGCACGCTTCCGATCTGAGATGGTGGAGAACGTCGAGAAGCGCGATGGCGTGTTTCACCTTGTGACAGGCAGCGGGACCCTCGAAACAAAGACACTGGTCATTGCCACCGGAGCGCAGGCAAGGCGTCTCGCGATTCCTACGGAGCCGAAGTTCTACGGCCGAGGAGTGTCGGGATGCGCGGTCTGCGACGGTCCGTTCTTTCGCGACAAGGAAGTCCTGGTCGTGGGCGGAGGCAATACGGCCATGCAGGACGCCGTATTCCTGACACGATTTGCCGCCAAGGTCACCATCGTTCACCGGCGGGAGCACCTCCGCGCGACTCCCATTGAGGTGCAGAAGGCGAAGAAGAATCCCAAGATCGAATGGATGATCCCGTGGATTGTCGAGGATATCCTCGGCACAGATTCCGTTGAGGGTGTTGTCCTGAGGAATGCGAAAACCCGTCAGACACGAGAGGTCCGGTGTGCCGGCGTTTTCGTCGCCATCGGCCACGATCCAAAAGCTGAGGTCTTCAAGAACCTGGTGACAACAGACGAACAGGGGTACATCCGGATCGAAGCCGATTCCACTCGAACTTCCATGCCGGGGGTCTTTGCCTGTGGCGATATCTGCGACGCCATCTACAGGCAGGCTGTCTTGGCCGCGGGCCGCGGCTGCATGGCGGCCATGGATGTCGAACGTTACCTTGCAGGGGAGAAATGACATGTTGCGCACGAATCTGAAGCATCTCGAAACGAACGAAGCGATCCGGGAGGCGCTGGCGGAGCACGAGAATGTCGTCATTTGTTGTGGCCGGATGGGGCCCATGTGCGTGCCCGTGTATTGCGTTCTGGAGGAGTTGGAGCGGGAGTATGCACACGTCGCCTTCTATGACCAGGACTTCGACATTCCCGCCGCGGGTTTTGTCCGGAATCTGCCGGAATGCAGATCCTTCATGGGACTGCCCTTCACCGTGTACTTCAAGAACGGACAGGTGGCGGCGGCCACGACGAGCCTTCAACGCAAGTCGCAGATCGAGAAGATTCTGGAAGCGCAGTTCGGCAAACCGGCCGAAATGGTAAAGGAATAGGCTCAGATGAACAGCGGTCAGATTACCGCGCTGGTTGAGAATACGGCGGGTGGGCAGGGACTGTTGGCGGAGCATGGATTGTCGTTCTGGATTGAGTTCGGCTCCCGAAGGATCCTCTTCGATACCGGCCAGAGCGAAATCCTGTTCCATAACGCTCAGGTTCTCGCAATCGATCTGAGCACCGCAGATGCCGTTGTCTTGAGCCACGGGCATTATGACCACACCGGTGGACTGAGAAGAATGCTCGAGACGGCGCCGGCTGTTCCCGTGTACCTCCATCCCCGGGCGCTGGAGCAGAAGTTCGCCTGTGGCGGAGACCGAAGTCGAGACATCGGCATGACACGGGAACTGGCGCAGATCGTGAAACAGCGCATCGATGGTGGGCTGGGCTCCTTCACGGACGGTCCCGTGGAGGTCTTTCCCGGCGTGTGGGCGACGGGAGAGATTCCCCGCACAACCACGTTTGAGGACACGGGCGGTCCGTTCTACGCGGATGCGAGTTGCACCGCGCTCGATCCGTTGCCGGATGACCAGGCCCTGATGCTGGAAACCGAGGAAGGATTGGTCGTGGTCCTCGGCTGTGCCCATGCCGGCGTCGTCAATACGCTGGACTATGTGGCGGAACTGTTCCCGAGCCGGCCGATTCGTATCGTCCTGGGAGGGATGCATCTGGTGCGGGCCTCGCGCACGAGGATCGCTCACACCATCGAGGCTTTCCATCGGCATAACGTGCAGCAGATGGGTCCCGTCCACTGCACGGGCGCCGAAGCCACACGGGAACTCTGGAATGCCATGCCACAGCAATGCTTCCTGTGCCATGTAGGGGCACAGATCACAGTATGAGAAAGGCTGATGATTGTATGGAAGATGCGACGGATGTGCATCCTGCGCCCTGTTCGCTTCTGGAACGAATGACGGGAACGCGGTGGGTTGGCGTCACGTTCTTTCAGTCCCTGCCCGCGGACTGGAACGCTGTTCCCCGGGAACCCATGAGGTTCTGTGAGGCGGTATGCCAGGCCCGTCGGGACGGCATCGATTTACGGCCCGCGATGATCTGCTGCGAAGGGGCCAAACGCGCGTTCGGCTGGGCAGAGAGCAAGAACAGAGCGTTGGCGCGTCATCTGTCGGAAAAGACCGGCATGAGCGAGGACCGGGCCGGAGAACTGGTTCGGCAAGTGCCCGTTTTGCAGAGTCCATGTGTCGGAATTCGCGTTGGCGACGGCCCTGATCCGGACGTGCTGGTCACGTACGTGCGACCTGAGACGGCGATGTGGATCGTCCGATCCTGGGAGACGGCGACGGGCCACAGTCTCCACGTGGACATCTCCAGCATCATGGCCGTGTGCGGCAATGCGGTCGTCAAAGCGTACACAAATCAATCGATCAGCATTTCCTTCGGTTGTCCGGACTCCCGACAGTACGGTGGCATTCAACCGGAGGAGATGGTTGTCGCCCTACCCGCGGGACTTCTCAGTCATGTGGCTGGGTCTGGGAAGAGCAGATCGGCTCTTTCACAATGACGGAGGTTCTTATGCCTACTTATGAGTATCGATGCAATCAATGTGGCCATCAGTTCGAGATCTTCCAGGTCATGACGGCCGATCCGGTAACCCAGTGCCCGAAGTGCAAGGGCCCGGTGGTGCGGCTGATCGGGGCGGGTTCGGCCATTCTGTTCAAGGGTTCGGGTTTCCATGCGACGGACTACGGTCGAGCCGACGGACCTTCCTGCGGTCGGGAGAAACCCTGCTGTGGTCGGGAAACGCCCTGTGACCAGCGGCCCTGTGAAACCTGAGAGACGAATCGGGAGCTGTCTCGAAGTCGAGGATGTACGACAATGCCGGGACAGGATATGGGGATTGCTGCGAACTACACCCGTTTGCGAAACCAGGTTCCCGACCATGTGACCATCGTCGTGGCGGCGAAGACACGGTCTGTGGAAGAGATGGTGGAGATCCTGGATGCAGGAGCCACCGACATCGGCGAGAACTACGTACAGGAAGCGGCCCAGATGCGAGAGCAACTGGCCGAAAAGGCAAAGACGGTCAGATGGCACATGATCGGCCACCTGCAAACGAACAAGATCAACAAGGCCATCGAGGTGTTTGACGTGGTGCAGACGGTTGATTTGTTGGAAAAGGCCGCTGCCATCGACCGGCGTGTGGCCCGAGCCGGGAGGCAGGTGCTGCCGGTCCTGATCGAGATCAACATCGGCAGTGAGTTCGCCAAGGCCGGCATACGACCCGACGAGCATGAGCCCTTTGAGCCGTACATGGAACACCTGGTGACGGAGATGTCCAATCTCCATCACCTCCGCGTAGAAGGCCTGATGACCATGGGGCCCCGTTCGGGTGACCCCGAGAGCAACAGGCCGTACTTCAGGAGAACCAAGAGGCTGTTCGAGAGACTGGCAGCCCTGGCTCTTCCCAATGTGGAAATCCGCTATCTTTCCATGGGTATGACCAACTCGTACCAGGTGGCCATCGAAGAGGGTGCAAACATGGTACGAATCGGCACGGCGATCTTCGGGCCACGCCCGCGTGAACCATGATGCAGGATCCAGTGAAACAATGGGAATGCCGAACTGGGGTGAAGTTCTTGCAAGGGATAGGCGTCCGACCCGGAGACAACCTCGTGGATTTCGGCTGCCGTGTCGGCCATTACAGCATTCCTGCGGCTTTCGCCGTCGGGCATTCGGGAACCGTCTATGCGATGGATCAGGATCAGAGGCCGCTGGATGAGTTGATGGAGAAAGCCCGCGCGTGCGGCTTGGAGAACATCAAGACAATCAAGACATCGGGCCGACCGGACCTCGATATGGAGAGCCGCTCGATTGACGTGGTCCTTCTGTATGATGTGTTGCATTACTTCGTTCAGAGTCAGAGGCAGGCGCTCCTGCGTGAGGTATTCCGCGTTCTCAGGCCCACCGGTCTTCTTTCGGTGTACCCGAAGCACACCCTTGAGGACTGGCCGTCGAAGGAACTGAAGGACCTGCATGTCAGCGATGTTGTACGTGAGATCTGTGCGTGCGGCTTTCGGGCGGACGGATCGTATGACGGGGTGATCAGCCACGACGATGCCCTGATATCCGGTCGTGTGATGAACTTCAGAAAGGCAATGGATCATCCCTGGCGAGGTGCCAACATGTTCTTGCTGGATCGGCTGAAAGGGCATAAATCGGTTGGGTCTACGGAATCGGAGGGGCTGGGCCCTGTCCTGGAGACCGTGGAGCAGTTCAAAGACCGGACCTTCAAGGTCCGAGCGCGGGGCATACGGGCATCCCACGTGCCCGTGGAAGAAGTCAGGCGATTCCTTCAGGAGGAGCTGCCCGGTTACTACACCTATACGGCCAAGACCCTAGTCTACAAGGATCGCCGTCAGGTTCGCCAGGCGCGTGTCGAGATCAAAGGGTGGATTGGATTGAGCCGGCGGATGAATCGGTACAACCCGCTGGACTTCACTTGTACCGTCTGTACGGAATCACCGGCGTCAGCCTGATGGGGTGTCTTATGAATGAAAGAAAGCAGTACCTATACGGTCCCGTTCCTTCTCGGCGATTGGGACGGTCCCTCGGCGTGGATTTGGCGCCCCACAAGACGTGCACCTATGACTGCATCTACTGCCAGTTGGGCCGGACGACCAACAAGACCATAGAGCGAAAGGAATGGGTTCCGACGAAGGAAGTACTGGCCCAGGTTCAGGAGAAGCTGAGCACCAAGCCAGACTACATCACCCTGTCCGGCTCGGGCGAACCCACGCTCCATGCGCATCTGGAGGAACTGATCCGCGGAATCAAGAGCGTGACCGACATCCCGGTGGCGGTGATCACAAATGGGTCTCTGCTCTGGCTGCCGGAGGTGCAACGGTCGCTGTTGGATGCCGATCTGATCGTGCCGTCATTGGATGCGGAAAGCGAGGACATCTTCCAGTACGTGAACCGGCCTCATTCTGAAATCGGGTTCGATCAGATGTTGGCGGGCCTGCGGGAATTCCGGCGCTTGTTCAAGGGCCAATACTGGCTGGAAGTCTTTCTGCTCAATGGCGTAACCACAGTGGCGCAACGCATCCAGGCGCTCCGCGCGTGCATTGAGACGATTTCCCCCGACCGGGTCCAGGTCAATACGGTGGTTCGTCCCCCTGCGGAAGGCTATGCGATGGCGGTTCCCCGCGATCAACTCGAGGAAATCGCGGCTCAGTTGTATCCGGGGGCGGAGGTGATCGCTCCGTGTACACTTGCTGGCGAAGGGAGACCATCCAGCGAGGGCAGTGACGATGTCCTCGACCTGTTGCGAAGGAGACCCTGTTCGGTTGCGGACATTGCGGCGGGCCTGCAACTTCATCCGCATGAGGTGGCCAAATGTGTTGCACGGCTGCTCTCGGAGCAGAAGGTCCGAGCCCACGCGCATGAAGGTACGCAGTATTATGAGGCAAGACTCTGATAGCTTCTCACAGGCGCCGGATTCATGATTAGGGAAGGAACGCTTGAACACGAGGGCCATCCGTCCTATGATTGGCACTCATCTGATTCCGTGGGACCGTCACGTAACCAGCATGGATCCTGAGAGGTCGACGAACATGCCCGAGAGAAGGGGGCAAGAAAGCGATGACTTCGATACCTTGTCTCTGGGTAGTCACCAGATGCGAGCTCCGCTGATGGCGGCCAGAAGCCTGCTGCGCACGGTACTGGGCGGGTATGTCGGCCCGCTCAATGAACGTCAGTTGGATATGCTGCAAAGGGTCGATCAGCGATGCTTGCAGGCGGAGAAGGCCATTCATCGCTTGTTGACCGTCGCCCGTTTCCGCCGGGAGAAGGTGAAGTCAACCACGAGCCTGGCGACCCTTGTCTTCCTGCTGGACCAGTTCGGCACGCAATATGCCGGGCAGGCCCATGATCGTTCGATCGAGCTGATCGTGGACAGGCACGTTGCGGAGGGACACGTTCGCGGGGCGGAGGCGTTGTTCGGCGAGGTTCTCCAGACCCTTCTGGAGAACGCATTCAAGTACACACCTGATCATGGGACGATTCGCCTGTCTTTGCGGGCGGATCGGGAAGAGCTCACCCTGGCCATAGCAGACTCCGGTATCGGCATCCCCTCGCACATGCGAGAACAAGTCTTTGAGCCGTTCGTCCGAGCTGGTCAAACCAAGGACTCGTCGATTCCCGGCACGGGCCTGGGTCTGACGCTGGTGCGGGCGGTCGTAGAGGCGTCGGGAGGACGGGTGCACGCCCGAACTGCGGATTTGGGCGGGGCCGAGATTGTCATACGAATGCCACTGGTTCAGCAGGAGGTGTCCATGCACGTGGAGAATCACTCTGAGAAGCATCCGCTACGCGTCGTCATCGTCGGGGGCGTGGCTGCCGGCCCCAAGGTCGCATCGAAGATCATTCGGCTGTGTCCGGAGGCCGAGGTGACCATCGTGGAGAAGGGCAAGTTCCTCTCCTACGCCGGGTGTGGACTGCCGTACTATGTGTCCGGCGCCGTCAAGGAGCAGAAGGAACTGATGTCCACCCCTGTGGGAGTGGTACGCGATCCCGTGTTCTTCCAGCATGTGAAGAATGTCAAGGTCCTCAGCGAAACGGAGGCCCTGGAAATCGATCGGGCAGGGAAACGTCTTCGCGTGTGTAGCCTGGTGGAGGAGCAGGGGTCGTGGCTGCCTTATGACAAACTCGTGCTGGCCACCGGGGCCCAAGCGGTGGTTCCGCCCATTCCAGGAACCGACTTGGAGAATGTGCTCACGCTGCAAGGCGTACATGACGCCGAGGCGATTCGCGCCCTGCTGGCCCAGGACAAGGCCCGTGATGTGGTGATTGTCGGCGGTGGCCTGATCGGGGTGGAAATCACGGAGGCCCTGGTCCAGCGGGGCTGCCGGGTGACGATCGTGGAGATGATGCCGCAGACGCTACGCATTCTGGACCCGGACATGGCTTGCCTGGTGGAACAGCACATGGAGTCCCACGGCGTCAAAGTGCTCATCGGCACCAGGGTCGAAGCCATCGAAGGCAATGGAGTCGTCCAGTCGGTCCTGACCAGTGCGGGCCGGATTCCGGTGGACATGGTCGTCCTGGCTATCGGCGTGCGGCCGAACGTGACGCTGGCACAAGCCGCCGGCCTGGAAATCGGGCGCACCGGTGCGATCAAGGTCAACGACCACATGCAGACCAGCGATCCGGACATCTTCGCCGCGGGAGACTGCGTCGAGTGTCAAGACCTCATGACGGGTGGTCCCTGCTTCGTGCCGCTGGGCTCCACGGCCAATAAGCAGGGCCGCGTCGCAGCGGTGAATCTCTGTGGCGGTCAGGACCGCTTCCCAGGCGTATTGGGCAGCACGGTGTGCAAGGTGTTCGATTTTTGCGTCGGGCGAACCGGCCTGAGTGAATCGGCGGCCAGGGCACAGGGCTGCGACACGGTAACAGCCATCGCGCCGGCCCCGGATAAGGCGCATTTCATGCCCGGCGCCAAGCTCCTGATCCTAAAGCTCATTGCGGATCGAGAAAGCCGAAAGCTGCTGGGTGCGCAGGCCATTGGCCCGGGCGCAGGCGACAAGCGGATCGATGTGGCGGCCATGGGATTGACTGCAGGGATCACCGTGGACCAGCTCGCCAACGCCGACCTGTGCTATGCGCCGCCGTATGCGCCCGCCATGGACAACATCATCACGGCCGCCAATGTGCTCCGCAACAAGATGGACGGGCACATGGAGGGGATCTCCGTGCGGGAAGTCCACGAGATGCTGCAGGGTAAGCGGGATTTCGTGTTCCTGGACGTGCGCTCCCCCAAGGAATACGAGCAGGTCCGCCTGCCGGGTTCGACGTTGATTCCCCTCGGGGCGCTACGAGGCCGCCTCGGGGAGTTGCCCAGGGACAAGGAAATCGTCACTTTCTGCAAGATCTCCCTGCGAGGCTATGAAGCGGCCCTGATTCTCAAGGCGGCTGGTTTTCAGAAGGTCCGCGTGATGGATGGAGGGGTGGTCATGTGGCCTTTTGAGAAGGTCAGTTGAGGAGACGATGGTGTCGGAGAAAGATCTGCATCGAGGCGATGCGCCATGTCCTTTGCGGTGAACAGGATTCTGGGCCTCAGTGCGGCCTTCGGCCTCTATGACTGGTGGGCAAGGCGCAACCTCGGGCAGGTGCACGACACGCTGATCGAATTGACCGACCCGCGTGGCAACGCGGACATCCTCGACGTGGGCTGTGGAACCGGGATACTGAGTTCGCGTCTGGCCAAAACCGCAGAGGGCCCCTTAGTCCGCGGGGTGGATATCAGCTCGCGCATGATTCGCGTCGCCCGCAGGAGGGGGAATAAGCGTGGCCTCCGGGTGGAATATCAGGTCGGAACCGTAGCGCGATTGCCGTATCCGGCTGAGCAGTTCGATATCGTCTTTTCTTGTCTGCTGTTTCATCTTTTGGAGGGTTCAGAAAAAGAGCTGGGCTTGCGGGAGATCCTCCGAGTTCTCAAGCCCGGGGGCCGATACGTATGTGCTGAGTTCGAAATGTACCCTGTCCGATTCCTTCGGAGGAAGCTGTCGGAATACCCAGGTGATCTCATCGATGCCGTGGGCTTTCGCATTCAGGCGCAGTTCATGGGGCCCTTCATCACCAGACGCCGTCCCGTTGTCTATCGGGTCCTTGGGAAGCCGTAGTGAAAGAACTCCTCCTGTCTGTCGCGTATTCATGCGCTTCCCCGGCCAACAACACGCGCCGGAATGCGGAGGAACTTGATGGTGCGGACGAGGCCGCAGCCGGTAGGATCAGGCCATGGATATCGTCCTTGTGAAAAAGCAACGCGCAGATGCCGTGACAACCTCCCGGTCGCAGTTGGTGGCTGCGACGGGTGATTGCGTCAGTCCTTCAGCAGACCGTTGAGGATTTGCGACTCTTCGCGCGCCACCTTGCCCCCCATGATCCTCCGGATGTTGCCGCCGAAGAGCCGGGCCATGAGCCCCATGTTCATTTCGGACAGATAGGTCTTGCCGTCGTCACCCTCCCAGACCGCCATCGTGCATGGCATCAGACAGGAAACATGCCGGTCGGTGGTCAGCACATTCTCGGCATATTCAGCTTTGCACAACTTGACCAACTTCACGCGCGGCTTGAAGGTCACTCCGTGCTCGGCGAGGGAGGCGTTCATATCGATGGCCTTGCCGCCGGAGAGAACCCAGCCGTGTTCGAGAACGCGTTTTTCCAGCATGGCGACAGTATTCTCGAAGTCCAGTGTGCATTCCTTCGTTACGATCATCCTCGACGGCATGACGGTAAATGCGATCACACCGCACAAGACGAATCCGATTGCCACACCGGCCAGACCCATCAACCACGTCCGGTTCTTTGCCTGCGAAGGGGCGGTAGAATGCCCGTCATCCATCATTGCCTATCTCCTTGATTGATCGTTGCTTGGTGGGTTGTCGAGCGATGAGGGCCTATCAGGTACGGGCATCCTCGTGGGCACCGGCCTGCTCGATAGCGGCCAGCAGGGTCGCTTCGGATTGGACGCCCACGAACTCGCGCACGAGCTGGCCATTGCGGAAGACCAGCAGCGTCGGAATGGATTGGATGCCAAAGGCGGCAGAAACGCCGGGGGCATGATCGACGTTCACCTTGGCTACGGTTGCTTTCCCCTGCGTCTGGATCGCCACACGATCCAGGATCGGGCCCTGCATTCGGCATGGCCCGCACCACGGAGCCCAGAAATCCACCAGGGTGACGCCCTCCTGGATCTGGCTGTCGAAATTGGCGTCGTTCAGTTCTACCGTCCAACTGCTCATATGCTGTCTCCTCAATGGTCACGGTTCATGTCGTTCTGTCACGTCCCTTTGTCCATGCAAGGCTCGTGCCAGAGTTGTCTCGCCGATGGAGGGGCCGCCTCTAAGTGTCTGTATCACAAGGATTTGTGTTCCTACCGCGAGGATGGGAGGCAGGGTAGATGATGTTGCATGCAACGGGTCTGCAGCGCTGCATGCAACGTTGCAGAGGGAGACTTACCGGGCAGGATGGCCCTCTGATGCGGGAGGCTCCAGCGGGATGTCCCACTGCTTCATCTTGCGCCAGATGGTGGCGCGGTTGAGGCCGAGGCGGCGCGCGGCTTCCGCCTTCTTCCACCCGCAACTGCGCAGCGTGGCGATCAGTTGTTCCCGCGTCGAGACCCCCGAGTCCGTTGTCAACTCGGCCGGATGGCTCGATCTGGATTTCCCCGGGCACTCCGCCTCGCGCAGCTCGGTCTTTCGCAGTTCTGGCGGCAGGTCGAACAGGCCGATCTCGCTGTCCTGGCAGGTCACATAGGCGTGTTCGAGGGCATTCTCCAATTCCCGCACATTGCCCGGCCAACAGTAATCCATGAGGCAGCGCATGGCCTCGCCGACGACGGCGCCGATCGACTTGCCGGTCTGGCGGTTGAACCGCTCCATGAAGCTCTCGATCAGCAGCGGGAGATCCTCCTTGCGTTCGCGCAGAGCCGGCAGATCGATCTGAAAGACCCGCAATCGGTAGTAGAGATCCTGCCGGAATCGTCCCTCTCGGACGAGGCCCCGTAAATCCCGGTGGGTGGCAGCGATCACCCGGACATCCACCGCCTGCGTCTGCGAACTGCCCACCGGCTCGATCTGGCGCTCCTGTAGGACGCGCAGGAGCTTTAACTGGATCAGCGGGGAAATATCGCCGATCTCGTCGAGGAAGATGGTGCCGCCATTGGCCGCTTCGAAGCGGCCGACCTTGTCCCGGATCGCCCCGGTGAAGGCGCCTTTGACATGGCCAAACAACTCGCTTTCCAGCAGGCCCTCTGAGAGGGCCGAGCAGTTGACCTTGATCAAAGGACCCTGCTTGCGCGGGCTCGCGAAGTGGATGGCCTCGGCCACGAGTTCCTTGCCCGTGCCCGTCTCGCCGAGCACCAGGATCGTCGTGTGGGAATTCGCCGCCAGGTGGATTCGCTCATAGACTTGTTGCATCCGATGACTGCCGCCAACCAGTCTTCCCAAGCGGCGAACGGGAGCCGAAGTCCGTCCGATCTCCTCCACCCGCTGCTCGAGGTACTTCACCGGACGCAGGTCCGTAACCGTCTCCACAAGTCCGAGCGTCGAGCCATCCTTGTCCTTGAGAATACAGGCGTTCTTCAGCACCGGGATCTGCTCACCGCGGCGGCCTCGCAGCAGGCACTCCCGTCGTCCCGAGGCAAGTCCAGCGCGATCGAACAAGAGACAGCTATGGTGGTCTGCCTCGGACTCCCGCAGTCCGTCACATTGCAACAGAGAACAGCCTTTGCCCAACACCTCGGCTTCGGCGTACCCGGTGAGCGACTCCATTGCCCTGTTCCACAGGACAATCCGGTGGGAGGCGTCCACGACGAACACGCCCTCGGCCATCGTGTCCACGACCTGCGCCAACGAGATACGTTTCAGCGACTTCATCCTATCCAGTATAGGAAAGCGGGTTCGCCTTGCAAAGAGACATCCGGGCTTCCACCTTGACCATACGGAGGGGATGTGGTCACGCGACCAGGCTGGAGCGCTATTTCGGTCCTGTCCTTCCTTCCCAGCTATGGCCTCCGCGCGGCGATGGCCTCGATCTCAACCAACGCATCCTTGGGGAGCGCCGCGACCTGCACGCAGCTTCGCGCCGGGAAGGGTTCCTTGAAGAACTCGCCATAGACGCCGTTGAACGCCTGGAAGTCCCGCATGTCCTTCAGAAACACGGTGGTCTTGATCACAGTGCTCAGGTCCGCTCCTCCCGCCACAAGCACGGCACGCAAGTTCAACAGCACCTGTCGTGCGGCCGAGACAATGTCGTCGTTGCGCAGCTCGCCCGTGGCCGGGTCCATGGGAAGCTGCCCCGACGTGAAAAGCAACTGCCCCTCTGCTATGGCCTGACTGTACGGTCCGATGGCCGCGGGGGCATCGGGTGTTCGTATCTGCTTCATCTCTTCATCTCCTGGCTCATTGAACCTGATGGTATGCTGGGTTCCTCTCGACAACGCGGCTCGCAGGTCACGAGTTGGCCATATCCACCCAGTACTGGCCGATAGCCCTGTAGAAGGCGCTCACCGCCAGGATCGCGCAGTGCCGATGCTCCGGCGGCAGACGGGGGAGGCTATCAAGAACCTGCTTGCCGTTGACGGAAAGGGCATCGACGAGGGACTTGCCCTGGGTATACGCCGCAACAGTCCGGCCGCATAGCCGCGTGAACCGGCAGCCGTCCGTATGATACTTGACCTGGCGAATGATATCATTCTCGATGACCAGATAGAACTCCATGGTGTCCCCGCAGGGACCTGTCACCCACGCCCCCGCCGAAGGATCGTTCATGCGACCGTAGAAGGGGTCTTCCGCTGCCAATGAGTCGCTCTCTTCTCGTTTCACATCCATCGCACGTTGTTCCGGCAGGAAAAGGACTGCAGACCGGGGCAGACGCTGCTCCACAACCATTCAATGGCACAAGGGATTCTACGCGGCGAAAGACATGCGGTCAATGACTCATTGAAGCTCTCGAAACCGGACCGGACCCACATTTGTCTCATTGGTCCCGCAAGCTCGGTTCAGCCAGTATCGGAGTTGCCGACTAACCTGTCCGACCTCGCCGACGAACAAGGACTACAGCTACCCGACGATCCGTCGGTGCCCGCGGGGCCACGGGATCGAAGCGGTGATCCCGCGGAGAGCCAACGAGAGAAAGGGACGGGGACCGCTTGACAGACAGAGGTTCCGGAGACACTCGGTCATTGAGCGGGGCGTCGGCTGGCTGCGCATCCGGTGCCGTCCTTCACGAGGAGGATCCGGTCGGACCGTCAGGGAACGATCGTGACGGTTTCCTCGCACACGAACGTGCTTCCGCCCTGCAGATTACCCGTGACTTTGAGCACGAACATCCCGTTGCCCTTGATGGCCGCCAGCATGGGAGCCGGATCGAAGAGACACATGACCTTCCCCTGCGTGCTGGTGCCGAAGACCCGCGTGTCGGTCGACCGGACGGAACCGGGAGTCATCAGGAGCGGCTGATTGAGGATCAGCTCTTTCCCGTAGCCTTCCGGCAGGTGGACGACCACCATCAGGTCCGGCGCCGTCAGGGACTGACTGCGCGAGATACGGGTTGGCTTCAGGAACATACGGGCCCGGATCTCGCCGGCCGGAGGCTCCGGCTCGATTCCGCCCGGACGGACGGTCACGTCGGCCCGGTCCCGGCTCGGCGCCGTCTGCTGGCTCGAGATCATGGCCACGTTGCTGATCACCGTGCCGGAGGGGACCTGATCTTTCACCCGCAACACCAGCTTGAGCGTGGCCTGGGTACCCGGCGCCAGCATCGGATAGGACCATGTATAGGTGCCCGCGGTTCGGTCGTAGGTTCCGAAGTCGCTGGCCGAGGCCACGACATCGACCTCCTGGGGCAGTTCGTCCACAATGCGCAGATCCGTCACCGCCACGGCAGACGGGTTGCGGAACCGAATCTCATACGTGACATCCTCGTTCGTTCCGACGTACGGCCGGTCCCGGTCATCCGTCTCCCCGCTCGGGCTGACGACGACCAGGTCCAGCTCCAGCGGCGTGAACGCGACGGTGATACTCACCTTCTTGCTCACCGCGGGCGTCGAGCTGCCGCTGATCGTGACCGTGTTCGGAATAATGACTCCGGGAGAGACGTTCGCCGCCACACGGACCGTGAGATCGACGGATTTGGCTTCTCCCGCCGCCAGGGACGAGTACGACCAGGAGTAGGTTCTCGTGGCCGGATCGTACATGCCGGTCAAGCCGTGGTCCGTGGCGCTGACGAACTCCACGTACGGCGACAGCACGTCGACGACGGTAACATTGCTGACCATGCGATCGTTGGTCAAGTTATCGAAGCTGATCCGGTAGGTGATCTGGTCGCCCGGACGGACGTACAGGTTCGTTCCGTCGGTCGTCAGGTTCTCGGAGAAGACGACGCTCTTGCGAAGGTTGAGCGGATTGCCGGTTGCGTTCGTTGCCACCGCCCGAGCGCTGACGGTCGTGGCTGGGGTCTTGTCGCTGTCGATGGTGACCGAGTTGGTAATGATCTGGTCCGGCAGCGTGCTGGACCGCACCCGACCGACCAAGTCCAGGCGGGTCGTGGCGCCCGCGCTCAGAGGAGGGTTCTGCCAGATGTAGCGGTGCCCGGCGGCATCGTAACGGCCGTACGCGCCGTCCCCGGTGGCGTTGACGAAGTCCACCTGGGCGGGCAATTCATCGACCACCGAGACCTCGGTGAGATTGTAGCCACCGTCGTCGAACGTGATGGAGTACGTCACCTCGTCGCCGATGATGACCCGGTACAGCCCCTGACTGTCCGGCGCTCCGCCGAGAGAATTCTCGACCACCTTGGTCAGATGCAGGGGGTTGACACTCATGCTGCGGCTGGGAATGACCAGACCCGTGGGGTTGCCGATATCTTCAATCACCTGAATCACTTCCAGGTTGTCGTTGTAGACGATCAGGTCATCGCCACCCGGCAGGCCGTCCCGCCCGGTCGTGACGTACACGTAGCCGGTTTCCAGATCGACGGCCAGCCCGACGACACCCGCGTCCGGATCGACCAGGATCTCTCTCTTGGTGTCATTCGTCAGGCTGCGCTGCGTCAGGTAGAGATTGCCGAAATAACCCGCGCCGTAGTACAGATATCCCCGGTGGGGATCGACCGCGACACTGGTCATCGAGTCGCCCGTGGGCAGGGTCCGCACCAGGCGCCAGTCCAATGTGCTGTAGACACTGATCCCCTGGCTGACGCTGGCGACGTAGAGCAGATCGTTGATTTCGTCGAGCGCGATGCCGTACCCCATGGCGCCTTCCAGGGCGAAAGGCGATCCCACGGCCGATGTCAGTCTCAGCGCCGCCGCATCCCATTGGAACGCGTACAGCTTCGGTGTCCTGCGGTCCATGCAATAGACGAGCCGCTTGTCATGATCGTACACGATGCCGGCCAGATTCTCCGAGTTCGGGGCGTGGATCCGGCCCTTTCCCTCCAGGGTGGTGGCATCGACGATCAGGATATCCCCGTAGTCTTCGTAGGTCCCGAAGAGGTACCCCGATTCACTGTCGAGCGCCAGCCCCACCATGCCGGTGCCGTAGAAAGGCGCGTCGTATCGGCCCTGGAACGTCAAAGTCCCGTCGAGCGAAACATCGTAGGCATGGATGGGAATCGGTGACATAACGATCGACGTGATCACGTACAGGGACTTGGCGCCCGCCGTGCCGGGGCTCATCGCCAGGAGCAGCAGGACCGATGCCGCGGCCAACGCCACAGGCAATCCGGTCCCACGGCGATGATTCTGCGGCAACGATAGGGACGGTCTATCCTGTTCCAGAATGCGGTGCGGTACTTCCGTTCTCATACTCGATCCCTCCCAGATGGCTGACCATAATTGTCGACACAAACCGCTCGTGGAGGGACCGGACACACCGGTATCGGGGGAATCCTTTCATCACACCTCCATGGCAATCCTGTTGATTGTAGCACCAGGCCGAGAGCCTGTCAATATCCATCCACCCGGCCGGGTACTCGCCCGGCTGCGTCCGAAAAGCGTCGCGCCGCAGCCGGCCGCCCAATCCGGAGCGGTCCTGACTGCGTGACCGACAGAGCCGCCGACCCAGTCCCGTGTGTCTTCATAAGAGAGCCGGCCCTCACGATTATCGGCCTTTGCGGGGCATGTGCCCGTCCGAGACATGCGTCGTCTCAAACCTGAGGAAATATCGGCTTTTCCGAGCACGGGATTGAGGGAAGAGGGAGAATTCGCAAACACGTCGCAACCCAGGCCGGACCCCGGCCGATAGAGAGAGTAGATGGATACGCACGATACAACTTCGAAATCCGCCGTGCCCCACGACTGCGGGTATGGTAGCCCCCCCGGGTCTGATCCGGTGGCCTGGCGCTACCTGTGCCTGCTGTGGAGACGCAAGGTCCTGATCGCAGGGACGGCGCTGCTCCCGGCCGTGCTGCTGGCCCTGCTGCTGTGGCTGTGGCCCCGGAAGTACACGGCGACGTTCGTCTACGAACGTCCGCTTTCCGAGAGTCATCACAACGTGTTGCTGCGACGATTCTACAGCCGGGAGAACCTGGACAAAATCGTCCGACAACTCCGAGAGCAGGACCTGGGGGACTATGCCAGACGATTCGAGGAGGCTCGGACCGAGAAATCCCTCGAAAAGCTGATCCGGTTCGAGGTTTCGCCGGAGTATCCCAAGCGGCTCCAGACGACCGACCCGGCCACCTCGGAGCAGATCGGCGCCTTCCAGGCCAGACTCCTGTCGGTTCGGATCACCGGGGACTCGGAGGAGCAGGTGTTGAAGGCCGCCGCGGTCCTGACCGCCAACCTCGAAAACGTCCTGCCGCTCTACGATGTCCGAGTCGACCTGAAGGGATCGATCCAGCAGTACCGTATTCTCGCGGCCCAGATCGAGGAGACCCGGTTCTCGTTGATGCTGGACCTGCAAAGAGAGCAGGCGAAGCTGGAGAAGCTCAAGAGTGTCGAGGCCGCGACTCCCGAGGCCCCGCAGGGCAACATCGTGCTCCAGTTCAACGACGTGCTGAACAGCCGGGAGTTCCTGCCGCTGTCCTACCAGATCCGCGCGGTCCAGGCTCGGATCATCGACCTGCAGGAACAACTGAGCAGCGACGCGGAGAAGTACCGTCTCCACCTGCAAATTCTGGAACTCAACGATCGCCTCCTGCGGAAGGTCGAGGAGAGCCTGCTGACCGATTTCACGCTGCCGCAGTTCGTGGCGTTCCTTCGCGAGCAACTGCCCGCCTGCGAAGACCAGGCTCTTTCCGATTATCTGAAATCCTACCTCCGCAAGACGGAGAACCTGATCCTGGTGAACACGCGGGCGGGTGAGAGACCCGTCGTGTACCCTGTGCCCAGGAACATCGCCGGCAACAGCGTTCTGGCCTTGGTGGGATTCCTGATGGTGGGCGCGTTCCTGGCGGTCGTGTTCGAGTACCGTCAACAGCGGCGCCGGGTTGCATAACAAAGGGGACCAAAGGGAATGAAGGTAAGAGACGAAGTGTGGAGCGTCGAGCCTGTCATTGCGAGGAGCACGGCGACGAAGCAATCTCAATCTTGCGCGCGGGAGATTGCTTCGCTCCGCTCGCAATGACATGCCTCGGGCATCCGACTCTTTCTCGGCATGGTTATGCTGAATACACTCAAAGCCACCTGGGGTCGCAACCGCACAGTCATCGACAACTTCCTTTCACTCTCGCTGGTCCAGTTCGCCAACTATGTTGCCCCGCTGATCACGCTGCCCTACTTGTTTCGGGTCCTGGGCCCTTCGAAGTTCGGCCTGGTGGAACTGGCCCGCGCGATCACCGTCTACTTCCTGATGCTGACCGACTACAGTTTCAGCTTGTCTGCGACGCGGGAGATCTCCATCAGCCGGGACAATCCCCGGCGGATCTCGGAAGTCTTCTCCTCGGTCCTGGTCCTGCGCCTGTTCCTGGTGCTCGCCAGCGCCGCGGCCCTGACGCTGATCGTCCTGGGCCTTCCCAAGCTGCGGGCGGATTGGCCGGTGTACTACCTCTCGTTCGGCAGCGTCATCGGCATGTGGCTGTTCCCGGTCTGGCTCTTCCAGGGTCTGGAGCGGATGAGGTTTATCGCGGCGCTCAGCATCGCCGCCAAGCTGCTCGTCGTCGTCTGTGTCTTCATCTTCATTCGGGACGCGGACGACTACCTGTACGTCCCCCTGCTCCAGTCGGCGGGCACCATCGCGGTCGGACTGGCGGGACTGATCCTGGCCCTGGTCGGCTTTCGCATCCGGTTTCGGCTGCCTTCCCTCGCAATGCTCAAGCGCGAGTTCTTCGACGGCTGGCACCTGTTCATCTCGAAGATGGCCACCACGCTGTACACGACCAGCAACGTGGTCGTCCTCGGCCTGTTCACCGACAACACGTACGTCGCCTACTACGCCGCGGCGGACAAGATCGTCCGGGCGGTGCAGAGCCTGCAACTGCCGTTGTCGCAGGCGATCTTCCCGCACATCGGCCGGCTTGCCTCGCAGTCCGAGCGGGCGGCCATGGCCTATGCCAGGAAGATCCTCAGACTCGTCACCCTCGTGACGTTGGTCGCATCGATCGCTCTGCTGGCGACCGCGCCGTTCCTCGTGAGGATCGTGCTCGGCGCCCGGTCCGAGGGGGCGGTGCCGGTGATACAGATTCTGTCGTTCCTGCCGCTGCTGGGTGGCCTGAACAACGTTCTGAGCATCCAGATCATGGTCAACTTTGGACTCAAGAAGGCCCTCGCCTGGATCGTGGCCACGGGCGGCATCTTGAACATTGTCCTGGCGGTGCTGCTGGTCACGCCCTTCAAGCACACAGGTGTTGCGGGAGCCTCGCTGGCGACAGAGATCCTGGTCGTGGTGGCCATGTTCTTCGCGTTACACAGGAGCGGCCTGAACGTGTTCGCTAAGTCCGATGGACTCCGGCAAATGGAACAGCTTCGATGACGGACGTACAAAGCATAGCGGTCTTCGACGTCTGCGGCACAATCACGAAGACGAACAACACTGCCGACTTCATCGGCTTCGTCCTCGCAAGGGAGAGCCTGCCCCGATACGGCCTGTTCCTTCTGATCCGAATCCTATCGTCATTGTCGAGCCTGCTGAGAATTCGCTCGATTGCCCGACGAGATCGCTTGCGGAACGGGCAAATCGCCCTGCTGCGGGGCTATTCCGCGGTTCGACTTGAGGAACTCGCTGAGTTGTACGTCACCCGCCTTTTCACGAAGGGTCTCCTGAATCACAAAGTCCTGGAGGCCTTGCAGCAGGAGAGAGAGCGAGGCAGGACGGTGATTCTGGTCTCCGCGGCGGTCGATCCACCCATCGCCGCGATGGCCGAAAAGCTGGGCGTTGATGAGTTCTGGTCCTCCGAACTCGAGATCGAGGAGGGCCACTGCACCGGAAGACTCAGCACCGATCTGCTCGGTCGCAAGACCTCCGTCCTGGACAAGATCGCAGCGCAGGTGGACCTGAGCGACTCATCTGTGTACTCCGACAACGTGGACGATGCGGCCTTCATGGAGGCTTTCGGCACGCGGAACGCCGTGCTGAACACGTGCCGGTCGCGCGCGGGATGGGACAATAGGAATGGCAAGTATCAATTCATCGCCAACTATGATGCCCCGTCGCGGGGCAAGGACCCCAACTCGGTGAACGAACGAACCGTGCGGTGGACCTACGTGCCGTCCCTCTACTACGCGGTGAGCCGGTTCCATCGGGAGGGCGTGCTCACGCTGCTGCTCCGGGAGCTGGTTCCCGCCACGTTGGCGGCCTTTCTGCTGACGGGTTGGGCGCCGTTCTCTCTACTCCTGATGCCCCTGTCCTTCTGGATGTTCTACTCGATCTACGAAATCGGAGGGCTGATTAACGATCTGCTGGTCAAGAGAGAGACCTCCGGCACAAGTATCCGCAGAATCGTGCCGGGCGTACGCATGCACGTCGGCCTGTTCATCATCGTCCGGGCCATCCTGCTCGGGTCGATACTGACGCTGCTGCCTATCGAAATCTACTCGAAGGCATTCTACGCGGTGGCGCTGTGCTCGTGCCTGGCGATCTACCTGTTGCACACCCTGATCGTCGGCCACCTGAGAATCCTTACGTTTCTCCTGCTGAAGCTCTGTAGAAACATCGTTCCCCTGCTGATCCTGACATCGCGCGTCGATGCGGCGACCCTGGTCTACCTGGGCGCGATCTTCTTCCTCGTGGATGCTCCCGCCAGGGTGTATGTGTACGCCCACCGCCGGGCGCTTGTGAAGGGAACCATACCCGTAAGCCGGTTGCGGCTGGCGAATACGGTATTCCTGTGCGGACTCGGTGCCGTTCTCTACACCGCCTGTGGATCGCTCTGGCTTCTGGCGATTGCCTCGTACCACGTCGTGCTGGATGGCCTGTTGTCTCTTCGCGACAAGGGGTCTCGTCCATGATCGAATGGCTGGCCAATCCGCTGTTGGTGTTTCTGGCCGTGTGGGGCACGACCGTGGCCTTGTATCTGGCCGGCGTATTCGCGGGGACATTCCCCTTCCCCCACCCGTTGACCGTGGGAGCGCTGCTGCTCAACATCGCGGCCTTCTCACTGGGGTACCTGACGTGGTCGGTATTCAAGGGGTTTGCGCCGCAGAGGATCGACTCCTCCCTCACATCCGGCAAGTCGCTGACGCCGGAGCGGATGCGGCGGGCGCTCGCCTTCACACTGCTGATGGGAGTGATCGCCCTGGCTCTGATCCTCTATCGCGTGGCGGTCATCGCCGCCTATTTCGACACCGGGTTCCTGCACCTTCTGACACACCCGGCCCTGCTGCGCTTGCGACTCGTGACGTTCATTGAGGCCGGCGTCTCCCGAACCAGTCCGATGGTCATGCTCCTTTCCGTGACCAGCGGGCTCTTTGCGGTCGGGTTCGTCCTGCTCGGCGTGTCTCTGCACGTCGAGACGTCGGCGAAGAAGTATGTCTATCTCGGCGGGTTCCTCCTGGTCGCCTTCGTCATGTGTCTGCTCAATCTGAGCCGCTACGACATGGTCGTCAGCATCCTGTACCTGATTCTGGCTTACTGCGCGACCAGTTCTCTGGCCGGTGAGAAGCACCGGCCCGCATGGGGTCTGCTGCTTCCCGTCCTTACGGTCGTGATCATGTTCGCTACGGTGGAACTGCTCCTGCACAAAGGAACGGAGTATGGTCAGCCCGGCCGGCTGCGCGGTTTCCTCTTCTCGCTCTACTGGTACCTGGCCTCGCCGATCGCGGCCTTCGACGAGTTCCTGACCAATTTCCAGGGTAGCCACGACCTGGGCCAGAACACCTTCTTCCCCTTCTTCAAGTGGCTCCATCGCCTCCATCTGGTCCCCGCGCCCGAGATGTCCGTCTACGGTGAATTCGTCTTCATCCCGCATCCGGCGAACGTCTACACCTATCTGCGCAACTTTTACGAGGACTTCGGCCTTCTGGGCGTGACGGTCATCCCCTACGTCCTCGGCTGGCTGATTGCCGCGATCAAAACCCCCGCGCGCCGGTACTTCCCGTTCCTGAACCTGTACGTCGCCCTGCTGGCGCCCATCGCCTTCTCGTTCTACAGCTACCCGCTGGTATCGAGCCAGTTCTACATGCAGATCCTGTTCGGATTCGTTCTCTTCCGGTATGCCTTCATCGATCCACTCGCTCGTACAGATATTCAAAGATCGCATGAGATCGATCTTCCGGCAGACGGAAGGTCCGCGGCTTGCGGAAGACTCGCCTGAATCTCTGCGGATCCGGCACAAGTTCGGACCCGATGGCATTGACCGACATCGAGCCGTCGGCGTTGCGGCGTGTGAAACGCGTCTCGTGATTGATGTGCGCGAAGTACCGTCGGCAGGTCCGTTCGATGATCCGCAGGTACTCGGTGCTCGAGGCGCGATCCATCTCCGAGAAACTGCACGCGTTGTGAAAGAGGTCCACCGACCCGTCGGCCAGATGGGTGATTTCGAAATGCGGAAGGACCGCGATGTCGTACTCCTCGGACGCGCTCACCGAGACCGGTCCCTCGCCGAACAAACGAATCCGCTTCTCCGGAAACGCCGACAGGAGGACATAGGAGCAGACACTCGCCATCTCGGGAATATCGAAGACCACGTACTTACCGAGGGCGGCGCCGGCCACGCGCATGACCTGGTACGCCTGTCCGCCCACGCCGCCGCCGATCTCGACGATCACCGGTTTGCGCACGTCCCGCAGCCATCCCAGCATCTCCCAGGCGTGATAGGCGTGTCGGAAGGTCTGGATGGAGATCACGTCGCCGTCGAGGGGAATCCCGGCAGGGTTGCCGAGGAGCGGATAGTGGATGCCCACATCGGACGGGACCGCCGCTCGGAACAAGTCCCGGTACCGACACCAGACCGTGCGAACGTAGAGAGGCCCGGTCAGCGACGTGCGGCAGCGGACGTACTCGTCGTAGCTGCTGCCGGCGCCGAGAGCGAACTGCTCCCTATGGAGATTTTCGAGCAACGCCGCCAGACGCGGCACATCCTCCGCATCGAGCGCCCGGATCAGGTCTTTGAAATTGACGTCGATCCACGCCGACCATTCCCCGCGGATCTCGAAGGCTGCCGGGGCGGACCGCTGCGCCTGCTTCGACGCCTTGTATGCGCCGACGATCCGGCGGAGATGCACCGGGTCGGACCGATGATGTCCGGCCTGCCCTCGATGGTCGGCAAAGCCCGCCGCCACATCCAGACGGCGGTCCGGTCCGGGCAATCGGACATACCCACAGGTCGCTTCGAGGGGAATCCGGAGGGAGGAGACAAGAAACCGGCCGGCCTTCTCACGCAGGGCGCCGTCCGCCCACGCTCTGCGGACCTTCGCGCCGAAATACCGGAACCGTTTCCCGAGCATGGCATTCTCCCGGAGCGCGAGAACGGCCCCGTCATAGTTCTACTCGTCTGTCGTTACGGGCGAGGAAGATACTCCCGGCCGCCTGACCTGTCAAGGACACCGCTTCCTGTTTGGCCTATGACTGCCCTTCGCCTCTTGCCGGACAACGGCCTTGCGGTTATCATGGGACCGAATCAATCGGGGCAATGCATGTCGGATGATCGATCACACAGAACGGAGGCTCCCGAAGGCAGCAGGCAGATCCGCGTGCTCTACTGCATTCTGGACAACCGCGTCGGCGGGCCGCACCGCCTGGCGGAGACCGTGGCCCGGCGCCTGCGCCGCTACGGCGTGGAGACTCTCTTCCTGGTCGGGCAAAAGACCACCGAGGTCTGGCGACCCGACGGCTTCGAATCGTTTCCCTGCAAGCATATCCAGTGCTTCACCCGCCGGCGCCCGGTGCTGAACTTCGTGCGGTTCTGCTGTCTGCTGCCGTGCAACCTGTTCAAGATTCGCCGGCTCCTCAGGAGACGGGACATCGGGATCGTCCATGTGGACGGGGTGACGAACTTCGTTCCCGCGCTGGCCGCCCGCTGGGCGGGTGTCCCGATCGTCTGGCTGTACAACGACCACCTGCCGGGACCGCTCCAGCGGATGCTCCTGCCCTTAGTGACAAGACTGTCCTCGACCGTGCTCGTCCAAGGCAAGGGCCTGCGAGAGGCGCGGACGGCGGGCGACAGCCGGCTCCACGCGAAGACCTGCGTGCTGTACTCCGCGGTGGATACCGAGAAGCTGGTCCCGCCGGACGGCGATAAGGCCCGGCGTGATCGCATCCGCGCGGACTTGGGCGTCCCGACCGACTGCATCCTGATCGGCGCGGTCGGCAATCTGAACCAGTTCAAGGGGTACACGTACTTCCTGGAGGCCGCCGCG